>Ga0193743_1003644_pt1 | contig 10250 bp, 8 predicted proteins | sample L2c2metaG_FD_143038 | JGI IMG/M metagenome (GOLD analysis project Ga0193743, IMG submission 143038) | Soil microbial communities from a riparian zone of the East river system, Colorado, United States - L2c2 | ecosystem: Environmental > Terrestrial > Soil > Riparian zone | place: USA: East River...
GCCGTCGGGGCTTTACTTGAAATGGGCATTCGCCGCAGAGTATTCGTTTTAATCAACCGTAAATGATTGTCGAAGTGAGTTTTGGGATCGGGACGACAGCCTGCGACTGGGACTGACAGTGATCATGGCTATTGTTAGGCTATTGGCTATCCTTTTTGGGAATGCCGGAATGGTGGTCTGGTAGGATAAAAGGGCTTCATCTTGGTTAAAATTCCACAACATATGATTATCACTACCGAGCCGCCGTTCTTCACAGGTGCAATGTTGAGGGTTCTATTCACGAAGAATAAAGGGTTAGAATATAAGTGGCACGTGACTTTTGTCTTGTATGGTCAAATTTCGTGGAACACCAGTCTTCCTCAAATTACTCCCTTTCATTATCAGCGCGATACAAAGCGCTAACCTAGACTCAATGCTCTGTGCTTTCGCCTGCTTGCTAATATGCTATAGAGCCCTCCCAGAACACTATTGTAGTAGAACCACATACTCGGGCCGTCTCAATATTGGTTTTGTTCACACTCTGCTGCAGCCTTTTGTGGCCAGACACTGCTGGCATGGCAAGTAAATCATTGAGAATCCATCATTAAGGTTGTATTAGGGTTGCGTAAAAAAACTGGAGGTTGGTAACTTACCCACAGGTGGTACCAAATTTGGACATGCCAGGCAATTTTTTTTACCAGTAAATTACCTACCAATGAGTTTTAGGTAGCTGAAGTTAGGCCTGACCTCGTAAATTACCTGTAAAAAACTGACCACATTGATATTCTCAGGTCTAGGTCACATGCTGAAAAAAATTGGATTACTCGGTGTAAAGGCGGATTCCACAGCTGGGGAGCCTTTTCGAAGGCCTCTGCTTGCTGCATGACTCAGTAGACAGATTGGCTTTTGTGGAGATGGAATGATGCTTACACTGTGGGCCATGCTAATTGTTGAGTAATTCAGGCGTACATCCTGAACACCTTGGAAGGCAGATGTTTGGAGCCATGTACTACATGAGAAGTGATAACAGCAACAGTCATGAGCGCAACACAGACGCTGACTGTGGATGAAGCTTCTGGTCCTGGGCTACTAGCAGAACTGAGTTGCCTGGGCACAATAGGTATCGATGAAATTGCCATGGAATTTGGGAGGGACACTTCTGCGGTCATAACTGTGGCAGCGTGATTGACACTGACCACAGGGACCATTTCGAGTGGCAGATTGCTTGAAAAGATGAGGAGATCAAGTAAATAATCAAGAAAATGTTGTTCCACCATCTTGATCGACAATGATGTGGGCGGGTGTGACAAATGAAGAAGAGAAGAAAAGTGTTACGATTTCATCTTTAACATGTACAATTCTATTTTTACTTTTTACAATCGCTTCTTGAACAACATGCCATGAACGCATGTTCATTTATTTTTACTTTCTTCCATGCATAACGCGCATGTTACATGCTAGCGACGCATGTCTTTCATTCCTGATGCTGCGCATCATGCCTTTACTTCTTTATCAAACACATGTAGTACATGCTTTGACCATGTGTTATACGCACGTTTTACTCTATATATACCATAGCTAGGTACCATGTAACCTTAGCTAGTCTTTGTTTGAATACAAAGACATTCTTGATACGCTAAGAACATTGGCTCGCCTTAAGACAATACTTTGGTTATACCAAAGCATTCTTATAGTCAGATTAAATGAACAAACTTTGAACTAGTCAAACAACTGTTACTGATCATGTCTGTAAAGACTGAATCGGTCGAAGTCATAACAAAACCTTTGTTACGATTTCATCTTCAACACGTACGATTTATTTTTACTTTTACTATCACTTCTTGAACAACATGCCATGAATGCATGTTCATTTATTTTTACTTTCTTCCATGCATAACGCACATGTTACATGCTAGCGACGCATGTCTTTCACTTTACTTCTTTATCAAACACATGCAGAACATGCTTTGACCATGTGTTACACGCATGTTTTATCATATATATACTTTAGCCAGTTATCATGTAACTTTAGCTAGTCTTTGTTTGAATACAAAGGCATTCTTGATACGCGAGAACATTGGCTCGACTTAAGACAATACTTTGGTTATACCAAAGCATTCTTATAGTCTGATAACGAACGAACTTGAAACTAGCCTAAACGACTGTTACTGATCAAGTCTGTAAAGACTGAATCGGTCGAAGTCGTAACAACCTTCCCTTGGGCATATTGAATAGCTTTGGTCATGCGATTGTTCTTAGATGGTCTGTCACTTCGACATGATGATGATAGTCAAGAGAGAGTGAATTTGCTTTTCCCATGGTGAAGTCTGCCTAAGGCAGAGGACACTGCTGGCACTGGGTGGTGTTTCCCCCAGAAAACCCCATTTCTAGACATGTTTTGTGGTTTCTAAAGGGGTTTTCCCATGGAAACACAAAGGGTGTTTCTGAAAGGAAAATTTGAGAAACACATTATGTGTTTCTTTCATGTTTCCCATAGATAGATTTTTTGTTTTTCTCAAGATTTATCTATGGGAAACATGCTTTCTTTGTTTCAAACAAAGAAAGAAACACTTATCATGTTTCAAAAAGATAAATTTTGAGAAAAATAAAAAAATTATCTATGGGAAACCTGAAAGAAACACATAATGTGTTTCTTTGATTTTTCTTTTAGAAACACTTTTTGTGTTTCCGTGGGAAAAACCCTTTGGAAATCACAAAACATGTCTCTTAATGGGTTTTTCCAGGGGAAACACCACCCAGCACCAGCAGTGGGGTTTACAATGATAACTTGTAACTTAAACACTGCTACTAGCCTGATCCCAACCAATGGTAATAACTCCTTAGAACATCCTTACACTGGCCCCCTCTTGCTACTTCCTACCCTACCTGTAGGTTACCTCGCTTCGATGCCACATAGATAGCACCTAGTAGGCAGGCTTCACCACCTCACTGATATGGAAGTTGAGAGACAAGGGGAAACCATCTAGTGTTTGTTAAGAGAGACAGTGGGTAGACGAGAATATAGCGGATGAGAGTCACCGGGAGGCAGTGGCTTCAACATTTGGTAGTTGGTAGTTGGTAATCATGATACTGATAATGTTCATTTCGCCAGCTAGTTTATGAGATCTTGTGTCCCGCGGATGCGAGTGTCGTCAACCAAAGGGTATCATCAAGCCCACAACGTTTCCTTCACCTGCTAGTAACGACGTAAAGCTGAGCTTGGTTAGTCATGATAGGCAAAAGGAACAAGCAGGTTACCGTCAGACCAGGAGGTACCAGCCAGTATGATTTTGATGTCACAGACTCAACGGTGCTCATTCTTTGGGGAGGCATTACTCCTACCCCAACTGTCGCTGCAGAGGCGGAGTTGTAGTACTTAGCAGTCAACCCCGCCGCGGGTGCATAATCTACTTTCTTCTTCCGGCCTCTTTTCGCCACTCATTATTAAGCGAACTTCAGTCGACCATCCGCAACTCACAAATTATAGCAGCGGATAGTACTGAGATGGGGCGTTCGATGGAGGGTGATGTCGAGGTGGCGTCGACAATAATTTGGTAGTGGGCAGCAATTTGTTCACGTCGTTGGTCCCAGAGTTTGAATATGAGCTTGCACATTGGGGTTGAGTTATGTTGTGTTCGCGGATGAGATAAGGGTGAAGTTTAGACTTGACTTTGACTTTGAGGTTAGAGTACAAAGTAGCAGCATTGTTGCCATCGACGGAGAAGCTCAGCAGAACCAGAAGAAGTTGCCTGGGGGTAGGACTAACGTATGCAGATAAAAAAACTTCAATCCGAGTCCTTAAGACTGTCGCAATGGCCGTATTTGGCAGGACCAAGCTCTATCGGGCCGGAGATTGTGGGCAGTCACGGGCACGTGGCAAACATCAACCTACCTTGCACCACTCTGACTGTCAGTGAGTAGTGCTAAGTAGGATCGTTTGTGGCCTCAAGGAAATCGGTTTTACGGTCGTAAGTACCTCATGTCGACAGGGACTGCCTCTAAAAATGATTTTTGTCTTTTTTAGGTCTTAATATTTCCTCAGGGCCGCGATGTACGCGTTCTTGTCGAAAGTCTTCGGACGTAAAAAAGACGACAAGGATGCTTCATCGTCATCACAACCAGTCTTAGGTCCCGGAGAACTCCTAGGTGGCAGATTTGAAGCCGTCTCTCGCAGTATTTCTCCTATCCCACAGTTTTCAGAGCTTGACCCAAAGACCCAGGAGGCTAAAGATAAGGAGGTGGAAAATGACGCCGGATTCTCCTTTTTCAAAGGAAAATGGCGACCTGCATCACCAGATGTCAAGCCTTCCAGAAAACTTGACGTCCTTCCCCACCTTTCTCTGAACTTCCAAGAACCCAAGGCGGTGTCTGCCACGCCAGATATGGGGCTTCTCTTCAGGACGGACCAGATTCTTTCTGATGCCGTCATCGGTCAACGACGATTAAATCCTTTAGAGGCCCTCGTCCTCGTCCAAGCATGCTCGCAAGCTATCATAGCAAAAGGTATGTTCATCCTATAAACATTGACAGCGTATGCTGACGTCAGCGTAGGTCTCGATACCCTCGGAGTAATGCACCCTCATTGGTATGCTGCATCTCATGACATCCAGCGCAGAGTGATCTCCCACTTCATATATCTTTTGAACCTTGAGAGTGCAACCCCTATTGCCTCTCCGGTGTCTCCAACTTCCCCTTTATCGGCATTTGAGGCTGAAGTCAATGATACTTTTTCTCCTCATGATATCGCAGCCATCTTACGATGGGGTTTACGTCATGTTCAACTTGACGGGGACAGTTTGGGGACGGATGGTGGGTGGTATAAAGCTTTCCTTGAAGCTGAAGGCACAGCTGGATATCCGCCGAAAGCATTCTCGGACAAGTTAGCACCCCTGCTTCCAACTGCACATCTTCAGTTACTTACGGCAACTCTCGAGATTTTTTCTTCTCTGGCTGCTCATGCCGAATGCAACGGTACTTCGGGCAGCAAGCTCTGCAAGATCTTCGGATTGTGGTTGTTGACAGCTCATCGCGTTGAGGATAAAGATGATTGGCAAACCTTTTATGCAAAATGGGAACGTACGGGTCGAATGCTCGAACACTTATTCTTGTCACGAATTAGGTAGCTTTTCAGCATGGTGCACGATCTTGTCGACTGACTCCGTTTATTTTATTAACAGAGACGAATCCACCGATCAACGCATGCCCGTCCGTCTGCTTGAACTCGTTCGCAAATACCCATATACGAAAGGTCTATCGTCCCCTACCACGGATTTGCCACTTCTGCCTCGTCCACCTTTTACTACATGCTCTCATGATGCATTTTTCGTTCGCATTGAAATCGAACTTCCATATGGCAAGTCTAAACCCAGTTCCAAGCTGCATCCTTTGTTACTCCTCTCCGATGCGTTTTCCACAAAAGTGGAAGAAGGCGAGTATGCAGATCTTTGGACCAAGATAACCTCTGCATCCAAAGGCGGCGACAGCTCATCTCTTAGTAATATTTTTACTGATGATACCATTCGTTTCCTCTCACTCGTCCCAGACGAACCCATCGGGCACGAAGTGAGGTCCCCCACATTCAGTGTGGTATCGCCTGTATCTCCTCACAAACGCTCATTTTCCGTGGATGACGCGGATAAATCGGAGGCAATTGTAGCTGGGCACCCCAAGTCGGCAACCGAATTTTCTCCCATGACCCTTCTTTCTCCTCTTAACAATGGCATAGGTAGTGACTGGGCCCAGTTTTCCGCCTCTGGCTTCCTCGAAGTCAGCCCCGGTATCATTCCTTTGGCGTCAACCCTTCTCGACACTGACATCGAGAAAACAATACCTCCAGAACCTGTCACTCCTCTCTCAAGAAAGTCAAGTAAGCGCAGCAAGGCGGCTTCTCCATCATCGCCGAGGAAAAGTGTTGATTTGGCCCGTTTTGGAGGAGAGACATCCCCTGAAGCAAGGCCCGAAGACATCGAAGAGCAAAGGAACGTCATCAAAGCCTCCCAACTGGAGATTGTTCAGCTCGATGAAGCCTTCATCGATTTCTGGGCCGACTCTCTGCTCGATCCTATAAGCGCTGATTGGCCTAAGTTTATCCTCTGCAAGTTCAAGTCTTCCCTTGTGCCTGAACTCACGTTTGGTGTTGCTGAAGAGGGCCAGAAGCAGAAAACTATCCAATGGCTTGTTCTAGAGCAAGTTTACACCATCAGAAAACCACCTGTCCCTTCTATTCCAGTTGACACAGTCAGACAAAGGCCATCGTCTCCAGGCGGCCAGTCAACGTCGGGCAGGAAACGGTTCAGTTTCTGGAGTGTATCCCGAACCGCTTCGAGCTCTTCTGGTGCCTCCTATAAAGGCAAGAAGAAGGACCAGGAACTTAGGGTTGGCGAAATGGGTGAACTACACGAGGAAGAACATAAGAATGAATCCAAGGAGCCGACGCTCAAAATCAAATCCCCTATCTTCAGGTCGAGAAAATCGTTAGACATAGCGCGGAAACCTGCCGAACCAATGAAGAAGTCTGTTATCAAAGCTGCTGAAGGAGCCAAGATTGATGAAGAAACCGCCGTTGTAGCTGCTGTAGCTGCTGTGGCAACAGGCGTCGGTGTGGTTAGTACTGCTGCCGCGATAGCCAATGGATTGCCTACCGATCCGAGCCTCGCTGAAGCAGTAACGGCGAACGCGACTTCTGTAGCCGGAAATGAGGGTCAGATTGTGGCGCCTGTCGACGTTCGATCGGAGAGTGCTGCACTTGTGGAGACTTCTCGCACAGACGAGCTTGTGGAGGTTATCCTTCCCCCTAAGGTAAAGGAGAGCCCGGAGACCTTGGCGCCAATGGTAGAGCCATCCTACGAGAGCCCGAACGACGAGACGGTAGGGGTGAGTGTCCTTACCATTTCATTGCATTCCCCGAAACTTATATTAGCACTCTGAAGAGCCATATCTCCCCTAAAGTGGATGCTGTCGTACCCAAATCCCAAGTTCTTAGTGAGGAAGAGCCTGCTGCCCCTATAGAATTGAGTCTGGAGCGAGTTGCAGATCTGTCAGTACCTTCGCAGGAACTTCCAGTGGCCGCCGAACCTGAGCAACCTGCCACACACGAGGAAGCAACTGTTTCCATCCCTGTTGAAACTGAACCAGAACCCCCGTCGGTAAATTCTGCTTCCGAAGATACTCATGATGTTAAAGCACAGCATGTATTGTTATCGTCAAAAAGTCGTGACGCGCCTGGTATAGAGTCGAAAGATGAGATTATTCTCCCTGCCACTGCTGAACCTGGACCGGAAGTCGTGGAAGCAGTCGTGGCACCAGTATCAGAGATTCTTGAGCCTCAACCACAACTTTCTGTCGAGGAAACGACGGAGGTGAGTGTTACCCTCATTCCATCAGGAAGACCTCCTGTTTATTGCAATAAAATCATAAAGGAAGTCCGTGCTGTCGTTGAAGCTCCCAGTGCAATTGAGGTCGAGGCTATCATCCCAACCGAAGGTCGATCTGTTCTAGCAATGGAAACTCCAATAGATGGTCAGCTGGAATCAACAGTTACGACCATCCCAATCGTATCATCTTTAGATGACGTTCCAGCGTTCGAGGTTAAGCCCGAACAAGTAGAAGGACACACTACTGTCGCTGTTTCTTCGGAACCTCTCTATGAACCTCTTTCAACTCCAAAGAATGGACTTATTCCCACTGCTGAGGATGATATATCAGTTGAACCTGTCAAAACGCAATTCGAAGCTCTGTCACTGCCAGTAGCCGAAGAGAGTGACTGTACTGCCGGCGTCGAGCCCCAGATTATACCAGCAACCACGGAAGAGTCTCCTGCCCAGATCGATGAGGAAAGGCCAATTCTAGCAACCCTACAGGTAAGGCAGTCTTTATCATCATCTTGCCTACTGATCGTTATACCATGAAAGGACGACACTACTCTCTCCGAAGCAGTCAACGCAGAACCTCTCGAGGCTGTGCTAATAGGAGAAGAGCCTACGATCGTGGAATCGGAACTAGATCCTTTGCACTTGGCTACAAGTATTCCAGCAGTTCCCACTCCAGCATCTGACATAGATGTTGTCGTTACAGCGCAGCCTTCTGAAGTACTGGAAGACGAATTAGACACCGCTGGCATTCTACCCGAACCCGAACTTGATCGACCTGGTCATGATCTCAAGACTGAAGGCTCCTCATCCATCGGGGAAGGTGCAGTCCAGGACTCCTCGGCTTCAACAAGCTCTGTCGACGTTGATACAAATCCCAACCATGAAACTATCCCCAATGCCAACCTTGGCGCTGACGTTAGAACCCTGGTCGTGCCAGAATTCCATGGCACTCCCGCTGCTGCGGAGCTTGGAACTGCAACTTCCGTCGCTCCAGACACTCCCAGAGTTTCCGCAATTCCTGACAGTACTGATACTTCGGACCCAGCAACTGAAACGGTTCAACTGCCTCTCACAGTTTCTCACGAGCTACCTACCATCACAAACGAATCTACATTGGCCCTCGCTGAAGGAACTCTCGATGTTCAACCTGAAACCCAAGTGCTGAAAGACACCTCCAATGACGTCACGGTTGATACAGACGTTGCAGAAGTGGACATTCTACCGGAGACCGTTCCGTCCATGGTCATCGATGATACCAAAAACCTGACTGTCTCGTCAACTCCAATTGTTTCTTCTGAATCTCACACCGAACATGTTAATGTCGCAGAGGAAACAAAATCGGTGCAAAATGGCGAACCTTTACCAGCAACAGAGGAGACTCCGATGGCCGTTCAGGCTAGTACAGTCGAAAGTATAGAGGAATCAGTAACACGTCCCCAGCCCGAAAGTGAAATGGTCGTACTGCCATCAGCTGACAATGATAAGCAGGATACAACGCTGAACGAATTTGGAGTCACGGCTGAAGAGATAAGACCTAGTGATACCGAGTTGGACTTTACTACTGATGTCACCCCCTCGACTTCTTCGACAGAAGAGACTGAGGCCACCGCTTCCAATCGCCCGTTTTCCGATGTCTCATTTAGTCGGCAAGCCCAAGAATCAGAGGTAGTCACAGACTCTCTGGAGCAACCAATGTTGTTGTCTATGCCAGCTCCAATCGACTTGGCACCATCCTCTGGCGGACTAACAACCCTTGCTGCGGAGGACATTATGAGAGACAGTCAAGTAGGAGCTACTGATCCAACAACCATTCTCAGTCCATCGGCTAAGGAAGGTGACCCCATCGGCGAGATTCCAGTGGTTACAAACGCTATTTCGAATGAGTCTGTTGCACCTGCACCGCTTTTCGACGAACTTCAGCAATTCGAAGCCTCTGCCGATTTGCAAGATTCTGATGTGATAGTCACCGACGATACACAAAACAAAAGCATGAATTCCACTGTCAAAAGTGCCGTAGTTCCTAGCCATGAACCCGTAGCCGAGGGAAATGGTATCGCAGAATCGACAGAGGTGGAAGGCGCCCTAACAGATATGGACGCCCCCATCAATACGGCTATTCCGACACTGGTCGGGGAACGTATCATTGCGGACTTCGAGGATGTTCCCTTGACTTCCGACGATATCAGCAATCCAGAAGCTGGACTCCCACTCAGCGACAGGAGTAGTCTTCCGGTCGATAATGAACCAATTGCCCAGGACAACACCTCGATAACACCAGTGGAAATGGATACGGGTATAACACGTGTTGATGAAATGCTACATGAGGTTGTCAAAGACAAGAAGGCTTCGGCAGAATTGGAGCCATCTATTGTCGTCTCTAGTGCCGCTGCGGTCGAGCCCACCTCTGAGCTTTCCACGAGCTTAGGCGGGGCCTCTGAGACTATCGAACACAGTTATCCCCTTAATCCACCACTAGATGCTGAACCTATCTCCCTCAGCTGCCAACAGGCACCTACCGATGTAGCTGACGAACACGAACGATCGACAATGGAGAGTCATCGCGAAGCTGACTATTTTGTTCAATCAGTGAGGATTATTTCAGGAATCATTTTTACAACCACTGAAGTCTTGCAGCCCGAGCCTACGAACCCAGCTTCCAAGGAAGAGAGTCAAGTGGAGACAGCTGCCGCTGACAGCTCTTCTATACAGGATAAGTTAGTAACCGAGGCGAAGGTGGATAGCATTGAGGAACTCAATACGGAGGTCAGGCAGTCTTTACCTGGTGATGGATGATCCACCACCTCATATCTGTCTTTCAGGCTGCCAACATAGATCAAGGCAATGCTTTATCAACGCAAACGGAAGATTTATTCGATCGGGAGGGTAACGAAACTGTTCCAA
>Ga0193743_1003646_pt1 | contig 10249 bp, 9 predicted proteins | sample L2c2metaG_FD_143038 | JGI IMG/M metagenome (GOLD analysis project Ga0193743, IMG submission 143038) | Soil microbial communities from a riparian zone of the East river system, Colorado, United States - L2c2 | ecosystem: Environmental > Terrestrial > Soil > Riparian zone | place: USA: East River...
AAAAAAAACCGCTCAAAAAAGTATATCACCTCAATTGATGCAAAATCTTGTCATACGTCAGATGTTGATGTTTAGCTTCATTTACTTCTGTAATTGATCAATTTTCAGTCTTCTCAGACAGCTCTGAGATAGTAATAATAAAAAAGAAAGGTAGATGTAGACGTACTGAGGATCTTGAGAAGGCCCTATGTGGTGTATGTATAATCCATTAAGAGAGGTGAGGAATGAGAAAGAGAGAGGAGGACGTACATAACTCATGGCGCCTACGGCGATTCCACCTTGGAAAGTGTCTGCACTTGTTTCATCATCTTTACATGCAGCGAAACATATCTAGATAAATGCGGTTTGAAATGGGATGGATTGGCATTGGAAAGTAAGGAAGGAGATGGTACATGTGTGTCTTGGAGCAGCAAAAAAAAAGAAAAAAAAGGAAAAAGACAACGTACGACATCGCCCCCTGGAGGTTTATCGCGCGTTTGTGCACGTTGAGTGATGTGATTCAAACTTCGCAAACGACCATGCGCAGAATGCTGTTATTGAATTTTGTTGCAGTGGGGTGGTAGAATGATAGACTGGGTTCAAACTTACGAGGTAAGGTAAATCTGTGGGAAGGGGAAAAAAAAAAAAAGGAGAAAAAAGATTTCAATACCCAAGAAAGCAACGGTAACGAAAGGGTTGGAGAAGGGAAATCTAATACCTAGGATGGTTCCTGAATGACAGGACTGGGGAAATGTGTAGTGTCAAGCCCATTTCATTAGTAGTGGGAGAATGTTACGAACATCGAATACAGCCTGAAAATTTAGATTTAAGCAGTGGTCATCTTTATCTGAAGAATATGGGGAAACACACAGTCAAACGGCATCCGGTTGGGAGTGGAGCGACGAGAGTTTTATATAAGTCCTGTGTTTTTCAAAAACAAAAACAAAAAAAAGACTTGATGTTAAAATATGCCAGTCACGTTACTGAATCAGGATTGCGATAGTAGGGAGGGAGATAAAACGAACGTCATCGGTGATATGGTTAGTTGATTTAAAATCAGATGGAAATATAACTGTAAGGGAAGTGATAACGAAATTTTTATTAGCGGGAAGTTACGCGATGCATGAGAAGCCCATACGTACCTTCATCCTTCCCATCAGCTTCTTCCCCGGTCTTATCTTTTGCCTGTCCTCCGTGTCCTGAATCTGCCGGAAGCAATGATGAGCTATTGAACGACAATAAATGAACACAATGAAGGAAATTCACAGTGGAAGAAGAGTGAATCGTGTATTTTTGTGTCCTTGACAAGCCAGTTCATGGCGTCGAACATATTTTTTCTCGTTGGTGTCATGGATGCGCGTTGACCGTCATCGGTAAGTAGGAGGATATCTTCTGACTTGAATCCATGATATTCTGAGTTTGGATAAGTGATTTATAAGAGGATGTAGCTATATGATAGGACGAAGAGACTATTTTTTTTTCCGTACTGATTAAGAAGGACATTATATTTCGAGCATCGTTTGAACATCCCTTCAAAGCGTCCTCTTGACCGACGTAGTTGATCCCGATCTATGGTGAAATAAGCCGTATCGGATTAGTGAGATAAGCACAAGTATCAAGGCGTTTGAAAGAGATGCTCTCACGCAAACAGCTTTCCTCTTTCCTGTACACTGTGACCAGCAGAAGTGGGGGGAAGGAGGAAGTGCTTTGAGAACTTTTTGGATTGCTTCTGGGTATTTTCTCAGATATGTGAATGGATCTTGTTGTGCTGCTTGTTTATTCGTCTCAAAATACATCTGCTGTCTTGAGAGTTTGTTGGCTGTGTAGGTTGGTCTCTCGGATTTGTGGTACCTTGAGGGACGGTGTTGTTGAGATGAACTTTGTTTTTGTTGAGAATTATCATAGTCTGAGCGTTCTGAAGAATTATCGCGGTCAGAGGGACGATCATAACCAGGGGAATGGTAATCGTCGCGGGGACGACCATTATCAGGGGAATAATAGTCGTCGCGAGGACGATCGTGGTCGGATGAATCATAATAGTCGGATGAACGTCGTTGTCTGGAGTGATCTCGATGGTGAGGGGGAGGGGAATAACGGCCCTTTCGATGTTCTGGATCTGAATCGTATCGTTGATTACGAGCTGGCGAATACCCATAGTCGTGTCTCCTGTCATTATAATCCTGATAGCGCTCAGTATTATAGTCCCTATGTTCTGAACTTCTGTCAACGATCCAAGGAGAGTGTGGATGGTTCGGTGAAGACTGGTTCGAACCTTGGAATTCAGGATGCTCAGAAATAGATGAAGGGGCGCCCCCAGTATCATATATGGGGGTTACTAGGAGGGCGCGAGGAGGTGGATAGAATCTGTCACCTCCGTTGATCAGCGTTCCGGGTTTTGTTTAAATCAAGTGAAGTGAGTGTGGGACCCACTCGGGTAAGGGGTCGTCTGGGGACCTAAAAGAGAACTGTAAGATAGGATGGATTGAATATTGTAATAGTCACATATAGAGTTTCTGTCGCGATAAGTCTAGTTGTATGACTGACATCTTGAGGAAAGCTGGCAGGAAAGAAGGTTCGTGGTGGTTGAACTCAGGGTCAGCGCTCGGGAAGAACTCGACGACATCTTAGCAGGGAATTCACCAAATAAACCCAAGCAAGATCTTCTTCCGGGTAAGGTATCACTAGTAGCAACTTCTAAGGGTCTGAAGGTTTATTTTAAAAGCGTTATCCCAGCTGTAAATCGGCGTAAGCGCCAGGGAAAGCAGTATCGTTCCGAGGAATTACTCAATTTTATTTGAAATTAAATATCTATCAATATGGCTAATTTTGGTCTAGTGAGATAGTAGATATCGGAACGGTTTATGTACCGATACCTGAGGTTCAAGTTATATCACACTAGTCAGATATTTACAGTACTTTTGGCATAACCCTGCACAGTGCACCATTCTGAGTTCCGAATTTCTATTATTATTATTAGTTCAAAGTCGGCCGCATCTCGCATTCTGGATTGTACGTGTATTCAATCTTCGCACCGTCGCAGCGATTATTTGAGACTTTATCGTTTTAACGTTCAACGTTCAACTTCAATATGGTTTTGCCCCCCATAATTAGTCTGTTAGAAGCAGTCATACTCAGACAAGTTACTTTATGAATGAATTTACCAAACATCTTGGAATCTCTTGGAATCTGACCATCGTAGACATCATCTTGGGCAGCCAGTCTGAGTCATGGACTCTTCATCGAAATCACCATTTACATTTCCTTTATAACCTTGTTTGTAACGTGTTGGAATTCTGCGTCTCGTGAAACTGCGGACGTACTAGGATCACGTCCGGCTTTCCATATTTACGTCGACGTAAGATTACCCCTGGGCACCACTGAATTCTCCGAAGCTTCTGGTGTTGAGGAAAACTGGATTATGAATCGTCTGGATTGGTATTTTTCGGTATAACGTCGATCGTGTTCCAATGAAGTCAGGAACCAAAGTTATCAGTAATGAGAGTTCTATTTGAATGTGGCTTGACCACGTCGCAGTTTTTTTTTGTTTGCCAACAACCTACCTCTCCTGATATTTCAACGTTAATTGGAAAACAGGCCACCTTTCTCCAAGTTATCCGCCTCGTCCACCACCACTATAACTGCCGGTGCACTCGACCATGGTGAACAAGACGAAAATGATACGAGCGTCTACATTTGCTCTTTCACGGATTGAGATCTACAGACATGGCCTTGACTTCTTCCACGACTTCTCTCAGCTTTGCTTCCCCAATCGGATCCAGGATGTCATAATTCCACCACGCCTTGGGTGCCGTGTCAATAAGGAATCGGGAATCGGGCACGATGCGGGCAGGCAGGAGTTGTTTATTCTCCGTCGTCAATTCGTAGATAGATAAATGTGTGCCCATGGCGCTTAACCCAACCAACTTGGGGATTGGGATGTTGCCGGAGGCGAATTCGACGAATATTTTGCGCATCTGGTCATCGGCCTCCGTTCGCGAGGAGATTTTATCGAGAGCGATGAATGTCTTGATTTCAATGAAGAAGACTGGCACCTTTCGTTTACTAACGATGTAAAGGATGATGAAGTCCATAGATCCTGTGATGCGCTTGAACTGAGGGGACACTTGATAGTGCTCATTAGCAGGGAAGAGCTCGAACAAGAGTGTGTTGTAGGGTCCATAGAAATCGCTCTCCTCTGTGGTGAAGAGATTGACGAGGTTGAATTGTTCAGTAACGCTGTCCGGCCAAGGCATGTCTTAATTTTCCGTCGACTAGTATCAGGTTCAGTGGACAGGGAACATACCCGAAGGCGACGTATAGGATGAAGGTGGAGAATAACAATTAACGCTGTTTGGTCCTGTGGCCTAGTCACGTCTTGTTAACGAGTGTAACGAACGGCTCCCGAAATGTCCCGTTTTCGTAGTCTTTTCTTCTAGTCACTCATTTGCCATGTTTAATTCTAGGCTCAATCTAGACCCTCTCAAAACGTGAGAGGGGCTTATAACAAGGTCCGTGTTTCATCAGGGCAGTGTCGACTTTTGGCCAAATGATTTATACCGTCAGGGATGATTTCAGAGGCCAAATTAATAGACAAATTGTATTTAATAGGGTCCCAAATACCTAAATATGATTTTTTTGTATTTTAAAACCTCAACCAGGTTCGACAGGCTGCGATGCAAAATGACGTCTCATTTTGTAGTCTCAAAACCATTTGATCGCCGGCATCACAGGTGGGTCACATCGGTCCGATTCACATCAACGCGCAATATTTCTGGCTTTCGATTGTCCCTCTTTCTACTATGGCTCCTGGGCAGAAGCCTCGAGATCAGAAGATCGCAGAAACCATTACATCTATAAAAAACTGTGGCTGGCGCTCTACAAACCAGTTTATTCAAGTGTTTTACTCTTCAAGTGAGGCTGCTCAGAGCCTTCGATATCAACCTGACTCTACCTATGGCCTGAGAGTATCATGACAGCTTGGATGGCCAACGTTCCATCTGGAGATGCGCGGGTTCAATTAAACCTTAGTATCACACGGAAAGCAGCAGAAATCATGGTTCAAGAGTCCACCAAGGCATATCACAACAACAGACTATGTTTATCAGCATTGGGACTCAATGCCGAACTTGTTAACTCAAATTTTGGGCTTGAGAAGATCAGGACAACTTACAACACCCTCCTGCCCTGCCTTACTATCCTCCTCACTATCCTTTTGACAGCTCAGAATAATTACGAGCAAAAGAAGGGTGTTGAGAAAATAGGGAAACATGATATGGCTACTAAGGTAGATATTCTGCCATTTCCTTTCATATGGCTTGCTTAATGATTCAATCAGATTGTCGTTGTCATAATAAGTATGCTTATTTTCTTTAGAAATCGTGCTATGAATGCCTTTCAAATTATGATGGGTGTCTTCATGTCGAGTTCAGGAGCTAGTCGTAGAGTCATTGATACATTCAACCATATGGGATTATCTGTCAATTATCAGTGGGTTGTTAAAAATATAGGGTTGCTTTTTATCTTCATTGGTGTGAACAATTCCAGAACAGTCCAAACAAGCCTTCAAAACCTTTCTGAAGATGCGAAACTCCGTGTGCAGTCATTTGTGAAGAAAACCAACCGTTGCTGGGCTGTTGTATATGACAATATCAACTTTACCCTATGGAAAACCTCACAGCGCATGGACTCTGCCACTCAGCAAATAAATGCAACAACATCAGCAGTGTTCTCCCTCCCCACAAATTTTTCACAGAAGGGATATGCAGCAGCGTTATCAATTGCTGAAAGAAATAAACTGGCTGGGTTCCAGCGGCTCTTCAAGATAGATTCATTATGATCCAGCAAGGAGAGGCATCAAGAAGCTGCCACAGCCTTCAATCATGCCATTTGAACCATCCTTCTAAACAATTGTCCTGGAAAAATGCAATGTCGACGACCTACAAAAGCACTGCAATGGCATACATGCAATCTGAAGCCCAAAATACAAACTCTTTCTAATGAGAAAACCAAGTTCTTCCCGTTACCCTCACTGAATGAAAAAGAGGCATCGGTTAGTGGCACAATATGTGTTGTGGAAAAAAAATTCACCTCACTCCTTGGGCTGGCTGTTGAATTGATTGAGGTAGAGTTGCGGTTGTTAGTTGGGGATTGGTTGACCATTAAAAACTTGCAACTCATGAAGGATGAACAGCGCGATGAGTTCAGCAGGTTCCTGCGGTTTGATTGGGTTCAAAAAGCCACCATGCCATTTCATTTTCAACTGAATGCCATGTACATGCTTTATAGGACACATCTTGGGACAATCAGCCAGCAAAATCCGAGCTCGTTGGAACATCATTGAAACCTTCTTCGACGTTCAAAGTTGGATCCCAAGAAGCCCAAATATAACAAAGCGAAAGAACTTGTGATGCATTCTTTAATTGCTCGGATCCTGGATTGCACTAGGTGCATTACACTTTTCCTCGCAAATCACTCACTATCTAAATTCCTTCCAAAGAATTGTCCTCAAAAAGAAGGCAATGTCCGACTTGAAGAACTAGAAACCAAGTGTTGCTGAATTTGATCAGGTTGTTGATGAAATTTTTGTTAGATATGCGACAACTGTTGCGGCTCTTAATGCCTTAGAGGCTGGAGATGAAGTTCTTGCCCACTCAATACTGTTCATCCGGGACAGTCTATTTTTCTGGGAGTTCTGCGAGGCAATTCGTGATGCAGATGTTGGCCGAATGTGGGTTGTCTATGATTTTTGGGTCTTCATGATGCGAGGGGCAGGTTGTCACAATTATGGCAATGAGATACTCGAAATGAAGGCACAGTTTGAACGTGAATATCCTTTACTACTGCGACAGGTCATTGAGCGGACATGGTTGGTCAACTGGTGGGGGAAAAGGGGCTGTTCAATCCCAACAGACTTATACCTGGAGCACAACAATGGATTCACCAAGGTTTTCACGTTGTGTATCTTTCAATCCTAACAATTTCTGAATGACTTCTATTAGAATATGTTTGCAGCTTTGGGTAGCTGCGCATCAATTGAACACATCCAAGAAAAATCTTCCGCCTGTGTAGAGGTTCTTCGCAAGTTCACTCATGAAGTCTCAGGCTGGTTTCATGTGAGGGATTTTAATTGACCCCAGACACAAGTAAGCATCAATGGTGACATTGATGCTTTGTGCCTAGATCTCTCAATTCAAAATGTACATGCCTTTACATGAAATCGTAAGATCTATATGAGCGGTCCATCAAATTCTCGAGGTGGTCGAAAGAAACAGGCTGTACGTGATGTGTTGAAGGATGGCTTGCAGATGCTCAGTGAAAAGAATATGTTTGGGAATTGGCTTGAGAGGACGGGGACTGGTGGCACAGATCTGTATGGCTCAGATACGGAGGGTGGGATAATGTTAGAGGAAGGGGATTTTGAAGTTGAGGAAGGGTTTACCAATGCAAATGGAATGATGGTGGTTGATTGTGCTCTGGATCCGGAGCTTGAGCTGGAGTGTCCCTTTAGCAATGTAGGAATTAATTTGGCAACAGGAGATAACTGAATAAACGGTTATGGAACTGACCTTTGATGAGAATAATCTTGTAACTGCCATTGAACAAGTGAGGAACCAGAACTGGTAGTGGGTTCCATGTACAAGTCAAGAAAAGGATCAATATTCTGATTCAGTGCACCTCCAACTCGCCTACACTTTGGGCGCCTGTTATTTCTCTCCTCCAAATCTCACTCACGCCGCATGTCACAAAATTCTTGAAGAACACAGACTAGGGATGTCATTGTCGTGTCATCAGAAATACACTTGATAAGACTTCTGACAATTGCAACATCGACTTGTGGAGTGTTGAGCAGGATACAAGCTTTATCGACTAGACGACCAATGTACTCATTGGTGATGACCCAGTTGCGAGAGAAAAATGGGTAGTCATTTCGGATTTTTACCCAGTAAGAGTCGCACCATGAGAGAAGGGCCTGCCGAAGGATATCTTTCTCTGCTTTGGAACAGCAGAGAGGTCCAGCCTCTGCATAAGTGATTGACATAGTACTATCAATTCCTGGAGATGGTGAATCAAGGCCTTGTGATTGTGGAATACCTCGCAGGGTTTGAATGTGGTGGGAAATGAGCTGTTGTTCTGATTCTGACAATACTCCCACAGGTATGGTGGGGTCTACACAGCAAGCAAGGGATGAACATCCACACCTACCACCGGTTGCTATTTCTTGGACATCCACATCCCACGTCACGGTATTATGGCTTTCAACTCCATCCCAGTCCAATTCATCAGGTGCCTTGAACCAAGGAAAGCCAGGTAGGTTGGGTTTTGGGCGAAGGTGATCAACTGCATATGATCGCATGCATTGTGTTGACTGACTCCAATTTATGTACTCACGCGAGGTGGGGTCCATCTTATCTTGCTGCTTTGCATCTGCAAGAGCCTTTTTTGAAGGTAGCCGGCCATCAACTCGTCCAATTTCTGCTGTCTCAAATGCCCAAGGCTCAACAATCCAGATCATCTTGGCCTGCAAATTTTGATTGCGTCCTGCTCGACTGCCTTTTTGAAAGGTGCTGTTGAACCCATCAATGCCAAATATCACTACAACCTCAATATCAGGGATATCCATTCCCATGCCTGCCGCAATTGTTGCAAAGAGCCAGCATGCTTCTGATCCTTTGTGTAAGAATTCCATAATCTATTCTTTATATTCCTCTGAGTTCACTGCTGTGAAGGCCCATAGGTATTTACAGAATTTGGGAGGAACAGCAGTGCGACTCATATCACAGGCATGGCATGATAACTGACGTGTCTTGAGGTAAAAGATGGTTTTAGGGAAGTCAGAGGGGCCTTTTGGTGATTTGGGCACAAAGAGCAAGGAGATCATAGAGGGAGGACACAGGATATTCCATTGGATGGACCCTTTGGGCAATGTTAGGACGGTCTGCACCATGATCAATCCCATAGAATGGTCTCGCGCCTCCCATGCCCAACGTGCGGTATATTGTCTGGAAGGTTTCTGTTGAGCATGTCCCAGTGAGTGCTAGCCAGGGAATCTCGCTTCCCATAATAATCTTCAGTGTTTCTAGCTTGCCATAATCCTTTCAGAATTCAGTTTTCCAATCTTCAATGACATGGGCCTCATCAACTACCATCAAAACAATTTTTTTTCGAAATTTTTCATGCCGAAATAGTTTCTTGAAGCAAGGGTTGTGCAACAAGCATTCCGGAGAGGCATAGCAGATCCAAAACATGCCTTTTGCAAGGTCAGTGAATATTTTGTCTTCCGTGATTATCCTCATTGATAGCGACTGCAGATAAGTTCAGTGGTTGACTCCGGTCAGGCAGTGTTAGTGCATGTGCTTCTGTGAACCGTCGCACCTGTTCCGAGTCCTGTGAGCATGAGAGTTCTGTAATGTTTCACAGAAACTCACTTGACCTTTTTTTAAGGATTTCAATGGACATATCACAACCACAAATCCCTCAAATCCTGCAAGCTCTGCTGCAATTGCGAGCATTGCAAAGATCAAAGATTTTCCGGCCCCTGTTCCAGCAACTGTAATGACATCATGACCTTCGAGAATCCTTTCTGCGACTTTGGTTTGCCAACTCCTTGGTGAGTACCCAAATATTTGCTTTGTTACACTTTCTAAAGTCTTTGTCAGAATTCTTTGACCAAGGTGAGGCCATCTTTGTGAAAGAGTCAAGGTTCCAGAGGGCAAACAATTTTTAGGGGTATTTTTTTGGTGGTGCGGTGTGCTGAATGGGCTTGGGATATGGTGTGGGGTGTTCAGTTGAATGAGGGGTTGTCTATTCGGTGTAGAGGTCCCTCTGGATTCATTTTCAACACTCATGGCATGCGCATATTGTTGCGTTTGCTCTAATTTTTGTTTCTGTCACGCTATCTCAGTCTGGCAACTATAATTTTAATCAAAGACTACAATTTGATATCTAATAAATGTGACTGGTTACACTGCCCTCCCATGTGATGGACTTTCAGACAAGACCGTCCACACATGGACGGTTTTTTGGTACAAGACTAGTTTGGAAAGTACAAAACATGTCTAAAAATAGGTTTCTCCAAGGGAAACACCACCTAGTACACAAAGCAGAATGAAATAGTGCTACAGGGAGAAAGAAAAAAAAGAAAAAGAAAACTTAAGCTAGGCAATGCATCTGGGTGCATCAAAACCTTGTTGGTACTCAAAACCCAATTGGAAAAAGGGCCATGCACAAGGAAAGCTACCAGATGGATGTGGGGAATTGAGTAAAACAGGAG
>Ga0193743_1003647_pt1 | contig 10248 bp, 6 predicted proteins | sample L2c2metaG_FD_143038 | JGI IMG/M metagenome (GOLD analysis project Ga0193743, IMG submission 143038) | Soil microbial communities from a riparian zone of the East river system, Colorado, United States - L2c2 | ecosystem: Environmental > Terrestrial > Soil > Riparian zone | place: USA: East River...
ACGCATGTTTTACCATATATTGTTAGGGGACGCTCCACGTCCTCCGATGTTTCCTCCGATATTTCTCCGTCACCTCTGTATATTCCTCCTCATCGTCGCTAGTCCAAGACGGAGTGCACTCACAGCTCCGATACCAGAGTCCGATGATCACATGATGTAGCATTCCTATCACTGTTTCACCATTCTCCATCTTTTTCATCATTTCATTATTTTTCATTATTTTATTATTTCCACTCCGATTTTTGGTATATAGACATGCATCCCACCTTAGCAGGGCTTTATCCTTTTCTTTTAGGATCCCCTGCTAGGTGCGCTTTCCTGTCGTATTTTATGTTTATAAATATATATAGGATCCCCTGCTAGATCTCGACTAAGTCGTCCGCAGTTGCCCTAACATATATATACTTTAGCCAATTACCATGTAATTTAGCTAGTCTTTGTTCAAATACAAAGACATTCTTGATACGCTAAGAACATTGGCTCGATTTAAGACAATACTTTGGTTATACCAAAGCATTCTTATAGTCAGATTAAATGAACGAACTTGAACTAGTCCAACGACTGTTACTGATCACATCTGTAAAGACTGAATCGGTCAAAGTCGTAACACTTATACTAATTGTTACCTAGACTTATCTGTTCTAGGTATATATCTATAATACAAGAACTTTCTATTTGAAGTTGAGACACTTATCTGTTCTAGCTGCAAAATTCATTCTAACAAGGTGACCCCTCGGCAGGTCTGTATCTACACAAATATTTTCATAAATTTTGAAAAATTATGAAAATATTTGTGTAGATACAGACCCTCATAAGCCGAGGGGTCACCCTTTACCACTAAGCAATCTGAGAACATGGTGTCAAGTTATATCCAAAATACAAATATGCCCCAAGTCAGCCTCAACAACACTAGCTGGAGGTTCCAGCAGGTTGGTTAATGGGTTCATCAACATTTGCAGAAGCAGACTTGGCTCCAGATTGTCGGACTCCATCATAGTATGAGGTTTATCGATTAAAATATAATAGTAATGTAATAATGCTTCTGCCTGGGCGCAGACAGGAGTGACTGTTTATGGGTGATCAGTGGGCGCTCACTTTCCCACCAAAAAAGAGTAAAAAATGAGCACCCACTGATCGCCCACTGATCGCCCGATGAGTGGGCGATTGCTGCCAAGGTGCTTTATTTTTTAGATGCCTTTCACTATTCCAGGCATCATTTAAACATTTATTTATATTTTAAATGTCAAGTGATTTTTGATCTTACCTGACATTTATTATGTTAAATAACCTTAAAAAATATATTCTCATTTCAAAAGTATGGTAACTTTGTACCATGTATTGTATTTAAAATAAATATTGTCCTACAAAGGAGTACTTATATGTAAACCACATCTGCAGTGTGCTTTATATTTAAAATGTCGGAATATTTTGCAGCAATCATTTCATATTAAAATCCCTGATTCGCTGCTGTATACCTTAACATTTAAAAAATTTTGATTCGGAGTTCTAAACAAATTTAAAAGGGCCTCTAAATCTTAGAACCCCCGATGTGTGGGAAGTGCTCGTTCTCATCTCGCCAAAAAGTTACCAAAAAGTCGCTTTTATTTCAGTAATCATAGAAAAGCGACGTATTGTAAATAGACTATGATGAGTGAGTGGTGGTTTTTGTTGAATCAACTAAAAGTACGCTATATGGTAACGGAGTCGAGCAGTGAATGTTGTACGTCTAACGCAAAAAAAACGATGATCTGCACAGTGGTAGTTGCATGGATTGTAGATATTAACCGATAAGAAAAAGAGCAAGACCATGACCATATACTTAATTTTTTTCTCCTCACAACACTTAGAAACCTCCCATACCTCCCATACCTCCCATGCCACCCATGCCTCCAGACCCGCCACCAATAGCCTTCTCCTCCTCAGGCGCATCAACCACACACGCCTCACTTGTCGTCAACAAGCTAGCCACCCCACTGGCATCCACCAAAGCCGTCCTCACAACTTTAAGAGGGTCCACAATCCCAGCTTTGATCATATCCACATACTCTCCTTTGGCGGCATCATAACCCCAAGCAAACTTATCAGGCGTTCCATACTGTTTAAGCAACGTCCCGATGATCACACTCGATTCTTCACCTGCATTGGATAAGATCGCACGTGCGGGCGTTGTGAGAGCGCGTCTGATGATGGCGACTCCTAGCTCTTGGTCAAAGTTGATAGTAGGGATGGGTTTGGCATCGGGTGAAGTAGGAGATGAAGCTGTGGAAGAGCTGCCAGGGGAATTGGTAGCCAACTGCAGCGAGGCTTTGAGCAGCGCCACACCCCCACCCGGTAAAATCCCTTCTTCAACCGCAGCACGCGTAGCATTCAGCGCATCCTCATACCGGTCCTTCTTCTCTCCGACTTCAACTTCAGAAGACCCTCCAACTTTAATAACAGCCACTCCCCCACTCAACTTGGCTAACCTTTCTTGTAGTTTAGATTTATCAAAGTCGGAAGTGGTAGGGTCAGAAATGATGGATCTGATCTGTTCACAACGGGCTTGAATGGAATCTTTAGAACCTTCGCCGTTAAGAACGATGGTGTCTTCTTTAGTAATCGTGATGGAACCTGTGGAACCAAGGAGGTCGGCGGTGACGCGTTCGAGTTTGATGTCGAGTTCGTCAGTGAAGACAGTACCGCCAGTGAGGATAGCCAAGTCTCCCAAGATGGATTTACGGTTATCACCAAAGCCAGGTGCTTTAACAGCTGCTACTTGGAGTTGACCACGTAGTTTATTGAGGATACAAGCTGCCAAAGCTTCACCATCGATATCTTCTGCGATAATAACGAGTGGTCTCCGTGCCTGAGCCGCTATTTCGAGTGAGGGAAGGATATCTTGTAGGAGAGAAATCTTCTTCTCGCTCAGAAGAATGAAAGGTTTTTCGAATTCGACTTTTTGTGATTTGACGTCGGTTACGAAATAAGGGGAGATAAAACCGCGATCGAATCTCATGCCTTCCGTGATTTCGATTTCATCCTCGATAGTACGACCTTCTTTGACGGTAATAACACCTTCCTTGCCGACTTTCTCCATAGCCTGAGCAATGAGGTTGCCGACGTGGATATCACCGTTAGCAGAGATAGTGGCTACTTGAGCTATTTCAGCGGTGGTGGTGATAGTTTTGGTTTGGGCAGAGAGGAATTTGACGACGTTGTCGACAGCTGCTTGGGAACCTCGACGAAGGTCCATGGGGTTGCAGCCTGCGGCTACGTTTTTGACACCTTCGGAGTAGATGGCGCGAGCAAGGACAGTTGCTGTCGTGGTACCATCTCCAGCTAGTTCGTTTGTCTTTTGAGCGACGTCTTGGACGAGACTGGGTATTGGGAATGATCAATGAGAGACATGAAGAGAACACGTCAGGACCTACCGAGCGCCGAGATTCTCAAACTTGTCTTTGAGAGTGATGGACTTGGCTACGGTAACGCCATCTACAAGAAGGTTAAAGACGTGGTGAAAGAATAAGAACTGTGGGCGTATGTGTACCTTTAGTAATCTTAGGTCCACCAAAGGACTGTTCGATGATGACGTTGCGTCCTAAACAACGGACGTCAAAGACGATATGAAACAAACAAACGAAAGAGACATTACCTTTAGGACCAAGAGTGACACTGACAGCATTAGCAAGGATATCAACACCCTTGAGAATACTAGCTCTGCCCTCGTTCGAGAACTTGATCTCCTTGTGTGCACCACGCGTTAACAAAGGAGTAGAGGCCTTGTTAGCAGCTCTGGCAGCAGCACGACGGAGAGACCTGGATGAAGTGGTCGACAGGCGGTGCATTGTCCTTTTTTTGTTGTTGTTGAAATGTAAATGGAAGAGGTAGGAAGAGTTGAAGGAGGATACCCTTCTTTTTTTTTTTTTTTTTATTGAGCTGGCAACGAAAAATCTGGAAAAACACGTGATGTATTACATGCTTATGTAATATAGTTATTCTCCTTTCCATATTTCATCGCAATAGCATCACTAGCTTCTGGTCCAAGCATCTGCAATGTTTTCAACCGACTACGCAAAGCCGAAACAGAACACTTCCCCGAATAATTATTCGTAATAGACGACATCGGCGACGAATCCACACTCATAGTGGCTGAAGGTTGTGGGGTCGCGAATGGATCAGAATCATCAGGACATGGTGCATATGCTGCAAACTGGGTTGTTGGACTGTCGATGCTCATCAGCTCCATGTCTGTTTCCATGAAGCTTCTGGCTGAAAGAGGTTGAGAATCCATGTCTACATCGATATCGTAGAAAGCCATGTTTTCTGTCAATCCTTTACCAGAATCAAGGTCACCACCGTAGCCCGCTGGCCCCTGGGTCATTTTCTGTTTTGCCTTTTGTTTACTGCCGCCTCGGTTCAATATTAACCTTTTAAAGTTCAACGACTTGAGCGGTCCAATAAGCGCTGCCATCCCGAATCTCCCAAAGATGCGAGTACGTTTCGGAGATAGCGAGGTACGACTACAAGGCGACTGGGGAGCGGAGCTGGCCACACTTTTCCTCGATCTGGAACTATTGATCGAAGCAGATCTGGCTTTAGTACGCGGATGCAACAAACTTCGATGGCGTCGAGGAGAACGCGCGCCGAGGAGGGCGGTTGTTGTTGAAGAAGGAGAATCAGTTTCTAAAGAATGTGTTCGGCCACTCCTGAAAAGCGATTCAGATCGAGGGATGGGGCAAGAAGAAACAGGAGGAAGTGTGATTCCACGACGTTGAGCTGTGGTTTGTGGATAGGTCATGATGGTGGGCTCCTGAGCGGGTATGGGACGGTCGTTGTACATTGTGAATAGAATAAAAAAATTAATTTGAATGAGTGAGTGAATGAGCGTGAAAGTGCTTCGTTTTAGAGAGGTTTATTAACAAGAAAGAGCGGTTTTGGTTGTTCCAAGAAGAAAGAGTGCAATCGATGCACAGAGAGAAAAGAGGGTAAGAAGATAGTGGACAAAACAGTCGAGAAGAGTGCGTATTTTATACGAAGTAATAGCCACTCATATGGTGTCAAAGGGCTCTTTGTCTTTCAAGCTCCTCAGTGGCTGACAGTTAACTCCAAAGCGGATGCCATGTGTTCTAGCCACTCGTAATCCTTCCATTCAACCCCGCCTTTGTTGGATTATCATCGTGGGTCGATATCGCTTTGAAGCATGATTCTTGAGCGCTTCGGAGCAGTGACGGCAGAATCTCATGGAGGCCTCATGTTCCGGCGCGGATCGGCAAATATTAGATATATTTCATCAAGTCATATCCGCTTGAATGTACATACATTTCTTATTACACAATTTTGTTTATATCTGCGGCACCAGTATACCATTTTCTGTCGCTTTAGACTTTGCCCTCGTCCGATGCGGTTTCGCAGATCCCTTCTTTACAGTACGCTCCCAAGCTTGCTTCATTTGTCCCTTGGGGGAAAAGTAGTCAAATCAAAGTACTTAGCTGCATACTCGAGAAGCCTATGAAGAGAGAGAAAGAGAAAGTAAATCAGCCTAGGTTCCTACGCGCCATAGAAATGCGATGAAGGGATACCATACCAATCAACACCCGTACTTCGGACACCGTTTTGGATATACGGTCTTGTGGTCAAAAATAAACTTGTCAAAGATAATCAAATTTTACCTGAGGTTCTTTCGCAATCGTGTAGTTACCTTTTCCACCTTCCTTGTGAGCAATCTGCAGGAAAAATCCACACACTAGGGCCTGACGGATCTTGACATGAAGTTTTTGCTTGTCTTGGAAAGAAACGATTTCAATTTCGAAACGTTCCATCGTCTTCTGTATTTGAGTTCACAAGACGGTGTACTCACTTTGTACGTATTGGTTATAAACATTCAGCAAGGTGAGATGGTCGCCACCAGGAAGCGTTAGCCGTGCTTTCGCAGCGTCGGCCTCACGTCATTGATTACTTGGACGCAACCAAATGTTTGGCACTGGCAAAAATAAAAACCACAGAGCTTGAGATTTCACAACAGAACAGGATACGGTAATGACAGACCTGAACGGCATAGCTGCAATTGTTAAAACCTCCTTACTGCACTTGAATTCGGGGCTAGCAATCAGCGTCTTTACCAACTGAAATAGACGATGCCATCAGTTCTAGCGATGATAGCTCAAAAGTGCGTACCTGGGGAGGAAGTGGGAAATCACCCATGATTGCACCAAGCGGAGTGAGATTGCCTTCGTCATCAAGAGCAGCAAGGTAATGGCTTCTCTCGCAGGAGCATATCATCTGTCATGCACTTGAGGAACGTCGTGCCTGGTTTCTGCTATGTTTCCAAAAGGTATGGAATAACCAACGTGTCTTCCTAATTCGACTGCAGAACGGTTCTATCACGAGAAAATTTACGAGTAGAAGAGATACACACCGTCCATGTTTCATCTGCCACGCGTTTTGGCTACTAACATGGCCCGCTACCCTTCTCGGTTGTGTGCAAGCGACCAGTTGTTCTCGTATGAGGTAGATCTGAGAAGGCGACGATCTGTGGTATTCTAAATGAACAGGAGTTATATAGGAAGTGAATTAAGGGCAGGATGAAGGACTGTAAAATGGAAAATGCATACTGTGTTATCGTTCCTGATCCCGTTTCTCCGACCATAATAATGACCTGATTTTCACTGAACTATGGGCAACGATCAACATAAATTCTGGTGGAAGAGGACGAGTTCATCACTAGAACTCAAGCCCCTCCTCGAATTCCAAAGATACCAGAACTCACGATCTTTATAAAAATCATCCACTTGGTTAAAAACGGGCAACTGTTTTTTTCGCGAACCAAGAATCTTCTTATATTCATCTGAATGTGGGTTGTTTCGTTGAATGGGTATCAACCATCCTTGAACTAGGTTTTCAGATCCGCATCGAATTCCCGGAGAAAGAGGACACAACCAATGCCTTCAGTACTTGCTGCCCAGTGACTTTTCGAGGGATAAATGCATAGAGAGGTTCCTTTATCTTAGGAACAGACGCAGCGCCTCTCTAAGAAGGTGGAAGATGGGCCAGATAAGGGTTATCGACAGGCTTGGCTGACATTTCACGAAGGACTCGGAAATCAGGTTGTGTGCATAACCACCGTGACCGAGACGGTGTCACATCTTTGTCACATCGCGAAACTGGTTGCCATGTTTTATCGGTTTTTTTGCTACGTCTTGGCTAACGTTGTACAAAAACATGCAAAACTAGGGAACAATTAGACTCCAAATCGCGACTGTTCTATAGCGCATTGTCCCTATGCTAATTACTATACTACTCTGCACTCTGTCAATCATCTCTTGAAACCCCCCCTGTAGTGTGGTTCTGCAGGCCGTGCGTCGTTAGCATACGTACTTAACAAGGTACATACATATGCATGTGCACAGTTTTGTGGGCTTAATATCCCGACATTGGATGGTTATGGCTTCTCAAGGTGTTGTTTGCCAGCGGAGATACTACGTAGCTTGCTAAGGATTATGTATTACTTACAGTATGACATAAGTTTGTATACAAGTAGTACCAATTGGGCAATAAGAAACTCCGAAGCCGAAATGCGGGCCCCGTTGGAACTTGGGACTCAGCCTGAAACTCAAGTCAAGTATCTGATAACGAAAAGATACGTAGAACGGTGAACCTGTTTATGCCCGGTGTTGAGATACCTTATTTTCTATGGCGCGTTACGACCAAAGACTGAACTTGTTGATGTCTGAAGGAAATTTGATAAATGGAGTAGTACAGGCCAATTCTATATGGAGATAGATAGGTAGAGGATGCATCGAAGTTTGAACGATCCAGAATTCGCATGGAGTCGTTATCGTTACATTATAAATATACTTACCTGGTGCCATGTTATGACACAGACCATGTTGCCTCAAACTCGAAACATCATAGGGCAACTTATTCACACTGCTCGGTCTGAAAACGATACTTTCTGGTAAGTGTACTATATGTTCTAGAGTATCCTCAGCAAGGACGTTGTGCACAGAACCTAAGAGTTTCCTTACTACGAAGCTCCCTGCCGCTGTCAATGCAACTTTGAAACGCCGTTCAAACTTCACGCAATGCCGGCTTCTGGAAGAGAAGCACACCAAGTTCTTTGGTATTGCTAATATAGTAACTGTGCGTGATCGCCGCTTGATGTTACTAGTATAGTAGCAGGATATAATACTTTAGAGATTCTATTCACATGGATAACTCATTGTCAAAGAACTTCAACCGCCATGGGCCTCAGTGGGTCTGAAGCCACTTTCCTGGGGACCGTCCTTGAAGGTTTCTTTTACGGTAACATGCTCGAATCTTTTTTTTATCAGCTTAACAACCAGCGAACCAATACATCTAAAATTTACAGGGGTGTACTGCATCGTATTTTCTTTGTACCTGGGAGTTCAGAAGAGAGGTGGAAGGAACATGCTTAACTACCCCATGGTGGCCCTCTTTATTCTATGCACGGCTTTTTTCCCTCTCGATTTCGCCCAGCAATTCTTGACGATTGTGTGTGACTGTTCTTCCTCAACAGACAATACTTGAAGCTTGGTCAAGTGCTGACTCTCTTTTTTTCTTTTGATAACAGTTCCGCGGAGGGCGACAGCAGATAGTACCATGGAATATCAACCTTGCTACAAGTACGATATATTCGCTAGTTGACTTTATTTCTCAAAGTGTCTTGGTACGCCATCCACCTTCCAAGTTCCCAGTACAGTTCGTTTATCACTGACGGATAAAGATCTACCGCTGTTGGGTCATGTGGGGTCGCCAAACCTTGATGATAGTCCTCCCAACCATATTGGCATTGACTTCATTAGGTGAGTCCGTCCCACTCTGACCATCAGTGAGGAAATAAATTGCGCCCCCCCACCCCCACCCCCTCCTCCCCCACAGTTACATCATTGAGCTTGGTCGCAGAGTTGAGTTTACTCCGAAATGACCCTGAAAATATACCTGCTTGGTTCTTGCCAATGGGAGTAGCCTCTTTTTCACTCTCCCTCACCGTGAACACCATCGTCACCGGACTCCTCGTTCTAAAGTTAGCCTTGCTACATCAAGAGGTCACGCACGCATTGCCGGCCACGAGCATGCGCAGAGGACATGAACTGCTTCCTGTCATATCTATATTAATAGAGTCAGGCATGTTCACGTTCGTGGGTCAACTAGTATGGGTTGTTTTATTCAAGCTTCGAAGCCCTGGTTTCAACTCGGTTGGGAGTCCCATCACCATGATATATGTACGTCCCTCGTTTGAATTATGCCACATCGTTTTATGACTGACCCCATGAGCGTTTTAATAAATAGGGCATTACACCAACTATAATCATTGTACGAGTGGCAATGGGAACATCTCACGACAACCATACGAAAATGGAAAGCACCATACGTTTCAATGCAACAGATGAACGCCGTGTGGGAGCCACGACCACAATGGCAAGTCTCGACCAGAGGACAACCGGACGTACCCATGTGCAAAAGAGCACAGAAGACTTTGAGCTGGAGAAAATAGAGGGCGGTATTTAGGCCAAGTATCATATCCGGGATAAATTCACAAACGGTGGTACTTAACCTTATTAATGCTATCCATACTTCAATGAAAGTCTAGCAGAAGCAGAATCAAGGGAACGGTTGGATATTTAAACAACCTTGTTGGCGATTCAAAAGGCTTCCGGTGGGGGCTGGATAGAAAATGGCGTCAGAGCGGTGTCAAGTTCTCTTTAGACTAAATAAGTTGTGACCAAAACCTAGACACTGCGAGCAACCTTAGGTAGATGTCTAGAGTGGAAATTCTGGAATGTTCAGGTACTCTGTGCGTCAAATGCAGGGTATTATCTGCGACACAATTAGCCTCCAATTTCGTTCACGAAACATCTGGCGCACTGGAGCTCATTGAGGTGGATGATCTACTGTCGATGAGAACGGGGGGTCGGATTTTTTTGTGAATCATGCCGGTGGGGTCTTTTGGTGTATTTTTTTACTGGATGTGAGTCTTCAGAAGTTTTCTGGGAAGATTAGATACCCAATCGAATTTTTGAACGAAGGTTGGTAGGCGTTGAGACGGTAGCGTGTATTGGCCATCGTCTTTGGTGTCTGAACGGGGCTGATGGAGGTCCGATTTTGGTTTATCAAAGGGCTGAGATGATGAAGACAAACCAATATTTTTGCGAGAGATGAGGAAAGGGGAATGACGGTACGAGATTCTAAGCTAAACAAATACTCTCCGAATGAACCTCCGGCCCATGCTCGAAAATAATTCGTATTTAC
>Ga0193743_1003648_pt1 | contig 10247 bp, 10 predicted proteins | sample L2c2metaG_FD_143038 | JGI IMG/M metagenome (GOLD analysis project Ga0193743, IMG submission 143038) | Soil microbial communities from a riparian zone of the East river system, Colorado, United States - L2c2 | ecosystem: Environmental > Terrestrial > Soil > Riparian zone | place: USA: East River...
AAGGCGGTCTCCAACCCGGTCACGCCCATCGCCGCCTGCTCGAAGGGGACGTCCTTTTCCTCCGCCTGGTGCGGGGCGTGGTCGGTGGCGACGCACTCGATCGTGCCGTCGCGCAGGGCCTCGATCAGGGCCTGGCGGTCGGCCTCGCGGCGCAGCGGCGGGTTCATCTTGAAGCGGTGCGGGTCGAGGCTGCGGACCTCCTCGTCGGTGAGGCAGAGATGGTGCGGGCTGGCCTCGGCGCTGATCTTCACCCCGGCGGCCTTGGCGGCGCGGACGACCTCGACCGACTCCAGCGCCGAGAGGTGCTGGACGTGGATCCTCGCCCCCTCGTAGGCGGCGAGGGCCGCGTCGCGGGCGATCATCGTCGACTCGGAGACCGAGGGGACGCCGCCGAGGCCGAGCGCGGCCGAGACCGGGCCCTCGTGCATGACGCCGTCGCCGGAGAGATCGGGGTCCTCCTCATGGAGGGCGATCGTGCCGCCGCAGAGCCGCTGGTACTGCAGGGCGCGCAGCATCACCCGGGAACTGACGATCGGCAGCCCGTCGTCGGAGAAGCCGATCGCTCCTGCCTCGCGCAGGTCGACCATCTCGGTCAGCTCCTCGCCCTTCATGCCGCGGGTGACGGTGGCGAGGAAGCCGACCGGCACCGAGGCGCCGGCCCGTGCCTGCTCGCGCAGGGCGGAGATGTCGGCGGCGGTGGAAACCGGCGGTTCGGTGTTGGCCATCGCGATGATCCCGCAGTAGCCACCGGCGGCGGCCGAACGGGTGCCCGTCTCGACGTCCTCTTTGTGCTCGTGGCCGGGGGTGCGGAGGTGGACGTGTGGGTCGAAGAAGGCGGGGAACGCGTGCATGCCCTCGGCCTCGACGATCTCTGCCCCATCGGCCGCCCCCTCCCCCGGCGCCGCCAGCTCGGCGATCTCGCCGTCGCGGATGACGACATCGTGAACGCCGTCGATGCCCGCGACCGGGTCGAGCACCGTGGCGCGGCGCAGGATCAGCTTTGCGTCCTCGCCGGGGCGCACGTCAAGCGTCTCGGTGAGGCTCATGCCGGCTGCCCGATCGGTGTCGGCCGGCCGGCGCCGTCGCCCTCGCTGAGCGGCGCCGGGCGATCGGCGCCGGCGAGCAGCTCGTAGAGGATCGCCATCCGCACCACCAGACCCGCCGCGACCTGCTCGGCGATCAGCGACTGCGGCGAGTCGATCGCCTCGCCGGAGAGCTCGACCCCGCGGTTGACCGGCCCGGGGTGCATCAGCAGCTGGCGTGGGTTGAGCCGGCGGGTGTCGATCTGGAAGGTCGCCGCATACTCGCGCAGCGAGGGGACGAAGCTCTCGCTCATCCGCTCGTGCTGCATCCGCAGCGCGTAGACGACCTCGGCCTCGCCGATCCGCTCCAGCGAGTGCGAGACCTCACAGCCCAGCTCCTCGATCCCGCGCGGGATCAGCGTCGGCGGGCCGCAGACGGTTACCTCGGCGCCCATCCGCTGGAAGGCGATCAGGTTGGAGCGGGCGACGCGGCTGTGCAGGACGTCGCCGACGATCCAGATCCGCTTGCCATCCAGGGAGCCGAGCCGGCGGCGCAGCGTGTAGACGTCCAGCAGCGCCTGGCTCGGGTGCTCGTGCTTGCCGTCGCCGGCGTTGACGACCGCCGCCTCGGTCCACTTGGCGACCATCTGGGCGGCGCCGGCGTAGGGATGGCGGATCACGATCGCGGCCGGGTCATAGGCGGACAGGGTGGCGACGGTGTCCTTCAGCGACTCGCCCTTGTCTACCGAGGAGCCGGCCGCCTTGACCGAGATGAGGTCGGCAGAGAGCCGCTTCGCTGCCAGCTCGAAGGAACTGCTGGTGCGGGTGCTCGACTCGTAGAAGAGGGTGACGACGGTGCGACCGCGCAGGGTCGGCACCTTTTTGATGTCGCGACGGCCGACCTCGGCAAAGCTCTCGGCCCGGTCGAGAATCGCCTCGATCTCCTCGCGGGAGAGCTGCTCGATGGCGAGCAGGTGCTTCACGCGATCGCCTCCGCCCCACTGGGCTCGGAGATCGTCATCTGGTCGATCCCGTCGGTCTCCTCGAGGCGCACGTTGACCCGCTCGTCGAGGGCGGTCGGCAGGCTCTTGCCGACGTAGTCGGGACGGAACGGGAGCTCGCGGTGGCCGCGGTCGCAGAGGACGGCGAGCTGGACCCGCTGTGGGCGGCCGTAGTCGAAGAGCGCCTCGATTGCGGCCCGCACCGTGCGGCCGGTGAAGAGGACGTCGTCGACGAGGACGACGGTGCGGCCACCGAGGTCGAAGTCGATGTGGGAAGCGTGGACGACTGGCTGTGTGTCGGGCGCCTTGGCGCCGACGTCGTCGCGGTAGAAGGAGATGTCGAGATCCCCGATCGGCAGCTCGGTGCCAGTCAACTCGCCGAGGAAGGCGTGCAGGCGGCGGGCCAGGTGGGCGCCACGCGTGTGGATGCCGACCAGCGCCAGATCCCCGGCAACGGGGTTCTTCTCGACGATCTCGTGCGCGATCCGCCTCAGCGTGCGCCCCAAATCGTCGTGGTCGAGCACGACCTTCTCACTCACTCTTTGCTTCCTTCCTGGCCTCACGGGACCGGGTTAAAGGACGACCGCAGAGTAGCAGCGAGAGTGGCGGGACCGGTATGGCCTCGCCCTCACGAACTGCGGGGAGGGTCGGACTGGGACGGCTCCGGTACCGCCTCGCCCTCACGAACTGCGGGAGGTTCGGTTGAGGCGGTACCGGAGCCGCCTCGCTCGCGAGCTCCATTTTGGATTAGCTCGGGGTAGCCCTTCTCGGCGAAGGGGATCTCGATGATGTCGAAGTCTTTGGGGGCGACGGTCGGTTCGTAGACGTCCTGGGCCTCCTCGAGGACCTTGCCGACGTGGTAGCGGGAGGAGATGTGGACGAGGGCCAGCATCTTGACGTGGGCCTCGCGGGCGACGGCGGCGGCTTGGCCGACGGTCGAGTGGCCGGTTTCGGCGGCGCGCTGAACGTCCTCCTCGGCGAAGCTGGCGTCATGGATGAGCAGCTCCGCGTCGGCGGCCGCGGCGACCGTCGCCGGGCTGGGCGAGGTGTCGCCGGTGATAACCACGGTGCGGCCAGGCCGGCTGGGGCCGACCACATCCTCGGGACGGACCAGGCCGGAATCGCCCTGCACCTCCTCCCCACGCTGCAGCGCGGCGAACGCTGGGCCTTCCGGGACGCCGAGGCGCTTGGCGGCGTCGAGATCGAAGCGGCCCGGGCGCTTCTCCTCGACCAGGGCGTAGCCGTTGGCGCGGGTGCCGTGGGCGGCCTCGAAGGGCTGGATCTCGTAGCCGTCGTGAGAAACGGACTCGCCGGGCGCCAGCTCGACCAGGTTCACGTCGAAGCGCAGCCGACCGATGATCGGGTTCAGCACCGAAAAAAGCTCCCGCAAGCCAGGCGGGCCGTGGACGATCAGGGGCACCTCGCGGTCCGTCATGTCGTAGGTCTTGAGCAGCCCTGGAAGGCCGAGAATGTGGTCGGCGTGGAAGTGGGTCAGGTAGATCTCATCGACCTGGGTCAGGCCGAGCGAGCGCTGCATCTGCCGCTGCGTCCCTTCGCCGCAGTCAAACATCAACCGCTCCCCCCCGCGCGAGATCAGCACGCTCGCGGTCGAGCGCCGCGCCGACGGCACCGAGCCGCCAGTACCGAGAAATATCGCCGAAAGGTCCACTGCGGCGAGCCTACGCGATGCCTACCTCCAGTTCTGGTGTCGAAGTCGGCAGCGAATCGCACTCCCCGTTTCTGGTTGTTGCGAGCGGGCTCCACCCTCAACCAGCCTTTTGAGGCCGCGACCTCATCGATAGGGACGAGATAGACACCGTCGGTCTGCGGGAAAAACACGCCGAAGATGTCCGCAAGGCCCCGGTAGGAACGGCGACCGTTACCGTGATCGGTACCCCGAGAGTTGAACACCAAGCAGCCACCAGACGGCCAAGCGCGCTTGCATTGAACCCGCAGCAAAGCGCTGCCAAGCTCAACCACCAGATCGTATGGCTGCCCACCTCCGAAAGGCACCAGCACGCCGTAGCCGCGTTGCACGAACGCGTTTAGCACCGCACCCTCGGCTGCGTTCCCCCTGGCCGCAGTTTCCATGGCGAAACTTTATGTCTGCGCCCGGACGGAACGTATGTTCGGGTCCGGCGGGGCATCGGGCGACTGACTAAGCTCCCACCCGAGCGCCCGTAGCTCAGCTGGATAGAGCGATCGCCTCCGGAGCGATAGGCCACAGGTTCGAATCCTGTCGGGCGCGTCGTTGTGGTGCCGCAAGGAGGGACTGGCGAAGCCCGCGTGCGGGGGCCAGCGAGCGCGGACCAAGCGGGGCAAGGACGCAGGGAGCCCGAATAGCAGCGCTCATGAGTATCCGGTTCCGTCAGGTCAACCCGGAGGCCCGAACTCGTTTGGCGCTCTAGATACGCGCCGCCCTGCGGCGCATCCGACTTTGACCACACCTGAGTGGGGTGAATGTCGGCTGCGCGGGTTGACAGCCAGCGCCGAGAGTGGCCTCGATGACTCAGGGCGATCTACCTGTGCGAACCGGATACTCATGAGCAGCGCTATTTGGGCGACTGAGGACGCCGCACCGCGCCGTGTCCGCCGCCGCTGGACGCGTGCGGGGGTTTCGCCAGTCCCTCCTAGGCGGTCTTGAAGCGGGCGCGCCATTCGTCGCGATCGAACTCGGCCGGATCGGTCTCGGCCAGGAAGCGCTCGAGGGTGGCGACGAAGCGAGCCGGTTCCTCCACCTGGGGCAGGTGGCCGACGCCGTCGAAGATCTCCAGGCGGCTGCCGGGCAGCGTCTCGTGGGCGTCTTCGCCGTGGCTGACCGGGATGATCGGATCGCGGGAGCCCCAGACGATCAGGATCGGCAGGGCTTCGGCCAGGTAGAGGCGGTCGCCGGCGGCGATTCGCTGGCCGCCGGTGCCGACGACCGAGCGCAGGGTGGCGAGGAAGGCGCTGCGCCGGTCGCGGTCCGAGAGGCCGGCGTAGCCGCGGGCGACCTCGGCGACGTCCGCGTTGGGTCGCAGACCGAGTGCGCTGAGGCCCTTGCCAAGGGCCGAGCCAATCTGGGCTCCCGGGCCGGCGGTCGCAGCGATGAAGAGGTCGGCTCCCGGCAGCGCCGCGGCGCGCAGGACCAGGCTCACCTCCGGCCCGAGGCCGCCGCTGGAGACCAGGATCAAGCGCTCGACCATCTCCGGGAACTGGTAGGTGAACTGCATCGCGATGCCGCCGCCGAGCGAGTGGCCGACCACGGTCGCCCGGTCGTGGCCGAGGGAAAGCAGAAGGTCGCGGAGCCCGGACGCCAGGGACCCCAGCGAGTAGTCGCCGCCGCCCGGCTCCGAGCTGCCGTGACCGGGAAGGTCGGGGGCGATCACGGTGTGAGCGCGGGACAGCGGCTCGACCACGGCGCGCCAGTTCTCGCAGCTGCCGGCCATGCCGTGGACCAGCAGCAGCACCGGGCCCGAGCCGGCCTGGAGATAGGTCACCGAGCGACCGTGGACCTGCGCTGTCTTCGTCTCGACGTCGGGCGGGTGCAGGGGCGTCGGCTTGGCGGCCACGCCGACACGGTACTCGCAGCCGGGGCGCCAGAACGGTGGTCGCGAATCGGCTCCCGATTCGAATACTGTCGCGCCTGTGAGCGAGCCCGCCCAGGACACCCGCCCGCCGCGCGGCGCCCTGATCGTCATCGCGGTCGGCCTCCTGGCCTGCGTCGCCGCCGCCTTGCTCACCACCGGCAAGGGCAGTGGCGAAGCGGCAAACCTCGAATGGGTCCAGACGGCGCCGATCCCGGACTCGAAGCCGGTGGGGGTGCCGGGCGGGAGCCAGTCGATGCAGCTGACCGCCGGCGAGATCAGCGCCACCGGCACCAACGTCAGCGGCTACTCGCTCTTCCGGGTCGCCTCGATGCTGCGGATCGACGCCGGCGCGCCGGTCGGGAACGGCCGCATCCTCTGCTCCGCCAGCGCCGGTCGCGGCGCCGAAATCGCCCAGACCGCGGGCGGGCTGCGGGCGACCTACCCACGCTCCTCGGAAGCCGGGATCTACAGCCAGGAAGTGCCGGAAACGATCCTGGTCGCAAGGATGTCGGCCGCTTCACCACCGAAAAGGGCGTCAAGCTCGAATGGCCCGAATACGAGGTCGGGACGGAGCGCCTCAAATACTTCATCGCCGGCGGCAAACCGAAGCGGAACCTGGCGCTGCCCTTCTACACCGTCTGGAAGTCGACGGCCGTTCCCGCCGCCCGGATCGCTTGCACGCTGACGACGAGTGCCGGAGAAGCGACCGTGCACGCGGCGGGCGCGCTGAAGAAGATCTCGCCGCCGATCGACGAAGAAGCGGAAGAAGAAGCGGAAGAAGCGGAAGAAGAAAAGACCAAAAAGGAAGAAGACGAAGCGAAGGAATAGGACTCAACCGGACTGCGGCGCGACCAGCAGCTCCGGTCCTTCCGCCATCCCTTTGCCGACCTTGTTCAGCTTCGGGTTGGCGGGAGCGCTGCTCATCCGGCCCGCGTCGAGCGGCGCGCACATCGCCACCGCGTCCTCGACGCTGAGGTCCGGGCGCAGCCAGGCAGCCTCAGCCTCGGGGCTGGGCAGGATCGCCGGCATCCGGTCGTGGACCGGGGCGACCACCTTGTTCGGCGTCGTCGTGACGATCGTGCAGCTGTAGAGCCAGCCGTCGTCGAAGCCACGGTCCTCCGAGCCCCCCCACTCCTTGCGGGTGCAGATCCCGGCGAAGGCGAAGGGCTCCCCGCCGTCGACCGTGAAGCGCCAGGGCTGGCGGGGCTGCTTGGGATCCTCGGCCTTCATCCACTCGTAGAAGCCGTCGGCGACGATCAGGCAGCGGTGGCGATACTTGCCGACCAGGGGGCCGTAGGCGCGGCTGGCGGTCAGGTTCTCGGCTTTGGCGTTGATCATCCGGTAGCCGACCTTGAGGTCCTTGGCCCAGCGCGGCACCAGGCCCCAGCGCATCAGCCGTGCCTCGCGCTCCCCCTGCTCGGCCTCCTCGGGCACGGGCGAGGAGCGCACGGTCAGCACCTCCTGGGTCGGCGCGACGTTGAAGCGGCCGAGCCCTTTCGCCATCTTCTCCGCCCGCTCTTTGGACGGCGGCGGTGCCTCGCCGTCGCCGCCGCGCTCCAGCGCCTTCTCCAGCTCGCTCTGGAAGCGGTCGGCGATTTTCTTCGTGTCTTTGGCCGTGACCGTGAATCGTCCGCACATGGACGGCAGCCTAGAGACCGCGCGTGCGGCTGCGCATGCGCTATTCCGGGGTTGTCAACTCGACGGTCGGAAAGTAGGTGCGATATGGGTCGGGATCACGAGTCAGCAAACGCAGTCCCGCAACCGCGGCATGAGCGCCGATGTAGAAATCCGGGAGCGGTGAGCGCTTCAGCCCGCCACGCCGCCGATAGTCGATAAATGCCCTGCCCGCGAGGAAAGCGGCCGGCCACGGCAGGGGGACTCGCTCTATTCCCCGGGCGTCGACCGCCCACTCGCATTCCTCGATCGTGACAAAGCCAACCGAGATCTCCGCATAGATCACCGGATCGACGAAGACGGGGCCATCGTCGCCAGCCCGGATCAGCGCCAGGTCGGACCACTCGGCCCAAGCGGGATCCCGCACAAAGACGTCGATCAAGACATTAGAGTCAACGAGGGTCGCCGCGATCCTCCTCTAAGGAACCGGTGCCCCAATCCTCTCCCCGGGTGAGTCTCATGACTTCGTCCGTGGTCATGGTGTAGTTCTTGCCGGCCTTACGAAGGTGCTCGACCAATTCTTCGCCTCGAGTCCGACCACCCTGCGTCTTGCAGACTCGGACCCCGTGTTCGTCGCGAACAAACTCAACCTCGGTGCCGGGAAGCAGGCCCAACTCGTCCCGGATCTCTTTCGGGATCGTGACCTGGCCTTTGCTGGTGATCTTCATGAAGTAAGAATAACACCGGTATTACTCTTACTTGCTCGCGCCTCCGGATGCTGGCGATACCACTCAATCGTCCTCCCGAGGCCGTCGACGAGATCGACCGCGGGTTCCCAGTCGGTCAGACCGCGCAGCTTCCTCGAGTCGACGTACTGGCGGTCGATCTCGCCGGCCGGGTTGCCGGTGCCGTGGTATTCGGGCTCGAGGCCGGCGCCGGAGACGGCGGCGATCGTCTCCAGGACCTCGGCCACCGAGTGCGGGCGCTCGCCGCCGGCGTTGAACGCCTCGCCGGCCGCCGGGCCGCCGGCGCCGACCGCGTGCTCGATCGCCAGGTAGGCGGCGACGGCGTCGTCGACGTAGAGGAAGTCGCGCTCGGGGCTGCCGTCGGAGCGGATCTGGGGCCGGCGACCGTCGAGGACGGCGGCGACTGCTTCCGGGATCAGGCGCGAGAAGTTGAGGTCGCCGCCGCCGTAGATGTTGGCGAAGCGGGTAACCGCGACCGGCAGGCCGTAGGCGGGGCAGTAGCTGAGCGCGATCGCGTCGGCGGCGGCCTTACTCGCCTCGTAGGGCGAGGCCGGGCGCAGCTGCATGTCCTCGCGGTAGGGCAACTCCTCGCTGGGCCCATAGGCCTTGTCGGAGGAGGCGACGACTACTGCGGGCACGTCGGCGCGTCGGCAGGCCTCCAGCAGCGTCCAGGTACCGCGTACGTTGGCCTCGAAGGTCGCCGCCGGGTGGGCCATCGCCGGCCCGACCAGGGTCTGCGCGGCGAGGTGGAAGACGACATCGAACTCGCTCGCCTCGACCGTCGCCCCGACCCGCCGCGCGTCGCAGAGGTCGGCCTCGACCAGTTCGATCTCCGGCGCCACCCGTTGCAGGGTCAGGCCGGAGAGCGGCGGCGGGGCCAGATCGAGCACGGTGACCGAGTCGCCGCGTTCGAGCAGCGCCCGCGCCAGGTGGGAGGCGACGAAGCCGTGGCCGCCGGTGACCAGCGCCCGCTTCACGGCGCCGGCGCCCCGGCTGCGTCCCAGACCCGCCAGGGAGCCTCGCCGCTCGCCCAGAGGTCGTTGAGCACGACCGCGTCCTTATAGGTGTCCATGCAGTCCCAGAAGCCCGCGTGGCGGAAGGCGTGCAGCTGCGCGTCGGCGGCGAGCTGCTGCAGCGGGTCGCGCTCCAGAACGCTGTCCTCGCTCAGGTAGCCGAGCACGCCGGGCTCGAAGCAAAAGAAGCCGCCGTTGATCCAGTGCTCGCTGCGCGGCTTCTCGACGAAGCCGGTGACCCGGTCGCCCTCCCCCAGCTCGGCCACGCCCCACTGGAGGTTGGGCCGCACCACGGTGACGGTCGCCAGGCCGCCACGCCCATTGTGGAAATCCAGCAACGCCCCAAGATCAACGTCGGCAACGCCATCCGCATAGGTCGCACAGAACCCCTCCCCACCGAGCCGCTCCCCCAGCCGCGCGATTCGACCGCCGGTCGGCGTGTCGATGCCCGTATCAACGCACTCGACCGCCACCCCCTCCGGCCACTCCTCAGCCGCCACGAACTCCCCCACCGCCTCGCCCATGTACCCAGTGGCAAGCAAGAAGCGCGTGAACCCCTGAGCAGCGTAGATCTGCACCACGTGCCAAAGAATCGGCCGCCCCCCTATCTCCACCAGGACCTTCGGCACCGACTCCGTGCGCTCCCGCAGCCTGGTCCCGCGTCCTCCACAGAGAATGACGACAGTTGGGCGCCTGAGGGTCATCCGGCAGGGGTGGAACGTCTTGTACTTTTTCGCCGCCGCCCGCCCGCGGCGTCAGCAATCAAGCGACTCACGAAAAAGTTAAGTGGAACCCCTGCCGGATGACCCTCAGCCACCCGCAACAGCCGGCAATATCGTGACCTCGGCGCCGTCCGTAATCGACGTCTCGAGGCCCTGCTGGAAGCGGATGTCCTCGCCGGAGACGTAGACGTTGACGAAGCGGCGCAGGTCGCCGTCCTGGGTGATCCGCTCGCGCAGGTCGCCGTGGGCGGCGAAGACGGCGTCGAGGACCTCGCCGACGGTCGTGCCGCTGACCTCGACCTCCGATTGGCCTGCGGTCGCGGCGCGCAGCTGGGTCGGGATCTTCACGGTGACTGCCATCAGACGGCTACCTCCTGGCGGAACTCGGCCTCGAAGCTCTCGAGGTCAGGGTCGATCTCGTGCATCTGGAACGTATCGCGGGTGGCGTCGAGCGTCTTCAGCCCCTCGCCGGTGATGTAGACGACGACCCGTTCGTCATCCTTGAGCTCGCCGCGTTCGGCCAGCTTCTTCAGCACGCCGACGGTGACACCGCCGGCGGT
>Ga0193743_1003649_pt1 | contig 10241 bp, 9 predicted proteins | sample L2c2metaG_FD_143038 | JGI IMG/M metagenome (GOLD analysis project Ga0193743, IMG submission 143038) | Soil microbial communities from a riparian zone of the East river system, Colorado, United States - L2c2 | ecosystem: Environmental > Terrestrial > Soil > Riparian zone | place: USA: East River...
TGCACAATTAAAAATTCTGATTATGTTTCGCAGTTTGCTGAATCTATTGAGAATTAATCCAGAATGATATGTAGAAGGATACATTACATATTGGGCTAAATTTAGGTAGAATCTTACATTCTGTACAGATTCTAATTGTCTTGAAATTGATACAAAAGGTAATAATCTACTAAATGCAAAATTGAGGCAGAACATATAAATCTCGCCACATTCTAATTATCTTTTGCACTTTGGCAGAATCAAATAAGAATTAAATATTCTGCTATGTGCAAAATTTAATGGTTTTGCAATACATTCTACCACGATTCTGCACACCGCAAAATAGTCCCCTTCCAGTAGTGTGTAAGATAAGTGCAATTTAATGACGCTGGTCATGGCTGTGGATTGTCTTATATCGCATCGAGATTAGAGAATGCAAGTCATTTGGCAAGTCATTTGATTCAACAGTAATAGTGTGACTGATGTGACATACAACCTCCATGCGCTCCGATTAATATTCACCGCTCAGACAAGCACTACACATCCCATTTGATGGTAATTCTTATTGTTCTCTTCGTAATTTGGTTCCATTCTAAGTCTAGTAGCTAGTGTTAGTTGTAACCCCATCCAATTGCCTCCTCACTAAAAACCTGTCTACCCAAGTTGAGATTCCTTCCAAGGAGAATTTCCATCGTACTTGGTTGACCCCGTTCTTACGGAATAGTTTGAAAGTCTCCTGACCCCATCATGAATTTGTCGTGAATACAGGGTTCCAAGAAACCACCTCAAGAGAAAAGAGGATGTCATAGTCCAAGAGTTCAACGTTCATCAAGGTGTAATGTCATTGGCTAATTTGTCAAGCAGCATCTTCAATCGCTTTGCCTCGTATTGGATCAGGGTCACATTCTTGTCTAGAGTGATCGCCTCTGTGAGCGCCGGGAAGGTGGTTGCACCGTAACCTAGTTCACAATATCGACTGATTTGTTCGCACACTCGTAGCCATATAGCTGATATGTTTTCTTACCTAGCCATTTGCCGGGTGCTACTCCTAGATGTTTGTACCATTCTCGATCTTTAATACCTTCTTCAGAGATAAACCCACGTTCAAAGGCGACTAGTTTCTTGTTTGCTCTGGAGACGCGCTTGGCAGCTTTGATGAATCGATGGATAGGAAAACTCCACTTTTTATGGGTTTCAAAATAATCAACTCCCTTTGCGAAAACATATGAAAGGTATTCATCCAAAGAGTCGAGAGTAGGAGGACTGAGTCGTTGGAGTTCGGCCTCTGTAGATGGCACTCCGAAAACTCCTTTGATCCAGTCGTTTACTTTCCGCAAGGCTACACTGCGTCTTCTACAATGGCTGCGACGACTACTGGGTAATCGCCTCAGAAATTTCTTGAAATCCTTTTCTGCATCGAACTTTTCTTGATCAAGTTTTAAACTTGTTTCTTGAAGATTCTTGATCGAAGTACGAAGAGGGGAGAAATCAACGTCATTCGCCTTCTCACCCAAACTAGGAACCAAATTTTCAACGCTGTAAAATTGTGATTCCACTTTACAAGTAAGAATTAAGTAATTCAAGATGATCCACATACGTGTCAAGATATTCGTCAAGTTCGAGAGCATATTGCGTAGTATTGAGCGGAAGAATGATAGAATCAACTACGCGCAGGGCAAGTAGACCCATATTCTTGGCAATCGCAACCTTGGGGGAGGAAATATTTATAAAAATGAGGTTGACAATGAACTAAGATAATGATGGTTGGCTCACGTGACGAGTAAATCCAGGATCTGCATAGCGTTCTTGCCATGCCTGGCTGTCATAAATCGAGTGATAATGGTAAGCAGCATCAGTTGGAGTACCGATAAAGCCTTGATCCATGCTTGCCACGCCTAATCATTGCAAAAAGATGGTGTAATCGCTTCCACTGCCGAGTGGGTAAACGTTTGTCTTGGAAGCCTGGTTTTTCTTCTTTTCCTCATTATAATTTGCCAGGTATTCAGCATCGATGGTTTGGTTAAGGTAAACATCTTTGAATGGTCCAATATCTTCCTGTGCGTCCCAAAGCGTCTTTCCTGCAATGGTAGGATGTGGGATATCGAGTGCGGTTTGCCTGATGATATGGGCGAGGGTGGGAGATGCACCGACGATCCAGCGGGAGCCGGAAACAGAAACATCGACGTTAAGATATGCAACGACGTGGTTCGAGATCCAGGTGGAGAAGTCTTCACCCCACTCAGTACTCCCGAGAAGGCCATACTGGGGACAGAAACAAGTTAGTAAAGCCTCGGATTTGCTTGTTAAAATAGTCCAACCTCTTCTCCGTCCCAACTTGCGATGACAACTAGAAAGTGACGTTAATAATGATTGACGCTTCGCTTATTGAATAGAACTCACTCGTCCTAAGCGGTTTCCACCCTTTCCTCAATAATGCTCCAAAGCCGCGAATAACTTCATGTAGAGAGACGGTGCCGCTTGTAGGGTCAGCTGCTCCCATGACCCATGCTATACTTGACTCCTCAGCAGATGTTCTTGCTTCTTGAAGGGACATAAATACCGTCACGATGACACCCAATTAGCACCACTTCATCTCGGATGTGACCGGGGATAGAAGCCATAGTATTCCAGATGGGTGAGACCTTCGAGTCAACTGAAAAACCATGAACACCTCGTGTTATGTTGTAAGTACTTAAGGAGGTACTGTAACTTGCCATGGTTCGTAAGCCTTATTTGATTTGAACTGGCTTTCCCTGAAAGAATCTTTTGGCCATGATCGTTCTGAATATACAAGCCACCGATCTCTTCGAACAGTCTTTGGGCATTTTGCCATGAAATTGGTAGACTAGGGATTTTGGGAATGTTCTCTCCTGCGGTTCGTTCTGCATCTTCATATGCTGGGTATCCGGGTGTTGTAGGATCTCCAGGGTATGTAGAAAGGAATTGAACACATCCGCGTTCAACGGATGAGGGGTTTCGAGCTGGACCAGCAGGGTAAGGCAAGTATTCATTCTCGACAGTGACGAAGCCATCATCACGAGGGTCAGAATACAAGAGAACTCCTGCGGCTCCAAGTTCTTGTGCTCTCTGGATCTGCGAACAAAATAATAAGTCGCGTAGGGAAAACCATAACGAGATAGATGACCTTGCTTTTAAACCTCTATATACACTAAATACACTACCGTATCGAGCGATGACAACTTTTCCTGTGAGATTGACGCCTTGAGCTACTAATTGATCATAGTCCTATTATATACGTCAGGGGGCTCTGACTATCGGGGAGACGAAGAGGCTCACTTCTTTGCCCCCATAATTCACATATACAAGCTGACCAGTTATATCTCCATCAGCGCTGTAACCATGCCAGGTGGGTACTGCATCCCTGTACTTGTGGGCATCTTCATCTCGAGAATCCCCATCTTCGACCAAGTCGGCGGACCATATCGAATTGCCATGATTGTCTAGGATTTCTAGGCTTTGATCCAATCGCGTATTCATGAGAGGGAAATAAGTGTCAATCCAGGCTGTTGGATGAGTAGAGGCGTGAGGATCGGTGAGGAGCAGAGTTGCGTTTCGGGACAAGGTTGATCCTGCATTGTAGATGGGGAGGCGAGGGGGCTTTGGGATGCCGAGTTCGTCCTGTAGAAGGTTAAGAATGGATTTGGCATCTGCTAAGTCTTCTGAACTGCCTGCAAGATGAGGGTGGGTTGCGTATGCTCGAGAAGCTTCCAAAGCACTTTCAGGGTTTGGGATAGACCTTACAGGGAATATTATAAAGGAGGACTTGAAAACGAACAAAGTGACTGACAAGTAGAGTGCCTCGTATTCTTGTTGTGAAGTCAACCTACCTGGTGAGTAGTAGGCATGGATGAAGAAGACAAGTATTAAGAGTGCCACAACCGCCTTCCTTAGTAGCCTGACTCTAGTCGACTTGGCTGGCGCTTCATTGGTGATTGTCAATGGCTTTTCCATAATGACTGTTAAGGCTACGGTGTGCAACCGGCCGCATCCGCGTCCCTAGAGCGAAATATTGATTTGGTATAGTGGGCATATATTAGTTTAGTGATCCCCAGACATGTTATGACTTATTTTCAATGATTTTACTATACTTAGCTAAGTACGCGCTAATGTGCATCCCCGAGTCCTCAGAGTTCCTCATCAGTGAGAAAAACCAAGGTGAGCAATTCTAAGGAGTCCTGCGACGCCTCGAGCGAGTCTCGGATATCCCAAAACCTCCTGAAGGAATGTGATATTCGGCAAGCGTCATTTGTAAATTAATAAGGTCGAAGGTTTCCAAAGTGGCGGGAAATTGTGGGGAGAACGGAAGAGAGAGACGCCTTTATATAATGCCAAAAACCCGTTGGAGTCCAAGTCTTATGAAGGCTCGCTTGTTTTGTGAAGCATCCATCAAGTCTCAAAGAGGCTTTTATACCCGTAGGTCTCACGAGACTTTCCAATACACAGTTGTCTTTATTCATTTTAATCCTGCATGATCACCTTCCTCTGCTTCAATGTTAGATACAAACAATGCCTTCATTTCGTATGGTTATTGTATTTGTAAACTAATGTACATATCAATATTGCAACCAACAGCATCGGGACATATCGGGCCCAGATTCCGGTGTCTTTGTTGGCTCAGCCGTTTCATTTTCTCCACGACGCACATTATTCTTCTAGACTCGAGTTGTCAGCTTGCGTCGGGGGCCAGAATCAGGTTGTCTTATTCCTTCCTCAGGCTACAACACTTTCCTTTCGTCTGTTCATCCAAGTGTCATGGACGCTGTCAAAGCTCTACAGTGTGTTGCGATTGATTCGTTGGGTAAAGCATGCCTAGTGCGGATAAAGGAAGCATCCAAATGGTGTCCACGGCATGACGAGGTAGTCGGTGAAATGTTTCTCGTTAATGGACACATCCTAATTCTTATGACAATGAACTTAGGAGCGTAAAAAACTTTACAATGGATACAAAACTTATCACGCAGCCCTCGATGCCTTTCCCGAGGAGACACTTTGTCGCAATGCAAAGGCTGTTCAAAATTGTCTCGTTTATGATACCGTTAAAGGCTGGAGTCAAGCTTTGCGTAATAAGTACATTCTTTTGAATCGGTATGGATGCCATATAATCTTCGTTTCGATATATTCTGACCAGGAAAAGATGTATTCATGCAAGGGCTTATTTTACTGAGAGATTCTTCGGGTACTTTTCTCTCATTTTGTTAGCACCCTTTTCTCAAATTTGACGTTCATTTTGTCAGGAATGACATGGTATATCAAATTACTGTGACAACAAATCAATATCATCACTGACGCCATTTTCAGGACTTTGGTCATAAAACTTTCTGGCATTATCTCAACAAAAAACGCGACGAGGTCGAAGGCCTCTTGATAGACGTGGAGCGGCGTGCATATGAACTTCTCCTTGCCTCACAGAACGCTATGTGGGTATTAGACCAACAGCATTCGTCCTTAAATCCTACGGTCGAAGATTGTTCGGGGCATGATGATGAACCTCTTACGAATATACAACCAATAACACGGTCCACACCTGATGATATAGGAGACGTAGAAGACCCGGTGGATGTAGCATTACGCGAAAAACGTGTAGAGTTATGGGAGAAGATACGAACTCGACTTGCACGGTACTGCGCTCCGTATGAATCACAATACTACAAAGAACGACTGGCAATCATATGGGCCTGCGTTTGTCGCTCCATCTATACTGACCCAACACTCATGTTGGTGGCCCAGAACTATAATTCTGCCACTTCGATGCTAGCGGATGCGAATTTGGATTTGACCACAGTGGAGAAACTTTGGATCGCAATTAAAGAATTGTATGTCATTGAACTTCGCGCTGCCATTGACGACGTTTTGGAACCCGTGCGCGAGACTGGCGAGTACGTTGTCGTACTTGGCACCCGAGTACACAAAGAGTTGAGTGGTGCGAGCCCTCCGTTCCATGCCTGGGGTCATATGACGGCCGCCTTTCCATGTTATTCTTGTGTCAGACAGGTCTGCACTACGGTAAGGGCCTTATTTCGCCTTACTATCATAAATTTTGAAGATCCTGAACTACTAGGTCGATGAAATAGTGGCTCTCACCAGATACACGGTCCTCACTGGTAGCGGATTAGCCCAGTCCTATGTCAAGTACGAGTATGACTACGAAGGGAGTCGTACCTTGAGCCTTTGTGGCTTTATTCCAAATGGTATCGAAGATTTCGGGCCGAGGTACAAGGTGGAAAAGTGCAACTGCTTCTTCGACCACAACAAGCCTCATTGGACGGAAACGAAAACCAACAACGTGATATGTGTTGGCTTATCGTTGACTGATCCCAAGACACAACTCTTTGTTAATGCATGCCTTCGGAACCCAGATTTGATGGTCTTGTGCCGGAAAGGTTCAAATGGACGCTTGATTCGTTCCCGGCCGTTGTGTTGGACCCAAGTTAGAAAGGCAGATACACGTGCTGGTTTAAAAGCGGCCCCATGGAACAGTTATGAAACGGTTTACTTCGAAGACAGTCTCTTGGAAGAAGCTCAGCCTCTCGTTGGACCAAACCGACAATTGGACGATTGCTTTCAAATTGCTATAGTAGACGGTGGAGAAGGCGAAGTCGAGGATTTTGTCGACAAATTGGCCAAACTCTGGTATCAGGTCTACGAAGTTGAAGATATTAGAGGCCTTCTGGTAGAGATTGGAGGCCCGCTTCTTGAGGACGGAGAACTTGAGATTGAGACCCGCAAGAAGAAAAATCGACTACCTTTGATACCCAACATGGAGTTAGATGTGATGAAATCATATCGCCGCCTGTGGGGCAAAGGGCCGAGGGAAGGGCGCCTCGTAGACGACGAAGTCTATCTCCAGACTTAATTACCTTCTTGGTGAGCTTTGACTTACTGTTTCACCATGATGCTTTTTTTTGTGACTTGAATAGATAACAGATCATTCTTTTCTGTATTTGGGATGGAATGCGTGTTTAATGATACCATTCGTTGCCTTCAAACTGGCCCGTTGGTCATCCTGATCAACCCTCTTCAAGTTCTTGAAGTTCTTTATTCAAGTCGGTTTCGCAAGTCGATGTCAATCCTATATATAACTGGTGGTGGAACTAACGTATGGAGCCCATGTCTGCTTACCTGAAACTGTGTGACCCCGCTTTCCTTCTGTGTTTTGTTCTTCAAGTAAGCAGCTACATCAACCTCGGAAAGTGTGTCATCTTCAGCCACCTGGATCTGGAAAGGATGATACCAATCAGGAGAGACAATTCTTTGCAGCTGTGCTCACTTTCTATGATAGCCTGCACTTCACTTGAGGCAGCAATATCCCAAATGTAATTTTGGTACAATGACATTCGAAGGATCTTATAATATAACTAGGTGCTCGTCCCTATTGGTTTGAGACAACTGCTCTGCCTAACAATCTAGTTTCTTTGAAAGTTGGTTGAAAGGTACTCTTTTCAGTTGTCATGACTCTCTAGTTCAACCAGACATCCAATTTTGGCTCAATGCTGATAACACCTACCAAGTGGTATTCAAGTGTGACTGTTATGAGGGGAATCGTTAACGCGGGGTCCTGTGTCGGTGCCATAGCCGGCAAACACCGATTGTGGTGTCCAGGGTCCTGCCTTTCCCTATTACCGTTTGCAACATCTCTATACCAGACTCGGAGGTATGTCTTCGTCTTCAAATGGTTGGTTCCTGGTAGAAAAGGGGGGGCTCGTATATGCCACGCTTTGCGGTGGCCCTCTCAAGCAGGTTTTCCAAAAACACCTTTCCAAACCACTGTAATGCTGATGTGGGTGTACAGAGTCACTGTTAGGGGATGCTCCGCTTTGTCCGACGTTTCCTCCAATATTTCTCTGTCACCTCTGTATATTCCTCCTCATCGTCACTAGTCCAAGACGGAGTGTACTCGCGGCTCCAATACCGGAGTCCGATAATCATGTGACATAGCATTCCTATTACTGTTTCACCATTCTCCATCTTTTTTCATCATTTTATTATCTTTCATCATTTTATGATTTCGACTCCAATTTCTTGGTATATAGGCATGCATCCCACCTTAGCAGGGTTTTATCCTTTTCTTTTAGGATCCCCTGCTAGGTGCGCTTTCCTGTCGTATTTATGTTTATATATAGGTTTAGGATCCCCTGCTAGATCTTGACTAAGTCATTCCGCAGTTGCCCTAACAGTCACTGTCCTGGTTTGTTGTCACTGGTCAGGATTTTTCAAAATTGATGCCCACAACACTGACATATCATCACCAAAAGTGCGCAATGCATGTAACCAATTGTAGACTATGTAAGTGGCCTGCAATTATGGTAGGTCCATATGACCAAATGTTATTACACCACCTAAAATGTAGTTGATATGTAAATTTGCACAATAGTTGCAGGGGAATGTAATCAACTACCAGACAGGTGAGCTGAATGTAATTAAACCACAATACATTTACAAGATATACAATATGTATACTACCACAAAGGTGGGCCAAATGTAATCGAGCCACAGAAATTTTGTTGCACATGTAAGCTATTACAAGACAAGTAGATGGAATATGATTTAGTGGTAATACTTGTATAAGATACACAAACTTGTACCACCCCACTAAGCCTTAGCATGCTATCTTTGGCAACAGTTTATAAGTACAAAATCCTGTTACTAGCTTACAAGAAATCTACTACATGACCCTGCCACATCCTCAACTCCCTCCCACTCTCTCCATGCACTGACAAGAATAATATGGTGGTGAACACAGCCAGAAAATGCCTACAATTCACAGTAAGTTCCTCATCAACTCCTACTCACAATCCTGTGCATACTGATAGTTGGTTCATCCCTCCTGTTTTCCCTGCTCAGTGAATGACAAATTGCATGGATTGGCAATGCACAGATACATTTGGGGCTGCAGTACCTTAAAATTGTCAGGTATGTACACATCTATGCAGCAATGATTTACTACTTACACTATGGACCCCACATTGGGTGAATTTCACTGGTTGTTTCCTCAATTTATCAGTTTAATGTAGTTAGTTTCCCAATTGAATATCATCATGTAATAAAATGTTTCACCTGATGGGTGGATGAATTTACAAAGCCAGCAGCAGGTGAAAACCTGGTTAATTTCATATGTTTTATGACTGATTTCAACAGGTATTTCTGATCTGAATTACTGAAAAATATCTGTAGTACAAGCGCAGGTAAGAGATGATAGCATAGATAGATTACCCCATCGCTAGCATTCAAACATCTGTGACCATAAAAATAACAAATGCAAGTGAAGTTCATGAGTGTCAGGATGATGCTTCTGGGGAATAACACCACATCTATTGGAACGAGGGTGGGTGCCTGGTAGGGACAACTTGTTGGTGTTGTAAGTCTGGCAAACACAGGCGATAGCACACCAGAATGTGAAAGGAGTTCATGAGTCTTGGAGTGACAGTCTTGGGAGATAACACCATCTCTGTCAGAACAACACTCCTGAGCATTAGCTGCCTGGTAGCAACAATTTGTTAGAGTTGCAACTGCAGGCAGTAGAGCACCACAATGTGAAGTGCCAGGTCAGCTAAGTAAGAATTATGAGTGACATCCACGGGTGTCAGAGTGATGTGGAGGTAGAATGGGTCCAAGGCTGGCCAGAATAGACCTATGGGTGCATTTCTGATGGTGATGATGAATTTCGTCAATGGGACTGAAGAGATAGGAGTTGATCTTCATTTGATTAAATCAAATTATTCCAACAATACATAATCGGATTTACAGAAAGCATTTACAATGGTGCCGTATTCTGCATTTGCCTCAGCACCCTCCTCTCCATCAGCTTGGCCAATGCACCATCTTTCAACACCACCTGCTCATGCGAGACATAGCTCGGGAATATTCGGCTGTGAAGCATCAAAACATCAGTTCCAAAGCAATGCTAGAAGAAGAAACAGAACTTACGAGTTCCACCACCTTAACAGATCCCAAACTCTGTCCTGCTCCTCTGGATGATCCAGGAAGTCTAAGATGCTTTCATAGAAGCATTCTGAGTTGGTTGAGGTGTCATTTCTACAGAATACCGATGAAGAGGACAGTGCAAAACAAAGCTGTCAGGCATTTATTTAGTGGTGAACTGGTGAAGTGTTGAACATCAGACGCACCTGGGTAGCCACGTATGCTAAAGAAGCCGTAGTGACTTGGGTCATTCCATGTATGCAAGCATTACCAGATCTCGTGGCCTTAACCTCTTTCTCCACAGAGCTTGGAGAGGTAAATAT
>Ga0193743_1003650_pt1 | contig 10241 bp, 9 predicted proteins | sample L2c2metaG_FD_143038 | JGI IMG/M metagenome (GOLD analysis project Ga0193743, IMG submission 143038) | Soil microbial communities from a riparian zone of the East river system, Colorado, United States - L2c2 | ecosystem: Environmental > Terrestrial > Soil > Riparian zone | place: USA: East River...
TATTCCTCCAAGGCCGCGCTGGACGCCCCCAGAAGACCTCCCCCGGCCCCCGCATTTTTTTTCCACTCAAAACCCCCGCACCACCTCCCAGAATCACACCCGCCCCCACCGTGGCATGCTCTCCAATCCCCACCTGTCCGCCCAGAATCGCCCCATCTTCCACCACGCTAGACCCCGAAATCCCCGTCTGCGCCGCAATAATCACATTCTTCCCGATCGAACAGTTATGCCCGATATGCACCAGATTATCGATCTTCGTCCCCCGTCCAATCCGCGTCTCTCCCAACGCTCCGCGATCGATCGTCGTATTTGCCCCAATCTCGACATCATCCTCCACATACAGCCGACCCTGCTGGGGAAACAGCAGATACTCTCCTGTCTCCGCACTTCTCGCGTACCCAAACCCCGTAGACCCCAGCACCGCTCCCGCCTGCACCACCACCCTATCGCCCAGCACCACACCTGCGTAGATTGTCACCCTTGCTTGAATATCGCAGTCATTGCCAAGAACAACCCCATCCCCCAGCACCACCCCCGCCCCAATGCTCGTCCCAACCCCAATCCGAACCCCCGCCCCCATCACCGCAGTAGGATGAACTCCTGCCTCAGCACCGCTCCCGCTCAACTTTCTCGCGACCAGAGCAAAAGCATACCGCGGATCTGCAACCCACAAAACCCGCGTATCCGCAGCAGATTCATCTGCCGGCTCCCCAGATCCCAACCTCGGGCTCGCAAGGATCACTCCAGCCTTTGACTCCAGCGCCTTCGCAAACGTCTGGGCATCCACAGCAAATACCAACGACCTCTCCGTAGCCCCCTCAATACTCGAAACCTCAACGATCTCGCCCTCAAACGAAGGGGCACGAACTCCGATCCAGGCAGCAACCTCGCTGATCTTCGCCATCAGTAGACCCCCTCTTCCCCAGGCGGACGCGTCTTCCAGCGCCGGTGCATCCACAGCCACTGCTCAGGATACCGCCGGACATATCCCTCAATCGCCGCCGTAAAAGTCGCCGTATTCGTCAGCCCATCCCCTTCCGCATCCTCGGTCTGTACCACCTCCAGCTCTTCGCCAAACCGAAGAACATACCTCTGCTCTCGTTCTTCCCACAAAAGAAAGCCCGGAACCACGGCAGCTCCCGTCTTCGCCGCTACCCGCGCCATTCCTGAAGCAGTACAAGCCGTGACACCAAAAAATGGCACAAACACACCCTGCGGCGGAGTCATATTCGTGTCCATCAGAATTCCCACCGTCTCCCCGGCCCGCATCGACGCAATCAGCCCACGCGCAAAATCATCCTTATGGATCACCCGATTTCCATGCAGACATCGAATCCGATTCACGAAGGTATCTACCAGCGGATTGTCCAGCCGGCGAATCACCATCCCCATCGGCCGGCCCATCAGCGAGTGGTAGAAGCTGGACAGCTCCCACGCCCCAAGATGTCCGGTAAGCACCAGAACACCCTTCCCTTTCTCCTGCGCCCTTTGATAGTTCTCCAGCCCTTCATACCGAATAAACCTGCTCGCCGACTCCGCCGTATACCCCGGCATCAGACAGAACTCCGCCAGCAGATAGCCCAGATTCCTATAAGTGCGCCGCAGGATCACCTCGCGCTCCTCCGCTGTCTTCTCAGGAAACGCCAGCGTTAGATTGCGAACGCCCACCCGGCGTAGCCGTCCCAACGCGTGAAAAGTGATCGCCCCAATCGCAGCGCCCACCACACGCGCCAGTCTTCGCGGAAGCATGCGCACGATGTGAACGAAAAGCCACACAAAGCCGAACTCCATGGCCTCGCGGACGCTAACCTTCGTCTGTCGCAGCTCTTTCTGTGGAACTTCGCTCAAGCCTCTAGTCTACCGGGCTTCAAACCGTTCTGCCCAAAAACGCGAAGAGGGCGGCCACGAAGGCCACCCTCTCGATGTACCGGCACCAACCCACTCTGGCCGGTGTCTACCGCTACTCCTGTTTGGCGGACACAAAGTACTTTGCAACGGTCTGGACAAACGGTCGGGCCTCTGCTGGGGTAGCTTTATTCCCCTTCAGGATTGTCTCGTAAGGAATCGCATCGCCGTACATCGTACGGGTATCGTCCTGATTCTGCGAGAGCACCGTACCATCCAGATCGATGCCCGCGAACAGCCCCCTGCTGCGCGAGTACGTCAGGAACTCAGCGTTCAGCTTCCAGTCCGTTCCAGCCTGAGCATTCCTGCCCACCGGGCCGGCAGAAGCCGCTGCGTCGCCGCCAATCTTGAACTTGTTCTTCAGCATGTCCTGAAGGCCCTGATCGTTCATCGCAACCAGTATCAGGTCAGTCGCCTGGCCTCCGATCTGAAATCCCAAGCTACCGCCTGCAAGCTGAACGAACACAGGCGCGCTCCAGCCCTTCGGTGTCCGGCAGGTTGCGGCTCCCTGGCCATACTGCCCTCCGATCACAAAAGCAGCCTTCTTGAAGCTGGGGATCACGACGACACAGTGCGCGCTCGATAGAATGCCCGCCGGTATTCCCTTATCCGGGGACGACTGAATCTCGGCCAGCACCGACGTGGCGTCCCCAAGACGCTCATCCAGCTTTGCTTTGTCACTTGCCGCATGTGCAGAGAGAGAACCGGCCACCATGGCCACACCACACATCATTGCAGATAGATCTTTCATCTTCATCGTTACTATGCCTTTCGCTACAGACCCTAAAAATTAACCCAACGAGCTACAACACGCTTATTTCCAATAATATGTGAGATGGCTCCCGCGCGAACAAAGTTGTATTGCACACCATTGGACGCTCTGGAACAAAAAATGGGGGTTGTAGAGATAGTGTCAGGTTTGATCCCGGCACGCTCTCTACAACCCCTCTCCCAGGTCTGTGTTGCTTGACAAAGCTTGCCTCACATTCGTCTGTCCCACAACGGTACGGAGGTATGTAGACCTTTGCGCAGGGCACGTTAACTGAAAAGTTAATACCCAGAAATCCCGAAACCATCACCTGGTCAGCAGGTTACGATTCACTGCCTGCACACTCAAAGCGATCCGATTGTCCACCCCAACCTTTCGCATCAGTCTGCCTACATGAGCCTTCACTGTAGCTGCGTCGATCTTCAGCGCGCTGGCGATCTCTCGGTTCGGATGCCCCGCTACCAGCAGACGAAGCACCTGTTCTTCCCGTTCGGTAAACTTCGGCTCTCCACTGCTGCCACGCGTCTCCGCAGCGGAGGACTCCAGCAATCTGGCCAGCACCTTCCGTGGCGCCCACACCGACCCATCCTGCACAATCTCGATGGCCAGCCGAATCTCATTCTCCTTTGCCGTATGCGTTAGATAGCCTTTGGCTCCTGCTCCGATAATGCGCTGAATGTAGTCATGATCCTCCTCCAACCCAAGAACAATCAGCCGAAGGTGTGGCCGGATACGCCGAAACGTCGCCAGCAGCTCGAAGATATGCTCTGTGCAAGCCGCATCAATCAGAATCAGCGAGACTCCCGATGCATCCAACGCACCGGGCACCGACAGAGGAATCACCTCAGCCCCGTCATCCCCGGAAAAAATTGCCTGTAATCCAAGCACGCGCAGTGGGTCCGTTGCAATCAGACCCATGCGTACCTGTTCACGAGACGACGTCTCTTTCATGGCCTTCGCAGCGCCCTCAGCTGTTGATCATCCAGTAGGCAGTTTTCAGAAATACAACAAGGAAGATCAGGCCAGTTGTGCTACAGCTTCGGCAGGACGATACCCTGCTGATTCTGATACTTCCCCTTGCGATCTGCGTAGCTGACCTCGCACATCTCATCGGACTGGAAGAACAGGATCTGGCAGAGACCTTCATTCGCATAGATACGAGCCGGCAAAGGCGTCGTGTTCGATATCTCCAGCGTCACATAGCCCTCCCACTCCGGCTCGAACGGCGTCACATTCACGATAATCCCGCATCGCGCATAGGTCGATTTGCCCACGCAGATCGTCAGCACGTCTCGCGGAATCTTGAAGTACTCAATCGACCGCGCCAGCGCAAACGAGTTCGGCGGCACAATCACGCTCTCCGACTGCACCGTCACAAACGACCGTTCATCGAAGTTCTTCGGATCGATAATCGCGCTGTTTACATTCGTGAAAATCTTGAATTCATCCGATACCCGAAGGTCATATCCATAGGAAGAAAGGCCGTACGAGATCACTCCCTCCTTGACCTGTTTCTCGCTGAATGGGGAGATCATTCCATGTTCCGTCGCCTGCTGGCGGATCCAACGGTCGCTTTTAATGGCCACTCTAGTGCGCTTCCCTTCGTAATTCGAATCGAGTCTCTAATTGTCGCAGAATATGGGTGAACAGGGCCCTGTAAAGCCTCATTTCCCGTTGCCTCATTAGATTCTTCATCTTACGGCAGCGTTCTATCGTTGACAATCTCGTGCTGAGTTTCTAACATCACGTTACTAAACCCGGTCAGCAGTTAGTTTTAGAACAAAAAATTACAGCCCAAGGACGGCGGCCCAGAATGATTAAGCAGGATCTTATACAAAGGGTTGTTGAGCGTACCGGTCTGCCAAGGACAAAAGCAGAGGCTGCGGTAGACGCCATCTTCGATAGCATGAAGCAAAACTTGATTGCCGGAGACCGCATTGAACTTCGCGGGTTCGGCGTCTTCACCGTTAAGCCCAGGAAGACGGGTATCGGTCGCAATCCCAGAACCGGTGCCGAAGTCACGATCGCTCCAGGCAAAGCTGTTCGCTTCAAGCCCGGCAAAGAGCTCCACCTATTGGAGTAACTCGCTCCGTCACATCAAATGCACGGCATCCACGTCGATGACGAGATTTCGACGAGGAATGTCCTGCGCCTCAGCGAACCGCAGCATCGCACGTAGCGCCTCGCCCAACGTCTGTCTCCGCTCCGCCTTCAAAACAAAGTGGTAGCGATAGATTCGCTTGAGCCGCACAATCGGCGCTGCCGCCGGTCCCAGCACGCGGACCTTGTCCAGTCGCGCCTGCTGAAACCACCTCCCCATCGCGGCCGACCATCCCGTCGCCTCCTCCAGCCTCTCGCTCTGGATCACGACGTTCGCCAGCACCGCATACGGCGGATAGTGCATCCAGCGCCGATACTGCATCTCCTTCGCCACAAACCCCGGATAGTCATGCTGCGCCGCAAACTGGATCGCGTAGTGGTCCGGATGATACGTCTGCACCAGCACCTTCCCCGGCAGATCCCCCCGCCCCGCCCGTCCCGATACCTGCGTCAGCAACTGAAACACCCGCTCCGCCGCACGGAAGTCCGGCAGCCCCAGCGCGAAGTCCGCGCCCACGACACCCACCAGCGTCACGCCATGAATGTCATGCCCCTTGGCGATCATCTGCGTGCCCACCAGCAGGTTGATCTCGCCTGCATGAAGCCGTGACAGCAGCCGCTCCATATCGCTGCGTCCTCGCACCGTATCTCGATCCATGCGCCCGATCCGCGCCCCCGGAAACAGCTCCTGTAGTCGCTCCTCTCCCTGCTGCGACCCCGCCCCGAGAAAGTAAAGATGCTCGCTCTCACACTTGGGGCAAGTCTTAGGCACCGATCTCCGAAACCCGCAGTAGTGGCACTCCAGCCGCTGCCCCGGTTGAGCTAAATCGCCGCTCACTGGCTTGTGATACGTCATCGAGATCGCGCAGTTCTCACACTCGATCTTCTCCCCGCAACTCCGGCACATCACCACGAACGAATACCCACGCCGGTTCAGCAGAATAATCACCTGCTCCCCGCGGTCCAGCGTCGCCTGCGTCTCTTCAATCAACTTGCGCGAGAAGATATTCTCCTGTCCCGTCTCCTTGAACTCGTTGCGCATGTCCACCAGCTCCACCGCCGGCAGCGGACGATCCGCTACACGTTCCCGCATCTCCACCCGCGCATACCGCCCCTTCTCCGCATTCGACCAGCTCTCGAGCGACGGCGTCGCCGAACCCAGCACCACCACGGCCTCATTCAGCTTCGCCCGCATCACGGCAACATCGCGGCCGTGGTGGTGCTGGGTTTCCTCCTGCTTGTAGCTCGAGTCATGCTCCTCATCCACGATGATCAGCCCCAGCTTCACCATCGGTGCAAACACCGCCGACCGCGTCCCCACCACAATCCTCGCCTCCCCCCGGCGAATCCTGTGCCACTGCTCCGCCCGTTCATCCGGCGTCAGCTGCGAGTGCAGCAGAGCCACCTCGCTCCCAAATGCCGCAACCAGCTGCCCCGTCATCGCCGGCGTCAACCCGATCTCCGGCACCAGCAGCAGAGCGGACCTCCCCGCATCCAGCGCCCGTTGCATCGCCGCAAAATAAACCGTCGTCTTCCCCGACCCCGTCACCCCATACAGCAGATGCGGTGCAAACCCGCCCTTCGCCATCGCCGCAGCAATCGTGCCCAGCGCCTCCATCTGCGCCTCGTTCAGAGCGTGCTCGTGCGCATGCTTCTTCCCATGCGGCGAGCCCACCCCGCCCATATGGAAGTCCTCAGCGACCTCCTCCATCGTCACCAGGCCACGCTTCACCAGCGTCCCCAGCGTCGATTCCGGTACCCCAGCCCGCGACAGTGTCTCTCGCAGGTCCCGCACCCGCATCCGACCACCAACAGCAGCAAGCTCAGCCATAATCGCCAGTTGGTTCTCATTCAATCGAGGCAGCCGCAAACCAGCCCTAGCAGTTTTTTCAGACCCAAAACTTGAAGTGTCATCCTGAGCGGATCCCGTCGCGGCCTCATCGCGATGGGAGGAGTCGAAGGACCTGCGGTTCTCTTCCAGCACCTCTGGCTCCTGCCCCACCAGTACCGCCACCCGCTCCAGCCGCCTGGCATCCCGCTCCTCCGCCAGCGCCTCTCGCGTAAGCCACTTCTTCCTTACCATCCCCTCCAGCAGAGCCTTGTTCGCCTGCGTAGCCGACCGCAGCGCCGAGATCTTCGCCGCCGCCCCATCCTCCAGATAGTTCAGCACCGCATACTCGCGATTCTGCTCCTCCGCCGACAGCTTCGACCGCCGCGACGACCCCTTCGCCGCCCCCTCATACAAAACCTTCCGCCCAGCCTCCGCGATCCGGTAAACCACATGCCGCTTCACCTCAGCACCCAGCGGTAGCATCCCCCGCAGCACCTCACCCAGCGGAGCCACATAGTACTGCGCAATCCATGAAGCCAGCCGCATCAACTCATCCGGCAGCAGCGCCGCATCGTCCAGCACCTGCTGCACCGGCTTGACCTCAAAACCATCCACAGGCGTATCGTCGTGCACCCGCACCACCACACCCATCAACCGCTGCCCGCTGAACGGCACCAGCACCCGAGCACTCACGACAGGCACCACACCATTCACCGCATAGGTAAACGTCTGGTCCAGGGGAATCGGCAAAGCCACATCGCAGAACAAAGGCATCCTTCCAGCTTAACCGCTGCCGCCGGCATTCTGCTCAGAAGCGATGTATCTTACCCCGAAGCCTGCTGCGCTCCTGCCGATCGCGCTTCGACGGCTTCCCCTCCGTCAACACGCCAAGGCGGAGCATCTCCTTGCGCTCCTCCGCCGCCTTGAGCCGCAACGCCCGGCTCTCTTCTGTCTCCCGGTACAGCGTCTGCGCAACCACCGCTGGGCCACGCACCTCACTGGGAAGCAGGACCTCCACCTGAAAGTCGCCCGCTTCGGTCTTCACTCGCAAGAGGTCGCCGACTCGCACCTCGCGCGCAGCCTTCGCTCTCTGTCCATTGGACTCGATCCTGCCCAGCTCACACGCGTCCGCGGCTAAGGCGCGTGTCTTGAAGAATCTGGCGGCCCAAAGCCACTTGTCCATTCGTACACCGGTCATGACCTATTTTCGTATATCGGACGCCTCAATGGGGGCCGGAGCTGAACTCGGAGCTAGACAATTCCGTCTCCTTCTCGTCAACGAGGGCCGTTCTCCTGTTGCACCTCTTGCCCCTCGCCAGGGAACGGCCAATTGCGCTCAATCGGCTGCTGCGCCTCACGAGTAGCCTTCGGAACGTGACTGACTTTGAGATTTTCGAGGAAGTGAACACCGAGCTTGCCCGCGCTTGCGATATCGATGTCGCCGTCATGATCCAGATCTTCCGCGACAAACTGAGTGCCGGCGCTCGCGGTGCCATTCTCTGAGATCGTTATACGAGTGAACGCTCCGGTCTTGCGATCGATCTTGTAGGCATAGACCACAACCGGATCGTAGGAGCCGGGATCATTGCCCGAGTGGCCGCGATAGCGCTTGCCTGTAACGAGTTCAGGCTGCCCATCACCATCAAGATCGACAAGTTTCAGCGCATGCGACTGCGAAAACGATTCGTCGATCGTGTGGCGCTTCCACTCTCTGTGCGCGGCCGTGCCTGTCTGCTCCAGCCAGTAGAGCCCGTAGCTGTGGCCCTGCCCGTAGATGATGTCCAGCTTGCCGTCGTGGTTCACATCGTAGCCAAGAATCGGAAATCCGGCGTCGCCAAGCCTCCACTCCCCATGCCACTCCCACTTGTCGTTGTCGGCGTCGATATTCCGAAACCAGCCATAAGGCGTCAGAATGTCCGCTTTGCCATCGCCGTCTACATCGACAACCCCGATGCCATGTCCATCCTGCTCCTTGCCGCCGACATGATGAACGCGCGGCTCAGAGCCCGAAAAATCAACCCACAGTATGCCCGAGTGGTTATAGTGTGCCAGCCCAACATCCGGCTTGCCATCCCCATTGATGTCCGCCATCACACCGCCCTCCGTGTCATAGCTGTCGGCGATAAGATGCTTGGTCCACATCGCTCCCTGGGTCTTCGGGTTCTCGTACCACCAGAGGCCATTCGTGATCCAGCCCGTAGTGACCACATCCGGTGCGCCATCATGGTTCACATCGATCGTCCACTCGCCACAATCGGAGACAAACTCGTCATGAATACCCACGGTGCGGTACTGATGCTGCTTCCAGTCCCCACCGTTGGCTCCGGGATTCTCGTACCAGTAGGCTCCACTCAGCAGGTCGACGAAGCCGTCATTATTCATGTCGAGCGTGGTGATGCCCTCGGCATGATCCGTCCCCAGGCGATGCGCCAGGAACACAACACGCGGTGTGCCGTCGGGGCCGTTTCCAGGAGTGGGAAGGCGAAACTCCTTGGCAACGCTGGGGTCCTGCGCGTAAGCGACGCCTGCGCCGAGGGAGAGCAGGATGAGAGCAAGAGCAGAGGTACGCATAGAGTAGCTAGCCTTCCGGGATTTAGTTACGTCAGTTTCATGGTGTTTGGATTCCATTCGACGATACGGCCCTTTTCCATGCTGAGGTTGCTGAGCAGCGCAGCTCCAGCCGCACGGAATCCAAACACCGCGTCTTCCACGACAGGCTTGCGCGTCCGTACTGAGTCGAAGAAGTTGTGGAAGTGGTCGTAGCTGTCGCTGTACCCCTTCGGCGCAACATACTTCTCCACCCCAGCCGGAGGCTCTCCCGTGGGATGTTCCACGGGATACTTCTGCCGGTACTGCTCGATGTAACGCTTCTGCATCGCATCGGTGAACGTGTCGATTTTGTAACCCGGCTCCTTCTCCCGTGGCGAGCGGGTGACCGTAACCGTGTTGCCGGCAATCTCCATGATGCCCTCCGACCCAGTAAAGATGAGCCCTTCGCTCTCATCCCCACCATCGACGAAGTTGACGCGAAGGCTGAGGTTGAAGCCCTCGGCATAATCGAAGAGAGCGAGCAACACATCGGGAACGTCGCGGCCGTCCTTCCAGAAGCGCAGCCCCCCAGTGGCCATGGCGCGTGTGGGGCCGTGTGAGCCGGTAATGAAGTGGGTCCCGCTGAAGAGATGGACGAACAAATCTCCCGCCACTCCGCTGCCGTAGTTCTTCCACTTGCGCCACTGGAAGAAGTGTTCCGCATTAAACGGAATCTTTCGAGCCGATCCCAGAAAGCGCGGCCAGTCGCAGGTCTCCGGGCTCGCGTCCAGCGGCACCGAATAGTTCCACGCTCCAAGCGACGAGTTCCGATCCCACCGCGCCGTCACCATGTTCAGCTGACCGATGGCCCCCGCGGCGAGCAGATCCTTCGCCTTTGCATAAATGATCGAACTGACCCGCTGACTGCCGATCTGAATGATGCGCTTCGTGGAGCGCGCCGTCTCGATGATCTCCGGACCGTCCGAGTAAAGATGGATCATCGGCTTCTCGCAATAGACGTCCTTGCCCGCCTTCATCGCATCGACCGCAGCCTGTTTGTGCCAGTGGTCCGGTGTTGCGATGATCACGGCATCGATGTCCTGCCGT
>Ga0193743_1003651_pt1 | contig 10240 bp, 9 predicted proteins | sample L2c2metaG_FD_143038 | JGI IMG/M metagenome (GOLD analysis project Ga0193743, IMG submission 143038) | Soil microbial communities from a riparian zone of the East river system, Colorado, United States - L2c2 | ecosystem: Environmental > Terrestrial > Soil > Riparian zone | place: USA: East River...
GGCTCCGGCTGCCGGTTCGCAACAGACTCTCTTACTTCGGTACTGCGGGCTTGCAGACTCAAGAAGAATTCGTGGATATGCTTCCAGACGTCGGCTCCGCCGGACAAGCCGCGCCAGTGCATGCGGATCAGGCCGACGAGGCGGAAACACTCATCGATGGGAACGATGTAGTACTGGTGGGTGGCGCCGACGCGGTTGACGAGGAAGGTCTCAACGTCGGGCTCCATCGTCCGCAGCGACGGATGCTGGGCGGCTATCTCGGCCCAGGATTCGAGGCTCAGAAGCGACTCAATGGCGCCGGCGGGGCTGGGATACATGGCCATCATTCTGCCGCCCGCGGTGTCGTAGTAGAAGAAGGCCAGGTTGATGGGAATCATGAGGGATTCCCATTGCAGGTTCGGCATCTGGAAGTCGGCGAGCGCGCGGATGCGGCGGGGGATGCGCAGGTAGTGGGCTCCGGGCTGACCGCAGAACAGCACAGCGCAACCATCGCAGGAACAGGCGATCTCGCGCTTGCGCGGATCGAGTAGATGCTGGTGCACGGGTGCGAGTTCGGCGCCGCAAAGCTCACAGCGTTCAGCGCCGTCGGAGAGGGGGCGGCGACGGGCAACCTGCCTTAGGAACGACGGGACCGGAGTTCGTTCGTGTTCTGCTTCGGGAAGTTCGTTCATGTTGGGCTCCCGATGCTAGGCAGGCGGCAGGTGAGGCATTTTGGGATGGATTGGGCCGCGCTGCTCGAGATTAACCCCGCTGGCGTCCTTCGCGACACGGGTGGGACGTTTAGCGAGCGGCCGGGCGCGGCTCTCTCCTTTGCGGACGCCGGTGGGGTGAGCTGGAGTATCGGGGCGTGCGTCCTGATTGGCCATGACGGTTCTCCTTATTTGATGGTTACGAGTTGAGGTCCGCTCTGCGCCGTGTCGGCGGCGTTCTCGGAGACGATTTCGACGATGTCGGGCGCGACCTCGAAGAGCGCGTCTTCGACGGCATTCTTGAGGGTGACGGAGGAGCTTGGGCAGCTGCCGCAGGTTCCGTGGAGACGCAAGTGGACGATGCCATCGAGGACGGCAGCGAGTTCGACGTCGCCGCCGTGGGATTTGAGATAAGGGCGGGCCTTCTCGATGCCGCGCAGCACGCGGGTCTCGAGGTTGTCCGGATGAAGGTTGTGCAGCAGGAGCATGCTGGAGATGAGGTCGTTCTCCAACGCTTCGCTCAGGATCTGTTGGCCCGCCGGCGTTCGCGTGAGCGAGTCGAGGAGACGCTGCAGGGCCGCACCGTGGAGTTCGACGACAGCCTGCACGAGATCGAGCGCGGCGGCCCGAGTCTCCGGGTCACCTGCGCTTTCGAGGCGTGCGGCGAGTTTTTCCACTCGCTCCGTCTGCAGGCGGAACTCGCCGCGCTGGGGAGGGGCAATGCCGCCGATGACCTCGGGCTGGATATCGGTTTGGGACGCAGCCGCCATTATTCGTGCCCCGCTACGCCGAACATGGGAGAGTGACGGGTTTCGAGGATCTTGCCGTCGCCGAGATACATGTGAACGCCACAGGGCAGGCACGGGTCGAAGCTGCGGACGGTGCGCATGATGTCGATACCCTTGAACTTGTCGGGACCGTTTTCCTCGAAGAGCGGAGTGTTCTGTACGGCGTCTTCGTAGGGTCCAGGGGTTCCGTACATGTCGCGCGGGTTGGCATTCCATGGTGTCGGCGGATAGGGGTGGTAGTTGGCGATCTTGCCCTCGCGGATGACGACGTGGTGCGAGAGAACACCGCGAACGGCCTCGTGAAAGCCGCACCCGATGGCTTCTTCCGGAACTTTGAAGTCGGACCAGGTAGCGGTGCGGCCGGCGTACAGTTCGGCGAGAGCTTTCTCGACGAAGTGCAGCGCGGTAGCGGCGGCGTAGGCCTGGAAGTAGGTTCGAGCCCGGTCGCGCTCGAGAGTGTTCGACCACTTCGGGATGCGCCACTCGAACGAGGTCTCGGGCAGCATGGCGGTCTTGGGGAGGTTGATCTGCACGCTGTGTCCGGTCGCCTTGACGTAGCCTATGTCTACGAGTCCGGAGAGCGCCGTTGACCAAAGGCGAGCGATGGGTCCGCCGCCGGTATCGAGAGCCAGGTGGTCGCCGGTGCGCTTATCGAGCCAGCGGGGCGACATGACCCAGGTGTAGTTGCCCTTGAAGTCGCGCTTCTGCGGGCGCGGAATCGTGGTCTGGTTCCAGGGATGGCGTTTGTCGACGGGATTTCCGAGCGGATCGCGGGCAACGAAGGTCTCCGAGCCCTGCCAGTCGTCGTAGTAGGAGCTGCCCAGGAGTATGCGGATGTTGAGATTGATATCCACGAGCGAGTTCGTCACCAAGTCGCCGTCGACGACTACGCCAGGAGTGACGAACATCTTGCGTCCCCATTCGGCCATGTTCTTGTAGTCGTAATCGCAGTAGCCAGGGTCGTTGTAGGAGCCCCAGCAGCCAAGCAGGACGCGGCGCTTGCCCACTTCTTCGTAGCCTGGCAGCGCCTCGTAGAAGAAATCGAAGAGATCGTCGTGCAGCGGTACGACCTTCTTCATGAATTCGACGTACTTCATCAGCCGGACCAGGTAGTCGGTGAAAAGTTGAATGGTAGCTACGGTGCCGACGCCGCCGGGATAGAGTGTAGACGGGTGGACGTGCCGTCCTTCCATGAGGCAGAACATCTCGCGGGTCAGGCGGCTCATGGCGAGGGTCTCGCGGTAGAAGGTTCCGGTGAAGGGATTGAGCGCGGTCATGATGTCGGAGATCATGCGGTAGCCGTGCTTGTCGGCGTTAGGCGAAGACGTATGCTGCGCCTTCTCCCAGACGTTCGGATTGGTCTCCCGGACCATCTGCTCGCAGAAGTCGACGCCGACGAGGTTGTCCTGGAAGATGTTGTGATCGAACATGTACTCGGCTGCTTCGCCAAGGTTGACGATCCACTCGGCGAGTGCCGGAGGACGAACGCCAAAGGCCATATTCTGCGCGTAGCAGGCGCATGTGGCGTGGTTGTCACCGCATATGCCGCAGATGCGACTAGTGATGAAGTGGGCGTCGCGCGGATCTTTGCCCTTCATAAAAATGCTGTAGCCGCGAAAGATCGACGATGTGCTATGACACTCAGCGACGGTCTTATTGGCAAAGTCGATCTTGGTGAAGATGCCGAGACTGCCGACGATGCGGGTGATGGGATCCCAGTTCATCTCGACGAGATTACGTTTTTTCTCGTCGAGTTCAGAGATGGTATCGGGAAACGTTGCCATGGCTTTGTCCTCTTTCAAATCGTTTAGAAGGCGCTCGGGCGTTCTGGTCGATAGCCAGTAGTGAGTTCCGGACGGTTGTGGCGCCACTTCGGCTCCTTGTTGAGGGTCGCGTTCGTAATGCCGCGCAATGCACGGATCATGCGTCCGTAGCCGCCGACGAGCGTCGCGGAGATCATGCCTCCAGGCGGCTCGTCCATGAACGGCATGAACTTATCGGGGAAGCCGGGCATGGTGCACCCGATGCAGATGCCGCCGACGTTGGGACATCCGCCTATGCCGCGCATCCAGCCGCGCTTGGTGACGTTGCAGTCGACGACGGGGCCCCAGCAACCGAGCTTGACGAGACATTTTGACGAGCCGTATTCGGTGGCGAAGTCTCCCTGCTCGTAGTAGGACCCGCGGTCGCATCCCTCATGAACAGTCTTGCCGAAGAGCCAGGTGGGGCGAAGCTGCTTGTCGAGCGGAATCATGGGCGCGAGCCCAGCCACCTGGTAGAGCAGGTAGAGAACGGTCTCCATGAAGTTGTCGGGCTGGACCGGACAGCCGGGGACGTTGACGATGGGCAAACCGGCCTTCGAACGCCAGCCCCAGCCCAGGTAGTCGGCCAGTCCCATGGCGCCGGTCGGATTGCCGGCCATGGCGTGGATGCCGCCGTAGGTGGCGCAGGTGCCGGCGCCGATGACGGCCAGGGCCCTGGGGGCGAGACGATCGATCCACTCACAGGTGGTGATGGGCTGGCCGGTGTCATGGTTGGTCCCCATTGCGGCCCAGTAGCCTTCCTTCTTGATCTTCTCGTTCGGGATGGAGCCTTCGACTACGAGGACAAAAGGATCCAGCAGACCCTTCTCGGCGTCGTAGAAGAACTGCATGAACTCGTCGCCGTTCTCGTACGCGAGCACCGGGTTGTGAAGATGAACCTTGGGCAGGCCTGGTATGGCGCCTAGTAATATGTCTTCGATCGAGGGTTGTTCGGCGGCGGTCACCGAGACGCTGTCGCCGTCGCAACCGAGGCCGGCAGTGATCCAGAGAATATGAACGTCGGATACCGGGGATGGTTTGGTAATACCGCTAGGCGAGTCAGCCATGGAATTCTCCTTGGGACGGCGTTTGACTCATCTGCGGAAGGGCAAATGAGTCGCGGCACAAAAATTGTGATTTGCGATTCGGGAACGCGGGATGGTAGCAGCAGGGCACGGAATGTCACCCTCACAAGTCGAGTGTCAGCTGTGATTCAGAGCCTGCCAGCGAACACGCGGGTCAAGAATGAGAGAGACAGTACGCCTATTCGAAGCTTGCTGTCAACGGCGTAAACCTGCGTAGTTATTGGGTTTTCAACGCAACCTTTACGCTGCCAACAGCATCATTCATGTCGTGAATGATGCTGCCTTGGTCAACAGATACGTGGAAGCTGCTCGCCGAACATTACGTCGAGGACACGGGTGCCCCCGATCTCAGTCTTCATCAACACCATGCCCCGGTGTGCTTCGACGACTTCGCCGATGATGGCGGCATCCTGGCCCAGGCGATGCTGCCGCATCAGTTCCAGCACGGCATCGGCCATCTCGGGGACAACCATGGCGAGTAACTTGCCCTCGTTCGCGACATAGAGCGGGTCGAGGCCCAGCACTTCACAGGCTCCCTTGACCGACTCACGCACCGGGATCGCGCCCTCATCCAGAACCACACCGACGTTGGCGTGTTTGGCGATCTCGTTGAGCGTGGTAGCAACGCCGCCGCGGGTTGGGTCGCGCAGCGTATGGATGAAATCGTTCGCGGACGAGGCGGTTGCGAGCATGGCCGTGACGAGATCGTTGAGCGGTGCGCAGTCGCTCTCGATAGAGCTCTCGAATTCCAGACCTTCTCGCTGACTCATGATCGTCATGCCATGATCGCCGATGTAGCCGCTAAGGATGATCTTGTCGCCGGGACGGGCGCGATCTGCCGAAATGCTGATGTCATGCTCGATCACACCGATACCGGTTGTGGTGATGAAGATCTGGTCGCCTTTGCCGCGGTTGACGACCTTGGTGTCACCGGTGACGAGCTGTACGCCGGCCTCAGCGGCGGCGGTGCGCATGGACTCGACGACGCGACGCAGATCGTCGACCGCCAAGCCTTCTTCGAGGATGAAAGCGGCCGAGAGATACAGCGGGCGGGCGCCGCACATCGCCAGATCGTTCACTGTCCCGTGAATCGCGAGCCGGCCGATATCGCCGCCCGGAAAGAAGATCGGCGTTACGACGAAGGAGTCGGTGGTGAAGGCGAGCCGCGCGCCGCCAATTGTGACCATGGCCTGGTCCTCGAGCCTATCGAGTGTGGGATTGCGAAAGGCGGGGAGGAATATCTTTTCGATAAGGTCGGCGGTGAGCTTGCCGCCGCTGCCGTGGCCCAGCACGATGTGTTTCTGGTCGAAGATCGGTATCGGGCAGGAAAAGGCCGCCAGATTTTCGCCGGCGATTGCTTCCTCCGCCTTCAAATCGTCTTCAGCGGCTGCCATGAGAATATTCTCTTTCCCCAGGGGACTGGATGCCGATGTCGTTCGGCGTGGATCCAGGGACGATCTGATGGAGCGCGTCGGCTCCCTGTGGATTCAGATGGCGGCCGTAGGCATAGTACGCAGCGCATGCTCCCTCAGCCGAGACCATGGTGGCACCGAGCGGATGCTGCGGATTGCAAAGCGTCCCGAAAGCAGCACAGTCGTGCGGCTTTTTGATTCCCCGAAGAATCTCGCCGCTTATGCATATCTCGGGTTCGAGCGTGGCGATCTCCGCGACCTCGTATAACTTTTCGGCGTCGTAGCGAGAGAACTCGTCACGCAGATGATAGCCGCTCCTAGGGATGGTTCCGATGCCTCTCCACTTGCGATCGCCAACTTCGAAGACCTTGCCGATCAGCTGTTGAGCGGGCAGATTGCCCCGGCGATCCAGTATGCGGGAATACTGATTCTCGACCGTGGCCCGCCCTTCTTCCAGTTGCTTGATGGTCATCAGAGTTCCTTCGAGGATATCCATCGGCTCGAACCCGGTGATGACGATGGGAACGTGATGCCGGTCGCTGATGGGGTCGTATTCGCTGTACCCCATCACGGCGCAGACGTGGCCCGGCCCGAGGAAACCCTGCACGCGATTTCCTGCAGCGCTGAGGATGGCTTCGAGCGCCGGCGGTACCAGGACATGCGAGACCAGCAGCGAAAGATTGTTAACCTGCTCTTCGCGAGCTCGCCACGCCAGCATCGCGTTGGCAGGAGCCGTGGTCTCGAAGCCGATGGCGAAGAAGACAACCTGCTTCTCTGGATTGGCGCGGGCGATCTTCAGGCAGTCGAGCGGCGAGTACACGATGCGGACATCGCCTCCCAGGGACTTGATCGAGAACAGGTCGCCATCTGAGCCGGGTACTCGCAACATATCGCCGAACGAGCAGAAGATCACATTGGGCAAGCGCGCGATGGCATGCGCTTTGTCAATCATCTCGAGCGGCGTCACGCAGACTGGGCAGCCCGGTCCGTGCACGAGTTCGACGCCCTCCGGCAGCAGGTGGTCGAGGCCGTTTTTCACGATCGAGTGGGTCTGTCCGCCGCAGACCTCCATCAAAACCCAGGCGCGAGTCTGGACCCGGCGCATCTCTGCGACGATCTTCGCCGCTATGTCTCCATCGCGATATTCATCAAGATATTTCATCGTCGCGGTCCTCCGGTCTTCATCCAGGCCGGGTCGGTCGCCTCGTCTCTCTCTCGGCAGTCTCCTCGACGATGGGCGATTCCAGCTCCGTCAGCTGGTCGAGATCTTTCAGCGCCTGGTAAGTTCGTTCCGCTTCCGCTTCATCGACGCGGCTGATAGCGAAGCCCACATGAACCAGGACATATTCGCCGATCTGCGTCTCCGGCACATACTCAAGACATGCTTCGCGCACGATGCCGCCGAACTGGACCTTAGCCATGCGCAAGCCGCGTTGGTCGTAGGTGTTTACCACTTTGCCGGGAATGGCCAGACACATATCAACCTCCACGGCGCAACAACTCATTTGCGATAACGGCTTGCCCAAGCGAAATACCGCCATCGTTCGCCGGCACCATCGCGTGTAAGAATACTCCAAATCCCAGACGCCGCAACTCTGCGGCCGTAAGCCCCAGCAAAAGATGATTCTGGAAGACGCCGCCGCTCAGGCATACGCAATCGAGCCCGTCGCTTTCGCGGATGCGGCGGCAGACCTCGACGATCGCAGCGCTGAGCGTGTTGTGAAAGCGGGCGGAGATCTCGCCTGCCGGTCGGTTCCTGGCAATCTCTTTGACGATCGTCGCGATGGTTTGACGAAGATCCACCACAAGCGCTTCATCTTGTTGCAGATCGAACCCGTAGCGCTCCGTAACCCCTGGGTCCGCGGCCATCTCCAGCGCGATGGCAGCCTGCCCTTCGAAGGTGACCTCAGAACCCATTCCCAATATTGCCGCCACCGCGTCGAACAATCGCCCGCACGACGAGGTTTGCACTGTCTGAACTCCGCGCGTGAGCATTGTGTCCACAAGTTTGAACTGCGCGGCCGGAACTTCGCGGAAACAAGCGATATCGTCGGGACTCTGGGCGCCGAGAGAATCCCGGAGATAACTCAAGGCGATACGCCACGGATGACGTATCGCCGCATCGCCGCCGGGCAGTGGCACGGCGCGGAGGTGGGCCCGGCGCTCGAAGCCGGCAAGACTCGCAAGGAGAAATTCACCACCCCAGATTGTGCCATCCGCTCCAAGCCCGGTGCCGTCCATGGCGACGCCGATGACTTGTCCACCAAGGTGATTTTCTGCCATGCAGCTGGCGATGTGCGCATGATGATGTTGCACCGCAAACTTTCGCTCGAGGCCGGAGGCGAGCGCCATGCGCGTGCTTCGGTAGCCGGGATGCAGATCGTATGCTATGGCCTGAGGTGAAACCTTGAAGAGGTGCTTCATCTTTTCGAGGGTTTCTTCGAAGAAGTGCATGGTTTCGTAGTTTTCGAGGTCACCGATGTGCTGGCTCAGGATGGCATGTTGATGCTGGGTCAGGCAGAACGTATTCTTCAGTTCGGCCCCCACAGCGAGTACTTGTTCCAACTGGATGCCAAGATCGATGGACTGGGGCGTGAAGCCGCGGGAACGACGTAGCACGCGCTCGCGCCGCTCGAAGATGCGAACCACAGAGTCGTCCACTCGTGTGGCGATGTCGCGGTTATGCAGCAGAAACCAGTCGGCGACGCCCGACAAATGCAGGAGCGCTTCGGTGTTCGAGACGACGATTGGCTCCTCGCTGAAATTGCCACTCGTCATGACGAGCGCGGCAAACTCCGATGGCGATCCTGGCGAGTCGCTGAAGAGCAGGTAATGCAGCGGTGAATAGGGAAGCATGATGCCGAGTGTGTTGTTTCCCGGAGCGAGCACGTCCGGCAGACTGCTCGCTGCCGGATCCTCAGATGACGAGCGAGGCAAAATCACGATCGGCCTGCGCGAATGCTGTAGCGCGGCTTCGTCCTCGGGCGACGTCGCGCATAGGTCCCGGATCCCCTGTAGATCGCGCACCATCAAGGCGAAGGGCTTCAACGGGCGACGCTTGCGTCTTCGTAACTCGGCGACAGCAACTTCGTTGCTCGCATCACAAGCGAGCAGGAAGCCGCCTAGACCTTTGACGGCGACGATTTTGCCTTCTCGCATGAGCTGCCTTGCCATGCGGATCGCCGGGAGCGAATCCTTCTCGGCAAACGAACAGTCCGCCGGTATCGAGCCGCGGGGGACAAGGCACAGCGACGGACCGCAGACCGCGCAGGCGTTCGGCTGAGCGTGGAAGCGCCGGTCGGCCGGATCGCAGTACTCAGCCTTGCAGGCTCCGCACATGAGGAAGCCGGACATCGTTGTCTTCGCGCGATCATAAGGGATGTCCTGAATGATGGTGTAGCGCGGACCACAGTGTGTGCAATTTGTGAACGGATAACCGAAACGCCGGTTGGTGGGATCTCCGAAGTCGCGCCAGCAGACCTCGCAGGTGCCGGCATCTGGAGATACCAGGGCGAACTCACCGACCTCTTCACGGCTCTGGAGAATGTCGAAGCCAGCGCTACCCACGGTTGTCATTTCAGAGACGGTCAGCTCGAGAATCTCAGCGAGAGGGGGAGGATCGAGTTCAACGCTGTCGATAAATGTGTGAATCACCGTGGCGTCACCCTCGACCTCTATCGTCACGCCTGAGGACGAATTGAAGACGAAGCCGGTCAGGCCCAGGGATGTGGCAAGTTTATAGACGAAAGGCCTGAAACCGACTCCCTGAACGATACCGCGAACATGGAGTTGACGTCGTATCTTCGAGTCGGAAGGATGAGCCTGCATATAGGGAATAACTGCCTCGGGTTCTTCCTTCTTGGGAGCGCCGCCTCAGCGCCACCGCAAAGAAACCGAGGCTAGCGACCGGCAGCCGGTTAAGCACCCTCGGATCAAGGCAAAAGACGATCAACTGAGAGTTCACCGAAAGCGACGTTCAAATAGCATTTCAGCAGCTACGAATGCGTCGCCCTCTGACAGTATATCGATGCCTGATTCCGGGTACTCTTTGGCCCCGCTCAATCTGTGGTCTTTCCTCCGAAGCAAGGGGAGAATCGGTTCTGATGCAAACTTGGGATGGTTGGGATGGACGGTGATAATGGTCCAGGATGAGAGCATTGGATTTGTTCAAGGGACGACATTTTGATCGGGAATTATTGTGCTTTGTGTCCGCTGGTATCTCACATACAAACTGAGTTCTCGCGACTTGGTACAAATGATGGCGGAGCGAGGAATTGAGGTGACGCACACGACGATTCTGCGTTGGGTACAGCGCTTTGTTCCTGAGTTTGAGAAGCGCTGGAGTCAGTACTCTCGGCCAGTGGGTAGCTGTGTAGTCCCGGCATTTGATGGTGCATACTTTTCTGAGCGCGAGAAGGAGGCACTATGGGACAGGTTCTTCACGGGAGCGCCCGCACGACAGCG
>Ga0193743_1003652_pt1 | contig 10236 bp, 13 predicted proteins | sample L2c2metaG_FD_143038 | JGI IMG/M metagenome (GOLD analysis project Ga0193743, IMG submission 143038) | Soil microbial communities from a riparian zone of the East river system, Colorado, United States - L2c2 | ecosystem: Environmental > Terrestrial > Soil > Riparian zone | place: USA: East River...
ATGGGAATTGCCATCCCGGAGATCGGGCCGGGTGAGCGGCCGGCGGTCAGGGCGACGGTGCCGGTGTCGAAGATCCCGAAGGACAAGCGGGCTGGGTTGATCACGCAGGTGCCTGGCGACCTGTCCTACAACGACTGGTTGAAGACCCAGCCGACCGATTTCGTGCGGGAAGTGCTCGGGCCGACGCGGGCAAAGCTCTACCTGGACGGCAAACTGCCGTTGGACCGGTTCGTCGACTACTCCGGTCAGGAATACACTCTCGCGCAGCTGCGGAGTCGAGAGGCTGAAGCGTTCAGGAGGGCAGCGCTATGATGAAAGTCACCGACCTGATGTGCAGCGGCTTCTTTCAGCTCGATCACGCCGTGTATCCGATGTTCCAGCCGGGCAACAGCTACACGATCCAGCGGGAAGTCGACGGACGGGTCTACGAATGGCGGGGCTTGGTGCCGCTCATTGACGTCGGCGTCGTGACCTTCGTCTGTCCGCCGGTCAGGCCCGTATCGCTGTGAGTTGGCCGGTTCGTAGGAAGAAACAGGGCGGGCTGGAGCCGGGGACCTCCTCGTAGCCGCGCTGCCGCAGATGGTTGGATAGTCGCGACAGGACATTCTCGACGTAGATCCCCTCGAATGGCTGTCGTTGCTCCAGCCAACGCAGTATGGCCTTGAGCGTACCCCGGCCGCGCCAGTCTTCGGCCACGGTGATGTCGACGAGGTCCAGAGATTGGGGAGTTGTGCCTGAAATGACATGTCGGCCGATCCGGACGCTCAACTCAACGTGGTCTGTCCGGAGGTGGGCTCGATGGAAGGAAGCTGGGCCGGCAATTTCGGCGCCTTGGATGAAGAACTGCAATTTCTCGATCAGGTCCGCGATTTCAATGGCTTGGGATGCTCGCTTCATCTGGTTCCCCTGTAACCCATAATTGTACCCCTAGTTGTAACCCCAATCTGGGTCGCCGAACATGACGATCACATGCCATGGAATGCCATGGAGGGTCATGGAGTTCCGCCGGGCTGGAGCCTCCGATCTGGGACGGTGGTCCGAGCACCCGCTGAATCCGAGCCGCAGAGCCGCATCCGACCGATGTTTGCCAATTGGACTGAACCTGGCAAGGCCGCAAATAGGAGTCTAATTAGACTCCAATACGACACTTCGGCTGAGTTGGATCGCCGATCATTTGCCGATGACCACCCCTTGTGGCGGAAACCTTGACTTTGTACCCGATCTGGGTCTAACTCGGGTCACGTTGTACTTCCAGAGGTGCGCCCGACCGCCAGAGGCGGGGCGGGCGCTTCGCATTTCTGGCGTCCGACCGATCCGCCCGAACCCCCGGTAGAGCCGGCCTCGGGCACCCCACACCCGACCAGAGGACGGCTGTGATCATTCGCTCCCCATTGAGCCGGCAACTTTTCGCGTCCGCAGATGACCCCGCCGGAGGCGGTGGCAACGGCGGCGGCGGCGGCGACCCGGCCCCAAAGCTCGACCCGAACAATGCAGACGTCCAGGCGATGATCCGCGCCGCCGTCGAGAAGGCTACCGGGCCGTTGGTCGCGAAACGCGATGAACTGCTCGGCGAGGTCAAGACGGCCCGCGAAACCCTGGGCAAATTCGAGGGTGTCGATCCCGATACCGTCCGATCGATCGTCGACCGGATGGAGAAGGACGAGGACTCCAAGCTACTCGCGAAGGGCGACATCGAGGGCTACGTCGGCAAGAAGACGAAGTCCCTCCAGGATGGATTCACTCGCGAGAAAGCCAAGCTGGGCGAAGTCGTCACCGCCAAGGACAAAGAAATCGCCGGTCTGTTTGAACAGATCAGCAGCCTGGTCCTGGACGGTGGACTGCGCAAGGCGGCGGCCGATCTCGGCCTGCTGCCGTCAGCCGTCGACGATGCTGTCTTCCGTGGCCGGGCCGCCTTCACCGTGAAGGACGGCAAGCCGCATCCGAAAGACGACAGCGTCGGCGCCGATGGAGCCCTGACCCTTGAGGAATGGCTGACCGCGATGCGCGAGAAAGCGCCTCACTGGTGGCCCGCGCCGAAAGGCGGCGGCGGCCAGGAGAGCGCCGGATCTCGCGGCACCCTCACGCCAGAGCAAGTCGGGAATTTGTCGGCCGCCGAATACGAGAAGTGGCGGACGAGCCGGGGAGCGGCAGCGCGTTGAACGCCGGGCGACGGGATGGCCCCGGCAATAGGCCACGCACCATCCCGCCGCCCTCTGCCCCTGGAGCCCCGACATGGCCAACGTTTTCCTGACCCCGAGCATCATTGCGCGCGAGGCCCTGCGGTCGCTGCAGAGCAACATCGTCGCCGCGCAGCTGGTGTACCGGGACTATGTGACCGAGTTCACCGGCGCCAAGGTCGGTGACACCGTCACCATCCGCAAGCCGGCGACCTTCACCGCCCAGGAGTTCACCGGCGCGGTGGTCGTGCAGAACGCCCAGGAGACCGGCGTCCCGCTCGTCCTGGAGAAGCATTTCGACGTCACCTTCCAGGTGACCTCGAAGCAGTGGACCCTGGAAGTCGCACGGTTCACCGAGCAGCTGGTGGCTCCGGCGATGTCCGCCATCGCCGAGGGCGTCGACCGCTACCTGCTGTCGAAGGCCAATGATCTGACCTCCGTCGTCACCGTCGCCGGCATGACCACGCTGGCCGACCTGGCGGCGATCGATCTCGGCCTCAACGAGAACCGGGTCCCGGTCAGCCCGCGCAACTCCATCGTCAGCCCGAAGATCAAGGCGGCGATGATGGGGATCGATGCCGTCCACCGCGCCGACGTCCGCGCTGATGGCGGCCAGGCCCTGCGCAATGCCTCCCTCGGGCACATCATGGGCATCGACTGGTACATGGCCCAGAACCTCGGCATCGCGATCGGTCCGGGCGGCGTCCCGGCGGTTGTCGGCGCCGTGGCGGCCGGCGCCGTGACCCTCAACCTGAACGGCGCCACCAATGGCGGGCTGATCCCGGCTGGAACCGCCTTCAAGGTGGCCGGCGCGACCGGAACCTACACCACCACCGGCACCGTCACGGTCAGCGGCACCGGCACCGCGACCATCACCTTCGCTCCGCAGGCGCCGGCCGGCGGCTTCGTCGCCACCTCCGTCATCTCCTTCGGCAGCGGCACCACGACCTCGGCCATCGCGTTCCACCCGAACGCCTTCGCCCTGGCGGTGGTCCCGCTGGAACTGCCGCTCGGCGCAGCCAGCGCCGGCTACTACCAGGAAGACGGCATGGCCATCCGTGTCGTCCGCGGCTACGACATGATCTCCAAGGTCGACACCATCTCCCTCGACCTGCTGGTCGGCGCGAAGTGCATCGACCCGCGCCTCGGCGTCAAGATCGACGATTGATCCAGCCCCGCCGCAGCACCAGCTGCGGCGGGCTTTGTTGATTCCAGAGGAGACCGGGTGATGCCCAATCTCGTTACGCTCACTGACATCTCGGGCCGGCTCATTGTGGTCGAGCCCGGCTCGGCGGCCGAGGCCAACGCTCGGGCGCACGGCTACAAGAACTCCAACTTCCTGAACACCGACGCCGAGGTCGAGGCGGCCAAGGCCCAGGTCGTGCAGCAGGACGCCGACGACAAGGCCCTGATCGAGGCCGGCGAGACCGCGGCCAAGGAGAAGTTGATCCGGGACGAAAAGGCCAGGGTCGACGCGAGGGCCAAGGCCGACGAGGTCGAGCGGAACAAGGGTCGGCCGCGGGGATGATCCCTGACGACGACGACGACGTGGAGACGTTCGCGACCCGAGCGCAGGCCATCGCCTTCGCGGTCGCGAACGCCGACCCCGGCGCCTCGATGACCATCTGCTCCAATGAGGCCGGCAACTGCCCTGACGGCGGACCTTGCCCGATGTGCGCCACGATCGACTGGCGGCCGGGCATGACCACCGACGACGTGCATCAGCTGCTCGCAGCGCACCTGGCCTGAGACCATGGCCCTGATCGTTGAGGACGGCAGCGGCAAGCCCGACGCCGAAAGCTACATCTCGACGGCCGACGCCGACGCCTACCACCTCCGCTTCGGCAACACGGGCTGGGCGGCGATGACGACGGGGGACAAGGAGGTCTGCCTTCGCCGGTCGACCGCCTACATCGACGCGGTCTTCAACGGCAAGTGGAAGGGCCAGCAGAGCTTCCCTGGCCTCCAGGGGCTTAACTGGCCGCGCCGCTACGTCGTGGTTGAAGGCGATCCGCCGGATTACTGGAACATCCTGACCAAGTCGCCCGGCTTCATCGTCCCCGACAACGTGGTGCCGAAGGCCATCGTGGATGCGGCAGCCATCGTCGGTGCCAGCGCCTTCGGCATCACCGATCCGCTGCTGCCGCCGATCCCCCCGACCGCGAACGTCAAATCCGAGAAATTCGTGGTCGGCCCGATCGAGAACTCGGTCACCTATGCCGACAACGACGGCACGATCCGAGACCTGACCACGCGCTTCCCGATGCTGGAACTGAAGCTCCGTCCGTACCTCACCACGGGGGCGGGAGACGGGGCGGCAATCTTGCTGCTGGAACGGGCCTAAAATGCCCATCACCCAGCAAATAATCCGGGATAAGGTCCTACAAATACTTCCCCGTTTCGGAGATTTCGTCCGAGACGCCGACCTCTCCCGAATCGTGCCCGGCCCCTATGACCCCCAGTCCCAAACGGCTACCAGCACGGTTCTGCACTACCCGTGCCGTGTGGTGCTCAGTTCCATCGCTATATCTACGGGCCGTTACAGCACCAATCTGATCGTAGAGCCGACCGACCAATTGGCATATGCTTTCGATCTGACCGTCGATCCGCAGGCCACCGACCGGCTCGGGGTTGACGGCAAAGTTTACGAGATCGTATTGCAAAACGACATTTCTGCGGGGAGTGCAATCGTATGGGAGCTTGTCATCCGATGATCGAAGTCGGGGATCGCGTCGTGCTCAACGGAGAACATAGCGGGATCATCACCAACGTCCTCTCCGACCGGGAGGGCCGTCCTCAGACGGCGCTGGTGTTCCTGACCGATCCCATGGATGGCAGGGGCTGGGCTCGTCTCGACGTGTCCAGCGCATTCCTCGCCGATGCCTACCTCCTGAACTGAGCGCCCCACCGCCATAGGTCATGCCGAGCTTCCAACTCGACCTCGCCCGCTTCGCCAAGACGACGCAGGTGAGCCTGCTGGATATTGTCCGGAAGATCGTCATCGAAGTGTTCTCCGGCGTGGTGGTGCGGACGCCCGTCGACACCGGGCGCGCCCGCGCCAACTGGCTGCCGAGCCTCGGCGTGCCGGCCGGCGGCTTCGACTGGGATATGAAAGACAAGACCTGCCAGATCACGATCGGGAAGATCACCGCCTTCGCCTTGGCATCGGCCGGCGCTGACGGGCACATGTGGCTGACCAACAACCTGCCCTACATCAAAGCCCTCGAAGAAGGCTGGTCGTGGCGCCAGGCCCCGATGGGCATGGCCCGGATCACCGTCGAAGCCTATGGCGCCTTCCTCGCCAGCATCGGGACCCCGATACGCCCGTAAATGCGCGGTGCAATCCAGGCCGCATTTGACGGCCATCTCGCGAGCTTCCTGGTCGGAAACATCGCCTGGGAGAACATTGGCTTCAAACCGGTGATCGGCACCGCCTGGCTACAGCCCACGCTGATGCCGGCGTCGAGCCGCGTCGTCTCCACCGGGCCGACCGCGCTGGTGCGCCATGTCGGATACTACCAGATCACGGTCTTCACCCCGGCTGCAGCGGATACGACGCCCGGTGCCGGCGATGCCAACATCCTGTGCGACGGCCTGATGGATCACTTCCGGCCAGGCACGGTCCTGACCGCAGGCGGCCTGTCGGTCGAGGTCACCTATGCGGAGACCTCCCCGGCAATGACTGAGCCGCCCTGGTTCAGCATCCCGGTCTTCATCGGCTACCGCGCTCACAGCTACCAGCCCTAGTCGGCAGCATCGCCGGCTTACCAGGGGCCCGCCATTTGGCGGGCCTTTTTGCATTTGGAGGACCGGCGATGTCCATCGCTTCCGGCGCCAAGGTCGGCATCAGCTATGTCGCCGAGGCCGTCCACGGCACCACGCCTGCGGTTCCGGTGATGAAGGCACTGCGGGTCACCACCCGAAACCTGAACGCCCAGAAGAACACGGTCGAATCCCAGGAGGTCCGAGAGGACCGCCAGACGACCAGCTTCCGCCACGGCTTCAACCAGGTGCAGGGCTCGCTCGGGTTCGAACTGTCCCATGGCGTGTTTGACGACATCCTGGAAGGCGCCCTGGCCGGCGCCTGGGCGGCGGCCGGCGTGACGCCGATCTTCACCGGAGCGACGCAGCGGCTGAAGCTGGGCGCGGCCGACATCCAGACCTTCACCTTCGAACGCCGGTTCACCGACATCCTGCGCTACCAGGCGGTGCGCGGCTGCGCCATCAACCGGATGCAGCTGAACATCCCGCCGGAAGGCATCGTCGGCGGCTCCTTCGACATCGTCGGCATGTCCTTCAGCGACCTGACGTCGGTCACCCTCGGCGTTCCGACCCCGGCCCTGGCGCATGACCCGTTCTCGTCCTTCGAAGGCGAGTTGCTGTTCGACGGCGCCGTCATCGGCGTGGTCACCGGCATCCAGACCACGGTCAACAACAACCGGTCGGTCCTGCCGGTCGTCGGCTCGAAATTCTCGCCGGACGTGTTCGAGGGCGGGGCCGTGGTCGAGGGCACCATCACCGCATTCCTGGAAGACGACAGCCCGGTCTACTCGGCCTTCTTCAACGAGGAGGAGGTCGCGATCCGGCTGCGGCTCGACGACATCAACGGCACCGATTTCATGGGCCTGGCCTTCCACCGCGTGAAGATCAACGCGGGCGACATGGACCCGCCGCAGAACGGTCCGGTCGAGATCAACGCGCCCTTCCGGGCGCTCTACGACGCGACGCAGGGCACGACCCTGACGATCGAGCGGACGGGGACCTGACCCTGCCGCGCAAGCCCGTCCACGGCGGTCCTGCCGCTGTGGATGGCCGCCCTGTTGTGGGGCGGCCGGGAGGGCGGCGCGGCGTCGGATCAGGCGCTGCCGCGCCGCCCTCCAGCAACCTTCCTGACGAGGTTCGCATGACCAGCATCTATGACATCGACACCGTCACCCTCGCCGACGAGGGGGTGTGGATGAATCTTGAGCACCCGACCACGGCCGAAGAACTGCAGCTGAACGACCTGCCGGTGCGGGTCAAGGTGCTCGGCGCCGACGGCCCCCGCGCCACGAAGATCCAGCAGGCGGCAGCGGAAAAGGTCGAGAAGGAAAAGCTGCGCAACCGCGGCCGGCGCAACATGGAATTCGAGACCCTTGTCTACAAGGACATGATGGCTCGGATCGTGATCGACCTGGACAACGTCGTCGGTCCCGATGGCCCGATCGAGTATTCGCTGGCAGCCGTCAAGGAACTGTTTGACAAGGCGCCGTGGATCTTCGAACAGACCCTGGCCTTCTTCATGGCCCGGTCAAATTTTTTGAAGCCGTCCGCGAAGAACTGACCGATGAACTGGTCGATTTCGCCAGCCGTGAGTTCCGGCTTGGCGATGAAAACCCGGACGGCAGCACCAAGCGCCAGCACCTCGAAAAATACCTGCGCCAAACCGGCCGTTACCTGCCGGACCTGGAACCGCTGCCGCTGCCCTATGGCGGCGAGCGGGTCTACTCGTGGTTCATCGACCTGCACCAGTGGCGCGGCAGCGGCGGGTTCGGCCCGTCGCCGCTCGCCCTCTCGGATGTCTGGGCATGGGCGCGGCTGACCGGCGTCCGGCTGCAGTCGTGGGAAGTCGCGGCGATCAAGCGGCTGGATCTTGCCTGGCTGGGATCGCTGGGGAAGCCGGAGCCGCCTGATGGCAACCGCAGCAACCCTCAACATCCACATCGTAACCAGCGGGATGGCCGCCGCTAATGGCGGCCTGACTGCGCTCACCCGGACGGGCGGCTTTGCCGAAGCCCAGGCCAACAGGACCCGTACCGCCTTTGGCGGCCTGACCGGGGCCGTCCTGACGCTGACGGCGGCTCTCGGCATCGGGAAGCTGGTCGAATACTCCGACACCTGGTCCCGGATGCAGGGCCGGCTCAGCCTGGTGACCAAGTCGCACGAGGAAATGATCCACGTGCAGGAGCGGCTGTACCAGGTCGCCCAGCGCAGCCGGTCGGGGCTGGAGGGCACCAGCCAGCTGTATACGCGGCTGGCCCAGAACACCAAGGAACTGAGCCTCACGCAGAGCCAGATGGTCCGGATCACGGAGTCCGTGAACAAGGCCCTGATCATCGGCGGCGCGGCGGCCAGCGAGGTCCGAGGCGGCGTGCTGCAGCTGTCCCAGGCCCTGGCGTCCGGCCAGCTGCGCGGCGACGAGTTCCGGTCCGTCCTGGAAAACATGCCGCGTGTCGTCATCGCCCTGACTGACAAGCTGAAGATCACCCGCGGCGAACTCTACAAAATGGCCTTCGCCGGCCAGATCAGTTCCAAGATCCTGGCCCAGGCGCTGCTGGAAGCCAGCAATGCGATCGACGACGAATTCGCCAAGCTGCCGCTGACCGTCGATGGCGCCATGGTCATCGCCCACAACGCGCTGCTGCGCTACGTCGGCGCGGTCAACCAGACCGCCGGGGCGACCAAGACCCTGGCCAACACCATCACCGGCCTGATGGCCGAGCTGGAGAAGCCAGAGGCGATCCAGGCCGGCGTGAACTTCGCCGAGATGCTGGCCGAGGCCTTCCGACAGCTGGCCAACGCCGCGATCTGGGTCGGCAAGAATCTCAGCCTCGTCATCGGCGTGATCAAGATCATGCTGGCGCTGAAGCTGCTGAACTTTATCCGCGACGTCACCGTGTCGATCCGCGCCATGACCTTGGCGATGATGGCCAACCCGGTGTTTGCGCTGACCTCGGCTCTCGTCGCCACCGGCGTCGCCATCTACGAACTGTCGGACGGATTCCAGCACTTCGAAAAGGTCATGCCCCGCGTCGAGGATGCCGTCGCCTCCGTGTTCGACACCCTCATCGTGAAGCTGCAGGCCTTCCAGCTGGAGTCGCGCGGCGCCAAGACCACGTATGGCGACCTGCTGACGTCCATGTTCAACCAGCCCAAGGGTCCGGGCTACGTCATGCCCGTCGTCGCCACGCGGGCGGCGGTCCAGGAGGAGCGGGCGGGGCGCCAGGCGAGTGATCGGGCGAATGATCAGCGCGCGGCCGAGATCATGGCTCCCGTTGAAACGAAGATCGGCGAAGCTCTCGACTGGACCAGCCGGAAGCTCCGCGAATTCGAAGCGATGTGGTTGGCCGCGACCAAGTCGGTGGTCAACACCGTCGTCGGTCTGTTCGTCGCCGGCCTGACGCTGATCCGCGGTGCCTTTGAGGCGGTCGGGACCTATGTGGCCAGCCTGTACCGCAACATCATCCAGCCGTTGCAAGGCCTCTCGCAGGCCTTTCAGGCCATCGGGAAGGTGCTGTCAGATCCGACCGATATTGACGCGCTGCTCAATCTGCCGGCGGCGGTCCAGACCGCGCTCGACGGCATCCAGATGCCTGACCTCAAGGCTCCTGCGGAGGAAGCCGCGGCGGTTTGGGTCGCCGCCCAGCACCAGGCGGGCATCGACGCCAACGCCGACTACGTCGAGGGGTGGAAGAAGTCCCTGGGGGTTGTCGGGGATACGTTCCGCGTCTGGGTGAAGGAGTGGCTCTACGAGCCGATCAAGGATTTCGTCGACCGGTTCGCTGCCTACTTCGTCAAGACGTGGGACGAGACCATGCACTTGGCCGAGATGGCGTCGCGCCGCCGCCTGAACCCGTTCGCGACCCGTCCGGCCAATGTCGGCACGGGCCAGATGGAAGACGGCAGCCTCTATCCGAGGCCGGGCATGAAGCCGGACGAGCCGTGGGGCCCGGATGTCGGTGGGCCGGACGGCCCTGGTGGTGGCAAGGCCAAGGCCGACCCCTACGGCGAGGCCAAGCGCAAGATCATGGATCTGTACAAGGAGCAGACGCGCCTGTCTGCGGCCTATCAGATCGGTGCCGGCGCCGTCGCTCAGGCCGAGCGGGCGACCGAGCGGTACAACGCCGTGTCCGACCTGCAGGCGAAGAAGGTCACCCCGGCGCAGCGGGCCGAACTGACGGCCCTGATCAACCAGACCTATGACCTGAAGGACGCCAACGTTGCCGCCGCGACGGCGATGGAGGCTCGCCAGGAGATCGAGCGCTCGACCGAAAAGGCCAACCTCGAGCTGTCGATGATG
>Ga0193743_1003653_pt1 | contig 10224 bp, 11 predicted proteins | sample L2c2metaG_FD_143038 | JGI IMG/M metagenome (GOLD analysis project Ga0193743, IMG submission 143038) | Soil microbial communities from a riparian zone of the East river system, Colorado, United States - L2c2 | ecosystem: Environmental > Terrestrial > Soil > Riparian zone | place: USA: East River...
GCAGCACCGGCAGGAGGACGCCCGGCTACGCGAGCTGGTCGACGCCCGCAACATGCTGGAGTCGCTGGCCTACCAGACCGAACGGCGGCTGGGCCAGCTGGGCGACGCGGCGCCGAACCACGAACGGTCCCGTGCCGAGATGTTGATCACCGACTCGCGGCAGACGCTGCAGGACCAGGCGGGGTTGGAGCGGGTCCGCGAGCTGACCGGCGAGCTGCAGCAGGTGCTGCAGGGCCTGATGGCCCGCCAGCCGGGCGAGGGCGGCGCCGGACCGGGCGACGCCGGACCGGGTCTGGGATCGGGGCAGGCGGCCGGCGACGACCGTGGCCCGGGTTCGGACGACGACGTGATCGACGCTGACTTCACCCCGCGGTGAGGTAGCCATGGGCACCGGCGACGAGCCCGTCACTTCGAACGGCGGCAACGGCGCGCGGCCGGTGGACGTCCCGGCGCCGCCCGCGGAGGAGCACGTGGAACCCGCGGTGCTCGGCTTGGAGGACCGGTTGCGCCGGGCCCTCGCCGACCTCGACAACCTGCGCAAGCGGTACGCGCGGGAGCTGGACGCCGAGCGCGCGGCGGAACGGGCGCGGGTGTGCGCGCAGTGGCTGCCGGTGATCGATAATCTCGAACTCGCGCTCGGGCACGCCGCCGGCGACGACCCGGTGATCCAGGGCGTGCGAGCGGTGCGTGACCAGGCCATCGCCGTGCTCGCCATGCTCGGCTTCCCGCGCTACGCGGACACCGGTGTGCCGTTCGACCCTCGCCGCCACGAGGCGGTGGCTACCAGGCCGGACCCGGACGTGCCGCCCGGCACGGTGCTCGAGGTCCTGCGTCCCGGCTACGGCGACGGCGACCGCCAGCTCCGGCCAGCCGCCGTCGCGGTCGCCACCCAAGCCGGCGGGGAGTGAGCCAATGGCGCGCGATTACTACGACGTCCTCGGCGTGAGTCGCGACGCCGACGCTGACGAGCTGCAGCGGGCGTTCCGGACGCTGGCACGGCGGCACCACCCGGACATCAGCAAGGCGCCGGACGCCGAGGACCGGTTCAAGGAGATCAACGAGGCCTACCACGTGCTCTCCGACCCGGAGACCCGGCGCCGCTACGACCGCTTCGGCCCGGACTTCCGCAAGATGCCGGAGGGCTACGAGCGCGCCGGGCACCCGCGCGGCGGCGGGCCGGCGGACGAGAACGGCGAGTGGACCTTCGAGACCGGGGGCATCGACATCGGCGACCTCTTCGGCGACCTCTTCGCCGGTCGCGCCGGTGGCGGCCGGCGTCCGCCTTGGACGGACGCGGCCGGCGCCGACCACGAATCAGAGCTGACGCTGACCGTCGAAGAGGCCTACCGGGGCGGGCGCCGCACGATCAGCCTGCGCGGACGGGACGGCGTGCGCTCGTACGACGTCGACATCCCGCCCGGTGTCGTCGACGGCCAGCGCATCCGGCTGGCCGGCCAGGGCGCGCCGGGCCGCGGCCAGGGTGCGCCCGGCGACCTGTACCTCATCGTGCGGATCGCGCCGGACCTGCGGTTCCGGCTCGACGGCCGGGACGTCATCGTCGATTTGCCGATCGCGCCGTGGGAGGGCGCGCTCGGCGCTGAGGTGCCGGTGGACAGCCCCGGTGGCCGGCCGATGGTGACCGTGCCGCCCGGCAGCTCTTCGGGGCGCCGGCTGCGCCTGCGCGGCCAGGGCATGCCGAACCCCGGCGGGCCGCCCGGCGACCTCTACGCGGTGGTGAAGGTGATGGTCCCGCGCGATCCGGCGCCGCGTGAGCGTGACCTGTTCGAGGAGCTGGCCAAGGTGTCCACCTTCGATCCGCGACGGGAGGGTGCGGCATGGCGTTCGCATTGATCCGCAGTCCGGTGCTCAGTCTCGACGGCTTCGCCGCCCGCTGCGGGCTGCACCCCGACCTGGTGCGCCGATTCGTCGCACTCGGGCTGCTGCGTGCCGACCGGGACGCGGCAGGGCGCCTCTGGCTGGCTCCAGCGGAGCTGGTCACGATGGCCCGCGTGCGGCGGCTGCACGATGGCCTAGCCCTGAATTACGCGGCGATCGGCGTCGTGCTCGACCTGCTAGCCCGCATCGACGAGCTGGAAGCACCGCATGGAGGAGGAGACCCACAGTGGACGCCAACAGGCTGACCGAACGGTCCCAGCAGGCGCTCCAGGAGGCGCAGAGCGTCACCGCCCGGCACGGGCACACCGAAGCAGACGCCGAACACCTGTTGGTGGCACTTATCGACCAGAGCGACGGGCTCGTACCGCGGCTGCTGTCCGGTCTGGACGTTGACGTCGTGGGTCTGCGCGACGCGCTGGAACAGGAGCTCTCCCGGCGGCCGAGGGTGACCGGACCCGCCGGCGCACCCGGACAGGTCTTCATCACCCAGCGGCTGGCCCGGATCGTGGAACAGGCCGACGCGGAGGCCAAGCGCCTCAAGGACGACTACGTCTCGGTCGAACACCTGCTACTCGCCCTGGTCGACGAGGGCAGCGCGGGCACGGCCGGCAAGCTGCTGGCCGACCGGGGCGCGACCCGCGACGCGCTGCTGGGCGCGCTGCAGCGGATCCGCGGCAATCAGCGGGTCACCTCGGCGTCACCGGAGGCGGCCTACGAGGCCCTGGCCAAGTACGGCCGGGACCTGATCGCCGACGCCCGCGCCGGCCGGCTCGACCCGGTCACCGGGCGGGACGGGGAGATCCGCCGCGTCGTGCAGATCCTGTCCCGTAAGTCGAAGAACAACCCGGTCCTGATCGGCGACCCCGGTGTCGGCAAGACCGCGATCGTCGAAGGGCTGGCCCAGCGGATCGTCAATGGTGACGTCCCCGACGGGCTGCGGGACAAGACCGTCTTCGCGCTCGACATGGGCTCCCTGGTCGCCGGGGCCAAATACCGCGGCGAGTTCGAGGAGCGGCTCAAGGCGGTGCTCTCCGAGGTGGCCGCCGCGGCCGGGCAGATCCTGGTGTTCATCGACGAGCTGCACACCGTGGTCGGCGCGGGCGCGGCCGAGGGCGGGATGGACGCCGGCAACATGCTCAAGCCGATGCTGGCCCGCGGCGAGCTCCACATGATCGGCGCGACCACCCTCGACGAATACCGTCGCCATGTGGAGAAGGACGCGGCGCTGGCCCGGCGCTTCCAGCCGGTGATGGTCGACGAGCCGACCGTCGAGGACACCATCTCGATCCTGCGCGGGCTCAGGGAGCGCCTCGAGGTGTTCCACGGCGTCCGGATCGTCGACGTCGCGCTGGTGGCCGCGGCTACCCTCAGCCACCGCTACATCTCCGACCGGTTCCTTCCCGACAAGGCGATCGACCTCGTCGACGAGGCGTGCGCCCGGCTGCGTACCGAGATCGACTCGATGCCCGCGGAGCTCGACGAGCTGAACCGGCGGGTGATGCGCCTGCAGATCGAGGACGCGGCGCTGTCCAAGGAGGACGACGCGGCCTCGCTGGCCCGGCTCGACCAGCTCCGCCGGGAGCTGGCCGACCTGCGCGCCGAGCTCGACGCGAAGAAGGCGCAGTGGGAGGGCGAGCGGCAGGCCATCCGCCGGGTCCAGGAGCTGCGTGCCGAGCTGGAACAGGTCCGCCGCGACGTGGAGGAAGCCGAGCGGCAGTACGACCTCAACCGCGCCGCCGAGCTGCGCTACGGCCAGCTCGCCGAGGTCGAGCGCCGGCTAGCGGCCGAGGAGGAGCGGCTCGCCGGCAAGCAGGGCGAACAGCGGCTGCTCCGTGAGGTGGTCACCGAGGAGGAGATCGCCGAGGTGGTGTCGGTGTGGACCGGCATCCCGGTGGCCCGGCTGCGCGAGGGCGAACGGGAGAAGCTGCTGCGCCTCGACGAGGTGCTACACGAGCGGGTCGTCGGGCAGGACGAAGCGGTGCAGGCGGTCGCCGACGCGATCATCCGAGCCCGCGCCGGGATCAAGGACCCGCGCCGCCCGATCGGTTCGTTCATCTTCCTGGGCCCCACCGGCGTCGGCAAGACCGAGTTGGCCCGGGCGCTGGCCGGGTCGCTCTTCGACAGCGACGAGAACATCATCCGGCTGGACATGAGCGAATATCAGGAACGGCACACGGTCAGCCGGCTGGTCGGCGCGCCGCCCGGCTACGTCGGCTACGAGGAGGGCGGGCAGCTCACCGAGGCGGTGCGCCGCAAGCCGTACTCCGTCGTGCTCTTCGACGAGATCGAGAAGGCGCACGCCGACGTGTTCAACACGCTGCTACAGATCCTCGACGACGGACGCATCACGGACGCGCAGGGCCGCCGAGTCGACTTCCGCAACGCCGTGGTGATCATGACATCGAACATCGGCGCCGAGTTCCTGATCGCCGACACCGCCGACACGGAGATCGACCCGGCGACCCGCGAGCAGGTGATGGCCGAGCTGCGCGGGCACTTCCGCCCGGAGTTCCTCAACCGGGTCGACGACATCGTTCTGTTCAAGCGCCTGTCCCTCGACCAGATCGAGCAGATCGTCGACCTGCAGTTCGCCGACCTGCGCGAACGCCTCGCCGACCAGCGGCTCGGGCTGGAGATCACCGAACCCGCCCGGCGGCTGATCGCCGAACGCGGCTTCGACCCGGTATACGGCGCCCGACCGCTGCGACGGTACATCGCACACGAGGTGGAGACACAGATCGGGCGCGCGCTGCTCGCCGGCAACCTGCCGCCGGAGCCAACCGTCCGAGCCGACGCCCGCGACGGCGAGTTGCTGGTCGACTTCGTGACCGCCCGCCAGGCGCAGGGCGTCGCCTAGTGGACGGCGACCGACTGACCGAAAGCCCGGACGCCGGCGGGGCTTTCGCCCGGCTGTCCACGGAGCAGATCGCACACCTCGCGGGGTTCGGACGGCGCCGCCCGGCCCGCGCGGGCGAGGTGCTGTTCCGCGAAGGCCAGCGGAACCGCCCCTTCTTCGTGGTCACCGCTGGGTTGGTCGCCGTGGTGGAGGACTACGGCGGCGACCGGGAGCGGGTGGTTGAGATGCACGGCGCCGGCCGCTTCCTCGACGAGCTCGGCCTGCTCACCGGCCAGCCCTCGTTCGTCACGGCGGTGGTCGTCGCCGACGGCGAGCTGGTCGAGGTGCCCGTCCCCGCGCTACACGAGGCGGCCCGGCAGGACACCCGCCTCGGCGACCTCGTGCTAAGCGCCTTCGTCGCCCGGCGCGAGCTGCTGCTCGGCAGCATCGCCGGGATCACCATCATCAGCTCCCGGTTCAGCCCGGACACCCGGCGGCTGCGCGAACTGGCCGCCCGCAACCGGGTCCCGCACACCTGGATCGACCTGGAGGAGGACGCCCAGGCCGAGCGACTGCTGCGGGAACTGTCGATCGCGCCGGAAGACACCCCGGTGGTGATCTGGCAGGACCGGGTGCTGCGCAACCCGTCCAACACGGAGCTGGCCGAACTGGCCGGGCTGCGCGCGTTCGACGACGAGCCCTACCGCGACCTCGTCGTCGTGGGCGCCGGGCCGGCCGGGCTGGCGGCGGCGGTCTACGGCGCCTCCGAGGGGCTGCGGACCGTGGTGGTCGACGCGGTGGCGACGGGCGGGCAGGCCGCGAACTCCGCGCGGATCGAAAACTACCTGGGCTTCCCCGCCGGCATCTCGGGCGCAGAACTGGCCGACCGGGCCGCGGTGCAGGCCCGCAAGTTCGGCGCCACATTCAGCGTCCCGGCCGAGGCGGTCGGCCTGGACAGCGGCGACGGCGACCACGTCGTACGCCTCGACGACGGCACCCGCCTGCACTGCGGCGCCGTGGTCGTGGCGACCGGCGCCCGCTACCGGAAGCTGAAGGTCGACCGGCTGGCCGAGTTCGAGGGGACCAGTGTCTACTACGCCGCAACGATCACCGAGTCCGGCGCCTGCGACAGGCGGGAGGTGGCGATCATCGGCGGCGGCAACTCGGCGGGCCAGGCGACAGTCTTCCTCTCCATGCACGCGTCCAAGGTCTACCTGGTGATCCGCCATGCCGACCTTGGCCGGGACATGTCCCGCTATCTGGTTGACCAGATCGCGCGGCTGCCCAACGTGGAGGTGATCACCGAGGCCGAAGTCCGCGAGCTGGACGGCGACCGCGGCCGGCTGCGCTCCGCGGTGATCGAGAACAAAGGCGAACGCCGCGCCCTGCCGATCTCGGTGTTGTTTGTGTTCATCGGCGCCGAGCCCTGCACCGGTTGGCTGGCCGACTCTCTGGCCCTCGACGAGCGCGGCTACGTGCGCACCGGGCCGGACGCGAGCGGCGGGGCGACCATGCTGGAGACGAACCGGCCCGGCGTGCTAGCGGTCGGCGACGTGCGCAGCGGCTCGATCAAGCGGGTCGCATCCGCGGTCGGTGAAGGCGCGATGGCGGTCCGCGTGATCCACGAACTGCGCAGCGGCAAGTTGGCCCTGCCCCCCGGGAGCCCTCCGAAGAGGGACTGAGTCGCGTCGTACGGCCTCGCCGCCGTGATCCTGGCCGCCACCATCAACCTCATCGCGGGCCTGGCCAATCAGCTCTGACGGGCCTACCGAGACGGGTCGAGACCCGGGATGTCGTTCACGTCGTCGAGGTCGAGGAACTGCCGGACCATCCGTAGTGCGTACTCGAGCCCGGCCTTGTGCGCCGCGCTGGCCACGTCCGACTCCTCCCCGTAGGCCGCGATCGCGGCCTCCAAGGCGGCGATCAGCGTGTCGCGGCGGTGAATGAACGTCCGTAGCGCATGCGTCAAGGAACGGACCGTCTCATCCGAACTGGTCATCGCAGGCCCCCCGTCATGTAGAAGCCGCGCCGCCCCACCCATCACGTCCGGCGCTGCGAACCGGACCGCGAAAGGTGGTCATGGAGCAGGCGGAGCGCCATGGCGCCCTCGCCGACGGCGGAGGCGACCCGCTTGACCGAACCGCTGCGCACATCACCGACCGCGAGAACGCCGGGACGGCTGGTCTGTATAGATTGGCTTCTCGGACACCGTCGTCGACGTCGGTCTCAGCGCGGATGACCTTCGCGTCCGGGGTGCCATGCCCGTCGACGACGGCGACCTTGCCGGACAGGACGACGTAGAACGGGCGTTCCCGTTCGCGTTCCCTGACGAGTACATCGCCTTCGTGGGTCGGCCGGCGTTCGCCGAAGGTCGACAGGAACTCGATCTGCCCTTCGGAGAGGCGGGGAAAGGCACCGCCGACATCGGGCGTCTCAACCGGCTCGTTGCCGGTCATACCGCGCTCCGCAGCGTCTGGTCCACCCAGGTACGCAGTACCGGCGCCGGTACCGCACCGGCCCGCCGGCTAACGACCTGACCGTCGCGCATCAGCATGAGCGTCGGCACGGCCTGGACCGAGAACCGTTGCGCCAGCGACGGCGCGGCATCCACGTCGATCTTCACGAGCTTGACCTTCCCCGCCAGATCCCGGGCCACCTGCTCCAGCGCGGGGCTCACCTGCCGGCAAGGGCCGCACCACGTCGCCCACATGTCCACCAGCACCAAGGGCCGCGCACGCTCGGCGACGTCGGTGAAGTCGTCGTCATGCGCGTCTGCCACCCAGGGCAGCGGCTGATGACAGTTCCCGCACCGCGGAATCCCGTCGGCGACGGCCGGCACCCTGTTCTTGCGCCGACAGTTCGGGCATTCAATCACCCGGGTGTCCATAGCTCCCTCGTATCCCCGACGCGGGTTCTCGTCGATGACAGTCGGTTCAGAGCAGCAGGTCGAAGATCCGGAACGAGCGCTCCCATTGCTCGGTGTGCGGGTTCTTCAGGTTCAGGTCAATGTCTTGAAAGTCTGTGCCAGGGCCAGGCTGAAACCACCGACGAGCGGATGCCTCGCCTCGGCCTCCTCACTGAGAGGTCAAGCGGGGGATACGCCGTTAGCTGCTCGAGCCGTCGAACCCCATGACGTGCCGATCATCGCGGGGTCGAGGGAGAGCATCCACGCCTTCCGCAAGATGGAGGAAGCGATCGACCTCGCGCCGATGCACACCAGACCGGCGCCTACCCGGTCAACCGGCGAGCAAACCCCGGACACCTGCCTATTCCGGACCCGTACGGCCGCCACGCGCCGATGGTCTACGGGGCACGAACAGACCTGACTGAAGGAAGGCAATTCGGGGGTGCCACCTTGCGCGGGGATCTGTTGCCGTCCCCGAGCAGAGCAAACGCGCCCGATCAGGCCGGGCTGGGGCGACGGCGATGCCGCCCGGTGTAGCGGCCGCCCCGAACCCCGGCCATCTGCATCGCAGCGCCACCGGCGGTCAGCAGCCCACCGAGCCCGGCGATCGACCCGACCGGCAGCCCGGTCTTCGGCAGCTCCGTCGCGGCGACCGGCTCGTCGACCGGCGTCGGCAGCGGCACCGGCGGCGGCTCCTCCTGCGCGGTCGGCGGCGGTGGCTCCTCATCGACCGGCGGGTCCTCGTCGGCCGGTGGATCTTCGTCGTCGCCGCACGAGGCCGACGCACCGCCGAGGCCCGCGAGGCTGTTGCCGCAGACGTTCACGTCGATCGTCACCGGCACGACGACCTGCGTCCCGTTGAGGATGCCGGCGTTGTGGCCGCTGGAGATGTGCGAGACCCCGCTGCCGAACATCGCGGCCGCGGGCAGGTCGGCCGGCCCGTCGGCGCCCTCGTCGTCGGGCGCACCGTCGTCGGCGGAGGAGGCGGGCAGCGCGACCGGTGCCACGTCGGCAAGAGCGCGATCGGCCGCGCCCTTCGCCTGGTCGGTGATCGCCTGTGCCCGGTCGGCGGCGGCCGCCGCCGGATCGCCCGTCTCGCCGAGTCCGGCCGCGTCGCCGTGCGCCGCGGCGCTGGCCGCCTGACCGGTGAGGGCGAGCGCGCCGGCCACCACCGCGAGGCCCGCGGTCGGCAGGGCAGCGTTAGCCAGCCGCCGCCTTCGTGTGATCGTCATCGTCCTATTCCTGTCGTCCGGGGAATTCGTACCGAGAGGAGTATTTGGGGAGCCTAGAGCGCTTTGTCCGAAAACGTCTAAGCTAACGAGCCCACATCACCCACGCAGGGTCAGCCGTATCGGTGGGTCTCCCAGAGCAAACGGATCCGGAACTGCTTGCGCTCGAACTCCGGATCACGACCCATCAGATGCCCGTCGTACGGGGCCCGCAGCCGCACGATCGAGCCGTCCAGCAGGGGCAGCGCGACCACCGTCCGCCGCCCGCGGCGCTCCATCCGCACCTCGACCACCCGGTGCCAGGGCGCCGAGGCGCCGATCGCGCCGGGCACCGCCCACACCCCCACCGAGTCCAGGTCGGCGCCGACCCGCCGGCGCAGCAACAGGCCCATCAGCCCACCCACCGGCACCGGCGGTGCCAGCGCCCACCAGGTCTGCGGCGGCACCGTCCGGTGCGGCTCGACGCCGACCAGCCAGTGCGCCACCACCGGCGCCAGCAGGGCCGCCAGGCCGGTCAGCGCGAGCGCGCCGACCACCAGCAGCCCCACCCACATCCCGTGGCCCAGCGCTTGCCGCCAGGTCGGCCGGAAGCACAGCGGGTCGCCCGGTAGCGGGCCCTCCGCTTTACCACTGGCCGCTCTGGCCGGTGTCCGCATGCTCTGCTAACGACGAGGTCACACCGAGGTAATCGGCCACCGGACGAAGGGGGTCGTACGGTTGACGCATGGCACCCGAGAAGTCCTCCCCAGTGACCGAAATCCCCACCGAAGAGTTGCCGAAGACCGACGACGCGTGGCGGGTCCGCCTCAACCCGGAGGAGTTCCGGGTGCTCCGCGAGGCCGGCACCGAGCGTCCGTTCACCGGCGAGTACGTCGACACCAAGACCCCGGGCACCTACGTCTGCCGGGCCTGCGGCGCCGCGCTGTTCGAGAGTGGAACGAAGTTCGACTCGCACTGCGGGTGGCCGTCCTTCGACGAGGCGATCCCGGGCTCGATCCGCTACATCGAGGACAGCTCGCTGGGCATGGTCCGCATCGAGGTCCGTTGTGCCCACTGCGACTCGCACCTTGGGCACCGCTTCGACGGCGAGGGCTACACCGCGAAGGACGCCCGCTACTGCATCAACTCGGTGAGCATGCGGCTCATCCCCGCATGACGGCGGCGGCGATCGTCACCTGACTCGGGTCAAGGGCGCGGTCGCCGTCTTCGACGGACCAGATCGAATTCTGCAGAGCACGGCCGACCGTCCAGGCAACCGCCCGCTGCCGGTCGAGGCCAGTCGGTGTCCTGGAGCTTGAGGACCGCGGGCATGCCGTCGGCGGTGCTGACCGGGAGGATGAGGCCGGCCACGCCGCTGC
>Ga0193743_1003654_pt1 | contig 10224 bp, 11 predicted proteins | sample L2c2metaG_FD_143038 | JGI IMG/M metagenome (GOLD analysis project Ga0193743, IMG submission 143038) | Soil microbial communities from a riparian zone of the East river system, Colorado, United States - L2c2 | ecosystem: Environmental > Terrestrial > Soil > Riparian zone | place: USA: East River...
CGCAAGGCAATCCTCTAAGTAGGTCTGGAGGTTGTCTATACTTAATTCTTGGATGTTGAATCGGGCAGGACAGTCGGGTGCCTTGTGTCCTGATTTTCCGCATCGGTAGCACAAGAATGGAAGTGGCTGCATTTTCTGACTAGCGTCAATGTCCATTGGAACAGGGTTTCTGGGGGTTGAAGTGTGTTGATGGTTCGCGCTCCGCTCCAGAGCCTGAAATTGAACGGTGTTGAAGATGGCTGGACGGGATGGAGTCGGAGCAACACTTGGAGTTTGGTAGGAAGATCAGAAGGCTTCATTGGTGGCTTGGTTCTGGTCAATGGTCCTGGCTGCAGTGTACCAGTCTGTTGGAACCATGTCGGTGTTAGGGCAACTGCGGAACGACTTAGTCAAGATCTAGCAGGGGATCCTAAACATATATATAAACATTAATACAACAGGAAGGCACACCTAGCAGGGGATCCTAAAAGAAAAGGATAAAGCCCTGCTAAGGTGGGATGCATGTCTATATACCAAAAATCAGAGTTGAAATAATAAAATGATGAAAAATAATAAAATGATGAAAAAGATGGAGAATGGTGAAAAGGTGATAGGAATGCTACATCACGTGATCATCGGACTCTGGTATTGGAGCTGCGAGTGCACTCCGTCTTGGGCTAGAGATGATGAGGAGGAATATACAGAGGTGACAGAGAAATATCGGAGGAAACATCAAACAAAGCAGAGTGTTCCCTAACAGTAATCCAATGTCCCTTTTTACCACAGAATAAGCAGAGGTTGTTGTCAATGTGATATTGATGCTCCTTCGTGGTAAGTTTACCATGGGAGTCTAGCTTACCAGTAAGGTCAAGTTTGGAGCTACTTGGAGTTTTCTCTGGAACAACTGGACGAGAGGACTTTGCATCGGACTGTCCTTTCTGTTGCTGGTTGGAGTTATTTCTGGAGTTGGAGCTAGATTGGTTAGGAGTTTTAGACAGAGTAGTTTTGGGGTTGGTATTACCCTCTCGAGAACACTCCTGAATGCATTCCCAATAGGAGGCATCAAAATTTTGTGCTTTCCAACACATACCGAGTAAGTCCTTGGGTTTTCCTTTACCATGACTTACATCATCTTTGAGATGGGACAGAAGGCTGTCATAAAACCTATGCCTTAGTGCAGATTTTCCCCAAGAGCAGTGGACTGCCAAGGAGTTAAACCAGACCAAGTATTTGGAGATACATTGGCTGTCTTTCATCCGGAGGTTTACCAATTTGCTTTCAATGTCTTCATATTCATCGTAGGGCCCAAAGTTGGTTTGCAATTCTTTGATGAAAGCATCCCAGTCTTCAAGCCAGCTTAGAGGTTCCTTGGTTAGTCCCAAGAGCCCTGGGGGGGGATTTGAACCACTCTAGAGCAACATCCCAGAGATAGGATATTGCAAAGGTGACATGATGGGCCTCATCTTGGAACAAGCATAAACGGCTCCAGTTCCCTAACTTTTCCAGACTTGACTGCATTTTTCCCCAATGCTTTGATAGCAGAAAAAAAATCGTTGAGTTGTTTGGAAGACTTATCTTTTTCCGTATCATCTTGAGGATCTTCCACCTGAGGGGTGGACTCTTGGATATCCTCTGAAGGTTTGGAGTTTCCTTGAATTGAAGGTTCTTCTTGCATAGTAGTGTATAACTGAGGGGTCTTCTTCTTGGTGTGTGTTTCCATAACAAGAGAGGTTGAGTTTGAGTATACTATTAAGCTTGGAGTTTGGATGGAAATGTCGGGTCCAAAGTCGTGCGAGGCATTGGCTTCAACTTATAGGTTGTGCCACTCTCTTGATGGTTGCCTCAAATTTCGGAGTTCCGGATGGAGTAGGAGAGTCCAGAGTTAGGCCAAGAAGAAGCTTAAGGCAGACGAGAGCAAGTCAAGAGAATAAGGTTGCTAAGTTGATATTTGAACTGGCGAAATACATACTACAGCTTGAGTATTTATACAAAGAGAGACATGGACATATACAGAGTTAACTTGGAAGGCATATGGTAATAAAATGGAACATATAACAAAAAGACTCATACTCCGAAGGATGCCAAAGGGTGCTAACACAAATTCTCGCAAGTCCTTGTGGTGACTGAAACCCATGACCTTGAGAACTGGTGCATGTGCGATATGATTGGCCTACAACATGGAACATGTGTGGAGCGTGGTGGGGCTCCAGTTGTGCTGTGGTAGATAGCACATGGTGCTGGTTGGCAATGGAAATGATAGGAATGATGATTTGTTGGTGGTATCAGAGTAGAGGATGAATTCCAATGGAGGTCCAAATATAAGTCTAATGAGGGTGGTTGGTGGTAAGGGTGGCACTGAACAATGGTGAGGTGGCCATCATTGGAGACTCCATCAGAGCCATCGTATGATTGTTCTTCAGAAAGAAAGTGACTGAGCATGGACCATGACAGATAGCTTGTATATCTCAATGCATGGAACTTGAGAATCTGAAGTGTAGTCAAGTCTGAGCTGGAGTTTAACAAGAAGTTCAACATTGTGTCTCTGCGGCCCATAACTTGATAGAACAATAGTAACTACAGTAGGTGGCTATTAGCCATAGTAAATAATATTCAAATAGAAAGTCGAGACCTGTAACACCATAAAAAGAAAATGATTATGTAATTGTGATAGCGATAAGATAAAAAGATACATGAACGAGTTGATAACTTGTATACTTCAACACCCATGACGTACCTTGATTCTTGCCATCTGTCCCTTGGAATTTTGGCTAGAGAAAAAAACTTGTATGAGGATGTAATATCTATTTAATGTGATACCTCACTAAATAATACCTCACCATCCCATATACAGTATCACCGAGTAGCTTTGGTCTCTTTGGCATAACAGAATATCTCAACGCCAGCAGATTTATTTTTTGCTGACTTAAGCAGAACTGTATTTTCAAGTTCTGGCGCATGGCGCTTGGGGGGCAGCCTGTCTGGCAAAACTGAAGACTCACTTAAAAATTAAATTGAAGCTGAATAAAATTTCCGCCTTTGTAGCCCATATACAAAAACTTGGTTCCCCAACTGCTCCCCCAAGAAAAAATTCCGATGACTTTGGAGTACCTTGAAGTATGAAACTAGGGCCCTCAATAACTGTTAGCTATTGATGATCGCGCGGTCACATACTGTAGACGAGCATGAAGGGGGGCATTAAGCCGGGATCCCAATCAAATTGATGTCGTTTATTAGCATAGTTGAGTTGGCTTTGATGGATTCCTAAGGAAGATTCTGTCTGTGCATCTTGGAGATAACTTGTGGGGTCGTCGGAGCGGTTGGACAATGTCATTGGCAGGTGAATTTTTTCAACATATGATCCTTAGGGTTTACACTGACCCAGATTGACCTTGAGAGTGGGGTTGGTTGTCATGATGATAAATTCAGCATTGTGATTCATCGGCCAATCGATGATTTGAGGACATAGGGGCTTCAGGGGGCAGTGGTTGATGAGCAGACACTCGGTAGCAAACAGTTACATGACGAGGAGCAAGATTCTCGCCTATCACATATCTCACGCGCAACGAGTTACCACCACTGACATCTGTTTCCATTATGTCAGAATAGTTCATGTCCTGAGGTACGGAAAGCTTATGGTTCAGATTTTGTTCTATGTCGCAGACTCAAACATGAAGGAGGGGTAGAAGTCATTCTGATAGAAATTTACTTAGGTCTCCACGTTATTATTAGATATAGATCATAAGAGCTTTTTTCAGCTTGTCGCCTACCTTCATGATCATATAAGTATGACCCGATTCTCAGGCTGTCACCGCATTACAACACAGGGGGACTGCGACAGTTATAATAGACTGCCTAGCTACCCAAGGCGCGCTACCTACCATGTCTTGGACTCCGTTCAAAGACGACTAAAATATCTTTTGAAAGATGGGTCATGATGACAACCCTTGTGACTGAACGTTTCATCCCAAACTGCAAACTACAGTGTACTGAGTTTCACCATTTACGACTCGTATTTTTTTAAGCTATCATATCATATCCCACAGACCAAAAAGACACGGATCTAACCGGTGGAAATTCAATATTCAAACCCCCATCTTTAGATGGCATGGCAATGGGCAATGGTCCCATCAATGTCATAGGGCCCACATTGATGATGATTCGCACTCTGGGGCTCCAATTGTTCTCTTGGTATCGCAAGAGGCCAAGACTTGGAGGAAACAAGTTACTTACGCGTGTTACGTTTCTATCAGCTTGTTCCAAAAAACGAAGCTTCGGCTTTTTCGACTCCGCCAGCTGACTCAGATAAGGTTCTTCATTTACTCCACCTAACCACAAGAGGGTTAATTATTTAATGTTCACCTTCAAAAAAGTATACAATAATTTGGGGGTCTGATAGTTCCAATCTCGTCGACTTGCACTAGATGAACTCTGATATCAAACTGCTTTTGGCTTCTCAGAAACCCACCAAAAAAAAAAAAAAAAAAAGAAAAGAAAAATTCCCATCAGTGTCCTGCTTGCGTGTGAGCAGTTGTGTTTGCGAGTCTAAAATATCGCAATGCTGCGATGTTATGTTCTCTAAGGAAAAATAGGCAATGATCATGCTCTCAGGCAGTGAATGATAACGTGTGTAACGCATGAACTCGGACTAGAGAGGCCTAGGTTCCAGCTGCGCATTTTACAGTCCAAATCTTGGCCGCTTCGATCACCGCTGAAGCTCCTCCAACCTAAAAGGATCTATTTATCAGTGTCTATTTATACTTCTCGCAAGCCGCAGGCAGAAGGATGGTCAGGATTCTTGTGTGATCCTGAATGCCTGATGGTACGATGTTTAATTGGAAAGAAGTCCCCCATCCAAAATAAAAAAATAAAATAAAATAAAAACAGGATTCGCGCGACTGTCTTGAACGTTTGAACCCCTGCCAGCTGGCAACATTGCTTTGATTCCGGAACCCTTCCGTCCCCAAAGATAAGTACGCATGTACCGGACCGACCTGCTTTTGTGTAAAAGTATCCGAACTGTCGATATTATATTATAACACTAGAACGTGCCTGAGGCAGTTTGAGTCTGACGTTCTCTGTAACTTGCCATGGGTTCTAAAATTTTCCAATAATGATGATGTCAAAACATGCGACAGCCTCACCACATTATTCCTTTTTTTTTTCCCAGCAGCGATGCTGTTATCCGCTGGCAATATTTATCATCCTCTTCCTGCTTCGATAACTCATGATGCGGGATAATTTGTATTCACCGTTCGTCACATCCTTCAATTTATCAGCGCCCCATTGGAGCTTCTCCGCATGGTCTTACAAATTTCTCATAATCTTTTTTTTTTTTTTAGAAAAATAACAAAACTTTTTTGGCTTCCCCAGTTCTAACCATACTCATCCAGTATTACGCATTAAGCCTGGAACTTGACGTCATACACTTTTCCGTAGAAATTGACCGAGTTCTCGCGGTCATGAACACTCGCACGATGATGATCGATAGATATAGGGTAACTGGTGGCAAGTCAGTCACTTGAGTTCATCTGTTGAACATCGCCTCGATTAATTCCCACCATTGCAGCCATGCGCTGAACGCTTTCAACGACCCTAATTTCGTTTGTCATCTCCGACCTCACCATATCGCCGGTTAATAGGGTTCTTTGAACAGCCGGGACCCTTAGGCTACGCCATTGCCATGCGCGCGACGCTCGACGAAAGCTATATTGTCCCGCTAGTCACATTAACCCTTTGAAAATGTGGCAAAAATAAATAAATTGAAACCTCCTTGCCGCTCACCATGTTCGATTCCTCAAGGTTGCAGCCATTCGTTAGGAAAATTCCATTCTTCCGAGTGCATCGCGGTTTGGATAATTGTCCTGATTATTTGGGGGGGTAAAATACGTTGATTTTTAATGAAAAGGTTCCAGTCATCTTCGGCAGCAGAGCTGATCATGAAAAAAAAAAAAATTAAAAAAAATGACAAGCCATTCTGGTCTGGAAAACTTATATGCTTCCATCTGTTATATCCATACGGCCTTGAATGAATTAAGCTCAGTTTGGTTTGGTGAAACATTTATCTGCAACTCTCAAAAGATTTCTGTAGGTCAAAGGTGAGAAAAAAAAGCTGAGAACCGCAAGATCGGACTTGGAAGGATATTGATGGAACCGGGCAGGGTAGAGTGAGTAACTGCATGGTTCCGGCATTGAACATAAGATGTTGGGCTCTGATAGTTTACCAGCTGATGTGGAAGCACCACTCTGGCTGCATTAGCTTTAATGCGGTATGGCCCCTCATGATCATGATATTAGCGTAACGCTGTCGAGTTTTTTTTTTTTTTTTTTTTTTTTTCAAATTTAAAGTCCCATGATCAACGCGATTCCCCACGTTGACATCAGCTGGCGACCGAATGGTCCGGACTCTCTTTTGTTCTCGCAAGATGAACTGACGGTTGACTTGTGGTGGGTAAAGTAATTCGGACAGTACCCCCATTAAATGATGAATTATTTCCCTCGGCATTTCGTATTGTAGTCCTTTGGGAAATTCTTGAATATAGATGAGGGCGATGTGGCGGATCAGTCGGCTGGCCAAGCTATCGGATTGATAGATGCTCGTTTCTCAGGGAAATCCTTATTGTCTCTTTGTCGACGTCGGATATGTTGAGATTCGTCCGAAAGTCGTAGCCAGAGTTCAAAATCTCGACTGTGAACAACTTAAAGGACAAGTCCCTGCTGGCAGGTGCTTTCCTTTTACCACACATGCCCATCGACCCTCTCCACGACTTCGGTTCCATCGACGACGGTGAGCACAGCCCATTACACCCTTATTCACGCCCTCAACACGTTGCAAAGACATGCCGCCGTTGGTTGATAATCCAAACCCTGCCCTTACTTACACTTTTTATTCCGAAATGACTCCTCTCTCATTTCCATCAACAAACGCACCCACCGCTACGCAATCCTCTGCCTTTTCAAACCCATCATCACCAGACGAATCCATCACACCTCATTTCTTACCCATGTCACACACTCGGAGCCATGGAAAGCGTCGAGACCCCTCTTACATACCACGTCCTTCAAACGCGTTCATTCTCTTTCGTTCCGCGTTCATTAGGGACAGAAAAGTTTCAGACAAAGTAGAGGGGAACCACAGTTCACTCTCCAAAATCATTGGTACGCTTCTTGCTTATTGTTCTGGCCCCGCGGCGCTCTAATTACATGCCATAGGCCATTCATGGAAAAAGCTCTCACCTGACGAACGGGAGAAATGGGAAGCTGAAGCTGTGGCAGCTCAGGCTCAGCATCGTGCCATGTACCCTGACTGGAGGTTTCGCCCCGGAGCAAATGCCTTGGCTAAACTCAAGATCAAAGACGGAGGAACTACTACCCCACGTAGACGTAGCGCCCGCGTTAAAGATCCTCCTGATGAAACACCAGGCGACGATATCGTTGATGCAGACCAGGGTGGGAAAGGCAAGGAGAAAGGGAAAGGAAAAAACAGATCAACAAGGAGCATGCCTTTGCTGGAGGAGATGAGATGTGCGAAGATTGCCGACTTTCTTGCGGATGGGATTCGAGGCGAAGAACTAGAAGTAGCAATTAAACAGTGGGAAGGCGACAGAAAGATAGGAAAGGATAGGTCGCATAGACCACGTCTCTCTCGCACTCGGGGAGCAAGCTTAGCCTCAGCTCATGCACGATCTCATTCCTATACGACACCGACTATCGGTCCATCTTCAACGTCTGACAACCCGTATTCTAACAATCCATCGCCACCAGATTCAACGTCAAATCCTCCCCAAAATCCACGAGTTCCCATTATAGATGTCGTCAAGCCTACCGCTTTGGACAATCGTGAACGCCTTCCATCAGGCGTACCACTCACACACATGTTCAAACGATCATTTTCTGCTCCAGCTTCACACACCGATCTACCACTGGGCCCAAAGTCACCTTCCGAACCATCCGATGATTCATCGGCAGACGACGTCTCATCGTACGCGACAGCGGAGCCTCGTTCGGGATCTTGGGACAATTACAGTCCTCTCATAATGCAAGTGTCGCCCACTGGGACCCACAGCCACGTCCATGAGCGACGGGACTCGATCTCTTTCCCGATACCATCAGGGGCAAATCCAGCTACGACAAGTTTTGATGCACCACCACCACCACCACAACAACAACAACATCTCACGTGGCAGGATGCGGAGAATCAGAGAAGGATAGAGGAAATGCAAGAGCCTCATTCGTGGTGGGGAGATTCAAGATCGGCTGACGTTGAATCATCAACTTTTGGGTATCATGCATCAACGGAACATAGGCCTGGTTCTGGCATTACTACGACTGATATGGGTTATGAAAATTCTGGTGGAAATCACTTTGACAGTGGATATGTCGAGGTTTGTATTTTTATTCTCCTCCCCCTTGATGATCTATTTTTCTCATGATTTTTTTTTAGTATGCTTCCTTTGACTCGCCTCTTGATGGAAGTCAAAGTGTCGAATGGACAGACATGTCTAATACTACCGATCGATGTGGACTTGCCACCGTGCTTGAAAATTCCTACAAAGATAGTGGCAATCCTAGTTCCTCTCATACCCTTACACCTCCAACGATTTACGCAACTCCTCTCTCCGGTAGTTATTACTGCACTCAGGACCCACCAGCCCCTACATCTCCTCTTCCGCCCTCATCATTCTCAACTCTAACCGGATGGGCAGGGGACTACAAAGTCGAAACGTCAAATCCCAATGCTTGGCCTGACACTCCATCAACCGCGCCACCATCGTCGTCGTCATCGACGTCATCACCCAATTGGTACTCACCTGATGGTACCTTTCATTGGGGTGGTGGTCGCTTTGAACATGGTCACTGTCAATCACTCGATTCTCAAGACTGGGATCGTTTGGAATACAGAGCAGCTAGTAATCTCCATCTTCCTGTGGAACCGCTACGACCTATGACTTTTCACGACGAAATTCATCGGCTGCAGGGAGGTCCGTCGTGACAAAGCACGAGAGGCTCCCATACCCACCACCGCGTTCTCTCTCTTCTCTCTCTTCATCCTGTTACATTTTTTCACTTGCGACAAAATTTTTGGATTACGCGTGACTTTTCTCTGTACATCTAGATATGATTCTCACGCGAAGAAAAAAGAATAAATAACTTCCATCCAAAAAAAAAAACCACTCACCCTACTGATCGATATCCATTATCCATCCAACTCTCTTTCGTTCAAACTTTACAAACAAGCTCTCTCTTTTTTTTACTTTTTTTTTTTTATGATCAATGTTTTGTTATATATGTTATCTTTATTCTCTTGCTTTTTGTACCAGTACCCATCCCTTACTTACTTATTTCCAGTCAAGCTTTTTTTTGTCATTCCAAAGTGTTTTCGCTTTCGTCGTCATACTATACAGCTGTCATAACCGGCGGGAAGGACCAATTTATGATGCATTATTAATATTAGATAAATATGCGTGACTATCTGTGACGTATGTGACTTTCTCAACCGGTTAGAGTTTGCGTTCGCCATCGATTGGGCCACAGGGGGGGGGCTCCATCTGTTCCAGCATCCCTGTTAACCTTCTCCCGGGTTTGTATGACGCGGCTGTATCCAGCTCGGCGGGCATGGGAGAAACAGGCGAAAAAACAGGTGGGAAAGATTAGTTTGGCCCTCATAATTACATATTTTTTTTGCCAACACCAAATCAGGAAATTTGGGGCGATGATCCACGGGATTAGCCTGATGCGGGATTAGCCAAAATTTGCTACCATATCTGATGATATCATATGCAATATGCAATGCTCAAAAGACTATAACATACATGATTTGACCCAAATCCGAATGCTGTTAGCTTATATATTCGGTCCTCTTTTCATTCACTCCTTTTTGCTGTCCTTTTTTTTTTTTTTTTATCTTGGTTTCTTTGTCTTGGCCCTTTACGTTAGAATCCAATCATGTGAAATATCTCTTTGGGCGATTGCCCAAATGACCTCTCCAAAAACAGTCCAGAATTTCCAAGCTAGCTTCTGGAACTGATCTTTGCTTCCTCATTGATCTCAAGCAGGCGCTACTTTAAGTACACGTCTGACACAATGTTGAGTACTATGTGTAGCTCGAGAGTACCTTGAAAAAAAAAAAAGAGGTCCAGCAAGGAGAGAAACTGGTCGGATGTTGTGCAAGCCACCTCATCTCCCTGCCAATGTGGTCAAATTATCCATCGGTCTTTCTTTTTTTTTTTTTTCCTTTTATAAAAAACC
>Ga0193743_1003655_pt1 | contig 10223 bp, 10 predicted proteins | sample L2c2metaG_FD_143038 | JGI IMG/M metagenome (GOLD analysis project Ga0193743, IMG submission 143038) | Soil microbial communities from a riparian zone of the East river system, Colorado, United States - L2c2 | ecosystem: Environmental > Terrestrial > Soil > Riparian zone | place: USA: East River...
GATGCGTACGCCACAGTTCATAGCGATACGGCGACCCGAACGGATAACCCACGACCAGAGGATCCTCTGCCACTCCCCCTCATCCAAACCGCGGTCCCGCCGCTGCGGCCCGCCGTCGCAGCCCACTGACCCCCAGGACACCGCGGGAATGCTGTATGCCGGGGATCCCGCTACGACGGCAAAGGTGATCACCGGCCGCGCCTTGGGGGGATCCCGACGATCTCCCGGGCGGCGCCGTCCGGGCGGGTGGCGAACTCCACCCCCAACGCGCGGGCGATGTACCCCTCGGTGACCCGCTCGCCCAGCGCGCCCGCGGCGCCGCGGAACCTGTGCAGCGCCTTCGAGTCCAGCGTGCGCCACATGCCGTCGGAGCACTGGACCAGGTTGAGGATCGGGTTGTGGATCTGCAGCTGCGGGTCGCGGTCGCGCGAGTCGTGCTGGAAGAACGACGTCACGACCCAGTCGTGCGCGTCGATGAACCGGCCCGCCGCTCCCCCGTGGTGGCCGGTCCTCGAGTAGCCGGCGTTCAGCCGAGATGTGCCCTGTGACGGGCCGCTGGCTAAGCTCGACGAGAGGATGCCAGGTCGTCTGTTTCGAGACCGGCGAGACGCCGGTCGGGTCCTCGCCGGTCTGCTCGATCACTACCGGGGCGATCCAGACGTCATCGTGCTCGGGCTGCCCCGAGGGGGCGTTCCGGTGGCCTTTGAGGTCGCTACCGCCCTGGGGGGCCCGCTCGACGTGTTCGCGGTCCGCAAGCTGGGCGTTCCCGGCCACGAGGAGATGGCGATGGGAGCGATCGCCAGCGGCGGCGTCATCGTGCTCAGCGACGACGTGGTGCGCGGGCTGGATATCGATCCGGAGATCATCCAGTGGGTCGCGGAGCGGGAGGGGCGCGAGCTCGTCCGGCGCGAGCAGGCTTACCGGGGCGGCCGCCCCATGCCGGATCTCGAGGGGCGCACGGTCATCGTGGTCGACGACGGGCTGGCCACCGGGGCGAGCATGCGCGCGGCCATCCGGGCGCTGCGCGAGCTAACGGTTGTACAGATCGGGATCCGCAATTGGACACTGACCGAAGCGAACAACCGCTCGACCGGTGCGCGAAAGTCGAGGCGGGCCGGGCGGGCCGCGGCAACCCCCCGTCTCGCGGGCTAGACGGGTGGGATCAACCCGCGAAGCCAGCCCTTCCCGCCGCAATCGGCGCAGCGTTTCGCCTCATAGGCCCAAACCGCGCCGCGGCAGGACATGACGGCCGCGCGGGAAATCGCCATCGCACCGGCCCCGGAGCACGCGTGACACGCGGTGCTTGTCATGCCGAGGTCCGGCCGGTCGGTCTTGCGGATGGGGCGCACCCGAACAGGATGCACGGTCCGCTCGGCAAAGTCGTCCGCCACATTAGCGCCCCGGCCGCCCGACCCGGGGGTTACCGGTCGTCACACCGTCCGTCCACAACCAATGCCCGTCAACCTCGGGACCGGGGCCGGGCCGAGCACCCACCGCATCGGACGCTTACACAACGGGCAGGTAGAGGATGACGCGGTCCAGGTCGACATGCCGGCACGGAGGCCGAGAGGGGCAGGTCCGCGCGGGCCCGGAAGCGACTCCGGGCCCTCGGCCCTGGTGCTGCCGCGGCGTCTACGTCGGATCGGTAGTGCCGCGTTACACCCGCCCCTGCTCGCGCCGCAACCGCTCCTGCTCGGCCTCTATGGCACGTAACCGGGCGTAGTTGGCTGCGTGCGCTTCCGCCTCCCGGCGGTCCGCGTCCTTGGCGATCAGCATGCGGTACCGAGCCCACTCCACCTCCGCCTTGCGCCTGTCCTCTCGGCGGCAGATCCCGCAACTCGGCCGTGACTGCCCGTCCCGGTCGTGCTGAGCCTTGTGGATGTAGCGGTGCCATGACCACAACGCGATCGCCACGCCGGCGGTGATCAGCGTGAACGTCGGATAGGCATTCAGGAACGCAACCACGGCGATGAGCGCCCCCACGGCGACGAAGAACCAGAACACCGTGGGGACATCCGACGCTTTGGGTGGGGCCATCCGCGGCTTCGGCGCAAACACGTGATCAGGATCCGCCCAACCCGTGGACCTCAGGTACTGCCGGTCCTCATCGGCCAGTTTGTCGGCCACGCAACCAGGACAGTTCTCAACGTGTGGGTGGGCTTCAGCCATGACGGGCTCCCGGGGCTTGTGTGGTGACGCTCACAGGATCGGAATGCAGGCGCAAGGTGTTACGCCATTCGGTAGAACCCCAGATGGTCCGCCTGCCGACCTGTGCCTCCTCCTGAGCCGGGTGCCCGGCCGGGCCACACGATCTCCACGCTGTAGGCGATGCTTGTCGGCCAGGCTCTTGATGACATTGAGCCCGAAGGCGTTGACGTGTCTACCGGGGTGCGCCACAGGTCTGGGTCCCCCTGGTGGGGGTTGGACGGTGGGGGCGGTCGGCGTAGCTTGGCGCCTCCTGGCGTGGGCTCGGTTTGAGTGTCTGGCGGGAACGGGGGGCCACCGATCTCGCGGAGCGCGGACGAGAGTTGAGGTGGCCGAAGATGATCGTGGAGGAGTACGGAAGCCCGCCTGAGCTGGTGGGGCGTGGGGCGGTGTTCGTGAGGCACCGGATGAAGAGCCCACAGGTGGCGGAGACGGCCTACGTCGCGCCGAACGCTGTGCTCTGCGGCGATGTGACGGTAGGTCCGCACAGCCGGGTGCTGTTCGGTGCTGTGCTCACCGCCGAGGGTGGACCGGTGACTATCGGGGCGAATTGTGTAGTTATGGAGAATGCGGTGATCCGGGGTGCGCCCCGACACCCGGTCTACCTCGGTGATCACGTGCTGGTGGGACCCCACGCCCACCTCACCGGCTGTGTGATCGAAGGCGACACTCGCGTCGCGACTGGTGCGGTGGTATTCAACGGGGCGCGTCTCGGTATCGGGGCGGAGGTCGAGTTCCACGGCGTGGTCGGGGTCAACACCGTCGTCCCGGCCGGGATGGCTGTGCCGATGGGCTGGTTCGCCGGCGGTGATCCCGCCGAGCTGGTGCCGCCGGGTGACTGGGCGCGCATCCAAGCCGTGCTCGGGCCCCTGGACTATCCCGGCACGGTGTTCGGGGTGGGGCAGACCGAACGCACGCAGCCCGACATTGCCCGTCGCTACGCCCGCAGCCTGGCGCTACACCACAGCGACCACATCCTGACCCCTGCCCAACACCCCCGCCTGCAGCCCGGCTAACTCCTGTGCCGCTCAGGAGCCATAACCGAGTTCTGACGCGGTACAGGAGAGCCCGGCGAGCATCCGCTCCAGCGCCATCCGCCCCATGATCCCGGCAGCTCACCCGAGCCGTCGGCAGCGCGCATCCGGGTGGGTTCAGTCGCCTTTGTCGGCTCGCGGCGCTGGGGATTTCTCGTCTCGGTTCGGTCAGGTTGTGGGATCCGCCCTTGAAGAAGGTGGAGACGGAGGCTCAAGTCGTGCGGACATGGCCTCGATCGTCGGACTCCGAGCTACCGAGGAAGCCTCATTCCAGCACAAGCTGACCGCGCCAGTGTTCCGGCCCCGCGCACCCGCCTCGTCACCGCAAGGAGGGTTCGCTTTGCGGTCTCGTAACATCGGGCCTCGGCTGCCGCGGTGGGTATTCGCTCGAGGATGTAGGTGTGCACCGGCACCTCGTGGGTGCCGAACGCACGCTTGAACCTGCGCAGGTCGTCGGTCTGGGACAGGCCGAAGTCGTAGCTGCGCCGTCCGTCGTCGCACGCCGCCTCGATGGCGTACCGGTGCAGCAGCTCGTTCGCCCCGCTGCCGCGACAGCGCTCCTTGTCCATCGCGCCCCGCCAGTACGTGACCTGATCGCCGCGGGTGAGCACCATGATGCTGGCCACCGGCGCCCCGTTCCACCAGGCCATCCACACGGTGCAGCGCCCGCCCAGTGCTCGCGCGACCGACTCGAACCGGCTGCGCGGGTGCTCGCGCCGGTAGCGCCATCCCATGAGCCTGACTGGATACCTGCGGTCTCGGGCCCACCGGTGCACCGAGCCGCGGTAGAGGACGTCGAATGCCGGGATCAACCGACCGGTGCTGTCCGACACGATCGTCACCCCACGCCGCTCCGCCTTGCGGGAGGCTGAGCGGACCTTGCTGGTGAACCTTTTTTCCCAGACCGTCGAGAATTCGCCATCCAGATCGAGTACGTCCGCGTGATGTGTCACGCTGTGCACCTCGGTCGGTACGGCAGGCTGCCACTGGCGAGCGTCGTCACCGCCCACCACCACCTGGGTACGCAACCCGGCCCGACCGACCTCCTTGACCAGCGCCCGCACCAGCTCGGGCTCCAACGGTCCGCCCTCGGTGAGGAACCCGCTGGCGTCCGCGCCCAAATTCCAATTGTCCGGTGGTGACGCGAACAGCCCGGGCAGGGCTGGCGAGCGGAGGCGGGGCAGTAGCACTCGTCGTCCGTCTTCGATCCGGAACAGCAGGCTTGCGTCGGTGAAACGGGTGCATCCTTGAATGCAGTCGAGCCATTCCGGTGTCTTCGACAGGGCCACGCCGGGGTTCTGCTCGACCAGTTCCCGCCAGGCCTGGCGGGCCTCGACCCCCTCCGCTTCGACCGTCATCCGGTACCCGAGCGATCCCATGCGATCTCAGCCCCTCGACTTCGGCTGTGCTGCTTCGTGCTGGCTGGGCGCGTCGCGCGGCGGCGCGCGGATTCGGGCCCGGGCGCACCCACCAGATGGCCTGGCTGCTGCCAACACGAGATTGTCGCCAACGAGCCAACACACCGCCCACGCGGGTCCACTCCCGGTGGCCCCGCTACGGTGGGACGCGGCCGCGAGCCTCTGTCGCGCGCGGCTTGTGGCCCTGCTGGAGGTCTTGGGATGACCCGAGTTCGACAAGGCAGCGCCTACCAGATCATCGGAGGCGGCCGCTGCGAGACGGCGCTCGCCGCGAAACGACGCCTGACCGTGGCCGATCGGACCGCATCCCGGTGGTAACGGAACCGGACACACCCGTCTGGCGGCGTTCCACCGCACGGAACTCGGTGACCGTGGCCGGCTGGACCGTGGCCAGCCGGCTCGTCGGCCTGGTGCGCGTGCTGGTGATCGGTGCCGTCATGGGTCCGACCTACCTAGCCAATGTGTTCCAGGCGGCCTACGTGCTCGGCGGCAACGTCTTCACCTTGATGGCCGGGCCGGTGCTGGCCATGGTCGTGGTGCCCGCCGTGGTCAAGGCGCTCACGGCCAGCGGCACCGCGCGGGCGAGCGAGACCCTGGGCCGCGTCGCCGGCCGGTTGCTGGCGATCGCCGCCCTAGGCGCCGCCGCGCTCGCGCTGGCCTCGCCGGCGGTGGCCTGGATGCTGGTGTTCGGCGTCCCCGGGCCGGACCGGAGTCGGGCGTGGTTGCTCACGATCATCCTCATCCTTTTCATGGCCCCCCAGGTGCTGATGTACACCGTGTCCGGGGTGGCCGTCGCCGCCCAGCAGGCTCGAGGCCATTTCGCCCTGCCCGCTGCCGCTCCCGGGGTCGAGAGCATCGGGGCCATCATCACGGTGCTGATCGCGGCATGGGCCTTCGGCACCGGTCTCGAGGTCGGTCAGGCCCCGATAGCCATGATCATCCTGCTCGGAGCCGGGAGCACCTGCTCAGTCCTCTTGCTCGCCGGGCTGCAGATGTACGGCGCGATGCGCGCCGGCGTGTCCATCCGACCGCGCCGGGGCTGGCGTACCGACCCCGAGGCACTGGACTCCGTGCGACGCATCGCACGGTCCGTCCCCGTAGCCGCCAGCCCGGTGCTCACCAGCTTCCTGCTCACCGTGCTGGCCGGAACCGTGCCGGGCGGGGTGCTGGTGATCCAGCTGTCCTACCAGGTCTTCTACGGATTGTCCTACGTCGGCGCCCGCGCGGTGTCGATGGCGGCGCTGCCAAAGTTGGCCGCGGCCGCGAGCGCAAACGACGACGCCGAATTCGCCGCCGCCTGGCGTCAGGGCCTCAACTATGCCCTCATCGTCAGCCTCCCGTCGCTGATCCTGCTGGCGACGTTCGCCGGGCCGACAGCCGACCTCCTGGCGAACGGTGAGCTCCGAAAGAGCAGCCTCATCGGCATGCTTGCTACATGCCTAGCGGTGGTCGCGGTGGCCCAGCTGGTCGGCGGCATCCATGATCTAGGCAGACAGGCCCTGTTCTCCCGATTCGACGACTCTGGGCCACGGTCCGCGAGCTACTTGGCGCTGCTGGCCGGAGTCGTCGTGGGTGCCACGGCGCTGCTCCTGCCCGCGGATGGCAGCAGGCTCGCGTGCCTGGCCGCCGCGATCCTCGCGGCTGAGCTCGCCGCCGCCGCAAGGGTAATCAGTCGCCTGCGCCATGCCATACCGGCACACCGGATTGTCGACCTTGGGCAGATCGCCGTCGCCGCCGCCGGCCTGCTCGCGATGCTGCCGTTGATCGCGTCTGGCGGTTGGCTGCTCGAGACCGTTCGACCCGAGCGAACCATCGAACTGGCGGTGCTGCTCGGCACCGGGCTGCTGGCAGTCACCGCATATGCGGCGGTCCTGCGGGTGCTCGGGCGCCGACCGGCCGTCGACAAGCCCACCGTCGAGGGCGGGTGAGCTGGGAGGAGGTGGCCGCGGCGGCTCAACGTAGTGGTCGACCGCCTGGGCGATCGTGTCGATCCTGGTCCACTTGCGGCCGAACGCGACCTTGTAGCGGTGGCTCACGGTGGGTTTGCGAACGGCCGGGAACCCGACATCAGAATCGTAAGTCGCTGCCTTGTCCAGGCATGTCGCCGTCACGGGCGGATCCGGCGCGGCGACGACGTGGACCTGTCGTGTCAACCTCGCGGTGAGCTGACCGCCGCGAGGGCCAGGTCTGAGGGCGGAATCAGCAATGCTCCGGGCATGCGCTCGGCGAGTCCGCTCAGCGCCTGAACGAATCGATTCTGTTCGCGCTGCGGGTGTGGACAGTCGAGCACCTCAGCTCTGCGGTCCCGGCCCCAGAGCTCGAGGCCCACCTGCGGCGGTGCTCAACCGAGAGACCCAGAACCGCCAGCCGCTGCCGTGTACGCCGAGCACCCTCGGCCTCATCGACAGGCGCACCCACCATCGCCACCTCGTTCGCTCCCGCGGCGTTAGGTGATGGCAGCGGCCGGCTCGATCGGGCGCACGCCGTTCGGGGCCTGCGGGTCCGGCACGAACTCCGGTACGCGCTTGTAGCTCTGCTTCTCCTGCATGGTCTTGCGCCACACGGCGGTGATGCCGACCTTGGCCCAGAACGCGGCGCCCTCGCATGCCCGCGAGCGCGGCGTCCAGCCCAGCGACCGCAGTACCCCATTGCCGTAGTTCATCGCCCACGACCGGCGGATCTGCGGGGTGTAGTGCTCGCTGGTCAGCGACACGTTGAGCTCGTTGTGGTTGTCGATCCGGTGCGGGCCGTTCAGCGCCCAGTGCAGCCCGTCGCCCGGCTCCAGCTCGTACACCTCGGCGTGGTCGTCGTACCAGGCGTGGTAGGTGATCTCCTCGCCGGTGACGCTGCGGATCACGTTCTCCAGCTCGGCCGGCTTGAGGAACGGGTCGGTGGGCGGGTAGAGGCGGATCCGCTTGCGGCCGCGCACCTGCCAGAGCGCCTGGCCGCCCGGGTCGCAGTGGTAGAAGACCTTGGCGTTCGGCGAGGAGATCAGCAGCCCGATCTTGCGCTTGAACGTCCGGAACTCCGGGACGTCTCGCGCCCAGTCGGCGAAGATCTGCTCCATCAGCTCGGCGAACCGGGGGTCGTAGTCCTGGATGCCCACCATGTTGATCCAGATCCGGCCGGCCCGGATGGCCTCGAGCACCCGGTGGCCCGGCACCCCGCCACGCTCCACGGACTTCCAGGTAGACAGGTCATCCTCCATGGTGTGCATGATCATGCGCTCGGCCGGCACGGTCTCGATCAGCTCAGCCAGCGAGTCATCCGAGAACAGCGGCATCTCCGGCAGACGGTGGCGCATCTTGACCGTGTGCCGAGCCCACAGCTCGCGCTGCTCCGGGGTGATCTTCTCCACGACGCGTTGCATGAGGCTTCCTCTCTGATCACGAACTGAGGTGGCCGGGAAGCGCCGAGCTGTCGCCTGTCCCGCCGGTCTCGTGGTTGCGGTACGCACCGACGCCCGCGGCGACGCTCGGGCCCGACTGGTGCCGCTCATCGGCGCGCGGCGGGCTGGCCGTGCCGCATCCAGCGCTTGGCCAAGTCGATCGCGGCCCGGCCGGCGGATCCGGACCCCAGCACGTCGTAGGTCTTGCGCAGCACGGGCGAGGAGATCAGCTCCACTGCTCGGGGATAGCGGTGGAGCCGGCCGCCGAAGCCCACCTTGAACCGCGCGGGCCCATCGAGCGCTGGTGAGCTGAAGCCCTCCTCGGCTACCGCGCCGGCGGCGGCGACGGTCAACCCGCCGAGGTCGAACTCAACCAAACCGTTGTGCTTGGCCCATCTCATGGCCTCCCAGTCGATGGCGGACGTTGCGCTTAGACGCAACGCGGAACTCGACCGATCCAGGCCAGTCAGCCGGCACCGGAACACCCCACCGCAGCTGGTGAACAGCTCCGCCGCGACCGGCTTGTGGTCCACCTCCGCGACAAAGATCTCCACGTGCCCCTGGTCGACGAACTGCCGGTACAGGGTCCGGACGTACTCAGGGGACAGCTCTGCGAAGCCCTGATAGCGCGCGGTATGCCCGACCAGCTCCACGAACACGTCCAGGTCGCCCGCCCCGCCTCGGCGAACCGTGACACCGTTCTTCGCCCACTTCCCGGTCCAGCGCCGAACCCGCTTGCTCAGGCCTGCCCGCAGCTGCTCCTCTGTACCCGAGAGCTCGACCCGAACCGTGGCCGCCGGAGCGACACCCGCGCTGGAGTCCCGGAACCCGAGGGCGAGCAGCGCAGCGCTGACGTCATCGCCGTCGACCGGCTGCACGAACAGCGCACACAACGAACTGCTAGCCAGCTCGTGCAACGCGTCGGCCAGCGCGGCAACTACGCTCACCCGGGGCGCCGCCGAGTCGACCAGCGGGCCGTACGAGAGGTAACCGACGGAGCCGACAAGCGGTACCCGCCGGACCAGGACCTGGGCCCCGCCGACCAGCATGCCGGACCGCCTGGCGAACACATACAGCGGGCGATACCCGGCCGTGCCCCGCACGACCGCCCACCCACTGAGCTGGGTGACGTCGCTGCCCGTCACCCCAGTTACCAGCCGGTCCCACGCGCGCAGGACAGATTCCGAAGGTCGCTCGCAGACCGAAACGTCAACGGGCTCGTCGCAGCGAGGAACCGGCTTGGCGACCATGCCAGACTCAGTGCGCACCGGACCGGGCCGCGCGGGGCACGTCTTGGTTCATGTCGCCGTCCTCCACGCTATCGAAGTCAGAGCCAGTTGAGGAATGATCGAGTGCGGTGCTGTCACAGGTGAAATAAATTGCAGTAATAGCCTACACATCACCGCGACTGACATGCTTGCCACCGTCGACAGATTGCATGGCGCTCAGTCCTGAAATCTTGCCCCAAGTTGGCCGCGGGCAGGTTTCGGCACCAAAAGCACTGTGGCTGGAGTTTCCAGCTGCGTCGCGCATGGAAGGCTCACGCAACTTAGCACGGACGCGCACACATGATCGTTACCCGGCCGCAGGTCAGAGCAGGTATGACAGTGGTCTGTAAATCCGCCCCGAGAGGCATAGTCGTCGAGTCCTACCCCTATATGGCCGAGTACTTCCCTTCATTCAGCCTAATCATTGTCGCTCTCTGCGAAGCGACACTCTCCGTGTAGGATCCAACGGGGTTACGAAGGAGCGCAACGAAGCCAACGAAGCCAACGAAGAACGGTCACGTCCCGCAACACCGGCTTCCTCACAGGGTCTACGGGGAGCTCAACTGGTGTTCGCCGCGGAGGGCATCCGCATACTGCGAACTCCGCCACAAGCACCGAGAGCGAACGCGATCTGCGAGCGAATGGTCGGCACGCTGCGCCGGGAACTGCTGGACCACGTGCTGATCGTCAACGAGCGACACCTGCGTCGGACGGTCACCGTCTACCTGGTGCATTTCAATGCCGCGCGACCACACCGATCCCTCGGCCAACTCGCCCCCGCGCTGGCCGAGACCCAGCCACCAGAACCGATCGACTTGGCCGGCTCCCGGATCCGCCGCAAACTGATCCTCGACGGGCTCATTAGCGAATATCAGCCTGCCGCGTGACCGACCACCCACGCCACGAACCC
>Ga0193743_1003656_pt1 | contig 10222 bp, 8 predicted proteins | sample L2c2metaG_FD_143038 | JGI IMG/M metagenome (GOLD analysis project Ga0193743, IMG submission 143038) | Soil microbial communities from a riparian zone of the East river system, Colorado, United States - L2c2 | ecosystem: Environmental > Terrestrial > Soil > Riparian zone | place: USA: East River...
AGTGATCTGTACATGACTAATAGTTTGTAGCTGCCCCAAATATTTCTTTTTGTGACTATATGTGGGATTAGGTCAGATTTTGACTTTATAAGAATAAGCTTATATTCTGTATATAATCTCTTATTATAGTCACTTTATAGCCATAATCTGTGTGGACTAGCACAGACTCCGCACGGACTAACTCAGACTAACTCAGACTTTGACCTTTCTTCAAAATTGGTTCGGAGTCTGAGCAGTCCGTGCGGAGTCCGCTAGGACACGTGGGGGAGTGTAAATTACTGGGAGTGGTGAGGAAATGGGTGGAAGGATTTGCTGGAAAAGCATTGCCATTGGTAGAGCTGATGAAGAAAAACACGAAATTTGAGTGAAAGGAGGAGGTGCATGGAGAAGCAATGAACAGACTAAAAGAAGCAGTGGTAAACTGTGCAGCCATTTGACCAATTAACTACACAAGCAACAACAAGGGTTATTGTTTCAGTTGACTCATTGAAAATCACAGTAGGGTACATACTAGCACAACTGGACAATCAAAACCAACGACGTCCAGCCCAATTCGGGTTAATCACATGGAACGACCGTGAAACTCGATACTCCCAAGTGAAACTCGAACTGTATGGCCTATTCCGGACACTACATGCTATAAAAATCTATATTAATGGCGTCAGGAACCTTACTGTGGAGGTGGATGCAAAGTACATACTGGGGATGATCAACAACCCAGACTGCCATCCCAATGCTGCCATGAATAGGTGGATCACAGCAATCTTGATGTTTCAGTTCAAGCTAGTACACATTCCAGGAAAATCATTCCATGGACTGGACAGATTGTCAAGGAGAAGGAGAAGTGAAGAGGACAAAGATGAGGATGGAGAGGAAGCAGAGAATTGGGTAGAAGACTTACTGATGTGTGGGATATGGATAGCAGCCGGGATAGGAAAGGAGAAGAACAGCAAAGACCAAGAGAAAAAGAAAGGAGATGGAGACAAACTAGGAGATGTCATGGCATTGACAAAAAAGATGATAGCAGTAACAGACAAGGGGGATATCCCGATCACAGAGCAAGGAAGGAGAAGAGACAAGGAGCTGAAGAGAATCGAGAGGTTTTTAGAAAATATCCAAATACCCAAAAATGTCACACATACCAATCAAGAAAGATTCATCAAGAAAGCATCCAGATTTTTCTATCGAGGGGGTAAACTATGGCGACGAGAATGAGAAGGAAGACATCAAATAGTACTTTTCGGGGGCAGATAGATTAAACATACTCATTGCAGTACATGACGACATCGGACACAAAGAATTTTACACTACTCAACGACACATTGCCAACTGATTTTGGTGGCCCTTCCTTGATGATGCAGTCCACTGGTTCCTGAATACATGTCATATCTGTCAACTTCTATCCACCCAAAAAGTCATTATTCCACCTACTGTATCCATACCAGCCACACTGTTCTACAAATGCCATGTCGACACGATGCATCTCTATAAATCCGGTGGTTACAAGTATATTGTCCAAGCATGCTGCAGTCTCACTCAATGGCCAGAGTATCAAATCCTACAAAAAGAAAATGGGAAGTCAATTGCCCAATTCTTATTCAACTTGATCCTGTGTCGATGGGGTACAATCGTAGAGATCACAATGGATAATGGACCTCCCTTCTTAGCAGCACTCGACTACCTGCAAACAAAATACAATATCAGACACATCCGGGTGTCAGGCTACAACTCACAGTCACACAGCGCTATTGAGGTCGCACACCGACCAGTATGGGAGGCACTTATCAAGTCCAGAGATGGAGATATTAGAGGCTGGCACAAACGAGCGCCATATGTCTTCTGGGCAGAAAGAATCTCTATAAAAAAATCAACAGGTTTATCACCATTCTACATGGCACATGGAATCAAACCACTACTTCCGTTTGACATAACGATGGTGACGTACCTATTACCAGATATAACAACCAGATTATCGGATGGAGAGCTCCTAGGAATGCAGGCAAGACAGCTGGAGAGAAGAGGCAAGGATCTGGCTCAGATTCATGAATGAATTCTTAAAAGCCATTTTGCATCAATCTCCAAGTTTGAAAAAAGACACAAAAACACCATCATTGACTACAACTTTCAACCTGGAGAATTTGTGTTAGTATCAAACAAGAAGATTGAACCGGAAGTTGGGAGGAAAGGGAAGCCAAGATACTTTGGACCCATTGTAGTAGCAGTGCGACTCCAGAGTGGTGCCTATTGACTAGCTGAGTTAAACGGTGCCTTGGCAAAAAACAAATATGCAACATTCTGAATTATACCATACTATAGGAGGTCCCAAAAATCAATCAACATCACTGAAATTATCAATAACAAAGACTTAGCATCAATAAACACGGAAGATTAGCCTCAAACATACCATAACCATTCCTCATTTGTCCCTCATTTCCATTTCAATATTTGTGTGTCTGTAGGCAAGCATAGTGGTCAACCAGGGACGGTTGATATCCAAAGTGGGGGGGAGGTGTAAGGAAGGACAAACGGTTAGATGCGGAAACAATGGATTAGTAACAAGACACAGCCACACATGCCAGGACAATACATCACACATTTAATCAGACACGAGTTCTTCAAAGGAAACGGCAACGGTACAGCACGGCTCTAGTCTACTCATGTTCCTTCATAATATGGCACAGTACGACTCATGTTTCATTTCCATTTCTTCTCCCTCTCCCTTTCATAGATATTTTCATCTCAGATAGATCTCTTTGGCTGAAAAAGTACATATATTGTAGGCTACAGATTCTTAGAAGAGTAGTAAAAAAGATGGAACCTCTTACTCGATACAAAGACAGTCAATCACCATTATCGACACCCCCCTTTGATCTGGTGTGTAGCATCTGGCGAACCCACAGCATGATCCTTCCTCACATCATATAGACATGCATCCCACCTTAGCAGGGTTTTATCCTTTTCTTGTAGGATCCCCTGCTAGGTGCGCTTTCCTGTTGTATTTATGTTTATATATATGTTTAGGATCCCCTGCTAGATCTCGACTAAGTCGCAGCTGCAGTTGCCCTAACACAAACACTCAACACAAGTTAGACATCTGTATTTCCCATATTCCTCAGTCCAAAAATCTGATCCCATCTACACAAATCACACCTGTCACTCCGAAGGCCCACGTCTTAAAACCAGCCCTTCCATCAGATTTTGATGGAGACCCCACCAAAGGAATGGCATTCCTTATTTCCTGCCAGGTCTATATCTGTCTCTGTCCAAACTCCTTCACAGCCGAACAAGCCAAAATTATCTGGGCCATGTCATATATAAAGGCAGGACGAGCAGCTGAGTGGCCGCTCGCATATTCCAATGGGAATGGGAGGAGCAACCAGAAAATGTTGGCTACCATAAATTTGTTGATTGGGAAGACTTCTGAGACGAGTTCAAAAGGGAGTTTTGTCCAGTCTATGCAGACTCAGCAGCCATCAACCGACTGGAATCCACAGCCTATTTCCAAAAGAGTCGCTCCATGGATGAATACCTTGATGAATTCCAAGACCATATCACAGAAGCCGGTTACTCCAATCCAAAGACCATAGTGGCGAAATTCCATCGAGGACTTGACACTCAAATTCAGAATGCTATAGCAACCATGCCTTCTGGATGTCCTTCCAACATGGTTCCAACAGACTGGTACACTACAGCCAGGACCATTGACCAGAACCGAGCCACCAATGAAGCTTTCTGATCTTCTTACCAAACTCCAAGTGTTGCTCCGACTCAGTCACATCCATCCACCTTCAACACTGTTTGATTTCAGGCTCCAGAGCAGAGCGCAAATCACCAACATGCTCCAACTCCCGGAAACCCTGTTCCGATGGATATTGACACTAGTCGGAAAACACAGCCGCTTCCATTTTCTTGCTACCGATGCAGAAAAGCAGGACACAAGGCACCTGAATGTCCTACCCAAATTTGACATCTGAGAGTTGAGTATAGACAACCTCCAGACCTACTTAGAGAATCACCTTGTAAACCTCGATGCAAAACACCTGGAGCCAACAGCAGAGGTTGAGGAGCAGGATTTTTCCCATTGCAACGAGTGAACAGCATGCCCTCATTGTCATATCACAATTGTTTCTCTGTTTTACCTACATGTTCCCTTAATGGAACAGTTGAACCATCTATAGATGTGCAAAATCCCATATCCAAAAATCTGATTGTTGTTCCGATGGAGATAGTTCGGAATAGGTGCCCCAGATGGAAACGACAACTCCCATCCAAACTTGTCATTGCTTCAGCGGAAGATGGCTCAACCTTGCTCAAACTGAAGGTTGAGCTTGAAACCACTGATACAGGAGAAGTGAAGTCCATCAACTCCTTCGTAGACAGCGGAGCCACCGGAGAGTTCATTGACTGTCACTATGCCAAGAGCAACCAGCTCCATACCTCTCCAAACCCATTTAAGTTTACAATGTTGATGGAACCCTGAACGAGGCTGGTTCCATCACTGAAGTGGTGGATCTCATATTAAGATATTGGAATCATTTGGAACGGACACTATTCACTGTCACTGGCTTAGGCAAGCAGACACTCATCCTTGGACACTCTTGGCTATGGAAGCACAGTCCAGAAATCGATTGGGTGACCGGAGAGGTCAAAATGTCCAGATGCCCACCCCAATGCTGCTCCGGATGTAGAGATGAAGCTCGAGTGGAGAGAATCACTCGGAAGGCTGAAATCCAACAGACGGAAGCTGTCTCCGATGGGCCTGTACCTGAAGTCCACACGGACTCCAAAGAGGAGGAGCCCAAGGAAGCTGAAGAACCAATCAAACCAGGAGATTGTATCTTTGCCATTGGCCTTGTTCCAGCACCAGCGGAGATCTGAGCCACTTCCAGTGTTTCTCAGCACTTAGCTGAGGCATTCAAATGTAACTCCAAATCTTCTGGCCCCTCCGGACAGTCCATTCTGGAGTATCTGAAGGAGTTTGACAGTGTCTTTTCCAAGGAGTCGTTTGATGCCCTACCAGAGTCCAAGAAGTGGGCTCACGCAGTTGAGCTGATCCCTGGAGAGAAGGCTTCCAATTACAAGGTTTATCCATTGGCTCCGATGGAGCAAAAGGAACTCAATCAATTCCTCAAGGAAAACTTGGAAAGAGGTCAGATCTGTCGGTCTAAGTCTCTGATGGCATCTTCGGTCTTTTTCATTAAGAAGAAGGATGGTACTCTCTGGCTTGTTCAGGACTATCAGGCCCTAAACACGATGACAGTCAAGAACAAATACCAGCTCCCTCTTATCTCCGAACTCATCAATAAACTCAGAGGAGCCAAGTACTTCCCCAAACTTGATGTCCGATGGGGTTCAACAATGTCCAGATGAAAGAGGGAGACAAGTGGAAGGCTGCATTCTGGAGGTCTTTAACCTACCCCACAGATTCCGGGGGGACTCCACCGGACTCCGCCGGACTGCTTTTCGCAGAGGGCCCAGCCAAAATGGCTATTTTTTACTCCCCAGAATCCGCCGGATTGGTAACCGGAATAACCGGAAACCGGATTGCTCATTGGACTGCACAGGAATGGGTGCTAAAACGGAGTCCGGCGGACTCGCTAATAATTATATAATCAGTTAATTTTGTTAATTGCATGATTTATTATTTATATTCAATTGATTTGTGTGTTTTTGCACTTAAATAATTAATTCCTTAATGATTTTAGGCAATTCCGCGTGATTTGATCTGGACCCTGATGCCACATCAAGACCATTGTTCCTTCCCATCACAACCTTTCTCCCCACCACTCATCCGTCCCGATGACAACAACAACCAACAACAACAAAAATCAACAACGGTGAATGACTGACGATGGGCGAGGTGAGGGCGAAGGAACGTCAATGCAGATGATGACACACGACAATGACAATAACGGTAACCCCCCACACCGGGGGGGTTTTTTTTCATTTTATTCATGATTTACTAACTAATGAACCACCAGCATGACGGTGATGATGACATCGTCGTCCATGTCACCACTGTCACCATCGCCTGTCACCACCACCTCCACCACGCAGTTGTCACATCACCGCCATCACCCCCTCCATCACCACCACCACCAAGATGACTGCCACATCACCACCACCAAGATGATGCCGTCGCCACATCACCACCACCACCACCACGATGATGACAACGCCATTGCCACGTCACCCCATGATGACGATGTTGCCATCGCCATGCCCCTCCTCTCGCAGGATACCCTACTACCCTGTTTGACCACCTACCGCCCGTTTTGGACCACCTGCCATCCGTTTTGGAGCATCTACCGCCTGTTTTGAACCATCTACCACCTGTTTTGACCACCAACCACCCTTTTTGACCACCTACCACTGGTTTTGGACCATCTACTGCTTGTTTTGACCACCCACCACCTGTTTTAACCACTAAGTGGGTATTTTAATTTAATTTAATCTTTTTTTTCTTTCTTTATAATTGTAATAGGTATTTAAATATAACTGTTTGCATATTGTCTACTTAAATAATTTAAGTTTGCAGGACAGGTTCAATCTTGTCTGTAATATATCTTTTCCTTGTATAAGTATAAATAATTGTATACCACGAAGGCCATATTTAGGGTTAAAATATGATCAGAAACAGTCAGACTTGAAACTGATCAGATCTGGTGGGGGTAAAGTATTATTCTATATATATATACAGTAGGATAATACTTTAACACAAGCTGCAGTCATTGTCACTGTGTGCCCCAGTCTATTTATTAGGTGAGTCTGCAGGACTCCACCAGAATCCTCAGGAATCCTCAGGAATCTACATCCTAAAATTTCCAGATTCCTGAGGATTCCGGTGGAGTCCGACAGGAATGTGTGGGGGAGGGTAAAGTATTGGCGTTCTGAACAAACCAAGGGCTTTTCAAACCGCTGGTTATGTTTTTTTGGACTGTGCAATAGTCCAGCGACATTCCAGACCATGATGGATAACATCTTCAATGACTTGATAACGGAAGGTGTTGTGGTGGTGTACCTGGACGACATCCTAATATTCACAGAAACTCTCAAGGAGCACCAGAGGGTCACTCTGTTAGGGCAACTGCGGAACAACTTAGTCGAGATCTAGCAGGGAATCCTAAACATATATATAAACATAAATACGACAGGAAAGTGCGCCTAGCAGGGGATCCTAAAAGAAAAGGATAAAACCCTGCTAAGGTGGGATGCGTGCCTATATACCAAGAAATTGGAGTCAAAATCATAAAATGATGAAAGATAATAAAATGATGAAAAAAGATGGAGAATGGTGAAACAGTGATAGGGATGCTACATCACGTGATCATCGGACTCCGGTATTGGAGCTGCGAGTGCACTCCGTCTTGGACTAGCGATGATGAGGAGGAATATACAGAGGTGACAGAGAATATCAGAGGAAACATCAGACAAAGCGGAGCGTCCCCTAACATCCACCCCCTCTTCAAGGCAGTGACGTCCCAACACTGAACGGAAAGGAATGGAGCAGAAGTCGACCATACGGATGTCATGAGCAGCACCAGGGTGCCTCCGGTAAAAATCCACCACTAGTTCCAGTGCATGAACATTATCCTAAGGTTCCCAGGAATTATGTTCATCACCGAAACCTTCCCATTTGACCAAGTAACGCAGTTTCTGGTTGACAATCTGACTATCCAAGATTTCCTCCACCACCCACTCCTCTTTGCCATCCACAATTTCCAGTAAGGGAGGCAGAGATGTCCGTCGGCCAGGAATGGGGTCCGGAGGAGCCAAAGATAATTTGACCACATTGAAGACAGATGAAGTCTACTCATCGACAGAGGAAGGCAGAGCCGGTACACACCATTACCAACCTGACTATCAATCGGGAATGGTCCCAGTCTTCAGTGAGAAAGCTTTCATGAAGGTCGAGTGGTCTGAATGTCGCTAGCATCAAGGAAGACCATATTGCCCTCTTTGAACTCCGGAGCTGGGGTGCGTTTCTGATTGTAGTAGAGCGCCATGTCATCCTTCGACTTGGCCAGAGCCGCCTTTGCTTCCTCCAAGCTGTCTGTCATCTGATCTTTGAACTCATTGATGGATTCCATGCAGGACTGAGGTTGGTCCAGTTCAAAGCCCATTTGGGGGACACGTCCGGTGTCAAGGAGGAAAGAAGGGTGCTGAGTGGAAGAATGAACCTGGTTGTTGTACTGGAATTCTGCAAAAGGCAGGAGCCCCACCGAATCATCTTGTCTTTGGTTGGTGAAGAGTCGGAGATACTGTTTCAGTTCCTGGTTGACCCTTCTGTCTGTCCATCTCCCTGCAGGTGGTAGGCGGTGGTGGCTGCCAACATAATTCCGAGCAACCGGTAGAGTTCCCGGGTGAATTCCACTACGAATTGGGGACCTCTATTGGAGACGACTCTCCGAGGGAGACCATGATGTTTCCACACATGGTTAAGGAAAAGGTGTGTGGCTCCAGAAGCAGAGATTGTAGTAACAGTGGAAACAAAATGTGCGTGCTTTGTGACGGTATCGACGACGACCATGATGGAATCATGTCCTGCAGATTGTGGCAGCTCAACGATGAAGTCCACACTGATAGTGTCCCATGGAGCAGATGGAATGGGAAGAGGGTGGAGTTCTCCAATTGGATGACATCAGAATGATTTGGTCCAAAGGCACATGTCACAAGTGGAGACGTACCTGCCAACATACCTTGACATCTGTGGCCACCAGTAGTTCTGAGACACTAGTTCCAACGTCTTCCATCTGCCGCTGTGACCAGCCAACCTAGAGTCATGAGAAAGTGCGACAATATGACGATGGAGATCGGAGGTGTCCAGAACATAGATCTTGCCTCGGAAATGCAGAAGTCCATCGGATAGGGACCACTCTGCTGTTTTCACGGAGCGAGTTGATGAACCTTGCAATTCCCTCGTTGCTCTCGCCACTGGCTCCTCTTTCTCTCCATCTCGCGTCCCCTTCTGGGATTCCTTGTTCCTCTCCTGCTGCCTCTAAAACTTCCAATGCTCAGACCGCAAAGAAATTCAGAGTAAGGAGGACCATGTTGTCATTGTCTTCCAAACCTGTTCTGTGATCGGACCGATGGGACAGAGCGTCTGTCTTCCCCATGCTCTTACTGGGACAGTGATACACTGCTGGCGCCGGGTGGTGTTTTCCCCAGAAAAACCCATTAAGAGACACATTTTGTGATTTCCAAAGGGTTTTTCCCAAGGAAAGAAAAATCTGAGAAACACATTATGTGTTTCTTTCAGGTTTCCCATAGATAAATTTTTTGTTTTTCTCAAAATTTATCTTTTTGAAACATGATAAGTGTTTCTTTCTTTGTTTGAAACAAAGAAAGCATGTTTCCCATAGATAAATCCTGAGAAAAACAAAAAAATCTATCTATGAGAAACATGAAAGAAACAGATAATGTGTTTCTCAAATTTTTCTTTCAGAAACACCCTTTGTGTTTCCATGGGAAGAAATCACAAAACATGTCTAGAAATGGGTTTTTCTGGGGGAAACACCACCCAGTGCCAGCAGTGATTGAGAGTCAAGGGAATCAACCCAATTGGTTTCTGTGGTTGAGGAGGGAGTTGCACAGCTACTGGAGGAAGACCCATACCCCTACTTGCATCTACCCTACCCACAACCCATGTGGGTTCAAAAACCCTTGACAATCACTAAGCTCAGCCACCAAAAAAATGGTGAGGTTGTAGGTGATCTTGTGCATATCTTCAACCTCCCCAAGTAGTGCTTGAAAGTCCTTTAACCGGAAATTAACTGAGACCTAACCGGACCCTAACCGGAAATTAACCGGACCACAGTTAGCAGTTAGTCCATTTTGAGAATAAAATAACTGGTTATGACTGGCCCTATTATACCCCTTCCAAACGCACCTAAGAACATAAAAAACACTCAAAATTTGACTGAGTTATGGTCAAATCTCTAAAATATTAGTCAAAACACTAGACTTTCAAGAATATTTTCATAAATATGTCAATTCTTTACCAAATTGAATGTTCTTGGACTCGTTTTAAAGGTGAAATAAGCAGCAGTAATATTTACTGAGACATATATGTGCAGTCTTGGCCGGTTATAACCGGTTTTTCATTTTTTCGGTCATAACCGGTTAGTAACTGCAACTAACCGGTTTTTGGTGGTTATTTGCGGTCCGGTCCGGTTATTTTTGGTCTGGGAACGAAGCCTAACCGGTCTCGGTCTCGGTTAGA
>Ga0193743_1003657_pt1 | contig 10220 bp, 11 predicted proteins | sample L2c2metaG_FD_143038 | JGI IMG/M metagenome (GOLD analysis project Ga0193743, IMG submission 143038) | Soil microbial communities from a riparian zone of the East river system, Colorado, United States - L2c2 | ecosystem: Environmental > Terrestrial > Soil > Riparian zone | place: USA: East River...
TTCGACAGGCTCACGTTGCCACGCTGCACCGGAAGACTGTCCTTGATCCGTGCGTACTGCTCCTCTGTTATCTCCATCGACTAACAATCTAAATCACAGAAATGAACTTAGTGTTAACACGCTCTAGACAAACACTGTGGCCGGCATGCGTCAATAGGTAGATGCCTGCCCCAGGAAGAGATCACCGCTAGAGTGCGCATGGATCGGGCTCATCCTAACTGTTGAATTGCCGCGGTGCTTACGCGGCAGTTTATGCACTCCTTACGATAGAAATCCGCGAGGTCCTTTTCAGCTGTGAAGCCATAGTTCTGCCACCAATAGGTGCGCACCTGCGGTACCGTACCCAGCGCGCCACCTTGTATGAGGTCGACGGCGTTGCGGAAATGCGACCAGCTGCGCTGCTGCATACCGCACTGCAGAATCTGGTTACTCGAACGTACCGCGCGGGTCAGTACGGCACCCTCTTCGAGCGTGTGCGTGACGGGCTTTTCGAGATAGACATCCTTTCCCGCCGCCAGCGCTGCGGTGGCGATGCGGACGTGCCAGTGATCGGGTGTGGCAATAAAAACTGCGTCGATGGTCTTGTCGTCGAGCACCTCGTGATAGTCAACGTGCTCGGTCGCAGTGGCGGCGTTGCCGCGTGCCTTGATCTCGGCACGGCGGGGAGCATAGACGTCGCTGACGGAGACGATCTCAAATGGCACGCCGCTCTGGTCGGCCGAACCCAGCACGCTCTTGATGCGGCCGCCTGCGCCGATGACGCCCACACGTAGCCTCTCGTTGGCGCCAAGGGCTTTGGTCGAGGCCAAGGCCGTAAGCCCGCCTGCGATAAGAAAGCCTCGTCGGTTAAATTGGAGACATGAAGCTCCTCGCAATTTGAAGTTGGGAGGATGCTAACAGGACTGAGTGGCGTGCCTGCGCCTCGTGGCATTGTGGTCAGAAGACGGGCTAATCGGAATGTATGGTCCGCCGGTGTCGCAAGCGAATGTGAGAGTGACAGGTGGTCTGCGCAATGTAGACGACCTTTGTTGGAGCAGCAGCTCCTGGCTAGGATGGAATGTTGGCCCCGTTCGCCTTGTTCCCTAAAGAGATGTTCTAGCGCCGAACGAAACGTATCCGACCAACTGCCTGCAATGTCTCGTTTTTAGCAGGTACGAATCCGAGAGCTGCCCTCGACCAACCACGTAGAGACTCGCCCCTATCTGAACGTGGCGGAAGACGGGACATGCTTCCGCAACTCCGTCGAGGGATACCCGGCGATCATGAGAAGGGAAGCGATCGCGCACGCATTTCGTTGATGCGTTGCGTGTGATGCGTCGCGTCAGGATGACGCGCGAGGAGAGAAGAGGAGGGAAATAAAGATGGCAAAGAGTGTAAACAAAGTGATCCTGCTGGGCCACGTCGGAAAAGACCCGGAGATCCGATCGACGTCAGGAGGAACAACGACAGCAAACCTGTCGCTCGCAACAAGTGAGCGATACAAAGACCGCAGCGGGAGTGGCAGGACCGCACGGAGTGGCACAATCTGGTCGCCTACTCCCGAGGGGCGGAGATCCTGAGAGACTATGTGAAGAAGGGATCGAAGCTCTACGTGGAAGGCAAGCTCACCACACGATCCTGGGATGACAAGGACACCGGGAAGAAGGTCTATCGCACGGAAATCGTTGTGGGAGATATCACTCTGCTGGGCTCAACTGAGAACGGTTCGTCCGGTAACGGAAACGGCCGCAGCAGTCCCTCACAGAAACAGGCTACAGATCATGTGGATGACTACGATGGTCTTGGCATCACGGATGCCGACGTGCCCTTTTGAGCCGTTCCATTGCTGCTCAGTCGTTGCAGGTGAGAGTCCTGCCGCAGGGAACTGGTTCGTTGCCTGCGTAGCCATGGCATATGTATGGAGGGGAACCGAAATGTGGGGGAACGACCCCAGATAGAGGTACCCTCCTACTGGCCGGTGGTGGGCGCAAGGTCAAATGCCGCCCTGCGGTCATGCAGGGAGAGCACAGTGCAGAGCAGTTCCGGCGAGCCTCCAGAACAGAGCGAAAGCCGCGATCTCTGATGGAGGACAAGGCAATCAGCAGGCTACAATAGTGATAAATTGAGGCTTAATCGATACTGAGCTGCAAAAGTTTGGAGGTACGGATCTTCTTTTGCAGCTAAGCTGAGGCCAAGAACCCATGAACGCGACTAGGACCATCGCTAGGATCAGGGACGAGCAACAGCAGCAGGCGGAGACGTATCGCTATTGGCAGACGCGATCAGTCGGAGAGCGCCTCGCTGCTGTCTGGGAGGCGAGTGAAGCTGCGTATGCTTTCAAAGCCGCTTTTGGGGGAGCGCCACGCAATGATGCCAAAGGATCTGAAAGAATTATTACGCGCGTTCAACGAGCAAAAAGTTAAGTACCTCGTTGTCGGTGGCTACGCTTTTGGTGTTTATGCAGAACCAAGGGCGACAAAGGATCTTGATCTTTTCATCCAAGCGAATGAGGAAAACAGCGAAGCGATTTTCCGTGCTCTCGCTGAATACGGAGCACCTCTTGCTGGGTTGAGTTCGTCGGACTTTCGAGACGGAACAGCTTTCCAAATTGGTCAACCTCCGGCACGTATAGATCTCTTGCAAAGCATTGACGGCGTCAGCTTTGAAGACGCTTGGGAACGCCGCATCGAAGGGCTCATTGATGCGGAGATTCCAACAATTGTGATCTCAAAAGAGGATCTGATCAAAAATAAGCTTGCCAGCGGCAGAGAACGAGACTTACTCGACGTTAAGGAACTGCAGGCCGCCGACGCGAGCGTTCCGAAAAAATGAAGAAAACAGACAAATTGCAGGCACTCACTGGTGTGCTATAAGCTCCGTCCGTGAGGACAGGCCTTTGTCTACCACGCTGCGGGTGCATTTCATGCAGTGAAATCGTCGACCTGGCAAAGAAGGCACACTTGGATCGATCAGACAATCGCATATGCTGCCTGTGCGTGTTCCAGTCCGGTTCGCGGCTGTCCTTGAGAACGAGCGCCTGCGGCTCTAACAACAATCGTCAGCAGCAAGTAAAAGCCTAGCTGAAAAACACGGCGTTCCCGTGTCGATCGAACGGCCCGCTGTCTGAGCATCTGGCAGCGGCCTTGGCTATTTCCAGGACAAGAAGGTGAATCATGGAACCAACTCAGACAACAGCGGATATCCTCGTTCGTCTAGAGGAACCATTTGCTTCGAAAGATGTGAAATGGTTGGTTGCGGCCACTTCACGAGACAACAGGAAGGGCCGCGTCACTCCCTATGCGGATCCGCGAGCCTATACCGACCGCCTCAACGAGGTGGTTACGCCGAGCGGCTGGACACGGGAGTACGCGGTTCACACTATCTCGCCCATCACGCGCATGAAGAAAGACAAAGCAGTCCAGAGTGGCAATGTGCTCGTGACATGCATTGTGACGATTCCCGGTGTCGGTACGCACTGCGGCAGCGGGGAAGAATGGGCTGACGACGAGAACGCCATGACCAGTGCAGAGGCTCAGGCGTTCAAGCGCGCCTGCTCCTGTTTTGGACTGGGACGGTACTTCTACAGCTTCGGCGAGATGTGGGTGGAGTTGAATGACTATAGGCAGCCGAAGCAGCTGCCGAATCTGCCTGCATGGGCTCTGCCTGCAAACGAACGTGGCAAGAGTGCAAACGACGCTTCTGTGAAACATCAGGAACGTGCGTCCGACAGTGCCGCGCGGGGCGAGGTACAGATACCCAAGGGCCCGCTCGACGCAACGGTGACCGACGAGATCGCCGGCTTCAAGCGAGACCTGGGAGCCGCACTCTACACGGACATTCTGGAAAGAGTGGCGCATGTGCGCAGCCCGCGCGACATCCCCAATCAGAAGATGCAGCAGACTGTACTGTCTTCGATGAAGATATGCCACCGAGGAATGCAGCGAATCCGTGAGATTGCAGCCAGCCTAGCTGAAGCGGAGTTCTATGCAATTCTCGACAAGCTCAACATCCAGTCGCTCGATCGCATTCCGAGTGTCGAGGTGTTCCAGGAACTGGGAAGGGCAATGACCGCGGCCGCCGAAGGGACGGCCGCATAATCCGGCACAACAATCTGAAGAGAGGAAAGGGGACGCCACGTGCGTCCCCTTCGTCTTTGGTGTCCCGCCATGAATATGATCCAGTGCTCGATCTGTCGGCGAGCTGCGGCCTGGATGATCGACAGCGAGGTCTTCTGCGAGGGTCACAAGGAAGCGATCATCGAAGACTTCGGCGTCGATCGTTTCCCCATTCGGCGGCTTACGAATGCAGAGCGGGCATTCCGGGTCGGCGGCCGCTTCTCCAAAACCACACGCAAGGAGAAGGGTAGCGGTGACGCTACCAGGAGGTGAATTGCGATGGGAAAGGTCATGGAATGGACCTCCGAACCGCCAATCCGCAGTATCCCGCTTCCCTTAGCGGTGTACTGCGTCAACTGCAACACGATCTCAAACTCTCGGCCCTTTCGCTGTGGAGTTTGCGGCAGTGAGGCGGTTCTGCGGTAGAGCCGATCCTCAATCGCGACCCCGAACCTCCGGGCCAAACTTCATTCCCTATCCAGCTCTCTCTACTCCGCGCGGTCGGAGCTTAGCGGCTAGGGTCAACTGACAACTCACGTCAACTTGCGAGGGTGCACCTATGGCTCTTTATGCCCGTTCTCGTCCCGGCGCCACGCCGTCTTTTTGGCGCGGTTATCACAACGGTCAACTCAAAGTTGCGTCGTCTTGCATGAGGTCAGTTGCTTCCGGAGTCGTACGCGAATCCAGCATTCAGGAATTGATTGCTGATTTCGAGAAAAGGAAGACGCCGACTGCCGCTCATTTTGTGAGCGTGGCTAGCCGCTAACGGTGGCCGTCCAAAACTCTTCTAGTGAGATCAGGATCCTGCTCCTCCTGATCTCAACCTCTATAAAGGGCGCGTCATCGAACAGGTTATTGGAACTGGGAGCCTTTCTGCGTACATTCGAACCTCGCCAAAGTCAACTTGGTGTGATTTGAAGCAAATCTTTGCCGCGCCGAAAGCATAAAGTTTCCGCTCCAACGCACCGCAACTGTTCCATTTTGTGACAACCTGCGCCCGCAGCGTTTCCGGGGTGAAAGCATCACTTTGCCGCGAGTACGGCCCGGTATAAAGATCCGTCACACGAGGAACGTCGGCTCTTCGTTTATTCGAGAGGGCGCCCGGTTCTGCGGACGCCCGCGGCAGGCTTGCAACTTATAGATACATGGGAATTTAATTTGCATGTCGTATCGGACGATGACTACACTTTTTTGCCACGACGGTCCACCCTGTAATTCCCCCTTCAAAGGAGTGCCGAGAACCATGGCAAATCAAATTTGGGCGCGCGATACTCGTATCGACCTAACGAAATCGCCCAATCATCGGATGCACGCGTTAATTGGAAGGCATCTGACTTCCTTCAGTATGCTTCTGTCTGGCTTGATGCTGACAGTGGTCCTCCCCATTAGCAATCAAGCTGTCGCTCAAACTACCCCCGACTTTGGGCCAAATGTATATATTGTTGACCCTAGTATGTCTTCCGCAACGATTAATGCGACGCTCGCAACGCTGGCCAGTTATGAACAGTTTGATACTCGCCGCGCCGCAGTGCTTTTCGAACCCGGCACCTACACCGGCATCAAATCCGAGGTGGGGTTCTATGAGTCGATTACTGGCCTCGGCGAGACTCCCAGCGCAGTCAAACTCAGCCAGAGCTTCCTGGAATCGAATGAACTAATCAATGGGAATGACACGCAAACCTTCTGGCGTTCGATGGAGAACCTGGAAATGACCACGCCAGGATCGGGCACCCTGCAATGGGGTGTTTCGCAGGGAACTTCCCTCCGGCGCATGCTGATCAATAACCCGGTTGAACTGACGGATTCCGGCTGCAACTTTTCGAGCGGCGGATTTATCGCCGACTCGCAGGTAACAGGGAATGTCAACTCCTGCTCCCAGCAGCAGTGGTTCACGCGCAATAGCGTGATCGGCAGTTGGACGGGCAGTAACTGGAATATGGTCTTCGCAGGTGTGGAAGGCGCGCCATTTCAAAATTATCCGAGCAATGCCTTCACGGTGCTCCCGACGACTCCAGTAAGTCGCGAAAAACCCTTTCTCTATGTGAATAAAAGGGGGGGCTATAGAGTGTTCGTGCCAGACGCGAAGGAACATTCGTCTGGCGTAAGCTGGTCGTCCCAGAGATTGGGTGAAGGCTCTTCGCTTCCCATCGACGATTTTTTCATCGCACAACCCTCGACCGCGTTGGCGGATATCAACAGGGCTTTAGCCTTTGGAGAAAATCTGATTCTTACGCCCGGAATCTATCAGTACTCCGGGGCCATAAAAGTTACTCGTCCGGATACGATCGTGCTTGGCATGGGCTATGCGACGCTTGTTCCGCAGACCGGCACGCCAGCGATTGAGGTTGCAGACGTGGACGGGGTCCGGATTGCGAGCCTGTTGATCGACGCCGGCCCGGTTAACTCACCCGTGCTGCTTCAAATGGGCAATCCAAACGGACGGCGGCGTTCGCACGCGTGGAATCCGACATCGTTGAACGATATGTTCTTCCGCATTGCCGGCGCCACGCCAGGAACCGCTACCACTTCTCTGGAAATCGATAGCGATGATGTCATTTTGGATAACATCTGGGCTTGGCGTGCAGACCACGGGAACGGCGTCGGCTGGACCGTCAACGTTGCCGATCACGGATTGGTCGTAAACGGAGACAACGTCACTGCGTTGGGCCTGGCTGTCGAACACTACGAGCAGAATCAGGTGGTGTGGAATGGCGAGCACGGGATGACCATCTTCTATCAGAGCGAGCTGCCCTATGACGTGCCAAGCCAGAGCGCTTGGATGAACGGCACCGCGAATGGCTACTCGTCTTACTCCGTGTCCGCGCCAGTTAAGACCCACGCGGGTTACGGCCTTGGCGTTTACTCCTTCTTTGACCAAGGCATCGATATAGTCGAAGACAGCGACATCACCGTGCCCAACACGGAGGGCGTCACTATCACCCACGCTGTTGCGGTCTTTATTACAGGGAGTGGTTCGACCACGCACGTGGTCAACGATGAGGGTGGATCGGTGCAGAGCGGCACGCAGACGAGCTTCTTGCCGTTCTATCAAGGCGTGCCCTGCGAGCGGGATTGCCCCGTTGCGCCGAGTGCTCCGATGAGACTCACTGCAGAAACGATCTCGCCGAGTCAGGTCGATCTCAGATGGTCTCCGAGCCGGAATCCGCTCGTTCGTTACAGCGTCTTCCGCAGTTTGAATCCTGGTTTTACGCCGTCAGCGCAAAATCAACTGTATTCTGGCTTGACGAAAACCCACTTCACCGACACTGCTCTGAATCCCGCAGCAACCTACTACTATTCTGTCGAAGCAGTCGACGACATGGGCACATCGGAGCCTTCCAACATCGCCAGCGCTACGATTCCCAGCAGCGGCGGACCGATTAGTCAGGATGCTCTGGAGATCAATGTTGGCGGCGGCGCTACAGGGAGTTGGGTCGCAGATGAATTTGTGACCGGTGGCACTGAGACCTCAACTGGGGCAACCATCAACACTTCCTTGGTTGCAAATCCGGCGCCACAGGCTGTCTATCAAACGAACCGCTTTGGCAGCTTCACTTACACAATTCCTGGATTTACGGCGGGCGCGAGTTACATAGTGGATCTCCACTTCGCCGAGACCTTTTGGACCATGCCCGGACAGCGTCAGTTCAATGTGCTGATCAATGGCAATGAAGTACTGAAGAACTTCGACATCGTCGCTTTTGCCGGCGGCAAGAACGTCGCTACTGTTCAGTCATTTATGGTTGCTGCGGACAACACGGGAACCATCACCATTCAGTTTGAAGTTGGCGCAGCGGACAATCCCCAGGTGAATGGAATTGAAATTGGGACTCCATGTACGGCGCATTGCCCGGTTGCGCCGAATGCCGCTGCAAATCTGATGGCCGTGGCGCCATCGCCCAATCAAGTCAACCTTACTTGGACAGCTAGCTCGACTCCGGGAGTCACTTACAGTGTCTTCCGCAGCCAGGAACCGGGAATTCGTCCAACCGGCGCCGATCAAGTCGCTTCCGGTTTGACGAGCACAAGTTACTCGGACACAAGCGCAAATCCCTCGACCACTTACTATTATGCCGTTGAGACTTTTGATAATGGCGGAACCTCGGCGGCATCCAACTATGCCAGCGTGACTACACCCAGTGCCGGGGGTGTAATCACCTCGGATGTTCTGGATATCACCGCTGGCGGAGAGGCTGTTGGGGCTTGGGTAGCTGATGAGGATTTTAGCGGCGGAACGGCGACCTCGACATCGGCGGCGATCAATACTTCACGCGTTGCGAATCCCGCGCCGCAGGCCGTCTATCAGACGAACCGCTTCGGAAACTTCACTTACACCATTCCCGGCTTCACGGCGGGCGCGAATTACATCGTGGATCTTCACTTTGCCGAGACTTTCTGGACTGCCCCAGGCCAGCGCCTGTTCAACGTATTGATCAATGGCAAACAGGTGCTGACGAACTACGATATCTTTGCCTCGGCGGGAGGCGAATTCATCGCCACTGTGGAATCGTTTGCGGTAACAGCAGATTCGACTGGAACGATCACACTTCAATTCGTTTCGGGCGCCGCAGACAATCCTCAAGTAAACGGCATCGAAATTGGCACGGGCACGACGCCGTAGCCTGGTATTAACAGCTAGATCTGTTATGACGTCAGCGGCCGAAATAAACCTCGGCCCGCTGGCGTTTAAACTGGACTCGCTCGCTACCTACCTACCCCACCCGGAACCCCAGAGCACCCAGGGGAGCTTTTTCGCGACTCTCGTGACGGTAGCGAACATTCCTCTCAGGGCTTGGATTCTGAGGCGTGCATCAGAAACGAGATGTCGTCCACTTTATAGATGACCTTGCTGTCTGAGATCGGAGTCGCGGGAACTTTGTGGTCACGGGCAATCTCAAAAGCAGCCACCAGTTGCGGAAGCACCGATGGAGGAGCAACAGGAACATTGTGTGCACCGAGAACCATTTTCACCTGTGGCGCCAGTGTGGCTAGTCGCCGGACGGAGGCATTGTAGGCTACGAGGTCGGTCTCGGGCCGATAGAGCCAGATGGTGCCGGGATAGTATGTGTCGCCAGTGAAGAGCAGGCCATTGGCAGAATCGAGCAGCGAGACAGAGTCGGGTGTGTGGCCGGGTGTGGCGATGATCCTCAGTGATCGACCGCCCAAGTCGATCCGTTCACCGTCGCGGATATAGGTCTTGATCTTCCAGGGCCGCGTGACGTAGGTCTTCGGGTCAAATCTCTCCGGCAGATGTCCACAAATCTGATCCGGGGTGACTTCGGCTTGCGCGTCCTGGCGCGAGCCTCGCGCATTCTGCCGAGAGAAGTCGGTGTCCATATCGTAGATTGCGGCGAACTGCCAGTTATTGCCGACGTGATCATCATGGGTATGCGAATTCAGCACGACGATCGGCAACCGCGTAAGCTCGGATGTAATTTTCCGCAGGTCACTGATTCCCATGCCTGTGTCGAAGAGCATGGCCCGCTTGTCGCCGACAATCAGGTAGCTGATGACCTCTTCTGACTGGTGCGGTTCGTAGATGGCGAAAACAGCGGGCGCGACCTTGTATACCTCGAACCAGGGATCACTCGCCGGTATGCGCTGGAGGTTTCTGTATTCCGGCCGTGGAAGCGCGCGGCACCACTCTGGAGTCTCCGTTTGCGCTAGTAGGGCTGGTACCGAGAAAGCTATGCAGGCGACCAACGCGATGCGTACTTTTTTGAGCGATTGTTTGATCCTGAACGACTTGTTCTGGCGGATGTTTTTGGACACTTGGAATGCAACCTCACTCGCCAGTAACACGCCGTTTTGCCTTCAGCAGTACATCCACGGCTTCCGGCCGATCATTCCAGTAATCCAGCCGCACTCTTCCATCCGGCAATTGGCTTACCGTAGCCGGAGCCGCACTGGCTGTGCAATACCAACCCGAAGGCAACACGACTGCATTCCGTGGCCGATCCAGACTACGATCAAATACCAATTCCTCTCCATCCAGCATGTAACTCACGGACGCCGTGTATGTCTCAGCAATCCGCAAACGTAACGTCTGGCCCGTCTACACGGGAGCGAATGGAATCACCACCACCCGAGCCTTCGCCCCAACCGTTCCCCCTACATTAATCTTCG
>Ga0193743_1003658_pt1 | contig 10219 bp, 8 predicted proteins | sample L2c2metaG_FD_143038 | JGI IMG/M metagenome (GOLD analysis project Ga0193743, IMG submission 143038) | Soil microbial communities from a riparian zone of the East river system, Colorado, United States - L2c2 | ecosystem: Environmental > Terrestrial > Soil > Riparian zone | place: USA: East River...
TGTAGAGGTCCACATAATCGAGCTTCAGCTTGCCGCGGCTGATGTCGAACGCCCGGCGCAGGGCATCGGGCGAGAGTTGGTCGTGCCAGACCTTCGTCGTGACGAAAAGCTCCTCGCGCGCCACGCCCGAAGCCGCGAGCGCCGCGCCGACGGCGGTTTCGTTCTCGTACATCGCGGCCGTATCGATATGGCGGAAGCCGAGCGCGATGGCGCTTTCCACCACGGGCTGCGACTGGCCTCCCGGCATCCGGAATGTGCCGAAGCCGAGATGAGGGATGTCTATTCCCTGGGTTCTGATCATCTTCATGAAACCATTCCTTGCAAAGGTTCTTTCCAAATGGGCGCGCGCTCAGGTCGCCCTGCTGCCGGCCACGAGTGCCGTGATGACATCAAGCAGGGGCGTGTCGCCCTTCACCGCCGAGCGGCCTTGGTCGGGGAATTCGATCCAGCCTTCGTTGAAGCCGTCGAGCATGCGGATGCGGGGCTGAGGATTCTTCATGCCCTGGGCGCGGAAGAGCCCCTCCCAGCTCTCGCGGGATACGATTTCGATGCGCACGGGCCGCCCAAGGACCTCGGCAAAGGCCTGGGCCAGATCGTCCGCCGATACGCGGACCGGGCCTTCGAGTTCGACGATCCGCGTTCCGGTCCAGTGCTGCCGCAGAAGGTCGGCGGCAAGGCGGCCCACATCCTTGGTCGCGACCATCGGGAACGCCTTGTCGGCGGGTTGCAGGAAGCTCCGCACCACGCCTTCGTCCCGTGCCGATGCGACGTCCCACAGCGCATTCTCCATGAACCAGCCGGGCCGCAGAAAGGTGACCGGGAGACCGATCGCGCTCAGCGATTGTTCCATCAGCGTGCGCTGCGTCAGCAGATTGTCGTGGGGCGCGTCTGCGCCGATGGTCGATAAGCACACGACCCTTTGCGGCCGGGCCGCCATCAGCGCGCGGGTCACCTGATCGATCACCCGCTTCGCCTCAGGATAGCCAGGCTCAGGGTCGAAGTCCGAGGGCGGCAGGATGAAGACGCCTTCGGTGCTCGAGAACGCAGCCGCGAGCTGTTCTGCGTTCTCCATATCCGCGATCGCGACGTCGCAGCCCTTCGCCGCCCAGTCGGCGGCCTTGGCCCGGTCGCGCAGCACGGCGCGAACAGACTGGCCATTGGCGATAAGATGACTGGCGACCTCGCCGCCCACTTTGCCGGTAATGCCGGTGATTGCGTACATGACGTTGCTCCGGATGATCGTTGTGAAAAGGCTGGCTCAGGCCAGCCCTGGCTCCCAGCGGAAGCGCTGCGAATGTTTCTAGTCCCTGCGATGAGGTGATTCACGAGCATTAAGATCAGTGTTATGTTGACTCGAAATCACTATCCGGACTTGGCAGATGGCTTGGGCAGATGGCTTGGGCAGATGGCTTGGGCGGACGGCCTGCAGAGGCGAGGCGCTCCGACGAGCGCCGATGTCCAGGCCGATTGATAGGAGATCACCATGAGCTTCGATACGCGGCTGTTGACCGGTGCGGGTGTGCTCGCAGCGGTGACCGAGACCGGCAACTTCGCCAGAGCCGCGGAAATGCTGGGCTTGACGCCTTCGGGCGTCAGCCGGGCCGTGGCACGCCTCGAAACGCGCGTCGGTGTGCGGCTCTTCAATCGCAATCCGAGAGAGGTGACCCTGACCGAGGAGGGGCGCCGCTTTCACACCCAGGTGATTCCGCTCCTGGCCGGTCTCGAAGAGGCCGCCGCCGATGCCGCTGGGACGGCCACGGTGGTCAGTGGTCGGCTGCGCGTGTCCGTCGATCCCTGGTTCGCGCGAATGGTGCTCGCGCCGAAATTGCAGCAATTCATGGCGCGATATCCGCTGCTGTCGGTCGACCTCATGACCAGCAACTATCGGGAAGAGATGATGACCGGGGTGGACGTAGCGGTCCGTTTTGGGCCGCCGGACAGCTCATCCCTGATCGCTCGGAAGCTGCTCGAAACCTCCATATTGACCTGCGCCGCGCCGAGCTATCTCGAGAAGCACGGCGAGCCGACCACGCCTCACGATCTTGTACACCACGAACTCCTGCTGTTTCGCGATCCGCAGACCGGTCGGGCCTTTCCGTGGGAATTTCATCGGGGTGGCAAGATCATTCAGATCAACGCCGCGGGCCGGCTGATGATGGACGACCCCTCGGCGGCTGTTGCGGCATGTGTTGCCGGCCAGGGCGTGCTTCAAAAACTGGCGATCGGCCTTGAACCCTTGCTATCGACGGGAGAGCTTGTGCAGATTTTGTCCCGATGGTCCGACGAACGGTATCCGCTCTATGCCTATCATCCTTCCCGGCATCTGCCGCCGGCAAAGGTCCGGGCGTTCCTCGATTTCGTGCAGGAAATAGCCGTTCAAGACGGGTCAATTTCGCGCCGCTGAGTCCAGCGTCGGCGCGATCCGCTACGGCCGTGCTCACATATCCGCGTCGCTGTTCGGGCCGACATAGGCGATGCGCACCATGTTGGTGGTGCCGGGGGTGCCGAGCGGCACGCCCGCGACGATGATCACGCGCTGGCCGGCCTTCGCAAAGCCATCCCGGAAGGCGATCGAGCCGGCGCGGTCGACCATGTCGTCCTGGTCCTGGGCGTCTTCGGCGACCACGCAATGCACGCCCCACACCACCGACAATTTGCGCCCGGTGATGAGGTTGGGCGTGATCGCGACCACCGGCGGCTTCGGCCGTTCGCGCGCGACTCGCAACGCGGTCGATCCTGAATCGGTCCAGCAAATGATCGCAGACAGGTCGAGCGTCTCGGCGATCTGCCGCGCGGCGTCGGCGATCGCGTCGCCGACCGTCGGCTCCGGTTCAGCGCGCTGCGCCGTGAGCACGCCGCGATAGGTCGGGTCGCGCTCCACTTCTTCGCCGATGCGGTTCATGGTCGAGACCGCCTCGACCGGAAACTTGCCGGCGGCCGATTCCGCCGACAGCATGATCGCGTCGGCGCCTTCATAGACCGCGGTGGCGACGTCGGACACTTCGGCGCGGGTCGGCACCGGGCTCTGGATCATCGATTCCAGCATCTGGGTGGCGACCACCACCGGCTTGCCGGCGCGCCGCGCCAGCCGCGTCATTTGTTTCTGAAGGCTTGGCACGCGCTCCAGCGGCAGTTCGACGCCGAGATCGCCGCGCGCCACCATCAGGGCATCGGACGCTTCGAGGATCTCCGGCAGCCGGTCGATCGCCTGCGGCTTTTCGATCTTCGACATCACTGAGGCGCGACCGCGAATCAATTTCTTGGCCTCGATCACATCCTCGGCGCGCTGCACGAAAGAAAGCGCGATCCAGTCGACGCCGGTGACCAGCGCGGCCTCAAGGTCGGCGCGGTCCTTTGGCGTCATCGCCGATACCGGCAGATCGGTATCGGGCAGGCTGACGCCCTTGCGGTCGGACATCCTGCCGCCGATCACGACGCGGGTGACGGCACGATCCGGCGAGGCTTCCTCGACGATCAGGCGCACCTTGCCGTCGTCGAGCAACAGCGCGTGACCTGGCTTGAGCGCGGCGAGGATTTCGGGATGCGGAAGCTGAACGCGGGTACCGTCGCCCGGTGTCTTGTCGGAATCCAGCGCAAAACTTTGCCCGTTCTGCAACTGCACCGCGCCTTCCGCGAACGAGCCTAGCCGCAGCTTCGGCCCTTGAAGATCGACCAGAATTCCGATCGGCCGGCCATAGCTCGACTCGACATTGCGAATGGTCTTGACCAGCTCGCGCATCTTGTCGTGCGGCGTGTGGCTCATATTGATGCGAAACACGTCCGCGCCGGCCTCGAACAGCCGTCGGATCATGGCGCTGTCGGAGGAAGCGGGGCCAAGCGTTGCAAGGATCTTGATGCGGCGAAGACGTCTCATGGTTTGCTTCCGGGCGCCGCGGCCGGTGGTGGAGCAGACGTGTCCGGAGGCGCCGGTGGGGTGGGCAGGCCAGGTGTTGCTCCGCCTCTCGCCATGCCCGGGATTCCGCCCGGCTTGTTCGGGTCAACCGTCCCCGGCAGACCCGGCACCTTCTGGGCCGGTTGCTGTTCGCCGGTTTCGGTTAGCTGCACGGTCCAGGCGCGCTGTTCGCCGGTGTCAACCTCGAAGAAGCCGGTGCGGTCGAACCCGCGCGCCAGGCAATTCTCGGTGCCCTTGATGGTGAATTCCTTGTCGCGCGAGCACATGAAAGCCTGTCCCGACCACTCGCCGCCGCGGTCATAATCGAGCGCATAGATGTAATAATACCGTGCGACCAGCGTGCCCTTCAGCAGGGTTTCGCAACTGCGCGAGGACACGTTCCACCAGCCCTCGGTTGTCCAGCCCTCGGCGTCCTTGTAGCCCAGCGCAATGCCGACCCGGCTTGCGGTGTTATTGCAGAGGCGAAAGTCCGCCGCGGCGGAATTGTTCCACAGGCATGCCACCACGAGTGCCAGCGCCGGCAGCAAACCGGCGATCAGGCGAGCGGAGGGGGGATGGCGGCGGTGTGGAATTTCAGCGATCATCTAGCCAGGCTATATCCAGTATTCCTTGACGATTTCGCGTGAGCCGGCGGTGGCTGTCAACGGTCGAGGCGGTCCGATCACGCAATCGGCAGTCGAATCCTTACAAAGCGTACTCTGTTTGCGCTGCGATATGGCAAAATCTGTGACAGCGCCCACTTAATATTCATGATCCTGCCCCGGCGACCCGGTGCGAACGGCGAGAGTGCGACATGGCAATCGACGACAAAACCAGAACAGAATTGGAAGCCGCGGTGTTCCGGCGGCTGGTCGAGCATCTGCGTTCGCGCACCGACGTGCAGAACATTGATCTGATGAATCTGGCGGGCTTCTGCCGCAACTGCCTGTCGAACTGGCTGAAAGAGGAAGCCGACGCCAAGAGCGTCGCGATCAGCAAGGACGAGAGCCGCGAGGCCATCTACGGCATGCCCTACGAGACCTGGAAGGCGACCTATCAGGGCACGGCCAGCCCCGAGCAGCTCGCGGCGATGAAGAAGACTCAAGGCGGGCATTAGGCAGACGGTCTTGAAACGCCGGCCACGCGCACATCGTCATCCTGATGAAGTGCGAGCCATCTTCGGCGAGCCTCGAAGGATGGGCCGCAAGCGCGACGGCGCCAAGGTCTGACCGGAACATTATGGTTCGAGACGCCGCTTCGCGGCTCCTCCCCATGACGCCACGGAACGACGCGAACCCCGAATGAACTCTTTCTCCTGTGGGCGCGCTGTGGATGATTGCGATGGTGCCTTGACGCCAGCCTCCGCGATCTTGAGGGTCATTTGCAGAAAAGCGCCGCGCGGCAAAGCGTGCGGCGCTTGATCTTTCAGCCTCAACCGCCAGTTCCCTTCAGGAGTACCCGATGGCCACCTCTGCTGCTGCTCTCCAGGAAGAGCCCGCGACAAAATTCGCCAAGGATCAGCTCAAGGCCATCGTCGAGCGCATCGAGCGGCTGGAAGAAGAGAAGAAGACGATCTCCGACGACATCCGCGACGTCTATGCCGAGGCCAAAGGCAACGGCTACGACGTCAAGGCGCTGCGCACCATCGTTCGCTTGCGCAAGCAGGACGCCAATGAGCGTGCCGAGCAGGAAACCATCCTGGAGACCTATATGCAGGCGCTGGGAATGCTGTGAGGCGAGATACGCGCGGCCCGCGCAGCAACCTCTCGTCGTCCCGGCCTTGAGCCGGGACTGATAACCCTGGTGTTTCAGAGAATTGATGGAGCTGGCTCCAAGCTCTACTGGCTCAGGCTAGGGGCTATGGGTCCTCGCGTTCGCGAGGACGACGCTGAACAGGTGGAAGTGTCGCGCGCTACGAAGCGCTTACCGCAGCGAGGCGGTCTGTAGCACGAATGATGTCGTCTGTAGCCGCGCGGTGGTCGATCCGGTAAAGCGCTCGCTGAGCAATCCCATCTGCGGATCATCCGAGAAGCTCATCGCGACCATGGCCTGCGGCTTGACAAAATAAGCGCGCATCAAGCTCATATCGGTATCGCCCAGCACCGTCGTGAACATCGAACTGCTCGCGCTCGGCGCCAGCATCACGACGCGCAGCCAGACGTCATTGCCCTTGGCCGCGCCAATCCGCGTCGAGGTCACGACGACGCCGTCCTGACCCTGCGCGCCCTTGGTGGCAACGCTGTTGATCCCGGTTGCGGTCGCAGCCGCATTGCGCGGTGCCGGCCGCGCACTGCGCGGGATCGGCGCGCTGGCGGCAACGATATTGGCGCGGTCGACCGGCGAGTTGGCTGCCGGCGCGTAGGCCAGCGCCTGCAACGCGGCGGGAATGCTGGAGGTCGATTGCGGATCGGCCGGCGCCACCACCTGGCGCGCCTTCAGCGCAGCGACCTGCGCGGCCGTTGCCTGCTTCGGCGCTGCCGCGTCATCGCCCCAGAAGCCGCGGGCATTGATGATATCGGCCGGCGATTGCGGATTTGCCTCAGCGGTATCGGCCGATGCCGCTACTTTCGGTTTCGCAGGCTGCGCCACCTGCATGTCGGCCGAGGCCAACTGGAACGCGGAGGGTTTCGCACGCGGCGTCGGTACAGCATCGGCGGACTTGGTCTCGGCGGATTTGGTGCCGGCCGCCTTGTTGGCCGCCGATATCGCCGCGGCGGCGTCGGCGACCTGCTGGGCGGTCGGCACCGGCGTCGAGACCGCCTCGTCGTCCTCATCGTCGTTCGATTTATGCGTGAACAACCTGGCCCACAGACTCGGGCTGCTCTTCTTCATCGCATTGTCATTGCCGTCGCGGCCTGCGATGTCGGCGCGGGCCAGCTCATAGCCCTTCATCGGCTTGCCGTCGGTGGGCATATGCACGGTGCGTCCGTCAGGGAACACCCTGGCGAGCTGATCGCGGCTCATGCCCGGCCAGTGCCTGATGCTGCCGGTGTCGAGATGCACGAACGGCGATCCCGAGGTCGGATAGAAGCCGACGCCGCCCCGCTGCAGCCGCAGGCCGGCGAAACGGATCTGCTCGAGAGGGACACCCGGAATGAAGAAATCCATGGCGTGACCGAGCATATGCTGGCTGAAGCGGGCCACTCCCGACGAGCGGCGATGCAGCATCGCGTTGGTGGCGGGCGAGCGATAGGCGGAAATGATCTGGATCGGCTTCTTGCCGTCGACGTCGCGGTAGACTTCCCAGATGATGTCGAACAGATGCGGGTCCATCACCGTCTGGTCCTGGGTCCGCCAGTCGCGCAGATAGTGATTGAGTTCCTTCAGCGCCGCTTCGTCGTAACGCCCGTCGCGCTTGAAGGTGATGGTGAGGTCTTCGTTGGAATGGGTATGATGGAACGAAAGGGTGCGGGTCTCGTTCAGTGCGGCGGCATTGTGCACCGTTCCGGCGCCGGCGAGCAGCAACAAGCAAGTCAGGCCGAAACTGGCTCCGGCTTTCGGCAACGACAGCGAATTGATTTGGCGTGCGAAACCAGCCAGCACGTATGAGCCCACCCAAGACGATCAACCGGAGCAGTTCCGACCGATCGCGAAATTCTTTCACTGCCCCGCGCGGTGAAAGCAGCAGCTTCAAGTGGGACGGACGAGATTTGTCGACGAGACTTGCGCCCCACCCCCAAAGTCAGGCCTTAACCTAACCCGTGGAGTGTGGCGAAAAATAGCCCACCGATTAAATCGAGGTGGACAATGGTTAACGTTACTGGTCTCGCGCTGTTGACGAGACCTTTGATCTTGTTGAGGAATATCCGATCCGGGCTGAAACGGTCCTTAATCAGCGGGTGTATACATTCCGCGGCGGCACCGGCCGTCGGCCCGGAGGGGGCGGCGGGGCGACGCTTGGGCCGCCGAACAGCCGCTCGAAGAACGACGGGCCGGAGGAGTTGGCGCTGGCATAGTTCACCGCCGTCGGCAGGTTGCCGACCGGGTGCGAATAGCTCGGCTGAGAATGCGCCACCACGGTTTCCATATCCTTGCCGTGCGCATTGCGCAGCATCGCGAGCATGGTGGCATCGCGGCCGTAGATGTCCTTGCGGAGCTGCAGCTTGCCGGCATCGTCAACGAACGCGGTCTGGTAGGTGATATTGACCGGGATCGGGGTCGGGAATTTCAGATCGATCTCGCTGGAGCCATACATGCTGCGGATCCGATCCGCCGTGTAGTGCTCGTTCGGCTCGGTGATGCCGAGTAGGACGGCGGCGTATTGGTCCGGGTTCTGCACCCGCATGCAGCCATGGCTGTACGCGCGCTCCTCCTTGGCGAACAGATATTTGTCCGGGGTGTCGTGCTGATAGACCAGGAACTTGTTCGGGAAGTTGAAGCGGATGCGGCCGAGCGCGTTGGCTTCGCCCGGTGGCTGCGAGATGTGAACGCTGCCGTCGGGATTGCGATCGAGCCGCAATCCCATCCGCTGCAGCACGGTCGGGTCCTGCTGCAACGCGGGCAGATATTCGCCATAGACGATCGACGGCGGCACGTTCCAGGTCGGATTGACCGTGATGTACTTCATGGTCTCGGTCAGTAGCGGCGTGGCATGAATGCCCGGCTTGCCGGTGACCACCTTGGTGGTCCAGACCTGCGCGCCGTGCTGCATCACCTTCAGCGTGTAGTCGGGGATGTTGAGGATGACATAGGCGTCGCCGATCGCGGGCGCACCGAGGTCGCGTGGCAGCCAGCGCCAGCGCTCCATATTGACGACCACGATATCGATCTGCTTGTCACGCTTCGGATTGTTGATGGCCCTGACGGTCTGATCGTCGAGGACGCCGGTCGGCCGCAGTTCGACGCTTTCCTGGAATTTGCGCACGGCCTCGGCGACCTTGGCGTCGTAATGCGTATCGTCGGCGTTCTCGCTGACGCCGAGCTTGGCGCGAAGCTGCGGCACGCGCGGATCTTCCATCGCGAGCGCGGGCTGCTGCTTTTTGCCGGACGGCGTGAATTTGAGCACCGGACCTTGCTCGATCTGGATCGCCGGGCCATTGCTGACGCCGCGCAATTCGGCGAGCTTCGCCTTCAATTCGCGATAGAGCTTTTGCGGCGGGTTGTAGCTGTCGAGCGCGGCGGATGCGTCCTTGGCCGAGGTGACATTGGCCAGCACTTCGGCCGGATCGGTCGGGTGCTCGGGGTATTGGATGTCGCCCGAGACCTGCGAATAGTGCATCCGGCCGCTCTGCGCCTGACGCGCATAGTCCAGCATGCTGTCGGTCAGTTTGAGGTCGGCTTCGGCCAGCCCGTCCGGCGTGGTCGCGGCGGCAAAATCCGGCGCCGGATAATCGGCGGCGTTCAGGCCGTCGGAGGCGGCATCCTTGAGCCGCGCGATAACGCCCTTGGCGGTCTCGGTCAGCGTGCCGCCCTGGGTCCACAACGGCGCGAAGTCGCGCGCGGTGTAGAACTTTTCCACCGCGGCGCGTTCGGCCTTGCGGTCGAAATAGCGTAACGATTTCGATCCCAGCATGTCGCGAAGCTTGTCGGCGACCGGCTGATCGGCGGCCGGGACGTTGCTGGCGGCCTTGACCGGCTCGGCGGCCGGAGCCGTGGCAGGAGCAGTGGTCGCGGTATCGCTCTTGGCGGGTTCAGTCTTGGCGGGTTCAACTTTCGCCGGTTCCGTTGCGGCGACATCGGGCTTGGCGACGTCAGGCTTGGCAGCGGCGGGCGCCGGCGCGATGGCGACATCGGCTGGTTTGGTCTCCGCGGGCTTCGCCGCATCGGCGTTGGCCGTGGGCGCAGAAATCGCCGTATCGGCTTTAACGGTATCGGGCTTGAAATCGCTGGCGGTCGGGGGCGGGACGTTGGCGGGTTCGGGGCGCGGAACGGCCGCGTCGATTGCGAGCTCTGCGGCGCTGTTGCGGGCCGGATCGCTCTGAGCCAGCGCCGAGGTTGCGGACACCGTGAGGAAAGTCGCCGCCACGGCCATCAGCACGCGGTCAAATCCGCCACGGTTCTTCAAACAGTCTCGCATTATCGCACCCCTTGGGCGGAACTGCCCCGGCATGGAACAGTCCTAGTTAATCGCCGGTCTTAAGCTTCTGCTTGTCAGCTTTCGCCAAAGTGCCGGCCGGATCGCTGCGGATTCAGTGACAGCAACGGTTCGCGCCTGAATTCGCTCCAAATCTCTTTCAACGTGTTACGCCTGCAACCTGTTACGCCTGCACGCAACGATTCATACGCAGACGATACACGCGCCCTCATTATGCAGCCAGCGCGGTACGGGGCAACTCACGACAAACTGACTTCCCAAGGCCCGCTTTGCCAAGGCTTGCTCTGCCAAGG
>Ga0193743_1003659_pt1 | contig 10216 bp, 4 predicted proteins | sample L2c2metaG_FD_143038 | JGI IMG/M metagenome (GOLD analysis project Ga0193743, IMG submission 143038) | Soil microbial communities from a riparian zone of the East river system, Colorado, United States - L2c2 | ecosystem: Environmental > Terrestrial > Soil > Riparian zone | place: USA: East River...
CGCCGGTCGCGGTAGGAGTCTTCGCGCTGAAGGACATCAGCCTCGGCGCGGCCCTTACCCTTCCATTCCTCGACGGCAAGCCGACCTTCGACTTCAACGTATCCGAGCGAGCGCAACCGTTCCTGCTCGCTGTGTCCATCTTCGGCGGCGGCGGTTTCTTCCATCTCCAGATCGACACCGCCGGGATCAAGATGGTGGAAGCGGCGTTTGAATTCGGCGCGACGGCTTCCATCGATCTGGGAGTTGCCAGCGGCGGCGTCCACATTATGGCCGGCATCTACTTCAAGCTGGAGCGCAAGGAGAGCGATCCCGGCAACAAACTCGCCCCTACGCTCTCCGGCTATCTCAGAATGGGCGGCTACCTCAGCGTGCTTGGGCTCATCAAGATCTCTCTCGAGTTTGTCTTGAGCTTCACCTACGACGGGGCGAAAGATAAGGCATACGGACGCGCTACGCTCACCGTCAAGGTGGAGATCGTCTTCTTCAGCACATCCGTCGAGGTCACCGTCGAGAAGGCGTTCGGTGGGAGCAGCGGAGACCCGAAGTTCCGCGAGCTCTTCACAGACGCCTCGGTGTGGAACGAGTATGCGGGAGCGTTCGCGTAGAAAGGGAAAATCGTTATGGCAGCAACACAGACCGTCCTGTTCACCGTCGTACCCCGCGGCATCAGTGTGAATCCCGACACTCTTCCGGTCTCGGTGTTCGTCTCTCCGCGCCTCGTCGGAGAGAACAATCTGGGCGCGTTCCCGGATTGGGTGAACTGGACCACCCAGCTTAAAAAACTTGGCCTTGTGCTCACGTTCCGCAGCGGCACGCGGCACCTCGACATCCCAATCGATCCCCACCCGTTGCAACCGAAACTATGGGCCGCACTGTTCAACCGCGATACCCTCGTGCGGTCGCGGACGTTCGACGACTACTCGAAACACGGCATCATCTCCTTCTCCATGCGTGAGAGCCTCAGTGCGCTCAAAACGGTCTACCAGGAAGCGGGCGTCGTTCTGGCGCTGCCGTCCGGAGCTGGCGACGAGCAGGAGGCCGGCCGCGGAGGCAACCGTCGCGCTCTGAGCAACCTGATCGATGGTCTCGACGTGCACTGGGATCGCGACCGAGCCAATCGGTGGCGGCAGGTTGTGCGCCACAGGAACTCTTCCGTGGGTAGCACGTTTTCCCCGTCCCATGCGCTGAACGGTCCTCTGGATGGCGAGGGCCTGATCACCACTACCCGTAACCCGGCGGCATTTCAGGGCGTCGCTGTGCCGTTCGCGGTCTACTATCACATGCCAACGCCCGACCGCGAGACCGCGGGCGATGTCGCCATCGATCCGAACGCATTCGACTTTCACCAGGCACTGAGCTCGCTCGAATCTCACCCGGAGTTGCTGCGCGCGCTCGGCTTGATCTTCGATGTAAACCTGCCCAGAGACTTCCTCCCGCAGACAGCAATCGGGGCCTTCGATCGTGTCTCTGTAGAGAAGACAAACTTTTCGTGGCGGGTACCCACAAAGTCGCCCCCGCTTGAAACCGCCTACTCCTACTTTGCCGCGGGTCCGAGCCACTTCTTCCTCACGGCCTCCCGAACCATGACACCGGGCTCAGCACCGGCGCAGGTAATCGGGCTTCTCAATCTCGACCCCGAGCGCTTCGGCCTGGCGCAGGTGGACGTCGACGGCGGAATGCACAAGGCCATCATGCTCTCTGAGACATGGAACAACCCCGACGCGGACCGAAATCTGAATGTGGGTGCCACACCGGAGCAGGCTCCACATCCGGAGGTCTACGATCCGGAGGCAACGCTGCCCTCTCTTCGTTCCGGTGGCTTGCAACTGTACACGGATGGGCGCGGTCTTCATGTGCTCGATTCCATTCAGCAGTCCAAGGCATTCAACGACGCGCTCGAAGCCGGCGGTGCGCAGCCGCGCCCCTTCTTCTCCGAAGATCTTGTACGTGGCTACCGTCTGGACGTCTGGGACTCCTCCACCAAAGCCTGGCATTCGCTTCACCAACGAACAGGCGACTACGAGATTGGCGAGGAGCGCATCCCGTTCCACACCGAGACGGAGGAGGGTTTCCAGCAATTCGCCGCGACCCAGCCGGCACCCGGCGCAGACCCTGCGGATAAGGATCTCTATGTGCATGAGGCGATCGCGAGATGGACAGGTTGGAGCCTCAGCGTCTCCATGCCGGGGAAGGCCCTCAGCCGATTCGGAGATCCCGACAAGGCCATTCCCCCCGATGACGATGATCCCGACTTCCGAACCGACGAAGCCATAACGCCCTACAAGGTGCGCGCGACTTACAAAGTGGTTCCCGGCAGCCTGCCGCGGCTAAAGTTCGGCCGGCGCTACCGCATGCGCGCCCGCGCCGTTGACCTCGCCGGAAACAGCATGCAGCTCGGAGAGCCGCTGGCCGACACTCTGGCCACAGTCATGGCGCTGCCTCGAGACCCCGATGGCTTCGCGTACCTGCGCTACGAGCCGGTCTCTGCTCCGCTGGTCGTCATTCGCGACGAGCTTGCCGTCACGCTGCCGGGTTCCGCCGTAGATCGGCTCGTCATCCGCACCTTCAACGCGGACCCCAGCCAGGACGATGTGCCAGCGATCCTTACCGCAGGAGATCGCCACATTCTTCCGCCGCGAACCAGCGTCGAGATGGCAGAGCGCCTCGGTATGTTCGACGATGCTGCAGGCAAGCTCAAAAGTGACGCGGCCACATATCAGCTGGCAGCTGATCGCGATGCCGCCGAACTTCCTCAGGCGTCGATCGAGATCGCAGGCAAAACAGACAACTATCCGATCATTACGGATGAGGCCACCCCTGAACTTCCGTATCTTCCCGATCTGCTTTCGCGCGGTGCTGCGCTTCGCGATCTTCCTGGCTCCGTGACCTTCTCCATTGGCAGCGCAACTCCGGGCGCAGGGGCCGCCGTTCCCATCGACTATCAAGTGCTCAACGATTCCAATCCGCGGCCCGGATCTGCCTCGTTGATTAACTTCAACTCCGGTGATGACTGGCAACAGACGACCGGATTCCGCTTCGTGTTGAGCGAACCTCAGCCCGGTGCGACGGATCTGCGTCCGCAGTGGGATCCGGCAGGTCGCGTGTTGACCATCTTCCTTCCCAAAGGCCAGACCGCGGTCACGCCGCTCAGCAGCTTTGTCACCGTGAACGATTTGAAGCTCATGGGGATGTGGCAGTGGCTGCGCGAATTCATCGACCGTGCCACGATTCTCAACGCTCAACCCGAGCAGCTGCTTCCAGGCTTTCCGGTGGACCAGATCGCCCACGTCCTCCAGCGGGCCGTGGAAGGCGGTCACTGGATGCTTACGCCGCCGCGACTACTGACGCTGGTGCATGCCGTGCAACAGCCAATCGGAATCCCCCAGTTCACCGCATTGCATGTCGACCACCAGGATTTCAGCTACGACCAGAACCCGCTGCAGACAGCGCGCCTGCGTGGGCGTCCCGACCCCGGGGAGCTGGGGACCATCTCTGCCTGGCGCCTGCCCGGCGGTACGGATGCCTTTTTGATGGGTGCCCTGAAGATTCATGGCGGCAGCACCACCCAGGTGGATCTCTTCGCCGAGTGGACTGACCCGGTCGACGACCCGAAGGCGCCCGGCCCCGACCAGACGCAGTCGAAGGGACATGTCGATAGTCTTCCGATCTCACGTCTCTCTGAAGGATACCTGCGGGCACCAGGAAGGGATTACCGGACCGTCGGCTACTACGATCCTGAGCACGACCAGGTTGCGATGGTACGTGCGGGAGACCGCGCCGCCCGGGCGTCCACCTACGATCTGGTATTCAGCCAGGCTGCGCCACGCCATCTCTTCAACGACACCAGGCGCCATCGCGTTACCTACACAGCCACCGCTGCGTCGCGCTTTCGTGAGTACTTCCCGCAAGACCAGGATCTTGACTTCACGCGATCGAGTCTTCCCGTGCTGGTTGATGTGCCTGCATCGGCGCGCCCGCTCGCACCCGAAGTTGTCTATGTCGTGCCGACCTTTGGTTGGCAGCGTCAGACCGACACCAATCTGAAGCGCAGTGTGCGTTTCGGAGGCGGTCTGCGCGTCTACCTGGAGCGCGGCTGGTACTCCTCCGGGGAGGGAGAACTTCTCGGCGTCGCCCTGTGGAGCTCCGCCAACGGAATCCTTGACGAACACCAGCGCGACAAGTTCAAGCCATTCATCACGCAGTGGGGCATGGATCCGATCTGGCAGACGGCAAATCTCTCTTACGTTCCCGGCACCTCCAATTTTCCAGACGCCGTTGAGTCCGACTTCGGTGTTTCGCTTGAAGAAAGCAGCGCCGCCAAGTCTCCAACCGAGCCGGGGCGCGCCGACGTGGTCGGCTTCACGCCACAATTCGACGAGACTCGCCAACTCTGGTTCGCCGATTTGACGGTGAATCTCGGCGCGACGTACTCACCGTTTATCCGCCTCGCGCTCGTCCGCTACCAACCTCACGCGCTCGACGACGCACGCATCTCGCGCGTGGTGCTCGCCGGCTTCTCGCAACTCACGCCAGACCGCGCCGCCATGGTCACCGCCGATCCCCACCACCCGCGCACGCTGCGTGTAACAGTCAGCGGTGTGGCACCACGGGGACCCCAGCCCGAGGGGCCCGGCCGGCCGCGTCCCTCTCGCCCCACGCACGTAACGGTGCGTGTGCAGCAGCGCACTGCGGTAGCCAGCGACCTCGCATGGGACGACGCTCCCGCAGCAGTTGCAACTGTGACACAGTTTTACGAAGGCCCGGGCCTGAACCAACCCGATCTGGGGCTTTGGGTAGGTGCGGTTACCTTCGTGGTGGCGCCCGCTCCGGGTCAGTTCAGGCTGCTGATCGAGGAGTTCGAATTTGTCTCTGCGAACTATGCCACCCAGGGATACGCACCCGGCCGATTGATATACGCAGAGACCTTCGCCGTCGATTCTGCTCTGGTGAGCGAATAGGATACGGAGTGTTGAAGCAGGCCGGACGAATCACCGGCGATCAGCCGACATAGAGTATGGCCGCGAACTCACTTGGGTCCCCCAGGTTTTATCAGGCTCAGCGCTCATCACGAAGCGCAACTCACCGCCACGCAGAATCTCCTCATGCCGCAGGAAACTCCGCTCAAGCGGCTTCCCATTCAGAAGCACCTTGCCGACATATCGCTTGTCGCCACTCATGCCCTCCGCCACCATGCGAAACTGCCTTCCATTCGGCAGAGCCAGCGTAGCCTGCTCTACAAACGGCCGCCCAATCACATACTCGTTCGATCCAGGGGCCACAGGGTAAAAACCCAGCGCCGTAAATACCAGCCAGGCCGACATCTGCCCCAGATCATCATTGCCCACCAGCCCATCCGGAGCCGGCCGATACTGTGAATCGACGATCTGCTTCAGCCTCTCCTGCGTCCGCCACGGCTCACCGGCGTAGTTGTACAGATACGCCAGATGATGGCTCGGCTCATTGCCATGGATGTACTGGCCAATCATCCCGGCGATATCTTCAACATCCGCATACTGCTTCGGATCGACCTTCGCATCGAACATCGCATCCAGCTTCGCCACCAGCCTCTGATCCCCACCAAGAAGCCCGATCAACCCCGCCTCATCCTGTGGCTGATACCACGAGTACTGCCACGAGTTCCCCTCCGTAAATCCACTCTCCGCGCCCGCCCGCGCAGGATCGAAGGGCTCGCGGAAGCTCCCGTCCGCACGCTTCGGCTGAACAAAGCCCGTCTTCACATTGAAGACATTCCGCCAGTTCTCCGCCCTCTTCCTGAAGGTCGCAGCAATCGTCTTCTCACCCATCGCATCAGCCATCCGCGAGATCGTCCAGTCGTCGTACGCATACTCCATCGTCTTCGAGACCGACTCCCCATCATGGTCGATCGGGACATACCCAAGCTTCATATACTCGCCGAGATTCCCATAGGGCGCATACGTCCCACTCGCCACCAGCGCATCCAGCGCCTGCTTCGCATCGAAGCCGCGAATGCCCTTCATGTAAGCATCCGCAATCTCAGGCACCGAGTGATACCCAATCATGCACCACGTCTCAATCCCCTGAAACTGCCACACCGGCAGAATCCCGAACGGGCTCTCCCTCTGCGACTCCATCAGCGAACGCACCACATCCACCGTCCTGCTCTCCGGTTCGATCAGCGTCATCAACGGCTGCTCCGCGCGATACGTATCCCACAGCGAGAAGCTCGAGACAAAACGAAATCCCTCAGCCTTGTGAACCTGATTATCCGGCCCGCGATAGCTCCCATCCACGTCCATCGAGAGACTAGGAGCCATCAGCGTGTGATAAAGCGCCGTATAAACATTCTTCCGCATAGCCGGTTCAGCTTTGATATCGACAACCGAAAGCGCCTTCTCCCACGCACTCCGAGCCTCGGCACGCGTCCGATCGAAGTCAAACCCCGGCACCTCGGCATTCATGTTCGCAATCGCATTCTCTTCACTCACCGGCGACAGCGCCACCTTCACAATCAGCGACTCCCCCGTCGCGGCAAAATCGAACACCCCAATCAACCCACGCCCTTCAATTGCCTGCGTATCCGAAGGTCCAGTCCCCGGCGTGCGAAACCCCTTGTACTCCACCGGCACAGGCTCGCGATTGTAAAGTTCGTGCCCAACCGACGGCTGAGAGAAGCGAACCGCGAAGTAAAGCTGCCGCCCCGGAGCCCATCCCCGCGTCTCGCGCATCCCGGTCACCGTTCCGTCAGCACGCAGACGGATCCGCGACCACAAAACCTTGCCCGGATAGTTATAGATCGAAGACCGCAGATCCATCAGCAGATGCCCCGGCGCACCAGCAGGAAACGTGTAGCGATGCACGCCAACCCGCGCCGTAGCCGTCAGCTCCGCTCGAACCTTGTAGTCGTCCAGCGTCACCGCGTAGTATCCCGGCTCTGCCTTCTCCGTCTCATGGCTGAATCGCGAGCGATAGCCCGAGCCGACCTTATCGATCTCTCCCGGCTCCAGCCTTACCTCACCGGATATCGGCTGAATCAGCACATCGCCAAGGTCGGAATGACCAGCCCCTGAAAAATGCGTATGCGAGAACCCAAGAATCGTCGTGTCCTCATACCGATAACCCGCAGCCCACTTGTAGCTCTGCTTGAAGGGCCGTATCTGCGTATCCGGACTCAACTGCACCATGCCGAACGGAACCGTCGCCCCCGGAAACGTATGCCCTTCAGGGCCGGTCCCAATCATCGGATCAACCGCCGCATAGGCATTGACGGGTTGGCTAGTCTGCGCCGCCGATGAAACACCTATGCCAAAAACTATCGCCCGCACAACCGCCTTGACTACTCGCAACCCCGACCCACCAGCACTATTCGTCATCGACAACACGCCTCCGCAAATCTTCAATGATTCTCTCAAGTGAAGATACCCGATCGCCTCAATGTCAGCTCTCACGCATCAGCCGCCAGCTATTCCCTACTCTCAACTAGAATCGCGTGGAGCCCATTATGTGGAATCGTCGCCGCTTCGTCTCTCACTCCGTCGCAGCCTCTCTCGCTGGCCGCCTCTCGAGCCTCTCCGCCCAACTACATGAGACATCTGCTCCCACCGAACCTACGCTTCTCATAGACTCCCACGTACATGTCTGGAAGCACGACCCTGCCTTCCCATTCGCACAGGGGGCCACGCCTCCGCCTGAAGACGCATCCCCCGAAACTCTGCTATCCCTCATGCAGGCCAACGGCGTCTCCCGCACAGTCATCATCCAGGTCAGTCACTATCGCTTCGACAATGCATATCTCGCCGAAGTGCTCAAGCGATATCCTCGCCAGTTCATGGGAGTCTGCCGCGTCAATCCCGAGGACCCCGCCGCCCCCGACCATCTCGCTCGGCTCACCGAGGTTCAGGGCTTCCATGGTGTCCGCCTGAGCCCATCCGACACCGCATCCGGTGACTGGATACGCGGTCCTCTCATGCCTCCCCTATGGCGGCGTTGCGCACATCTCAAGGTCCCCATGACCATCCTCACACCGGTCACGCGTCTTCCCGACCTCATCCCGCTCCTCGACCAGAACCCCGACCTCACCGTCGTCATCGACCACATGGCCGACTCCCCACTCGACCAGCCCGACAAACTCAAACTCCTGCTTGCGTTAGCCGTTTACCCAAAGGTCTTCGTAAAGATCTCCCACATGTGGTCTCTCTCGAAGCAGCCCTACCCCTACGCCGACTCCACCCACCAAGTGAAGCGCCTCTATGAGACCTTCGGCGCCACCCGCCTCATGTGGGGCACCGACTGGCCCGTCTGTCTCCCATACCTCACCTATGCGAAAGCCGTCGCCCTCTTCCGCGACCATCTGGACTTCCTTACATCGGAGGACCGCACGCAAATACTCTCGAAGACCGTACAGAGAGTCTGGCCCTTCGGTCTATAGCTCTATAGCTGATTTCAAGCCCAGTGCATTAGCCTCTACTCGGAGCCTTCCCCAACAACTCCCGCGCAATCACCATCCGCTGAATCTCACTCGTCCCCTCGCCAATCGGACACAGCCGCACATCGCGATAGAACTTCTCCGCCGGATAGTCCTTGATGAACCCATACCCTCCATGAATCTGCACCCCCTCATCGCAGATCCTGCACGCCGCCTCACTTGCATATAGCTTCGCCATAGCCGACTCCAGCGTCACCTTCTGCCCCTTGTCCTTCATGTGCGCTGCCCGCATCGTCAGCAGCCATGCTGCATCCAGTTGCGTCGCCATATCCGCCAGCTTGAACTGGATCGCCTGAAACTCGCTGATCGTCTTCCCAAACTGGCGCCGCTGCTGCGAGTAGCTCAACGCCGCGTCGAGCGCCCCTCGCGCCATCCCCAGGCTCAACGCCGCAATCGAAATCCTCCCGCCATCCAGCACTCGCATGGCATCCTTGAACCCATCGCCAAGCTTGCCAATCTGATTCTCCTCTGGAATCTCGCACTCCTCAAAGATCAGCTCCGCCGTATCGCTCGCCCGCAACCCCAGCTTGTTTTCCTTCTTTCCCGGCCGAAATCCCTTCGTCCCCTTCTCCACCACGAACGCCGAAATCCCCTTCGTCCCCTTCTCTCGATCCGTCACCGCCAGCACCACAGCGCAATTCGCATACGTCCCATTCGTGATGAACGTCTTGCTCCCGTTCAGCACCCACTTGTCTCCGCGCTTTACCGCCGTCGTCCTTGCCCCGGCCGCGTCCGACCCCGACCCCGGCTCCGTCAACCCCCACGAACCCAACCACTGCCCACTAGCCAACTTCGGAATCCACCTCTTCCGCTGCTCCTCGTTCCCCGCCAGCATAATGTGGTTCGTGCACAGCGAATTATGCGCCGCAACAATAATCCCCACACTGCCATCCACCCGGGACAGCTCCTCGATCGCCAGCACATACTCCACATACCCCATCCCCGCGCCGCCCAGCGCCTCCGGAAAGATCACACCCAGCAGACCCATCTCCCCCAGCTTCTTCACCACCGCATGGGGAAACTCGCTCTTCTCGTCCCACTCGCTCACATGCGGCCCAATCTCACGCTCCGCAAAGGCCCGAACTTCCTTCCGTAACTGCTCCTGCTCCTCCGTTAATCCGAACATCCCATCCTCCTAAAACTTCATAACTAAAACTAATCAAACTATCACATTCGCGAATATCCCAGCCAGCCACACATCCGCCAAACTCAAAGCCCCGAAATCAGCACTCGATTTCGGGGCTTTCTTAAACCTTCAAATAGAGCGGGTCATCCTAGCTGATCCAAAGCCTGCTCCAGATCCCCCACAATATCCTCCACATCTTCAATCCCCACCGAGACCCGCATCAAACCATCTGTGATCCCCAGCCGTGCCCGGGCCTCAGCTCCAACCGCCGCATGAGTCATCGTCGCCGGATGGCAGATCAGCGTCTCCACCCCACCTAGACTCTCCGCCAACAAACCCAGCTTCAGCCGCTTGGCAAAAGCATTCGCCTTCTCGAGCGACCCAAGCTCCATCGAGATCATCGATCCAAACCCGCTCTGCTGCCTTTTAGCCAACTCATGCTGCGGATGTTCCGCCAGCCCCGGATAGAACACCTGCCTCACCGCCTTGTGCCCCTTCAGAAAGTCGGCAACCACGCGCCCATTCGCATCATGCTGCTTCATCCGCACCGCCAGCGTCTTCACGCCGCGCAGCAGCAGATAGCTCTCAAACGGCGACAGTATCCCCCCCGTGCACTTCTGCACAAA
>Ga0193743_1003660_pt1 | contig 10216 bp, 4 predicted proteins | sample L2c2metaG_FD_143038 | JGI IMG/M metagenome (GOLD analysis project Ga0193743, IMG submission 143038) | Soil microbial communities from a riparian zone of the East river system, Colorado, United States - L2c2 | ecosystem: Environmental > Terrestrial > Soil > Riparian zone | place: USA: East River...
CGGATGTCGGCGCCATCTATGTGCCAATCGGTGGCGTGGTGGCTGGATATGCCGCCGGCGCGGTACGCCGCGACAACTATCTAGAGCAGACGGCGGTTATCGCAGCGGAAGCGATGGCCGATTCCGCGATCCTGAACGAGGGGCTGAAGTACGCGATCAACCGCGAGACGCCCAACCAGGGAGACGAGACGGGCCGCTTCTGGCCGCATGGCACGAAGACGTGGCCGGATGGGCAATCGATGCCCTCGGGTCACTCTATTGCCGCGTGGAGTTTCGCGCATGTGGTTGCAAACCGCTACCCAAGCTGGCATACCAAGCTGCTGGTGTATGGGATGGCGACGACGGTGAGTGTGTCCCGCGTGCTGGCAAGAGAGCATTTTCCGTCGGATGTGCTGGTGGGCAGCACGCTGGGCTACCTGATTGGCGGGTACGTAGTGCATAAGCGCGGGGAGGTCAGCAAGAACTTCTCATTCTCCATGGTGGACACGGCCAACGGACGCGGCATGCAGTTGTCCTATAACTTCAACCACTAAGAACCCCGTGTTTTACTTCGAACTGCGCGTTTACTCTGGCAGGCCGTCGAGTGCAGCGCGGGTACGCTCGATGAGCGTTGCCAGCTCTGCATTGCGGCGGCGGATGCCTTCGACAACAGGCGCGGGGGCTTTGGCAAGGAAGGATTCGTTGGCGAGCTGGCGGTCGCTGTTTTCTTTTTCTTTTTCGAGCTTCGCAAGTTCCTTGGTGAGCCGCTCGCGCTCGGCCTTCGCGTCGACGGGCTTCTCATAGACGACGGCGACGTCGAAGGTGGGCGTGGCGCGGTGGGCCAGGCCGTCCGGAAGCTGCGGGACGACTTCGAGAGAGGTTACGCGCGCAAGGCGCTGGATGGTGGCGAGATTCTGCTGGAAGACTGAGGCGTCGTCTGTACGCACCAGGATGGGGGCGGATTCGCGCTCGGACACGCCGGCGTCCTTGCGGGCGGAGCGCACGGAGACGATGAGCGATTGCAGCAAAGCCATGTCCCGCTCGGCTCTCTGGTCGATGTTGTTTTTGGTCGAGATGGGATACGGCATCAGCGCGATGGAGCGTGCCGGGGGATGGCCGTCGTAGTAGGCATGCCAGATCTCTTCCGTGATGAAGGGCATGAAGGGCGAGAGCATGCGGAGAGAAGACTCAAAGACACCATTGAAGAGCAGGAATGACAACATCCGATCCTGCTCATCTTCGGATTCGATGCGCAGTTTCACCAGCTCCAGATACCAGTCGCAGAGATCGCCCCAGAAGAATTGATAGATGGCGTGAGCCGCTTCGTCGAAACGATAGACTTCGAGCGCGCTGTTGACCGCGTTCGCCGTGGCGTAGAGGCGGGAGAGAATCCAGCGGTCTTCGAGGCGTGACTGATTCGGCTCTTCCGGCTGTTGTGGTGGGTGGGGGTTTGCCGGATCAGTAAGCAGAACTGCCTGGTCGCGACTCACTGTTGCGAGGTCAATCGGGCCGAGGCTCATCCCGTCTCCTTCGGGGAAGACCCGCTCGCGCTGCATGAAGAGGAAGCGCGCGGCGTTCCAGATCTTGTTGGCGAAGGCGCGATAGCCCTCCGTGCGGGCTTCGGAGAAGGCGATGTCGGTGCCGGGCGAGGCCATGGTCGCGAGCGTGAAACGAACAGCATCCGTCCCATAGCGCTTGACGATCTCGATGGGGTCGATGACGTTGCCCTTGGTCTTCGACATCTTCTGGCGCTCGGCATCGCGCACCAGCGCGTGGATGTAGACCTCGCGGAAGGGGACAGCGTCCTTGAGCGTGCGGGGGGAGCCGTCGGGCATCGGCACATCGAGCATGAAGTGGCAGCCGAACATGATCATGCGTGCCACCCAGAAGAAGAGGATGTCGGAGCCGGTGACGAGCAGCTCGGTTGGATAGAAGGCCGCGAGATCGGGTGTCTGATCCGGCCAGCCGAAGACGGACATGGGCAGCAGACCGGAGGAGAACCACGTGTCGAGCACGTCGGTCTCCTGCGAGATGGCCTGCGATTTGCAGTGCTGGCAGGCTTCGGGCGTTTCGCGCGCGACGGTGAGCTGGTCGCATGCCGCGCAGTGCCATGCGGGAATGCGATGGCCCCACCAGAGCTGACGCGAGATGCACCAGTCGTGGATGTTGCGCATCCACTCGTCGTAGGTCTTGCGATATTGCTCCGGCGTGAAGCGGATGTGTCCTTCGCCCACCGCGGCGATGGCCTTCTCCGCGAGCGGCTGGATGCGCACGAACCACTGTTTCGAGAGACGCGGTTCGACCACGGTTTTGCTGCGGTCGCACTTGCCGATGGCGTGCGAGTGGTCCTTGACGGAATAGCCGGGCTGGCCTTCGAGCTCGGCTACGATGCGCTTGCGCGCTTCGTAGCGATCCATACCTGCAAACGGGCCGGCTACGTCGTTCAAATGCGCGGTTTCATCCATGATGTTGATGGACTGAAGCTTGTGGCGCTGGCCGACGGCGTAGTCGTTGGGATCGTGCGCAGGCGTGATCTTGACCGCGCCGGTGCCGAACTCCGGGCTGACCCAGGGGTCGGCGACGATGGGGATCTCGCGACCGATGAAGGGCACGCGCACGCTTGCGCCCTGCAGATGCCGGTAGCGCTCATCGGTGGGATGCACGGCGATGGCGACGTCGCCGAACATTGTCTCCGGCCGCGTTGTCGCGACGAGGAGTGATTCGGTCGAGCCCACGATGCCATAGGGGATGGTGTAGAGCTTGCCCATCTGCTCCTCGTGGATGACTTCGAGGTCGGAGATAGCGGTCTGGCAGTCGGGGCACCAGTTGACGATGTAGGAGCCGCGATAGATGAGGCCCTGCTCATGCAGACGGACGAAGGCTTCGCGCACCGCGCGCGAGAGGCCGGCGTCCATGGTGAAGTACTCACGCGACCAGTCGACCGAGGCGCCGAGGCGCTTCATCTGGTCGAGGATGGCACCGCCGTATTGCTCTTTCCACTTCCAGACACGCTCGAGGAAGGCTTCGCGGCCGAGCTTCTGGCGGGACGTTTTTTCGGTCGCGAGCTGACGCTCGACCATCATCTGGGTGGCGATGCCGGCGTGGTCCGTGCCGGGCACCCAGAGGGTGCGATCGCCGCGCATGCGGTGCCAGCGGGCGAGGATGTCCATCTCCGTCTGGTTGAGCATGTGGCCCATGTGCAGGCGGCCGGTGACGTTGGGGGGCGGCAGCAGCATGGTGAAGTTGCGATGGGCGCTGCTTTCGCCTGTGCTCCCGGGGGGCGCAGTGGTATGAAAGAGGTTTTCACGGACCCAGTATTCGGCCCAGTGCTCTTCGATCGCGGCTGGATCGTAGGCTTTCGGCAATTCGTGCGGCATGGAGTTTCAGGGTAACAAAGAGGAGAGAACTACAGACAAAAGCAGACCACTGCAGACAGCTACAGAAAACGGCAGAAGGGTTGATGCCCCACTGCCGTTGTCTGCTTTTGTCTGGTGTTGTCTGCCGTTGTCTTCTAGAACGGGTTGATCTTCTCGAGGCCCTTCTTCTTCTTGTCGGTGCTGGAAGATTCGGAACTCTGGTCGGTTTTGACCTTGGGATTCTTCTTGTGTTTCTTGCCGGGAGCAGGCGTGCCCGTCTGGACCTGGGCACTGCCAGTGGGAGCGCCCTTCACGTCGTTCACCTGGGTTTGCGCTTCGGCTGGTTTCTCCACTGGCGGCAGCGGTGCGGTGTTGGCGGGAGCGACCGTTTTCAGGCCATAGTTGTCGCCACTTGCAGCGGGTGCGGCGGCAGGCGGCGCTGCACCAGTGCTGGAGGCGCCATTGTTGTTGTCGATCGCATTGCCGTTGGGATTCAGGATCTCCACACCAGCGCCGGTCCCTCCCGGAGCACCGCCCTCGGGATTCGGCACAGCGGCATCGCCGGTGCGGGGCGCGGCGGTGCCATTTGCCACGTCGGGTGAAGGCGTCGTTGCGGCTGCGTCCGGAGCGGGCCTGCCGGCGGCGGCGTTGAAGATGGCGATATTTTGCTTGCTCACTTCGGGCGCTGTGACGATCTTTGCCGGCGTCATCAAGGGCTCACCCACGCGCGCTGCTTCGAGCGTCGAGGGCCCATGCTTTACGAGCAGTATCGCGCGGTCCTTCAGCTTGATGTTGGCGCGGCTTTGCTCCTCTGCCTCGCTCTCGGCCAGTTGAGTCTGGGTCGGCTCCGGTACAGGGCGACCCAGGGCAATCAGCTTCTCTCTCGCGTCCTCAACATGCGGCGCCATGGGATAGCGGGTGACAACTTTGGAGTAGCATTCGGCGGCGCGGTCGTCATAGGCCGCAATCAGCCGCTCCCGCTCAGCCCCATTGATGTTCAGGTGCGACGCGATAGTCGCCTCGGCCGCGTAGTTGTCGCCCAGCTGTATCAGGGCCAGATCGCTCTTGCTGTAGAGGGGATAGGAGTCGGTAAGCGTCTGCAGGCGCGCGATGCTTGCCGGCCAGTTGTCATGCGTGGCATAAAAGGCGCCCACGGTGTACTGCCGCTGTGCGAGCACCTCCTGCACCTCGCGGAGGCGCTGCTTGGCGCGCGGGACAAGGGTGGAGTCGGGGTACTGCTGGATCATCAGCCGGTATTCCTGCTCCGCGCGATCGGCGTTGGTGGCGTCGCGGTCCGGCTTCTCCATCTGCTGGTAGTAGATGTCGCCCACCTTCATCTGGGCTTCGGCGGCCTCGGGCTGATTGGGGAAGAAGGTGATGAAGTCCTTATATTCGGCCTCAGCCTGCTGCAATGCGGCGGCACCGCCCTCCTTGTACCAGCTGTCGCCGACGGCGAGTTTGGCGCGCATCTGGTACTCCGACTCCGGATACGTCGTGAGGAGCGCCTGGAGATCGAGACGCGCTACGTCATATTTGCCCTTTTTGAGGGCGGCCATCGCCTTGTCGAAGAGTTCCTTGTCCGGCTGCTTGGAGGTGACGCCGGCCAGGGGGTCCGTGGAGTTTGCCTTCGTCGGCTTCTTGGTGTGGTGGAAGATCTGGGCGGGTGCGCTGGGCAAGAATGCAGCGGCGAGGCAGGCAGCCGCGGAGAGAGCGAGCAGGCGGGTGGAAAAACTCCGGTTCATAGACATCAACATCCCTCGGAAGTTGGCAACGGCCACCGGCGGCGTGCGCTCGATTCAGCCTTTGGGTTTCTCGTTACGATCATTCTTCTCGTCACGATCATTCTAGAGCAGATTTCCCATTGCTATGCTTCACTGAGTTCCGCGCCGAGCGGCTTTTCTTGACTGAAAAGCCGCGTTAGCCTCCGTTGCTTCGAGTACGCCTAGGGGAAATCCGCTCTAATGTGCGGCGGCGAGCTCTGCCGAGCGAGCTGCCTCCAATAGTTCACGCGCCCTGCGCTCGGGATGGCCGCCATCGAAGACGGCGCTGCCGGCGACCAGCAGCTCCGCTCCTGCTTCGACGACCGCGGCGACCGTGTCGTGAGCTACCCCACCATCGACTTCGATACGGAAGTTCAGGTTCCGCTCGGCGCGTAACTCGCGGAGGCGGCGGATCTTGTCCAGCGAAAAGGGGATGAACTTCTGGCCGCCGAAGCCGGGGTTCACGCTCATGATCAGCACATGGTGGAGCATGGGAAGCACATCGTAGAGCAGGTCCACGCGGGTCGCCGGGTTGAGGACCACGCCGGGCTCCATGCCGTGATCGCGAATGTGCTCGATGGTGCGGTGCAGGTGGACGCAGGCTTCGTAGTGCACGCCAATCCAGTTGGCGCCGGCCTCGGCGAAGGCGGGGATGAAGTCATCGGCGTTCTCGATCATGAGGTGGCAGTCGAGAGGCAACTTCGTGACCTTGCGCAGCGACTTCACGACCGGCGGACCGAGGGTGATGTTGGGGACGAAGTGGCCGTCCATCACGTCGACGTGAATGACGGTGCCACCGCCGCGCTCGGCTGCAGCGACGCATTCGGCGAGCCGGGCGAAGTCTGCCGACAATATGGAGGGCAACAGTTCAACCACGCGGCCAGTGTATCAGCGGGGAGCCGGATTCCGGCGATGCTGGGAACCGGGCAAAGCAGATCCCCCGCTTCGCCGGTCTCGTTTGCGCCGGACGGCTCCGGTCGGGATGACGAGGAGGATGGGCTGGGTCTCTACGCTTCGTTTTGCTCAGGTGTGACGGGAACCACGGCAGCGCCGCGGGCTACACGGGAGATCGCGCGGATGAGCGGTTTATGCGGGATCGTGATACCAGCTTGGGGGCCGCTGGCATCCGCGAAGACCGCCTCGCCGGTGCGCTTCGCAAGCGGGCGAAAGCACCAGCGCGTGAACAGTGCGAGGTGGTCTTCGATCTGCGGGGTGCTGAGCCGGGAGGGCGATATGGCATCGAGGGCGCTGAGCGCTTTTTCGAGACGGGCCTCCAATCTGTCGGCAGCTGTGCCGACGAGCGTGTCGGCGAGCGTGTCAGGCCCGGGGCCGCTGGCGGGAGACGGTTCGAGGGGAACGGGAACCAGCGCCATGGGGTGGGAGTAGAGCGATGAGGAGCCGGATTGTTCGTTGTGCAGCCGCATGCCGATGGTGGCGTAGGGGACCGGGCCGGCGAGTCCCTGGCGCGTGAGCCGGAAGAGCGACACTTCTCCGGGTTGTGCGGACGGCTGGACGATGACGGCGGAAAGCTCGGAGAGAAGCCGCACGGACTCCGGCAGTTCGCCCAGCGCTGCCTCGGCTTTTTCATACCGCTGATGGATAGCGGAGGCGGCTTCGAACTCGAGGGCTTCGGATGCAGCGGCACGCTCGCGCTCGAGCGATGAAAGCAGGCTTGCGCCGTGGGTGCGGAGCGTCTCGAAGACAGCGTCCGCTTCGGCGCGATGTCGATCGGGCGTGCAGGTCTGATTGCAGGGCGCCAGGCACTTCTTCATCTCGAAGTAGGGGCAGGCGGGATGTTCGGGGTAGGGGTGCAGGTCTTCCACGCAGCGGCGCAACTGGAAGAGATCGAGCACTGCGTCGCAGGCGCGCTCTGCCGCGGCGCGCGTGGGAAATGGGCCGAAGCTGCGGTTGGCCGCGCTGCGGACATAGCGGTTGGTCGCGAAGAGGCGCGGGAAGTCGTTCTCCAGGGCCATCCGCAAGTATGCGGGAGGCCGCAGCCGGAGCCGCTTCCGTACCGTGGCTGAGTCCTTTGTTGCGAAGGCATCGACGATCTCGCGATAGAGCAGGAGCGAGGCCTCGAACTCCGAGCCGTAGGGCGACCAGGCGATCTCGCGCACGAAGGGGAGAAGCTGCAGGCGGCGCGACAGCGCGCCCTCGGGCGCGAGCATGCGTTTGAGGCGGCGGCGCAGATTGCTGGTGCGCGCGATGTACGGCTCGCGGCGTTCGCCGAAGCCGAGCGCGAAGACGGCGGGCGCCTCCGGCAGGCTGGCCAGCGGAGCGGCCTGGGCCGAATTTGCGGCGTCTGCCGGGATTGCCGCTGCGCTTGCCGGGGCTGCCGCTGCGCTTGCGTGGGCGAAGGGTAGGGTATGCGCCAGCACGCCTTCATTTTAGCGATGGCGCAGGCGAGGGTGCGATGCGGCGGACTACAGAGCGAAACCGGGGATGGCTCTTCAGTCCGGTATGCTGGCTGTCGTTGGACTGCGAAGAAGAGTCTTGGGAACTATTTGCTGCGCGTGGCGCAGGCGGGCTATGCCGGTGTGAACCTGCACGGCGGCGGCGATCACGGGTGAGCCGAGTGCTACCAAATTGCGACCGCAGTATTACGGAATGTTGCTGGCGCAGTAGTTCGCCGGGACGACCTTCGTTGACGCATCTCTCAATGGCGATGCGCGCGATGTGAATGGCTATGCGGCGCGTGTGGAGGATGCGCTACTGGTGGCGGCTGTGAACCAAGTCCGCCAACCCGGTGCAGGTGAGGCTCCGCGGCGGCATGGCCAGAGCGACGGAGTGCTGGACGCTGACCGCACCATCGCTCGATGCGAAAGACGGCGTGCAATTCGCACAGGCAAACATGGACGAGCGGCTGGTACTTGCATACTCAGCCGTCTTGTGGAAATTCCTGCTCAGTTGAACTGCAGCTTACGCATCTGACGCGCGCCGGTGCCTGCGTGTGGCATTCGCCGAGACCATGTGCGCATGCCATCCGAGGGTGAGTCCCATCGCAGGCGAGGGGATTGGTGACACCCGTGTTTCGTCACCGCGAATTTGTCAGTCGGGGGCATTTTTTGTAGACACATCAAAATGCCTGTCATATGATCCACCAAATCCTTTTCACGATTTCTTAACGATTTGAACTAAGCAGCACCTGGTTCCACGTAGAGCCAAGTGCACCTATTTATTTATTTTCGAGGTTAGAGCGCAGATGGAAGTACGCGGATATTCCTGTCTCAAAATCAGTCTGGCCGCAGCCTTGCTGGCCATTCCCGTTCTCACAATGTCAGCACCAGTGCTGTATGCACAGGCCACAGCCAGCGGCGCCATCGCCGGCGCCATCACTGATTCATCAGGCGCGGCACTCGTGGGTGCTACCGTGACTGCGACCAATATCGAAACGAATGCACAGCGGGCGGCAAAGACCGGCGCAGCCGGCGAGTATCGTTTTGACCTGCTGCCTGCAGGCCACTACAGCATCCATGTGGAAGCGCCGGGGTTTGCAGCGGGGGAGATCAAAGACATCGATCTGCTGGTGGGAACGACGTCTGCCGCAAACCTGCCGCTGAAGCCGGGAAGCTCGGCCGAGACGGTGCAGGTGCAGGCAAACAATCAGCTGGTCGATCCGGAAAAGAGCGACGTTTCGGTTGCGGTGACGCCGCGGCAGATCAACGACCTACCGCTGAACGGACGCGACTTTGCCAACCTGGCCATTCTTGCTCCGGGCGTGAAGCAGGTGGACAGCTACGACCCGACAAAGGCCCGCTACGCGGTGTACGCGGTGAATGGTTCGAATGGACGGAATACGAATACCACCGTCAACGGTGTCGACAACAAGGACAACACGGTGGGCGGCGCGGTGATGCAGTTGCCGCTCGAGGCGGTGCAGGAGTTCATCATCAGCCCGAACCGCTTCTCGGCAGCGAATGGACGCAGCGAAGGCGCGGCGCTGAATGTGGTGACCAAGTCCGGCACCAATCAATTCCACGGCAGCCTGTACGGGTTTTTCCGGACGCAGGCCTTCCAGACGAACAACTATTTCGCCGAACAGGGCAATCAGCCGAAGCCAGACTATAGCCGACAGCAATACGGCGGCGCGCTTGGCGGGCCGATTCGGAAAGACAAGGATTTCGGATTCTTTGCATATGAAGGGCTGCGGGAGCGTTCCAGCATCTCTGTCAATCCGATTTCTTTCGACGATCTGACGCTGGTGGCGCAGGTTGCAAAACAGCAACCCAATCTCTTCGCGGTACCGCCGCAGCCGTCGCACACCATACCGACCCCCTTTGATGAGAAGCGCTACAACGGTCGCATCGACCACAACTTCAACGAGCGAGAGAGGGTGTTCGTCAGTTACCTGGCGCAGGACAACAAGAGCAATAACGACCAGGACACGTCGCAAGTCGACCTGACCCAGACCAACATCACGCTGAATGACTTGATTCTGGCCAACGTCACGCTGAACTCCGTACTCAGCCCGAGCCTGGTGAACAACTTCACGGCCGGCTTCCAGTACTGGAACAATCTGATCAAGGCGACAGTCGTGGCGCCGACGATCACCTTCCCGGATGGCACGCAGTTCGGCACCAACATCAACGTGCCGCAAAAGTCGAGCCAGCACAAGTTCCAGTTCCGCGACGATCTCTCCTACTCCCGGGGCAGGCACACGGTGCGCGGCGGAGTGGACTTCCTGTACGAGCCGCAGGTGGGCGGCTACTTCGAGAACAACTCGACACCGGAATTCGACTTCTACGCGAGCCCCGCGCAACTGCTCGCTCTGCCGCAGGGCTTCTCCACGCCGGGTGCGGTGCAGGCAATGACCGGCACGTCGGGCGATCCCAGCTTCAATCTATCGCCGAAGATGCTCGGTCTCTATTTCGAGGACGACTGGCGTGCCACACAGCGCCTTCTCATCAATGTGGGTCTGCGCTATGACCGCGATATCAATACCTACGGCCTCGACCAGCAGAAGATCAGCCGCACCCACCAGGAACTGAACGCCGCCGCCGCGACCGGCATACCCACGGTCCCGACGCAGGTCAATCCGACCACGTATCTATCCGGTTATACGCCCAGCCTTTCCAACATCGGCGGTGTCTTTACCGGTTTGCCCAACAATGACAACCTGGA
>Ga0193743_1003661_pt1 | contig 10215 bp, 9 predicted proteins | sample L2c2metaG_FD_143038 | JGI IMG/M metagenome (GOLD analysis project Ga0193743, IMG submission 143038) | Soil microbial communities from a riparian zone of the East river system, Colorado, United States - L2c2 | ecosystem: Environmental > Terrestrial > Soil > Riparian zone | place: USA: East River...
CATGCAGCCCGCGGCCGTGGTGACCTGCGCCTCGGTGTAGTCGCGCCCGGCCTCGTTGAGGCCCTGCACAACCGTCGGGTCGAGCTTGTCGGCCGTGACGGCGTCGGTGAGGAACGCCTTCTTCAGGTTGGCCGTCTGCTGCTCGGGGCTGACGGTCAGCGCCGCCGAGGCGTACAGCGAGGCGTCGCTGTTGTCGCCGCCTCCGGAGGATCCGGTGTTGGTGCCGGTCGACGACGTGCAGCCGGCCAGGGCGGTGGCGGCGGCTAGCGTAACGGTGGCGAAGATGATGTGTGGGGATCGATATCTGACCACGGCGTCCTCTTCTCTGAGTCGTGGCAAAGGAACGGCAATCACGGGGTACGGGGCCGTCGGTCCGCTTCAGGCGGCGGGCGCGGGCTCCGCGTCGGGAGCGCCACCGGCGCGCCGGCGGCGCAGCAGGCGCACGGCGCTCAGGCCGGTGGCCAGCATGGCGAGGATGAGGACGGCACCCTGGATGACGCCCTGGGTGCCGGGTGTGGCGCCGGTCGCCGCGACGTCCTGATTGATGAAGGAGAGGAAGACCGCGCCGGCGAGGGTTGCCGCCGGGTGGAGCCGGCCGCCGCTGAGGGCCGCGCCGCCGAGGACGACGACCACGACGGTCGAGAGCTGGTAGACGTCGCCGAGCGACAGGGTCGGTGTGCCGATGCTGCCGACCAGCAGGACACCGCCGACGCTGTAGAGCAGCGATGCCAGCACGTAGGTGGCGGCGCGGTAGCGGCGCACCGCGATGCCCTGGTAGCGACCGGCCCGCGGGCTGGTGCTGGCCGCGGTCAGCCGCCGGCCGACCGCCGTGTAGCTGAGCACGACGCTGGTCAGCGCCACCAGGATGACGGAGGCGACCAGGATGTGGCTGATTCCGCCCGGCAGGGTGCGGCCGGTGAAGTGGCTCCAGTCCGGGGGCACATCGAGGCGGTTGACGCCGTCGCTGTACCAGATGTTGGCGAGGCCGGCCATGACCTGCCCGGTCGCGAGGGTGGCGACCAGCGGGCTCAGGCCGATGTACTCCACGAGGACGCCGTTGGCGATGCCGCAGAGCAGGCCGGCGCCGACCGCGTACAGGATGGCGATCGGGATCGAGGCCCCGTCGCCGGCGCTCTTCATCACGAAGACGATGCCGACGACGGTGACGACCGACGAGACGCTGAGGTCGATGCCGCCGGTGCCGATCACCAGCGACTGACCGAGCGAGGCGATGACCAACACCCCGAGCAACGGGGTCATCGTGGCCAGGCCGCCGAAGCTGACGCTGCTCGGGTAGAGCGCCACGCTGACGGCGAGCATGAGCAGGGCGACGATCCAGGGGAGCGCGACGGGAGCTCCGCGCCACCGGAGGTCCACCCAGGACTGCCGGACCGGACGGACTGTCTGATCGGACACTGGCGCCCCCTCCTTCCGCTCTTCCGCTCGGTGGCCGGCTCAGGCGTACTTGACGATCTGGTTGGCGACCGTCGGCAGCTCCTTGAGCTGGCGGTCGAACCAGGAGCCGGCTGCGCGGGCGGCGTAGTCGAGGGCCGTGAGGTTGCTGTAGAGGGTCATGTGGTCGGTGGCCGGGAGGACCACGAGCTCCTTCTTCGAGCTCGGGATGGCGTCGAACGCCGCGATCTCCTGGTCCCACATGGTGATGTCGTCCTGGTCGGCGACGATCATCATGACCGGCTTGTCGAGCAGTCGCGGCGCGTAGGGCGCGGCGTTGTACTCCATCAGGCGCTCGAGCGAGGCGACCGTGTTGCGGTGCTCGTGCCGCGGCGCCTGGGTCGCCTTGAGCTCGTTGAAGACGGCGAGCACGTCGTTGTCGGGCCAGACAGAGAACACGTCGTCGGGGGAGGCCGGCACTCCGGACATCGACATGTATCCGTATTCGCCGGTCTCGGTGCGCTTGGCCCGGTCGTCGGCGACGAACGCCTTGAGCTTGCGGAACCGGTCGGTCCCGTGCATCCGCCACATCGTCTGGTAGCCGTCGATGACCGGGACGTTGGAGACAACGGCCTTCACGCGCGGGTCGACGGCGCCGACGATCAACACATGACCGCCGCTGTACGAGATGCCCCAGATGCCGATCCGGTCGGCGTCGAGCTCCGGCTGGTTGGCGGCGAACGTGATCGCGTTCTTGTAGTCCTCGATCTGGTCCCACGGGTCGATGTGCTGGCGGGGCTCGCCCGCGCTGGCGCCCATCCGCCGGTAGTCGAAGATCAGGGCGGCGAAGCCGCGACGGACGAACTCGGAGGCGTACTGCGGCTGGCGTAGCTCCTTGACGTAGCACCAGCCCCCCGCCATGACGACGACGGGGAACGGACCGTCCCCCTCGGGAAGGAGCAGGTCGCCGCGGACCGTCTCGCCGCCGCTGAGGAACTCGATCTCGCGTTGGGTCATCGCGACCTCCGGGTGTTTCGCTTGGCTAACTTTGTGCGGAGGAACGTAACCCCGGTCACACAAGGTGTCAACTACTGATTCACGTTCAGAATCAGCACTGCACAGTTGGGCTCGGGTGTTTCGTACTGGTTACGGCGTGGTGGTTACGCCGCGCCGAGGAGTCGGGCTCGCGGCGTTCGGCGGTCGCGGTGCCGATCCCGATGGCTGTACCTACTGGTATGTACACTGGCGCAATGGACTCGCGACAACTCCTGGTCGACACGATGAGCGAGCTCATGTGGGAGCGCGGCTACGCCGACACCAGCCCGCGTCACGTGCGCGAACGGTCTGGTCTGGGCCAGGGCAGCATGTACCACCACTTCCCGACCAAGCGGGACCTGGCGCTCGCCGCCCTTGAGCGCAACGTCGCCGACCTGCTGCCGGCCGCGTCTGAACTCGACGGTCCGGGCGACCCGATGGCCCGGATCGAGGCCTACCTGATGCGCCCCCGCGACGCCCTCAAGGGCTGCAAGGTGGGCCGGATGACCCAGGACCCACAGGTCCGCGAGGACCCGGTGCTGCTTGCCCCGGTGGGGCGCGCGTTCGCCGAGGTCCACGTCAGCTGGGTGAAGGTGCTACGCGAGGCTATCGCCGCACGCGAACTGCGAGACGACCTCGACCCCGAGCACCTCGCCCACACCCTGATGGCCGTGCTGCAAGGCGGCTACGTGCTCGCGATCGCACAGCAGGACCCGGGCCCGTTCGACGACGCCCGAGCCGGCGCCCTCGGCCTGCTCCGGGCGGCGGCACCAGCCACGCCCAAGCGCAAGAACAACAGGAGGAATTGAACCGCCATGACGGTACGCATCGGCATCAACGGGTTCGGGCGGATCGGGCGCAGCTACCTGCGCGCGGCCCTGGCGAACAACGCCGACGTCGAGGTGGTCGCGGTCAACGACCTCACCGACGCCCGCACGCTGGCCACCCTGCTCGAGTGGGACTCTGTTTCCGGCCACCTGGACGGCGTCGCCGCAGGCGGCGACGCGATCGCCGTTCAGGGCACGCACATGAGGGTCTTCGCGCAGTCCGACCCGGCCACCATTGCCTGGGGTGACGTCGGCGCCGACATCGTCATCGAGTCCACCGGCCACTTCACGGACGGCGTCGCGGCGGCGGCTCACCTCAAGGGCGGCGCGAGGAAGGTCATCATCTCGGCGCCGGCCAAGGGAGACGTCCCCACGTTCGTTCTCGGGGTAAACGACGACAGGCTCGACCCGGACAGCCATGACGTCTTCTCCAACGGCTCGTGCACCACGAACTCGCTGGCGCCCTTGGCCAAGGTGCTCAACGACTCGTTCGGCATCGAGTCCGGCCTGATGACGACGGTCCACGCCTACACGGGCGACCAGCGTCTCCACGACGCGCCGCACTCCGACCTGCGCCGGGCCCGTGCGGCAGCCGTGTCGACCATCCCGACGTCGTCGGGTGCGGCGAAGGCGATCGGCAAGGTCATCCCGGAACTCGACGGGCGTCTCACCGGCGCCGCGTTACGCGTTCCCGTCGCGGCGGGCTCCATCACCGACCTCACCGTGGTCCTCCGGCAGCGCGCCGACGTCGAGGACGTCAACGCGGCGTTCCGCGAGGCGGCTGGCTCCCTGCGGCTGCGGCACTACCTGCAGTACTCCGAGGCGCCGCTGGTTTCTGCGGACATCGTCGGCAACCCTTACTCGTCGATCTTCGACGCGCCGCTGACCGAGGCCGTCGGCAACCAGGTCAAGGTCTTCGGCTGGTACGACAACGAGTGGGGATTCGCCAACCGCCTCGTCGAGTTCTCTGAGCGGATCGGAGCGACCGCGGTGGCCTGACGCCGAGGACCACGACGGCGTCGGATCGGGCCGATCGAAGATCATCTAGGGTCGCGCCGTAGCGGGTGGTCGGCAGGTATCTCGACGATCACGATAGGCACGCCGTCCGGGTCCTCGATCCACATCTCGATCAGTCCCCACGGCTCTGGCCGGGGTTCACGAGTCACGGTTACCCCCGAGGCCACCAGACGTTCGTGCTCGGCCCTGACGTCACGGACCTGCAGCCAGATCCGAAGTGGTCCTGGCGGCTCGCCGTGCGCGGTGCCGGATACCTCGAGCAGTCCTTGGCCGAGGTAGAAGACCAGCCCTGGATCCTGTGGCGGCCCGAACTCGCGGTAGACCGCGAGTCCGAGGATGTCTCGGTAGAAGCGGTGACTGCGCTCGCGATCGGACGGCCGGAGCAGGATGCGGCTACTGAGTACCTCCATCGCTCAAACATGCCGTGCCCTGGTGTAGCCCCGCGGCGAGAACGCGGATCCCACGCCGGGCGAGGCCGAAACGTAGCGTTATTCGCGGCCCTTGTCCGAGCGGCGTCGGCGGGCGGGAACGGTGTCGTCGGCTCCTTCAGAGGCGATTTCGCCGGTGTCGCGAATGGTCGCGGTGGCGTGGAGGTCGGTGTCGGTCAGCGGCGGGACTGGCAGTGGGGTCGGGCCGACGCGCGATGGCCGCAGCCCGTCGAGCACGACTCCGAGGACGCGCCGGTAGATGTCGGGTCGTTGGCCGGTGGCCGCCAAGTCGACGGTGGCCTGCACCGACAGCGTGAGTACCAGCATGTCGGTGGGTGCGATGTCATCGCGGAGCACGCCCGCTTGTTGTGCGCGGCGGACCAGTCGGACATGGTGCTCGCGCATTGCCGCTTCGGTCCGCGCGAACAGTGCGTACAGTCGCTCCGGCCCGGTGCCGCGGGCCCAACCGGCGCTGGCCGTGTAGGCGCCGCTAACGAGCTCGCGGAAGCCGCGGTCGCGGACCAGAGCCTCGGTGGACTCCTCGAAGTAGCGTACGAACCCGGCCCATACGTCTTCGGCCTCGGCCGCACGCTGGGCCTGCCGTTCCCAATAGGCGAACCGTTCGGCGAACAGCGCGAGGATCAGGTCGTCCTTGTTCGCGAACCGGCGGTAAACCGTGGCCACCCCCACGTCCGCGCGGGCGGCCACGTCGGCGAGCCTCGCGCCGAGGCCCTGTTCGGCGAAGACCTCGGCCGCAGCGGACAGGATGCGCTGCGTGGCGTCGGGCACCTACCGATGGTACCGGGTTGCGGAATAGCTATTCCGCGATACAGTCAGACGCGGAATAGCTATTCCGCCGCTGAGGGACAGTCGTTGAACCTCAAGATCATGAGTCTGTTGCCGGGATTCCGGTACTCGTCGCTCGTTGCCCCGACACCGGCCGGTGTCGAGCGGCTGACCGTCGACCTGGCACAGCAGATACCCCGACGGTCGGCGGGGGTCGTGCGGCGACGCGGCCCGGGCTACGGTGCGGGTCTGCGGCCGGAGTTGCAGATGCCGGCGGCCGAAGGCCGTTACCCGCTGGTGGTCTACGCGCCCGGCGGCGGTTTCGTCACCGCGCCGACGGCCATGGCGCGCCGGGAGCGGGCGTTCATCGCCGCTGCCGGATACGTCGTGGCCAGCGTCGGCTACCGCACGATCCGCCAAGGCGCCACTTACACCGACGGCCTCGCCGACGTACTGGCCGCCGTCGACGCACTCACCAGCCGCGCAGACGAGTACCGCATTGACGCGGACCGGATCGCGGTCTGGGGCGAGTCGGCAGGCGGCTACCTCGCCTCCATGGCCGGGCTGACCGACCCGCGTATCCGGGCCGTGGTGGACCAGTTCGGCGCGTCCGACCTGTCCCGCGTCGCCGACGGGTTCGACGCGGGCATGCAGGCTGCCGCCGCCGACCCGCGCCACCCGATCCGCCGCTACGGCGCCATCGCCGCCAATCCGATCGACCTCATCGGAGCAGGTGCACCGGCGTTCCTGCTCCTGCACGGCGACGACGACCGCGTCATACCGCCCGACCAGACACTGGAGCTGCACAACGCACTGAGGGCGGCCGGGGCCGACAGCACCCATTACGTCGTCACCGGAGCCGGCCACGGCCGGTTGGCGCGCAGCCGCGCCCAGACCCGGTACTGGACGTCGAGGTCGGTCATGACGACCATCGCCGGGTTCCTCGACCACCACCTGCGGAGCTGACCTTGCCTTCGCCGAGTTGGGATTAGCAGCCGGGCGACGGCGAGAAGTCTCTCGGAACCCGCTCCGCGAGTTCTAACCGCGACGCTTGAGGTGAGCCCGCCGACGCGGTCACGGACGGCGACCCGGGTCACGGCGGACCGACCTCAGTGACGACCAGGCGAGGGACTGTCAAGAAAAACGGCGCTTGTGATGTGTCCGTTGGGCGGGTGGGCGTGGTGTATAGGTACACGCCGTTGTCCTGCTTAGGTTCTGGCTTGTCGAAGGTCAGAGCTGGCGGCAGGAGAACGGCGTGCGTGATGCCAGGTTATGGGCTCGGCTGCTCGGGGTCGAGAAGACGGTGGTTGAGCGTGTCGAGTTCGGGTGCTGCTACAGCCGCGCGCCAGCTCGTCGGTGCGAAAGGCAGACTCAGGATCTGGTACAACGACAACACCGGAACCCCCCGGCTTTCCTTGGAAGATGGGGCGGTCATCCAGGACTTCTTGGTCTGACGGTGTTGCTGACGGGGGGATAGCTGGTCCCGTTGCGGATGGGCGAATGTTGCCGCTGGTCATTGTGGACACCACGGAGCGGCCGGACATCGACGAGTTGTTCTGGGTCCACCGCCACCTTCCTGATCGTGGATCTTGGCACACACCGTTGGGATTTGGTTCGTGTCCGAGGCGGGTTACGAGTGATGTCCACACCGTGATCGCGACAACGGAGCCTATGGTCTAGATAGGCCCCGCTCCTGGGCATCCACGAAGCGGCTCACCAACGCCCGTTCCTGGGCGGTCGACTCCGGTGATGGTGCTGGCGTATCGCGGCGGATCTGCTCGCGCGGACCGGTTGCGCTGAGAGCGTAGATGGCTTCCGTTGTCGGCCGGCTGCGGGCAGTGTCGGCGGCATGAGGCTTCTGGTCCTGGGCGGAACCAACTTCGTCGGTCGGGCCGTCGTGGCCGAGGCGCTCTGCCGCGGGGCACAGGTGACGGTGTTCAACCGGGGCCATACCGTGCCTCCGCCGGGCGTCACGTCCCTGCGCGGCGATCGGGACCGGCCGGAGGGCTTGGCCACCTTGGCCGCCGGCGATTGGGACATCGCGGTCGACACCTGGAGCGCGGCGCCGGTCGCGGTGCACAATGCGGCCCAGCTGCTCAAGGGCCGGGTAGACCGGTATGCGTACATATCCAGCCGGTCGGTGTATGCCGACCCCGGCGGGCGGTGCCTCACTGAGGAGGGCCCGTTGGTCGAGGGCTCCGCCGATGCCGGCGCCGACGGCGAGGAGGTCGAGTACGGGCCAGCCAAGCGCGGTGGGGAGCTTGCGGCCGAGGCCGCCTTCGGCGACCGGAGTCTGTTGGTACGGGCCGGTCTGATTCTGGGGCCACACGAGGACGTGGGTCGGCTGCCGTGGTGGCTGCGTCGCCTCGCCCGTGGTGGCCCGGTGCCGGCGCCGGGACCGCACGACTTGGACCTGCAGTACGTCGACGCGCGGGACCTGGCCCAGTGGACCCTGGACGCTGTCGAGGCAGGGTTGAGTGGGCCGTACAACGTGGTCAGCGAGTCCGGACACGCCACGATGGGTGAGCTGCTCGACACCTGCGTGCAGGTGACCGGCAACGTTGCGCAGCTACGTTGGGTCACCCCGGAGGCGGTTCTCGCCGCTGGGGTCGAGCCTTGGACCGAGTTGCCGATCTGGCTTCCGCCCGGCGAGTTGCACGACCTCCTGCACCGAGGCGATGTGTCCAAGGCGCTCGCGGCGGGGCTGCGGTGCCGTCCGGTGGTGGAGACGATCGCGGATACCTGGGCCTGGTTGTCCACCGTAGACCGTGAGCCGCCGCAGCGATCGGACCGACCGGCCCCGGGCCTGTCAGCCGAAGCAGAGACTAAATTGCTAGGACTCTGACCGGGCTAGATTTCTGACCCGTTCACCCGGACCGGCCGCAACGGCTACGTGATTTCAACCCGGCGATGCGTGCGACATTCGATGCGACCGCGCGGCCTATGAAGTGTGTGTGCCGAGGCACGTTCGAATATGCCATGCAGGTGTGCTCACGAGACGGTGGTCAATTTGTCCACGGTGGACTCGGTCAGGCGCGGGTAATGGTCTCGGTCGCATCGTTCCAACGCCAGGGCACGTGGTGCCCGCGCAGGCGCACTCCACCAATCCACCGGTCGATGCCGTTGACCATCACGTGGTCCGCAACGCCAGCGAGCACCCGTGCTCCCATGTCGGTTAGACGCAGGCTGGTTACGCGGTCACCCGGACGGTCCGCCGGCTCGGCGTCAAGGAGCGGGACCGGGGCGTGCGCCATCCGGTCCATCATGGCGAAGGACCAGGTGTCGCCCAGGTACGGGCGCGTTTCCCGCGCGGCGGCGCGGACGAACGCCGTACCCGCATCAGCTGCGCCGTCGGCGACCGCGGCCAGGATCCGCCGCTCGGACAGCGACAACCCATCGCGGGTCGACGGGTACTCCCTGCTGAGCCGGTCGAACGCCTCCCCAAGGAACCGCAGCTCACTTGAGCGACTGCCGGCGATGGCGGGCAGACCGTCTGGCGTCGGCGCCCGGAACGCGGCCCACGCATCGGTAGCGAGCTGAAGCGCGGCGGGGGTCAGCGGGGCGCACGCGTTGGTGGCGGGCAGTTCGCGCAGTTGCTCGGCCGTCAGTTCGCCGAGACCGCCGAAGCGGGCGATGCCGGGGTGTTCACCGATGCAGATCAGGGTGATGCGCTGTGCCGGCACGCCGTGGTCGGCGAGGCGAGCGAGGATCTGGATGATCTGGAGCTGGTCGTAAAGGTCCGCCTCAAACCACAGCACGTACTCGCCGTCGCGGTTGGCCGCCAGCGTCCGGTCCCGCTCGACGAACATCTCGGAACCCTCCGCGCGGTCGTCCACGTACGCCCCGACTAGAAAGGCGGCTCTGATCTGGCGGAGCTCCTCGGGACCCACCGCCGGCACCGGCCCCTCATGGAGCGAGTCGCGCCAGTACAACACCCGGGAGGCGAGCCCGGTCCCGGCCAGATCCGTGCTATCGCCGTTGCTCACGTGCAGAGCCGCCAACATCGCCTGGACGGCGGGCACCGGTAGGCCCGGCTGTTCGGCGAGGACGTGGCTGCGGGCGGTCGCGTAGGACTCGCCGGTCTTGGCCATTCGGGCGCGTACGCGTTGCTTGAAGTCGGCCTTCTTGGTCATCGTTCGTCTCCCGCGGCCCGTCGCAGATCCCCCAGCGACCGGTGCGGCGGACGCACGATCGACAACGAATCCCCGGCCGAGAGGTGGACCTCCCTTTGCCTCCTGGGGTGACCCGGCTGGGGCGGATCGCCGGAGGTTGGGCGCGTACGGACTCCCTCAGCCAGGGTACCCGCCGCGCCGGCAGCCGCCATCTCGACCGCACGAACGCTACTTTCCTTGTGGCGCCGAGGAGACTGGCAGGCACTCTCGTGTTCGGGGCCAGGACTGTCGAGCTGCAGTCGATGATTCAGCAAGCCTCGCGCCGAACTCGTCGAGCATCCAGGTGCCCCAGCGCGCGCCGTCGCCAAGCGATCGCGCCCCGCGCGTACCTCCTGACCTGCTATCCGTGTGTGACGGGCAGGGTGTGTGTCACCCCGTTGACGGTCGCCACAATTGTGGTGACTTCGGAGAGCCGTTGCGCGGCGGACGCCGCGGCCGCGTAGAGGTACCAGCCGTCCTTGAGCTGCGCGACCACGGCCTCGCCGTCGGGGAAGTCGATCTCAACCCGTGTAGTGCCAGGTGGCACGCGGCCGAAGGAATAAGCAGCGACTGGGTCTT
>Ga0193743_1003662_pt1 | contig 10211 bp, 11 predicted proteins | sample L2c2metaG_FD_143038 | JGI IMG/M metagenome (GOLD analysis project Ga0193743, IMG submission 143038) | Soil microbial communities from a riparian zone of the East river system, Colorado, United States - L2c2 | ecosystem: Environmental > Terrestrial > Soil > Riparian zone | place: USA: East River...
GCGCGGAGTTCGGCGATGCGGTCGAGGATGCCGTCGTGGTAGTTCGGGAACCACGCGTCGCCGAACGCCATCACCCGGTCGAGGACCGTCGGGCCGGTGCCGCCGACCAGGATCGGGGGGTAGGGCCTCTGCGCCGGCTTGGGCCAGGACCAGATGTTCTCGAAGTTGACGTAGCGGCCGGCGTAGCTGGCCTCGTCGTTGGTCCAGATCTGCTGCATCGCCTCGACGCGCTCCTGGAGCACCCGCATCCGGACCCGCGGGTCGGTGCCATGGTTGCGCATCTCGGTGCGGTTCCAGCCGGCGCCGACGCCGAACTCGAGCCGGCCGCCGGAGAGGTGGTCGACGCTGGCGACCGCCTTCGCGGTGGTGATCGGGTCGCGTTCGATGACCAGGCAGATGCCGCTGGCGACGCGGAGCCGGCTGGTCGCGGCGGCCGCGGCGGTCAGGGCGACGAACAGGTCGTAGGTCTTCCAGTATTTGTTGGGCAGCGGCTGGCCGGGGAAGCGGTCGGTCTCGGCCGCCGGGATGTGCGTGTGCTCGGCGAAGTAGATCGCGTCAGCGCCGCGCTCCTCGGCCAGGCGGGCGACCTCGCCGGGCTTCATGCCGTCGTACGTGGGGAAGTAACCGATTCCGAACTCCATGGGAATGGTTTACCACGCCGCCATGACCGCAAGGCAATGCAAGGCGGCAGCCTCGCAATTGCCTGAGGACGCCAGGCAGCGCTGAAAGTATCTTTCAGGACGCGGCTTGAGATCGGCAACTATCGACATAGACGGTCTTCACGGTATAGCGTGCGCCTCACCTACCTCACAGCGCCGACCGAAGGAGTGCCGTGACCCTCTTTCCACCCCGCCGGCTGCGCCGGCGGGCGCTGCTCGGGCTGCCGGCCCTGGCCGCCGCAGCCGTGACCATCGCCGCCCGCCCGGCCGCCGCCGCGGCCGCACCCACCGCCCGTGCCGCGACGCCCGAATGCGTCGCCGACCTGATCACCGCCGAACCCAGCCTGGCGCGGGGTGCCTGATGGCGACCGTTCCCTGGCTCCTCGACGTGTTGCGCAGCGCCGGCGTGCAGGTCGTCACCGAAGGCGACTGGGTCAACCGGCTGCGACCCGGCTCGTTCGACCCGATCGGCGTGCTGTGGCACCACACCGCGGCGACGTCGAGCGCGAGCAACCCGCACCCGGCACTCAACGTCTGCATCAACGGCCGACCCGACCTCACCGGGCCGCTGTGCCAGGCGCTGGTCGACTACAACGGCGTCTTCCACCTGATCTCCGCCGGCCGGGCCAACCACGCCGGCGCCAGCCGCGGCAGCGGGCCGATCCCCGCCGGTGACGGCAACACGCTGCTGATCGGCTGGGAGATCGACTACAACGGCGTCAACCAGGAGATGACGGCGGCGCAATACAACGCGTCGATCGCCGCCACCGCCGCGGTGCTGACCCGGCTCGGCAAGGACTCCAGCTATGCCCGGGGCCACCGGGAGACGAGCACCACCGGCAAGATCGACCCGTCGTTCATAGACCTCAACGTGATGCGCGCCGAGGTGGCCGCCAAGATGTCCGGCGGGGGCGGCACCTGGTCGTCCATCGTGGACAACACGACCGCCGGGCGGTTCACGGCGAGCGCCAACTGGGGCACGTCGGCCTACTCGACCCAGCGCTACGGCAGCGACTACCGGTTCGCCGACCCGGTAGCGGCCAGCGACGCGGCCTGGTACAAGTTCGCGGTGCCGACAGCGGGGAGCTATCGGGTCGACGTCTGGTATGCCGCCAACGCGGGCTACAACAGCGCCGCGCCCTACATCGTCGCGGCGAGCAGCGGCAACCAGACCGTCAACGTCGACCAGCGTGCGGGCGGCGGCGCCTGGCGCTCGATCGGCACGTTCAGCCTGCCGGCCGGCGACGCCAACCGGATCGCGGTCAGCCGCTGGACCTCCGGCACCGGCCTGGTGATCGCCGACGCGGTTCGGCTCACCCGGCTCTGACCCGTTACATTTGGTCGATGAGCGACCGGATCGAGTCCCTCATCGACGCACAGATCCGTGCGGCCCGGGAGAACGGCGAGTTCGACGATCTCCCGGGCGCCGGCAAGCCGCTGCCCGGCCACGCCGAGCCCTACGACGAGCAGTGGTGGCTCAAAGAGTTCGCCCGCCGCGAGGGCGTCTCCGGCGCCGGCCTGCTGCCACCGTCGGTCCAACTCGCCCGGCTGGTCGAGCGGCTGCCCGACGAGGTGCGCCGGCTCCCGTCCGAGCAGTTGGTCCGCGAGACGGCGGCCGACCTCAACCGCGAGATCCTCGACTACCAGATCCACCCGTCGCAGCCGTTCGTCCCGATCAAGCGGGTCGACGTCGAGGCGATGGTGACCATCTGGCGCGAGGCCCTGGAGGCCCGCTTCGCAGCGGCCCGCCAGGCGGCACCGGCACCACCCCGGCCGGCCGCGCCACGCCGCCGCTGGTTCCGGCGCGGCCGCTCAGAGGCCCCAGACCACCCGTAGCCAGTCCTGGTAGGCCGCGCCAGTCGGCGGCCAGGACAGGGCCAGCGCCCACTGCACCAGCGCCACCGCGCCGAGGAACGTCGCGAGCCGGCGGCTCGGTGACCGCGGCACCGCGACCAGGGCGACAATCGTCAGCAGCAGATACGCGGTGACCGGCGACGACGGCAGGCCGGCGAGCAGGCCCACGAACACGCCGAGCACCGGCACCAGGTAGCCGGCCAGGGCGCGCGGGCGGCGTACCGCGAAGAGGACCGCCACCGCCACGTAGAGCGGGGTGTGCACGACCGCCAGCAGCGCGCCGTCGAACGCCGGCCCGACCGCCGGGTCGAGGGTGAGCGCGGCGAAGGCCTGGCCGGTGAAGCGCCATTCCAGGAACGCCCAGCCGGCCAGCGCGGCCACCGACGGGAAGCCCAGCACCGCCCAGGTCGCTGGCTCGGCCCGGCCGCGTTCGGCGGCGACGAACGGTGCCGCCACGCCCAGCGCGACCGCGAAGACCACGGCGAGCGGGGTGCACAGCGCCGCGCCGGCGAGCAGCAGGCCGGCTTGAAAGGCGCCCTCGGTCTGCCCGGCCACCGCGAACTGGACGAACGACTCCAGCGCCAACGCCAGGAACGCCACGGTGAGCATCCCGGTCAGGTCCTGCGAGCCGGCGAACGCCATGGCCGGCACCAGAAGCGGTACGCCGATCCGGACCGGCACGTCCCAGCGGATCAGCCGCTCCCCCAGCGCGGCCAGCACGATCCCGGTGGCGAGGCAGGTGGCCAGGCTGACGCCCACGGCGCCGCCGGGCACCAGACCGGCGACCAGCGCGGGCAGCGGCGGAAGGGCGTCTGTCTGTGCGGTGAAGCCCTGGCCCGAGGCGAAGAGCGCCAGGCCCGCGAACGGCAGGGCCAGCCCGAGCCGGAGCAGCCACCGTGCACCCGCCGTCCGCGGCCAGCGCTCCTCAGCCCAGGTCCGCCGCTGCCACCGACCGGTCACCACTGTGGACTGTGCGTCTGCCATGCGTGGTCTTCTCCCAGTCGGGTGGGCGGACGAGCGACTGCCAGAGCGCCCGGTAGGTGGCGGCGATGCGGCGCGGCGAGTGCAACGGGCGCAGCAGCGCCCGCGGGACCAGTCGGTAGTGGCGGCGGCGGAACGCGCCCATCATCGACGTGTAGACGGTCAGGGCGGCGCCGACGAGCAGGCTGGTCAGCGCGATGGCGAGCACCCAGCCCGGCAGCACCCGGCCGAGCAGATCGTGGGGCAGCAGCAGGGCCGCGAGGAACACGACGTAGAGGACGGGGCTGGCCAGCAACGTGGCCGGTGTCCCGCCGGTCAGCAGGAGGAAGCCGAGCGCCCGCTTGAGGCCGACAGCCTGGAAAAGGGCCCGCGGGCGGTGCGGCGGCGCCGGGTCGTCCGCCGCTGGCTGGAACGTGGTGCTGTCGAGCGCACCGACCCGGTGGCCGGCTGCGGCGACCCGGATACCCAGGTCGGCGTCCCAGCCGCCGAGCCGGCGCAGCGCGTCGGTGCGGAAGTGGCTCGAGGTCGCCCGCACCGGGACCGGGAGGTCGTCGAGGCCGTCCACCAGATGGTCGAGCGGGTCGTCGAGCGCCGCCTGCACGCCGACGGTGCCGGCGCCGGCCTGGTGCAGTGCCGCAGCCGCCTTCCGGAGCTGGTCGGGCTCGGGCCGGTCCGCGGCACCGAAGACGACCACGTGCGAGCCGCGTGCGAACGACAGCCCGACCTCGGTCGCCGCCGCACCGGCCGGCACGAGCACGAACTTCGTCGTCGGCGGCGGCTCGGCGGTGTGCGCGGCGTCGATGGTCTCGTCGTCGTCCTCCGCGAGCAGCAGGATGATCTCCAGCTTCGCGGCCGGGTAGTCGATCGCGCCGAGGGTGGCGATCAGGTCCGGGACGGCGGCGGCCTCGTCGCGGAGCGGGACCAACACGGTGTACGCGGGCAGGTCGCGCTCGTCGAGCGCCGCGGTCACCGGCCGCCCGGCCCGCGCACCGCGCAGGCACAGGGCGAACGTGAAGCCGGCATAGAGCAGATAGCCCGCGCTGGCCAGCAGGACGAGCGCGGCGATCGCCGGCCCGGTCGCGAAGATCAGGGCCAGCACCGCCACCGCTGCGACCAGCCAGGCGCGGTTGAACCCGCGAGGGGCGGCCGGCGCAGGCACCGGCGACGGGCGATAGGCCCGCTGGATGGCCTCGTCGAGGTCCCAGTCGGTGGTCACGCCGACGCAGACCGGCGCGCCGACCGCCTCCTCGATCATCGCCACCCGTTCCGGCGTGGGCTCCTGGGCGGTGGCCACCAGCACGTAGCCCTCGTCGTCGTGGTGCAGCGGCAACCAGGCGTCGCGGAACAGCGTGGCCGGGTCATGCCGCGGCAGGTCCGGGTCGAGCCACTCGGTGCTGACGTCGAGGTAGCCGCAGTTCCAGACCGCCGCCAGGGTCCGGAAGAGATCCCGCCGGGCCAGAGCGCCGCTGGCGACCAGGATCGCACCGAGCGGTGCGCCGGTCCGGCGCTCGACGGCCTCGGCGTCGGCGAGTTGCTCCGGCGTGACCAGCCCGGCGTCGAGCAACAGCTGACCCAGCGACGGATGAACCATGGCCCGATGCTCCCGTACATCCGCCTGGTTTGTCCGTTTATCACGGCCCGGCGTGTCTGGATCACCGCACCGGTTCCCTGCGAGACTCTCTTTCGTGGCCAGGACGCCGGAGCACATGCCGTCTGAACGGGTGTTGGGCTGGACCGCGCCCGCGATCCGCCGTGCGGCGGCGGTGCTGATCCTCTGGGCGGTCGTCTCCGGCGGCCTCGCGGCGGGCTCCGTCAACTGGGAGCTCGCGGTGATCGCCGGCTGGGACGCCGCCGCGCTGGCCTTCCTGGGCTCGGTCTGGCCGCTCTTCCTGCGGGCCGACGGCGACAAGACCGAGCACGTGGCCAGTCGCGAGGACCAGACCCACGGCTCGGCCACCGCCATCCTCGCCGCCGCGTGCCTCGTCAGCCTCCTCGGGGTGGCCTTCGCACTGGGTCGGGCGGCCCACGAGCACGGCAGCTCCCGCGGCCTGCTGATCGGCGTTGCCGTGCTCACCGTGACGTCCGCGTGGACCACGATGAATACCGTCTACACGTTGCACTACGCGAAGCTCGACTATCTGAGCAAGGGCGGCCGCATCGACTTCGGCGAGCCGATCGCCAAGCACAAGCCGACCTATCGCGACTTCGCCTATCTGGCTTTCACGATCGGCATGACCTACCAGGTCTCCGACACCACGCTGCGCAGTTCGCCGGTCCGCCGCAGCGTCCTCGGGCACGCGCTGCTGTCCTACGTCTTCGGCGTCGCGATTGTCGCGGGCGCGATCAACCTGCTCGCCGGCCTGGTCAACAACTGACGGCGGCGCCGGCCAGCAGGTGTTGCAGCCGCAGGCCGTGCGCGACGTCGAGCGGGTGGGACATGCCTGGCCGCGCCCGGAGCACCAGGCCGGGGTCAAACCACCCGGTGGGCGCGCAGGATCGGGTCGTCGGCGATCGGCAGGGTCGGGGTGCGGCCGGCGAACACGGCTTCGGCCTGCCAGCAATACCAGGCGGCGGTGCTGCGATAAGGACGGAAGCGGTCGCCGAGCGGTTCCAACTCCTTCTCGGTCGGCGTCGGGATGCCATAGGCCACCCCGTAGCCGCGGCGGATGCCGAGGTCGCCGACCGGCCAAACGTCCGGGCGGCGGAGCTGGAAAATCATGAAGAGCTGGGACGACCAAGGGCCGATGCCCTTGACCGTCGACAGCCGGCGGATGATCTCGTCGTCGTCGAGGTGGCCGAGCCGCCGGCTGTCGAGCACGACGGCGCCGTCGCGGACGCTCGTGGCCAGGTCACGCAGGGAGATCACCTTCCGCGCGGACAGCCCGACCTTGCGCAGCACCGCGTCCGACAGCGGCAGCACGCCCTCCGGCGTCAGGTCACCGCCGGCGGCGTCGATCAACCGGCCGAGGATGGCCACCGCGGCGGGCCGGGCCAACTGCTGGAAGACGATCCCGCGTACGAGCGACTCGAAGTTGCTCTCCTTCCACAACGGAATCCGCGGCGCCGGCGCGTTTTCCACCAAGCGCGCCATCACCGGATCGCGCTCGGCCAGCAGCGCGGCGGCCTGCCGGAACGTGACCTTGCTCCCCCACTCGGGCGTACCCACGCCCTTACCTTGCCCGCCCCGACCGCCTTCGAGCCCCGAAACCCGCGAAGCTATCGGCGCACGATCTCGCGGCTGACCAGGTCGGTCACGGCCGGGTTCATCGCCGAAGTCCTGGCCAGCGCGCTGGTCATCACCGCCAGCATCGGCGCCGTGGGGACGCGGACCGCCGCTGTGTCCTGACCCGACATTGGCGTTCCGACTCGGCCGGGCGACAAACCTGCGTACGCTCGCGACCAGCGTCTCACTGAGCGGGACGCTTCCTCCAACCACGGCCGCTCGGAGTTAAGGGGACGGTGGCAGATCGCGGAATGTCCCGTGGCACCATCGCCTGATCCAAGAACGCAGAAGGGATGCGATTCGGTTGTCTCGTCGTAAGATCGCCGCCGCCGGTTTCATTTTCCCCCGAGGCGGGGAGGGCAGCAACGTCGACTGACCGGCGGTGATCGCCTAACCGATCGTGGCGGCCGTGATGATTCCGACGAGCAACGCGGCCAGCAGCAGCGATACGACCAGCAAGCCGGCCGGGTTCAAGGCGTCAGACAGGATTGTGGGCGAGGCGAGCAGCCGGCTCGACCAGCTCTCGCCCTCGCCTTCGCCGCCCATCAGTTGACCGTGCGAATCTCGGCTTGGCTTCATCGAGAATCCCGACCCCTCGGTTCTCGCAAGAACAACATCTTATCCACCTCGATGTCTGGACGCCAGCACCGCTGAAGAATGCGATCCTGGCGCTCGCGGGTACAAGCCTTACTGCGAGGTAACACCCATAGGGGACGCGGGTTGCCACGCCTAGCGTAAATTACGATCTTCCCACTATGGAGTGATGTGCCCCTTCCGGGTGCTATGGCAGCATATGCAGAAACCGACCCAAAGCAAAATGCCGCCGCGAGACGGATTCGCATTGAAAACCATGCTGCGCAGCGCCGCCAACTTCGCCGCCTTCGTCGTCGGCGTCGTTGCTGGCGTCGCCCAGCTCGCCGGCTTCTCGGCGGGGATCGGTCGAGTCGTTCTCACTGCCGTCGGAATAGCCTGTCTGCTCTTCTTGGTAGTCCGCTTCTCCCTGCTCTATTACGTCGAGCGGGAAAAGCAGGTCCGAAAAAAGGCGGAGGCGGCCAACCAGCGGGTAACCGCCGTAGAGGTCGCCCATCAACGCTATGTGGACGCCATCTGGGGGATCATCGACCAGGAGGGTCCGGCATATCAGGACGTCCTGGAGATCACCGTCGTGGTTGGCACCGACGACAACTCCGACGCGATCATCGAACGGCGCACCACCATTCCCAAGCCGCGAGTGACGCAGCGCGCCTTCCGGCCGATCGTGCCCGGCGGGGACGCGCCATTGCCGAGCCTGGAGGAGATCGCCCTGGAGGCCCGGATGGCGGCCGATCCGTCCGGCGAAATCGCCGCGCTTCCCCTTGTGCGAAAGAACCTTCGGGTCTGGTTCATTTCGACCCCGTGCTCACCAATCCGGTGGACTGGGAGGTCCACTACAAGCCCAAGGGTCTTTGGGCACCCCTTCGTCGTGACGGCCGCGACCGTCTCAGGTGGACCGACCGCGTTCCGGCGAACAACGGCGGCGCGTCCCTACTGAGTCACCTGACCGTGAAATTCGTCTTCCCGGCGAGCGACAAACCACCGGCGGTCAAAGAGGAGCGTGGTCTCGGCGAGGTACTCGATACAAAGCGCGTCGACGGCACCGACCAGTGGCTGATCGTCTGGCGGGATCCACGGCCGGCAGGTCACCGATACGAGTGGAACGTCAGCCAAGCGGTCAAGAAGGACCGCGGTTGACGGGCCGCGCGACGACCGGCGAGCGCGCGGCGGCTCGTCAGCGGCTCCGGGAAAGGTCCGCGGGGCGGGCGGCGAGTTCGGCGTCGACGGCGCTCGGCGAGTAGATCTCGTCGATCACCATGGCGTGTGCCCCGGTGACCGCCGACTGTGGACCCAGCCGGCTCGTCGTCACCTCCAGATGCCGGGTCGCGCGCGGTAGGGCGTAGCGGTAGAGCATCTCGCGTACGCCGGTCACGAAATGGGTCTCGGCCAGGTCGCCGGCGATCACCAGGACGCCGGGGTTGACCAGGCAGACCACCGTGGCCAGCACCTCGCCGACCAGGCGGCCGGCCTCACGGGCCAGGTGCACCGCCTCACCATGGCCCTCGCGGATCCGTTCGATCAGCTCCGGGCCCGACTGGGTGGGCGTGCCGCCGCTGGTCAGGCGTTGCGCCAGGGCCAGGCCGCTGGCCACCGCGGAGAGGCAGCCGTATAGGCCGCACTCGCAGCGGGCGTCCGGGAACGACGCGAGCCGGATGTGCCCGATGTCGCCGGCGCCGCCGTCGATGCCCCGGTAGACGCGGCCGTCGATCACGATTCCGGCGCCGATGCCCGTCGCCACCTTGACCAGCAGCATTGCCGGGCAGTCGGGGAAGAACGCCACCTGCTCGCCGAGTGCCATCAGGTTGGCGTCGTTGTCGACGAAGACCGGGCAGCCCCAGGTCGCCCGGAGGCGGTCGGCGATCGGCACGCCGTCCCAGCCCGGCATGATCGGCGGCTCGGTGACCACGCCGGCGTCGTATTCGACCGGGCCGGGCACGCCGACGCCCATCCCCCGGACCCGGTCGCTCGACTGGCCGGCCGCGGACAGCAGGCGGCCGAAGGCGGCGTCGACCCAGTCCAGCACGTACGCGGGGCCTTCACCGATCTTGATGTGTTCGTGTTCCTCGAGCAGCAGCGTGCCGCCGACGTCGAGGACCGCCGCCCGGGCGTGGTTGGCACCCAGGTCGGCGACCAACACCACGCCGTGGTCGGTGTCGAACTCGAGCAACTCCGCTGGCCGGCCCCCGGTCGACTCCTCCACCCCGGAGCGGCGCAGGTAGCCGGCCGCCCGCAGCGCGTCGATCCGGGCGACCAGCGTCGACCGCGACAACCCCGTGTAGGACTGGAGCTCCGACCGGGTCCGCGCCCGGCCGGTGCGGACCAGCCAGAGCAGCTGCCCGGCGGAGTTCTGGTTGCCGGACACGCCGCCACGGACGGCGACCGGCGAGCCGGGCGGGCCGGCCTGGGCCGGTGGCCTATCCCTTGTCGGCACCGGCGGTCAGTCCCTCCGTCAGCAGGCGTTCCGTGGCGAAGAAGATGATCACGATGGGCAGGGTAAGCACCACCGACCCGGCCATCAAAACCGTCTTGCTCACTTCGATGCCTCCGGCGAGCTGGGCGAGGCCGAGGGAGACCGTCCAGTTGGGGCGGTTCTCGACCAGGAACAGGAGGGCGAACAGGTACTCGTTCCAGGCGATCATGAAAACGTAGAGTGCGTTCGCCATCACGGCCGGTGCCGCGAGCGGCAAGATTACCTTACGCAGGGTTTGTAACCGTGTGTAACCGTCGACAGCGGCGGCCTCTTCGAGGCTCACCGGAATCGTGCTCAGGTAGTTGCGCAGCATGTAGACCGAAACCGGGATGGTCTGAGCGATGTAGACGATCACCAGACCGCCCAGCGAGCCGCGCAGGCCGAGCCGGGTGAACACGGTGAACAGCGGTATGGCCAGCAGGATCGCCGG
>Ga0193743_1003663_pt1 | contig 10208 bp, 6 predicted proteins | sample L2c2metaG_FD_143038 | JGI IMG/M metagenome (GOLD analysis project Ga0193743, IMG submission 143038) | Soil microbial communities from a riparian zone of the East river system, Colorado, United States - L2c2 | ecosystem: Environmental > Terrestrial > Soil > Riparian zone | place: USA: East River...
CGCTCGAAATTCTGTATCAGCCGCCCATGCTTCTTCCAGGAGATGCCCGCGATGAGATCCAGAGGTTGTTTTCGAGCGAGTGCGGTGGCGAGTTCGACGATAGTGATCTCACCTTGCCCGCGCACCACAACGTCTACATAGGGCTCACGCAGGGTCGACTCGGGACAGAGCGTGGGGTGCCACCCGCCAAACACGACGCATACTTCTGGTGCGTGGCTCTTGACGAACATGGCCGCCTTGATAGCTCCCCCGATCATGGGACCTGTCAGCACCGAAATGCCGATGCAGAGCGCCGACTTGCACTCCTCCGCGATGCGCTCCAGATATCGCGGCTCGATAGCGGCATCGATCAGCACCACCTCGAAGCGGGCTTCGCGCAGAGTGCCGGCCAGCGCCAGCAGCGAAAGCGGTGCGCCGAGCGGAGGACCGTCGTATGGCGGGTAGAAGAGGACGACCTTGCCCCGTGTCAGCATGCCGCCTCCGCCGGTGTGTTGGCGAGCCTCTTCGCGTCGACCGCAGGTTTACTGGAAGCCATCCGCTTCTTCAGCTTGTTGTTCAGCCATATCTCGACGGGATACTTGTAGACATCGTGGTCGAGGCGCCAGCGGGCTGGTAGAGAGATGGTCTTCTGGGCAATTCGCGTAATCGGACCGCGAGTATCAGCCGCGATGGGAATCCTGTCAAAGGCAATACGAAGATAATCACGCATGACCTGGAGCCGTTCATGGTCGCGTCCCTTGAGCCATGGAAGTTGGGTATAGCGCGGAAAGTAGTCGGCCCAGGCCTCAAGGCTCTTGGGTGGCTCAATGCCGTGTTCTGCGCAGTGCTGGAAGATGGGTGAACCGGGATACGGCGTGAAGATGTTCGTCCAGAATTCAGCTCCAGGGAAACGCCGGCAAACGTCCATCATGAAGCTGACCGTCTCCCGGCGTTCCTTGGCGCCTTCACCAGGGAAGGCGAAGATGATATTGAACGAAGGCCGGATATCAGCGGCGAGGCACCGGGCAGCGCTCTCGTAAATCTGATCGAAGTCCTGAAAGGTCTTGTTCATCAATTTCAGAATCTTGGGCGATCCTGAGTCGACGCCCTGGCAGATCTGGTGCAGCCCGGCGCGTCGAAGCAGCTTGAGATCTTCATGCGTGAGCCGCGCAACCATATTGGTCGTCGCCTGTATGCTCCACTTGAACTGTGAGCCTGCGCGCACCAGTCCTTCCGCGATGCCGCGTGCACGGTCGAGATCGACCATGAAGTTGTCGTCGACCACCCAGAGCATTTCGAGACGATAGCGTCTGGTGAGATCGACGGTCTCTTCGACGAACTGCTCGGGCGGCAGGGCGTTCCATTTGCGTCCGTAGACGCCTGCATTGGTGCAATACGCACAGTTGAACGGGCACGCCAGGCTGGAGGTGTACATGGCCCATCTTTTGCCGCAGCCACGTTCATAGGCGTCGAAGTCTGCGATGTGGTACGCCTTCGGAGGCATGTCTACCAACGGCTTGAGCGGCCGCTCCGGCGTAAGGATGAGTTTGCCGCCGCGCTTGAAGCCGATACCCGGAATGAGATCCGGCGCGGACCTCGTTTCGAGATGCTTGACCAACTCCAGCAGCGCATCTTCACCCTGCCCTCGGACGATGTAGTCGACGCATTCAGCCTGCAAAGTCTGATCGGGCAGCAGGGAAGGATGCCACCCGCCGAGAACGATGGGAAAATCCGGGTTCCACTCTTTGACCGCTCGCGCAATTTCGACCGTCTCGCGAATCATGGGTCCCGTGACAAGCGAGATGCCCAGGCAGACTGCATCGCGAACCTCTTTAAGTACTCGCTTCTTATAGTCGGGCGTGATCGTCGAGTCGACGAGGACGATCTGATATCCGGCACGAATCAATGGAGTCGCGACTGCCAAAACACCAAGGGGGGCCGTTGCCTCAGAACTCGCAAAGGAGGGGAAGAAGAAAACCACTTTCCTGGAAGAAGAAGTAGATCTCGGCATCGGTTGCTCTCTTTCCCAATGTGTTCCGTTGAGCGCCCGCGCGTGTCAACCTATCGTCCATATTCTGTCATCGGATTGTCACTATGTCTCGCCGGGAGCTGCACCCGCTCGAGAACAGCTGTAGCGCCTTCGATCGAAAGTGACATGCCGCTGACAATTCGCTTCGACCGCTGCGATACGCTCGACAGAATGTTTGTTGGCGATTGCGATGCATACCAGACGAGATGATCCTTCCATACCCGCATGGAGCGGAGATCAACTCGACTCTCCGACTCCGCCCGAGATTGAAGCTCCTTATTTTGACGACACTCTCAATGCATGGGTGCTCAGCAGACATGCGGATATCCTGGCCGCGTTTCGCGCTTCGAGCCTCTCTCCGGCCAGCCCCACCAGCAAGGAGACCTTGGGCCCATCCGACGAGAGTGCCCGATTGAAGATGCGAGCGGAAACAATGGAGGCGCTCTCTCCTGCACGGCTATACGCGTGGCGCGAGCAACTCACTCCCGAGGCCCGCGCACTGGCCCGCAGTTTGCCCATCGATGAGCCGGTAGATCTGATGGATGGGTACGCACGGCCGCTTTGTCTTTCTTTGGCCGCGATGGTGACGGGCATCTCTCGAGGCGATGCGGAGGCTTTCCATGAACGGGCCCAGCGGATATCGGCCTCCGCCGCCGAGCCTTATGACTCGGCTCTACGCGACAGCGCGAAGTCTGCCAGCACCGAACTGCGGGGTTATTTTCAATCCGGACCCGAGGCCTTGCGCGACTCCGGATTCGTTGCGCTCTCGCAGACCATGCCCTGCATATTGGGAAATGCGTGGTTTGGCCTGCTGCAATTTCCGCAGGTATGGAGTCTACTGCATCGACAGCCGGGACTGATGGAGCAAGCAATCGAGGAGTTGTTGCGCTACGCCGGTCTTGTTCGGATTCTCTCAAGGACGGCCACCACGGACATTGACCTCAATGGCGCTTTCATCCGCAGGGGCGAGCGCATTATCTTAAGGATCGTCGCGGCAAACCGTGACCCTCAGCGCTTCTCCCACCCGAACCGAGTCGATGTCGCGCGCCGCGATGCGGGGCATCTCACTCTGGGGGCGGGTCCTCACGCATGTGTGGCCGCCAACCTGATTCGCATGGCTGCGGTTGCGATCACCCATCCCCTGGTGCAAGGGTTTGCCGCGGCGAATCTCTCGCGCCCCATCGATTGGCAGGGCGGATCCGGTTTTCGTTCCCCCAAATCTCTATCGGTCTGTTTGACCATAGCGGAGGAAGAATCGCGGATCGGCAATCGAGAATAGAACGCGTACGGGTAATAGATTTTTGCGAACGCTGCCGGCCTTCACCTGCCTCACTCTTCCCGCATGAGTTTGGATGGATCGACGGCAAGTGCTCGCCGGGCTGGAATGGCGGACGCTGCAATGCCCAACAGCGCCATCGTCAACACAGCGCCGCCTACCACCGCGGGATCCCGCGGATTGGGATCCTGATCGCCGGTGCGACGACTACCCTCTGTTTCCATGCAGCCCGCCGGCAGAACACCGGGGCGCAGCAGGAAGCTGGCCTGAGGGCGATACGTGAAGAGGAATTGAACACGCGCGCCACAGGGCTGAATTGGAAAGCGATCGCATTGAGCGCGAAACTGAGCAACTTCTTTGGGATGCACCGTTGGGGCTGACTCAACAGCGCGTACTTATCGCCCAAGAGCTGGCCGATGAGTCTTCGCGGCGGGGCGATCCACCCGATCCAGACATCGCACTTAAACGAGCTGCGCTCTCCCGCATTGACGCGCGACTACGGGAGCTCAAGGTCGGGATCGCATCACTGACCGAGCCCGTCCAAACGTCAGCGCCCGTGGAGTAGCGCACGATGCGTCTTGCTCATCGTGTAATCACTGTGATATCGCGGCATTACTACCTCTTTGATCGAGCTGAGACCTTCCTGCAACAGACCTAGTCTGCGCCGAGACTATATCGATATCGATCACTTCCGAAGTGGCTGGCTATTTGCGTGCCCGGCCACCTGGAATGAGCGTTGATGTGGCTGAAAGGTCGCGTCCAAAAAAAATCTCAACCATTCGGATCTCGCTGGAGGCAGGAGATGCCAAAAGGGTCCGACACACTGCTAGGGGATGACTGACATGGGAGCCGCGGTTCGGTCGCCGAAGCCAATATCCATCAGGGTATCTTTAGGGAAGGAGATATTGCGGCCGCGGCCGAAAAAATTCGTGTAGATGGATCTGCTGCCGCCGTAGGCGCTCATCAGGATGGCCAGCGAGTGCGAGCGGACCGCCAGCCCCACAGCTATGCCGACAAGCCGGAAGGCCGTCGCCCCTCCTGCCGCTGGACCGGCGTTGCCTACATCGTTCTTGCCGCCGCTCCCAACCATCGCCAGGCTGACCGAGATGCCGGTAGTGACGTAACGCGATTTCGGATTGGTTGCTTTCGCGCCGCCCTCCTGATCGAGACTGGGACTGTCGGACTCTGCGGCCTGTATGGCCTTGAGCGTTGTATCTACTCGGAATGTAGCTCCACTCGGCAACACCAACTCGTGGAAGGCGATGCGAAGTTGGCCATTGTGCTTCAGGCGGCGAGCGGGCTGCACCTGGAGAACCGATCCGTTCAGTAGCGTCCCCTGCGGCAGAATCAGAAGGTCCTCGGCAAAAAGTGGCTTGGAGACCACGGCCTGGACCGCCGCTCCGTGCTTCGTGGTGCCGGAGTCGAGCGGTGTGACGAGCGAAGCGCGCGCCAGGCTTCCTGGCGGTGGTGGAGTCCCGATCGATTGCAACTCCTGCGCATTGACTGACTCGCTTCCGAAGTCCAGCGGCTCCTGCAAGTCGGCGTAGTAGAGAGTTCCTGCGTCGATGTATTGCGGATGAACGGGTAATTGTGCCTCGCCCATCCGCAGCGCGCGATGCATTTTGCCCGGCTGCTCTACCTGCTGCATCGCCTGTCCCCACTCCTGCTTCGCCTCGGATATCTTTGCTGAGAATCCATGTTTCGCAGGCCCACTCTGAGAAGACGCGGAGTCAACCAGGCTGATGAGCTGGCCGGAGCCGGGGACCACGGCAGCGTGCAGAGGCATTTGCCTGCCGTCCGCGAGCACGATCTCGTCAAACGACACCTGAATGGGTCGTGCCGGCGTGAAGTCGGCGTTCAGGATCGACAATGTGAGCTGCTTTCCGCCGGGGCTGCCAATCCGGGCGATGTGGCCCTGCACTTTGGTATCCAGCGGCAGGACGAGATGATCGAAGGCATAGACCGGCTGCATCAAATGCCCCTGAATCGGCTGCCCCACCCTTTTCACGCGGACCTCACGGTCGAGCGCAACTTGAAGTGGTGTTCCCACGGGCAGAGACAAAGCAATCGAATGCTGGGTGGATGTGTCGCCGGCCGAGGCGTTTGAGACAGGTTTCGGCGAGGTCGGCCACATTGGGGTCTGCGCATGGGCTTCGATCGCAAGGAGCGCGGCAAGAGTGATGGTGCTGGATCTCGCAATCCCCATCATGCCGCGACGTCTCTCTACGAACGGGGGTCTAGTGGACTGCGTATGCATAGACGGAGCCCGGTGTTGATCCCTGTGGAGGCACGATCACAAAGTAGCGTCCGAGCGACTTGTCCAGCAGAGCGTTCTTTCCTCCGGGACCGGACGGAACCTTGCCGACCAGCGTGTACTTGTCCTGACCGCGCTGCTCGTAGACATAGATCAGGCCATCGCCCCCACAGGGAGCATAGAGGCGCTTGCTTGCGGAGTCGAACGCAAGGTCGTCCACGCCCTTGCCGATGGGCAGCGATGAGAGCTCTTTATGGGTCTCGGTATCGAAGATGGAGATATCGCCGCTGCGCGATGCCAAGAAGAGCCGATGTCCAGCTTCGTTCAGGGCCATCGCCACATTGCGCTTGCCCAGCTTCACCGGCCAGCTTGCTGTGACGGCACGAGCCTTGCGATTGAGTACCGTGACCTCGTTCTTCGCCGGATTGTTCACATACATCTTGTCGGTCGACCTCTCAAGCGCCATGGCCTCTAGGGTGTCGCCGTCGACCTTGACATCCGCTACCTTCACGTTGCGTGTGGTGTCCACGATGCTCAGCATGGAGAAGGTTTCGTGGGCATCCCCGCCGCCGTTGTCGATATAGAGAAAGTGGGTTGCCGGATCGTAGCCGATGGAGTCCGCATCCACCTTCAGCGGAATCGATTTCAGAAGAGCGTAGGTTCTGCCGTCGTAGACCCTCAGCGCTCCGGAGCCGCCATCGGTGACGAAGATCCGGTTCAGATCCTCGCGCACAAAGATGGCATGCGGAATCTCGATGTCAGTAATGGAACGCAGATATTTTCCGCTCTTCAGATCAAAAACAAGAACCTGATGCGCAGTCTCCGCGGCAACGAAGAGGCGGCTACCCTTCCGATCGATACCGAGGTGGTCAAACTTCCCGTGTACTGAGGCGGGCATCACGAGCTTGGCGACGGGCCGCAGAGGGTCCTCTGCGGAAGCGCGCCGGATGGGCAGGCTCAGCATGACAAGACAGCTCACTATGAGCACCAGGCCATTTCGCAGCATGCTTCAGCTCCTCGGCTGCCACTTCTGTGACGATGCCTGTTTCCACAGTGTAGCGACCGATCCTTAAGCTGATCTTAAGTAGGGGTGCATGACTGGTGGAGCTCGAGAGAAGGTATTGAGATCCTTGGCTACCGACGAATGCCCGGACATGAAGAGTCGTTGAACGGCGTCCGCTTACCCGCAGCGCTAGTCATCCCGTGGCATGAATGCCACCTAGTGTTGACATCCGACCCGAGCGGTGCCAGGTTCAGGTCGGATATAACTTCTGGGGAATTGAAACGCTGCGCGACGGGGTCACTGGACAGTCAGCGTTGACCGAAATGAAGACCATCGCGAAGCAACTGCAACGGCAATATTCCACCAACGGTCGCGAAGAGAGCGCCAGTGTCATCCCGCTCTCTGAAGTTATCGTCGGCGATGTGCGGCCGATCCTGCCGACTTTGCTGAGTGGGGCGGTGCTGCTGTTGTTGATCGCATGCGTGAATGTGCCAGCCTGGTGCTGGTGCGCTCGGAGAACCGCAGACGCGAGATTGCCGTGAGAGGCGCGCTGGGAGCCACGCTGTATCCGACGAAGCGACCATGAGTGCGAAGGTGGACAGCACGCAGGCGGCGCTGTTGCACCGGTTTTCCGCGTGGCTGGTGGGCGGATTTGCGGCGATGGCGCTGGTGCTGGGCGTCGTGGGGCTTTATGGAGTGAATGCCTATTCGGTGAGTCGGCGAACGCGGGAGATTGGAGTGCGCATGGCGCTCGGGGCACAGCGCAGCTCGGTGTACAAGCTCGTAATGCGGGAGGCGGGATGGCTGACGGTAGCCGGACTGACGATTGGGCTGGTTTGTTCGGTCGGAGCTTCGATGCTGATTCGCAAACTACTGTTCGGGGTAAAGGCGTGGGACGCTTTCACTCTGGCTAGGGTGGCCGTATTACTGGGGCTGGCGTCAATGGCAGCGAGCTTCCTGCCCGCATGGCGCGCAGCATCCACGAATCCGACGGAAGCGCTGCGCGCCGAGTAGTCTGCGAGTGAGATCGTGGATACTGCATTTGAGTTAGTGGAGTCTGCGCGCCTACAGCTCGATTTATTCATAACAACGGAAAACCTGACCGCTTTCGAGAAGCCGACTTCACATTACCAATGCGCTCCTCGATGAGCGTATTGGCGATAATGCGCTATTTGAGAATCGAATTCGGCGTGAAGGTCGGTTGCGAACCCGTTTTAGAAGATATATCCGTTTTGGGCCGCATTTGGAGAAGACAACTCACTCAGGCTCCCTGCTTCAACTCAACTCGTTGCTGGTGGCGTATGACTACGGCTCAAGTGGCTTGCTGGCGGTTGGCAGCAGACCGCGGTCGATCAGGACAGGCGGTTTGCGATGGTGAGTGTGTAGTTCGTAGTCGTAGGCCCAGCCGATCAGGTCCCCGTCGTGCCACTTGCGTGTGCTGATCTCGATGCCGAACGGCAAGCCATCTTCATAAAAGCCGGCGGGCAAGCTAATCGCAGGCATCCCCAGCATGTTGACCCAGTTCGTATCGCTGTGCGGCCCTTCACTCAGATGGCCGTCCTGCGGCATGGTCTCGTCGACAGGCGGCATCTGGATCGCGGGATAGACGAAGCCGTCCAGGTGCAAGCGGTCGAGCTCCGCCTCGTAAAGAGCGAGCACTTTGACGCGCGGGCCGAAAAGATTTCCTTCGGCCTGCGGATCGGTCTCAAGCGCGGCCTGTTGAATGTTAGTGGCTTCGAATGGCCCTGTTTTTTCCCCGCCGATGATGACGGAGGGCAGCGGCTTGCCGACTGTGTGCTCGTATTCAGCGGCAGAATGGTACTGGGTAGGTCCAAAGTCTGCGAGAAACTTCTCGGTGCCCTCGCGGACATAAGGGAGGGTACAGATGTGGGAGGCGGCGAGGGCGAAGCTGTCGGGCAGGATCTGTGAATCGATCAGCACGGTTGCGCCCGCAGCGCGGAGTTCGTCGACGGCACGCAGGAAGCCGGCGCGTGTTTCCGGTTTCAACGGAGTGTGCGATTCTTTGGTTGCCTTTGCAAACTGTTCCGGTGTGGCGTTGGGGCACACCCCCTGAAAGGCGGGCGTTTCTCCGTCAAGAATGAAGGCGGGCACAGCGAAGCGTTTGCCTTTGAGTGCGCCGGGCTTGAGATATCGCGTGTAGGGACCCGGTTGCGCTTTCCTTTGCGAGCCGATGGTGGCCGGATCGAGAGGATCTTCGCCGGCCAGAACGGTGAGAGCAAGTGCTGCATCGGCCACAGTGCGTGCGATGGGCCCCGTGTTATCCAGTTGCCAGTCGAGCGGAGCGATGCCCGCGATGCTGACAAGGCCGCGGGTGGGGAAGATGCCGACCAGGTTGCTCGTCGCCACGGGCATGCGGATGGAGTTGCCCGTGTCTGTGCCGTTGCCGAGGACAGCGAGGTTGGAGGTAACCGCAGTGACGGTGCCTCCCGACGACCCGCCAGGCGAAAAGCGCACATCGTAGGCGTTGCCTGTGCGGCCGAAGGCGGTAGAACGCGTGGTATCACTGGCGGCGAAGTCGGGCATGTTGGTCACCCCAACCAGAATCGCGCCGGCATTGCGGAGCTTGGTGACGATGGTTGCATCGCGCGGCGCAATTAGCTCGTGACCGGGGAGCATGTAGCCAATCCATCCGTCCGTGGTTATCAGGCCGGCGATGCTGGCGTTGGCCTTGATCACGATCGGCACACCCCATAGAGGCCCTGGGCGGAAGCCGAACTGCTTCGCTTCGACGTCTTCGCGGCGTGCTTCGGACAGCGCCGCTTTCGCGGTGACGGTCTGGACCGCCCGATAGATGCCGTTGTAGCGCGCAATGCGGTCGAGGTGCCATTGAACCACCTGCGCGACCGTATAGCGATGCTCACGGTAGAGCGCATGCAGGCGATCCACGGTGACGTCCGTGAGGTCGCGGTCGATCACGGCGTGCGCCGCTCTTTCAGGCACAGGCAAAGGGGGTTGGGCGAGCAACACCGCCGGCCCGAATAAGACCAGAAAAAGTAGCCTTCGCATTCGCCAGTGTACCCCGAGTGTAGGGCAGATCAGCGCCGATCAGTCTGCTTGTGGTCAACACTTTGTTCAACGATTGCCAATAGATCAAAGGGCTCATCCAGCCGAGCAGGTCGGCCACCGAACCGGGCTAGCGAGATTAGTAACGGGTCGACACCTTTCTGAGCTTTTCATATCTGACTACACGAGAGTTACGCGGCAAACTCAGCTTTCCGCAGCTTTGGAGCGAGCAGAATCACGAGGACCAGCGCGAGAAGGTAGACACTGGATGCAAGCACGAAGAGGCTGTTGTAGCTATGCGTTCGCTCTAAGACATGTCCTGCATAGAAGGCGATCAGGAAACCACCCACCGACCCAGCCATGCTTCCGATGCCCGTCACCGAGCCTACGGCGGTGCGTGGAAACATGTCCGACACCGTCGTGAAGAGATTGGCCGACCATCCCTGATGTGCTCCGGCAGCGACGCCTAACAACGCGATAGCAGCCCACTGGGAATCGAGATGCCCGATCGTGAAGACGGGTACCACGAGGCAAGCGCAGAAGAACATGGCAGCGAGGCGCGCTCCTGCAGCCGAAAATCCAAGCTTGCGAAAGGGCGCGGGCAGCCAACCGCCGCCGATGCTGCCCAGGGCAGACATGTTGT
>Ga0193743_1003664_pt1 | contig 10207 bp, 11 predicted proteins | sample L2c2metaG_FD_143038 | JGI IMG/M metagenome (GOLD analysis project Ga0193743, IMG submission 143038) | Soil microbial communities from a riparian zone of the East river system, Colorado, United States - L2c2 | ecosystem: Environmental > Terrestrial > Soil > Riparian zone | place: USA: East River...
GGATCTACGAGGGCGCGTCCGAGGTGCTGCGCCTGGGCATCGCCAAGCGCCTGTGCGAGGAGGTCGTGTGATGGACCTGCAGCTGTCGGGGCGCGCGGCGATCGTCACCGGTGCGAGCCGCGGCCTCGGCCGCGCGATCGCCGCCGCCTACGTGGCCGAGGGCATGTCGGTGGTGGCCGCGGCCCGATCGACGACCGACCTGGCGGACCTGGCCCGGAAGGACCCGGACCGGGTCGCTGCTGTCACCTGCGACATGACCGACCGGGCGGCGGTCGCCGGGCTGGTCGACGTGACGCTGGAGCGCTTCGGGCGGCTCGACGTCGTGGTCAACAACGCCGGCATCGCCCCCGCCGGGGCGTTCGCCGACATGCCGGTGTCCCGGTGGGACGAGGTGTTCGCCGTCAACCTGTTCGCCCCGGTGGTGCTCACCCAGGCGGCGGGCGCCCACCTGCTGGCGCAGGGCTCGGGCAAGGTGATCAACGTGGCCTCGACGTCGGGGCTGCGGGGCAAGCCGACGCTGGCGGCGTACTCGTCGTCGAAGGGGGCGATGCTGCGCTTCACCGAGGCCGTGGCCGGCGAGTGGGCCCGCAAGGGGGTGCAGGTCAACGCCATCGCGCCCGGCGCCTTCGCCACCGACGCCCAAGCGGCGGTGCTGGAGTCACCCGAGATGCTGGAGCGGCGGCTGCGCAAGATCCCCACCGGGCGCATGGGCGAGGTCGACGAGATCGGCCCCCTGGCCTGCTACCTCGCCTCCCCCGCCTCCGACTTCGTGACCGGCGCGGTCTACGTCATCGACGGCGGCGAGTCGTCCAAGCTGTAGGAGGTCGGCCGGTGATCATCGACGGGCACAACCACGTCTGGCCCGACGCCGTGGCCCGCCGGGCGCTGTCGGGCGCCATCCCGGGCATGGACCTGTTCGGCGACGGCACGGTCGCCGGGCTGGCGGCGGCGCAGGAGGAGGCCGGGATCGACCGGTCGGTGTGCCTCGCCGTGGCCGACACGCCCGACCGGGTGGAGGCGGCCAACCGGTTCGTGGGATCGCTCGACCGCTCCCGGTTCGTGCCGTTCGGCACGATCCACCCGCAGCTGCCGCCCGACGAGAACCTGGCCAGCCTGCAGGCGCACGGCGTGCAGGGCGTGAAGCTCCACGCCGTGTTCCAGGGCTACCGGCTCGACGACCCCGGCCTGTACGACACCCTGGCCGTGCTCGAGGGGGTGCTGCCGGTGATCGTCCACGTCGGCGAGGGCGGCGGGTCGGACGGCAGCGTGTGCACCCCCGCCATGCTGCGGGCCATCGCCACCGCGTTTCCCCGGCTGGCCGTGATCGCCTGCCACTTCGGCGGCTACCACAAGCTGGCCGAGGCCGAGTCGGAGGTGATCGGCTCGGCGGTCTACATCGACACGTCGTGGCCCCCGTCGCTGGCGACGGTCGACCCGGCCGTCGTGCGCGACCTCGTCCGCCGTCACGGCGCCGACCGGGTGGTGTTCTCGTCGGACTGGCCGACGGCGTCACCCGCCTCGGAGGTCGCCGCGGTCCGGGCCCTCGGCCTCGACGACGACGAGACCGACGCCATCCTCGGCGGCAACCTCGCCCGCCTCCTCGGGACCGGGACCGCCGGATGAGCGACGGACTCCGGGTCGCCCTGGTCACCGGGTCGTCCCGGGGCATCGGGCGGGCGGTGCTGGAACGCCTGGCGGACGACCACGCCTGCGTCGTGCACTACCGCCGCGACCCGGCCGCGGCCGAGGCCGTCGCCGCCGAACTGGAGACCCGGGGCGTCCAGGTGCTCACGGTCGCCGCCGACCTGGAGCAGGGCGACGACGTCGACCGCCTCGTCGCTGCGGTGGCCGACCGGTTCGGCCGCCTCGACACGCTCGTCGCCTCCGCCGCGGCCAGCCGCTTCGGCCCGGTCGCCGGGGCGCAGCGCCACCACGTCGAGCGCACGATGACGACGGTGGTCGGCAGCTTCGTCCACCTGGTGCGGGCCACGGTCGACCGGGACCTCCTCGGCGCCGCCGGCCGGATCGTGACGATCGGCGGCCTCGACGCCCACTTCGCCCAGGCCGGTCACGGGGTACTCGGCGCCGCCAAGGCTGCGCTGGAGGCGCTGACCAGGAGCCTGGCGGTCGAGCTGGGCCCGTCGGGCACCACCGTCAACACCGTGATCCCGGGTGCCGTCGAGACCGACTCGCTCGACCTCTACTTCCGGGGCGACGACCAGGCCCGCCAGGCCATGCTCGACGGCATCCCGGTCGGCCGCCTGGGCCGCCCCGACGACGTCGCCGAGCTGGTCGCCTTCCTCTGCTCACCCCGGGCCGCCTACATCACCGGCCAGACGCTGGTCGTCGACGGCGGCGCCAGCGCCGAAGGCGGTTCGTGGTCCGCCTTCCGCCACCTCTGGGACTGAGCCGTTCTGTCTTCGCTGAGCCGGCCAGGGCCGGCTCAGCGAAGACAGAACGAAGGTCAGGCGCGGGCCTGGCGTTCGGCGAGGAGGGTGAGCAGGGCGTCGAGCTCGACGTCGACGCCGGCGGCGAGGGGCAGCTCCTGGCTCTTGCGGAGGAGCTCCTTGGCGTAGCGGACCGCCCGCGGGGGCAGCTCGGCGATCGCGGCGGCCATCTCGGCGGCGGCCTCGGCCAACGACTCGAACGGGACGCAGCGGTTGACCAGCCCGGCCTCCAGCGCTTCGGGGCCCGACAGGCGGCGGCCCAGCAGCAGGAGCTCGGCCGCCACCGCCGGGCCGACGAGGCGGGGTAGGCGCTGCGTGCCGCCGCCGCCCGGGACCAGGCCGTGCGTCAGCTCCGTGAGGCCGATCTGCGCCGACTCCGCGATGATCCGCAGGTCGCAGGCCAGCGCCATCTCGCAACCGCCGCCCAGGGCGAAGCCGTTGACGGCCGCCACCACGGGTTGGGGCAGCGCCGCCAGCTGCTCGATGTCGCGGCTCGCCCGCAGGCGGTCGCGGCGCTCGGCCGGTGTCTCGACGGCTCCCGCCTCCTTGAGGTCCATGCCGGCGCAGAAGAAGCGGTCGCCGGCGCCCGTGAGCACGACCGCCCGGATGTCGGCGTCGTCGGCGATGCCGGTCCACAGCGCCTTCAGCTCGTCCCGCATCTGCTGGTTGCGGGCGTTGGCGGCGTCCGGCCGCGCCAACGTCACGGTGGCGACGCCGTTCGCGGCCGACGAGAACCGGGTCGACTCCAGCCCCAGGGACGACGCCCAGCTCACGGGTCGACCTCGGCCTTCGAGCCGTCGTCGCCGTAGCGGTAGATGCCCCAGCCGGTCTTGCGGCCCAGGCGCCCGGCGGCGACGAGGTTGCGCAGGCCGATCGTCGGCCGGAACCGGTCGCCGTGGGCGTCGCTCAGCGACTCCAGCGCGTAGAGGTAGGTGTCGAGCCCGTTGAAGTCGCCCAGCTCCAGCGGCCCCATCGGGTAGTTGAGGCCCAGGCGCAGCGCCTTGTCGATGTCGGCCGGGCTGGCGACGCCCTCCTCGAGCATCCGCAGGCACTCCAGCCGGACGATCGCGGAGATCCTGGAGGTCAGGAACCCGGGGCTGTCCTTGCGGCACACCACGGTCTCCTTGCCGAGGCCGTGGCCGAACGCCACCGCCCGCTCGACGGTCTCGTCCGCGGTCTGCAGCCCGCACACCACCTCGACCAGCCGCATGAGCACCGGAGGGTTGAAGAAGTGGGTGCCCACCAGGCGCGACGCGGCGTCGCCCAGCGCCGTCCCGATCGACGTGATCGACAGCTGCGACGTGTTGGTCCCCAGCAGGGCGTCGTCGGGCGCGGCCTCGAGCACCTGACGGAACACGGCGTGCTTCACGTCGAGCTTCTCGACCACGGTCTCGACGACGACGTCCGCGTCGGCGACCGCGTCGCCCACGGATCCGACCGGCGTGATCCGGGTGACGACGGCGTCGGCGTCGGCGGCCGACATCCGGTCCTTGGCCACGAACCGGTCGAGGCTGCTGCGCATCGACGCCGCGGCCCGCTCCATCTGGCCGGCGTCGGCGTCGTGCAGCCGTACGTCGTGCCCGGCGGTGGCGCAGACCTGGGCGATGCCCGATCCCATGGTGCCCGCACCGATCACGGCGACCTTCATCGTGTCCCTCCTCGTCCACTCGGGCTCATCGCCGCCTCGCGATGTTCACGCAGCACACCTGGCCGTTGCCGCCGACGTTGTGGGTGAGGCCGGTGCGCGCCCCGTCGACCTGCCGGTCACCCGCCTGGCCCCGCACCTGCCAGAACACCTCGCACAGCTGGGCCACGCCGGTGGCGCCGATGGGATGGCCCTTCGACAGCAGCCCCCCGCTCGGGTTGCACGGCAGCTCACCGCCCAGCGCCGGCCCGCCGGAGCGCAGCCACTTGGCCGACTCGCCCCGCCCGCAGAACCCCAGGTCCTCGTAGGCGAGCAGCTCCGCGATCGTGAAGCAGTCGTGCAGCTCGGCCACGTCGATCTCGTCGGGACCGAAGCCCGCCAGCCGGTAGGCCTGCTCGCCGGCGCGGGTCGGCGCGTCCTGGAAGCCGAAGCCGGGCTTGGTGTGCGAGTACATCGTGTCGGTGGCCAGCGAGGTGGCGACCAGGTCGACCGGCGTGTCGGTGAATCTCCCGGCGATCTCGGAGCGGCACAGCACCACGGCGGCAGCCCCGTCGGTGGTCGGGCAGCAGTCGAGCAGGCCGAGCGGCTCGCAGATCGGCGCCGCGCCCAGCACCTTCTCGACGGTCACCCGCCCCCGCATGAACGCCAGCGGGTTGAGGGCGCCGTGGTCGTGGTTCTTCACCGACACCAGCGCCATGTCCTCGCGGGTGAGCGTGCCGTCCTCGACCAGCACCGTGGCGTGCTGGGCGAACAGGTACGGCGACGTGGCGCCCCGCGGGTGCCACCACTGGTGGCTCATCGTGCCCCGCTGGGCGATGAGGCTGGCCCGGGTGGGGAGGTCGCGCATCTTCTCGACGCCCAGCACGACGACCACGTCGTAGGCGCCGGCGGCGACGGCGTAGGCGGCGTTCCGGATCGCGTCGCTGCCGCCGGCGCAGGCGTTCTCGATCCGGGTCACCGGGCGGGGGTGGAAGCCGAGGGGGTCGGCCAGGCTGGCGCCGGTGACGGCCTCGCGGCGGATCAGGCCGCCGAGCGCCGTCGACAGCCAGGCCGCCTCGACCCGGTCGGGGTCGATCCCGAGGTCGACGGCGTCGAGGCAGGCCTGCCAGGCGGCGACGGCCAGGTCCTCGTAGCCGGCGTCGAAGCGCTCGCCGAACCGGACCATCCCGGCGCCCACCACCGACACCCCGGAGCCGATCATCGCAACCTCATCTTCCAGCCGTACTTGACCAGGCCGTCGTCGGCCCCGAGGCGCCGGTACACCAGCTCGACCGGCGACCCGACCCGCACCGCGTCGAGGTCGCTGTCGCAGAACATGGCGGAGACCTGGCCACCCCGCGCACCACCCAGGCCGTCGAGCCGGGCCACACCCACCGACACGGGGGTCGGCTCGGGGTGCACGGCCACGACGTGCTGGCGGTTGTGGGTGACGACCGCGCCCTGCCGCGGCACCGACCGCAGGTCCGACGACCGGCTGCCGCAGTCGAGGCACACCGGCCGGGGCGGGATGCTGACGCTGCCGCACGCCCGGCACTCGGCGCCCACGAGGGCACCTTCGAGGTCGTCCCGCTCGGCTCCCGGTGTGGCTGCCCATGGCACGATCGGCGCCATCGACGGCGCCTCCAGCACCGCCGCCCGCTGCAGGAACCCGACGTAGTCGACCTCGGCGGTCTCGGGCCGCCGGTGCCGCACCGGGACCGACGCCGTCACGGTCACGGGGAGGGCGTCGGCGCCGGCACCGGGCTCGGCGCCGAAGCACAGGCCCCGGGCGCCCGGTTCCGCACGGCTCAGGCAGTGGGCCAGGGCGAGCAGCGGGCCCGCCGTGCCCAGGTCACCGATGTCGGCCAGCTCGTCGACCCCGAGGTCGACCTCGCCGCCAGCCCCGAGGTCGCAGGCCTTGGCGATGGCGGCCGGCGAGCGGGCGTCGGTGTACCCGCCGGCGGCGAACTCCGGCGCCGCGCCGGGGGCGGCCGCGGCCGTCACGGCACGAACGGCCGGGACCACCAGCTCGTCCCGCTCGTAGCGGGCGTCGTCGTACGAGCGCAGGGCACGCGACCCGTCGGGCCGCCAACGGGTGGGGACGCCGTGGCGCCACGTCGTCGAAGCGCCGAGCGCGGCGCCTCCGGCCTCGGCCACCAGGGCGGCGACCGCGCCGGCGCCCAGCGCCTCGACCGGCGTGCCGGGCTCGCCCCGGCGGGCATCCGCCGCCACGACGACCACTCGCCGCCAGCGACCCGCGGCCACGCCGTCGGCCGCCGTCGACAGGCCCACGACTCCCCCGCGCACCGAGCCGGCCAGGTCGACCAGGGCGACGGAGCGGGGGAGGTCGAGGGCCCGGGCCACCTCGGCCGCCGCCGAGTGCTCGGCGTACGGCGACGAGCAGGTGGCCACCACGACGGCGTCGACCTCGTCGCTGCCCACGCCTGTCACCGCGAACAGCGCGTCGAGGGCCTCGACCGCCATGGTCACGACGTCCTCGTCGAACCCCGCCACCGACACCGACCGCACGCCCGGCGGCGCACCCGCGCCCGGCCAGTGCCGCCGCACCTCGGCGACGGCCAACCGTCCCGCCGGCACGTACGACGCCATCCCGGCGATGTGGGCTCCCACGGCCACTTCAGCTCGCGCGGCGCAGGCCGACGGCCATCTCGCCGATGACGGCGCGATGGAGGTCGTTGCTGCCCTCGACGATCTGCAGGACCTTGGCGTCCCGGTACAACCGCCCGATCCGGTACTCCGGCGACACCCCGTAGGCCCCGTGCACCTGGAACGCATCGGCGGCGCTGCGGAAGGCGACGTCGCTGGCGTACATCTTCGCCATCGACGTGAGCTTCCGGGCCCGCTCGCCCCGTTGCAGCGCCCGGGCGGCGTCCTCCACCAGCAGCCGGGCCGTGTGGACCCCGACCTCCATGTCGGTGATCTTCGACTGGACGATCTGGAACTCGGACACCGGGTTGCCGAACACCACCCGCTGGGTGGCGTAGGAGACGGTGTCCTCGAGGCACGCCTGCGCGAGCCCCACGGCCCGGGAGGCGACCCCGAGGCGACCGCGCTCCACCGCGGTCATCGCCACGGCGAACCCCTCGCCCTCGGTGCCCAGCAGCGCGTCGGCCGGCAGGCGCACCTCGTCGAGCACCACCTCGCCGGTGGACAGCGGACGGAACCCCAGCTTGTCCCGGTACGGGTGCAGGCCCAGCCCCACGGTGTCCCGCGGCACCACGAAGGCGGTGATCCCCTTGTGCCCCAGCGACCGGTCCATGGTGGCGAACGTGACGAAGAACGAGGCGACGTCGAGGTTGGAGATCCACGCCTTCGACCCGGCGAGCACGAACTCGTCGCCGTCACGCCGGTAGGTGGTCCGCATGCCGGCCACGTCGCTGCCGGAGCCCGGCTCGGTCACGGCCGCGGCGCCGAACAGCCGGCCCTGGGCCAGCGGCCGCAGCCACCGCTCCTGCTGCTCCGCGGTGCCGAACCGGGAGAGGCCGGCGCCGACCAGCCCGGACGGCATCGACACCAGGCAGCCCATGATGTTGCACACCCGGCTGATCCGTTCGACGAGCCGGGAGAAGGTGACGAAGTCGAGCCCCAGCCCGCCCTGCTCCATGGGGACCACCCCGCCGAAGAAGCCGACCTCGGACATCTTCTCGAGCAGGTCGAGCGGCAGGCGCTCCTCCCGGTCGTACTCGGCGACCCGGGGCGCGATCTCGCGGGCGGCGAAGTCGTCGGCCACGGCCAGGAGGTCGTCGGCAACCGTGCTGTCAGGGGTAACCATTATCATGAATTATACGACCTCCGACTCGAACTTGGCCAGCGACGGGCACCCCAGCAGCGCCATCGCCCGGTCGATCTCGGCGACCAGCAGGTCGATCGCCCGGAGCACGCCATCCGGGCCGCCGGCCGCCAGCCCGTACAGGTAGGGGCGGGCGATCAGGCAGGCCCGGGCACCCAGCGACAATGCCTTGAGCACGTCGGTCCCCCGCCGCACGCCGCCGTCGAGCAGCACCTCCACCCGGCTGCCGACCGCGTCCACCACCGCCGGGAGCACATCCAACGTGCCCGGCAGCCCGTCGAGCTGGCGCCCGCCGTGGTTCGACACCACCACGGCGTCGACCCCGGCATCCGCCGCCCGCGCCGCGTCGGCTGCCGACATGATCCCCTTCACCACGAACGTCCCCGGCCACAGGCCGCGCAGCCAGCGCAGGTCGTCCCACGTGGCCGTGGGGTTGAGCTGGCCGTTCACGATCTGGCCCAGCGACACGTAGTCGGTCGACGAGCTCATGTCGGTGAAGTTGCCGAACGTCACCGGCGGGCCGCCCAGCACCCGGCGGGCCCAGCCCGGGTGGGTCACGACGTCGAAGGCGTTCCGGGCCGTCACCCGGGGCGGGATGGTGAAGCCGTGACGCAGGTCGCGCTCGCGCTGGCCCGACAGCGGCACGTCCACCGTCAGGCACAGGGCCTCGTAGCCGGCAGCTTGCGCCCGCTCCACCAGCGACCGGGTCACCGAGCGATCCCGCCACAGGTACAGCTGGAACCACAGCGGCCCGCTGGCCGCCGCGGCCACGTCCTCGATCGACGCCGAGCCCGCCGTGCTCAGCACGAACGGCAGCCCCCGCTGCCCGGCGGCCGCGGCCACCACGGCCTCGCCGCCCGGGTAGGCGACGCCGGCCAGGCCCGCGGGTCCCAGCACCAGCGGTGACGGCAGCTCACGGCCCAGCACGGTCACGGACTGGTCGCGCTCCGCCACGTCGACCAGCACCTGCGGCTCCAGCGTCACCTGCTCGAACGCGGCCCGGTTGCGCCGCAGGGTCACCTCGTCGTCGGCCCCGCCGTCGACGAAGTCGAACACCATGCGGGGCAGGCGCCGCCGGGCCAGCCGGCGCAGCTCCTCGATCGAGAAGGCCTTCTCGAGCGGCGGGCGCCGGTCGGGCGCCAGGGGCAGCTTCTGCACGAGCCTCACGAGTACTCGGAGGTGAGCACGTCGACGTGCAGGCCCGTGGCGTCGCCCTTGGCCAGCATGCGCGCCGGCCAGCTGCCGTTGGCGAACACGACCAGCACCGTGCAGCCCTCGGGCCCGGCGACCAGCGGCCCGTAGGCGGTGTTGGCCTTGGCGATGCGGACGTCCCCGGGCTTGTGCCAGCGCCGGGTCACCTGCTGGGTGCCCTCCAGGACGATCTCGGCGTAGTCGCAGTCGTGCATGTGCGCCGCCACCTCGCAGTTGGGCGGGAACTCGACGCGGAACACGACCGGCGCCTCGGGATCATCGGGGTCGCCGACGACGAAGCGGCTGGTCCGGGAGCCGTTGGGCAGATCGAGGAACCCGAGCTCGTCCCACGACGTGTCGATCTCTCGCTTGGGCATCACGTGCTCCTGTCGGTCAGCCGACCCGGGCGCGGAACGTCCGGTAGGTCTCGAGCGAGTCGGGCAGCTCCGCCGGCTCGGACGGCCCGGGCCAGCGCTTCCGGTCCGGCGAGTGGATGGCGGCGGGAAGCTCGGTGGCGTCCATCAGGTAGAAGAACCGCAGGCCCCGGGCCCCGAACCTCCACGAGCCGTCCTCACGCCGGTAGTCGTCGTGGTAGCGGATCGCCCCGACCACCATCTGGTCGTCGACCGCCATCTCGGCGTGGGCCAGCACCACGCCCGACGCCGCATCGTCGCCGGTGAAGTCGACCAGCTGGGAGTGCCAGTAGTGGAAGCAGGCACCGACGCCCTTCAACCGCTCCTCGTAGTAGCGGCGGATGCCGTCGGACCCCGAGCCACCGGCCGACCCGTCGGCGTGACCCATGCGGGCGTCCGACGTGAACAGCGGGATGAGGGCGTCGAGGTCGCGGTCGTCGACGGCGATGCAGTAGCGGGTCACCAGGTCGGCCAGCTCCTGCCGGTCCTCCAGGCGCCCCACCCGTTCCTCCAGGGACTGGCTCACGCCGACGTCACCTCGAAGGGCTCGACGGCGTCCGGCGACCGCAGGGCCCGCTCGGCCTTGCGCAGCATCAGCTGCCACGTGTGGTCGAGGTAGTCGGCCGACTCGACGAGCTTGTGCAGGTCCTCGCAGCGGTCGTCCGGCAGCGGCTCGGCGTCCGTGGCCGACAGCTGCACGTCGAGCTGCGCCACATACTCC
>Ga0193743_1003665_pt1 | contig 10203 bp, 4 predicted proteins | sample L2c2metaG_FD_143038 | JGI IMG/M metagenome (GOLD analysis project Ga0193743, IMG submission 143038) | Soil microbial communities from a riparian zone of the East river system, Colorado, United States - L2c2 | ecosystem: Environmental > Terrestrial > Soil > Riparian zone | place: USA: East River...
TACAGTTGAACCTGTCATAACCCATACTTGTGAAAACCCATAACCTGTAATATCCCATAGCTAAACCAGTCCACCGACTTGGTGGGCGGGGAAATGCATACCATAACCCATAGGTCTCCAATAACCCATAACCCATACCCCTCCAGGGGCAAAACCCATAGGTTTTACCTACTATATTAGGCAAATATTAGGTATAATGTAACAATTTTTTGATCAATAAATTTTCACCTGTCATGATGTGCCACTTCAGCCACTTTTGTAGCCTAAAATGTGCGAATTTGACCCTCAGCGTTCTCTATTGTACAACTTTCTCACGGCCCTGATGTTGAACAAAAATGGACGTGCTTGATTTGACCAAACTTTTTTTAACAAAAACACTGCAAGGACAGCTCACAGTTGTCTTGAGTAATGTCTATGTATATTCATTTGTTTCAGCCAAGAAATTTGGCTATGGCTTTCAAATCTATTTTTAGTCCACCTCTCGAAAGCCATGACCTGTAATAACCCATAGCCTGGGCCATCCACCGAGGGGTATGGGTTATAACAGGTTCGACTGTAATTGCAAATTCGGAACAGCTGTAATGATTATCGACTGACTACATCAAGACTATTACATAATAACTCAGTGTAGCAAAATGGAAAAAAATCTAGCTTGCTGAAAAGCTGCGGCCTGACGGCTTGGCTTTGGCTTTTCAAAACCCCAGGCCAGGCCAAAGCCGCCATGAAGCCGTCAACATGGCCCGGCTTGGCTTGGCCTATTTGGGCCTGGCTTGGCCCGGCTCATGGCCTCAGGCCGGGCCAGGCACAGCACTAGTAAGCGCTCTGTATAGCCAAGATGGCATTCTCTCGTTTGGCTCTCGTATGTGACGGCCCGGGTTCAATTTAAGTTGATCCTGACCTTAGCTAGAACAGTATCGCTGGAACCCCACCAGACCATCCAAATGGCTTTCGTAGCGCCCACCCTTTCTCTACTGACACTTAATGACATTTCTGGTAGGCGGGGTTTCTTTCCTTACATTACATACACCAGAAAAGATTACACTGACAAATACATCAAATGTAAGCGGTTCAATCTCAATGACACTCCGTGGCATCGCGCTCCCGTTACGTGCTATTTTTTGGACTACCTCCTCCTCGGAGTCGATGACCATAGTCGCTTCTGACATATCCTTGGCCCTTGGGTCTGAATTTCCCGAGCAATACTTTAATTGTTACTTATGACCAATATAGTAGGATACCTGCCACGATCCTATCAGACGATTCACCGTGACTTGCCAGTCACAGAACTCCACACGATTTCACCGATTAAAGTGCAATGATTTACGAAAACTAATGTTGATTTGTATCGGACAAGTTCCTTCTGGATGCAGTTGACTATAAGTTTTTTTATCGTATAATCTATCCAAACTATTCCATACTACCTCAAACGACACTTCTGGTTGGTTGCTCAAACATCACTAGTAGCCAATTAACTCTATTCCTAAATTCCATACCGGCTCATTGTATTCACCGACTTATCTACCGTCTGAAATTGGATTAACACCACTTAGAACCAGTGAATCATGGGTGGGAGAATGCGGATATCAGTCCCGCTCCAACTCGCAAGGCGGCCGTTCTCTTGGCTCCATGGCTTCCATTAGACAAATACTTAAAAATACATTCTTGCGGTTGCCGATCAGTAAAATTGGTAAGCCATGCCAATGCATGTAGTGATGCATAAATTAGTACCCATCCCAACGAGGTACCAGCATACTATGGGCACGTGTTGACCTGAAGATCAGGCTTTGTTAATCAGAGAGACAGTGAGCACCAACAATTAGAATTCCATGCACACATCGAATTCAGTCATAGAAGAGAGTGGTAACCTCAGTCATCTAATCAGCCTAGAACTTAGAAGGCGGAATGTCTTATCTTCCTTTTAAATATAACTGACAAGGATTCTGAATAATCAAAAGCCCCATTGAATAAAACTCAGAAGAAAAATATATATTCCACGATGGAGGATTCAGAGCTTCGCATCCGAGGTTTCACCGGTACTATATATCCTCGAGGCTCAGGCTTTGAAAGAGGAAGTCGAAGTGAACAGCCGTCATAATAAATGGAAATCTCTTACCTGATGAGCGATTATTGCTAGAGTTGTTCTACTGGATTGTTCTTTAAATGCAGGCATTCGAATCCAATGCATTGCATCTTGTTCGATGTGAAAAATATAAAATTCACAATACTTTGTTTTTGAAACGTTACTGCCAGACATTTGTAAATTACTGAGCCATTTTCCTCAATGAATATCGGATAATAACGCAGTCAGATGGGTGGGGAAAGTACTGCTATAAGTATCCACCGTGACGGTGGACACACAGGCATTTGCAATTGGTGGTCTCTTGGACCGGGGGCGTCCGTGAGACCACCGGGCGTTCGCGACATTGACTGATCCTGTAAAACACGCCTTTTTCTTTCCGTTTTATTGCGTTATTCTGAACAGCTGAACGACGAACAACATGACTAAAACTTATGACGGGGAACCGGCGCGGGAAAGCGAGATTTTGTTCGATGGTGTTGGTTTTTTCAAGTTTGCAACGTAAATGCCCATGCCAACTTATGTCATATTATATCGTATTGTGCGCAGCTGTATGTACCGTTATGTAGCCAATAGCAGCGTGCATCGCCGGGCGCATCGCAATTGTACTACACGCGAAATCTCCGCATGGCTCTACGGGGATTTCGGCCTTGGAGGTTCCATGTTTCTTTCAGCGTTACGCCAATCATCTGAACACAACTTTCCATGGAGAGACGACAAATAACCCCTGTCGGCACAATTTTAGTTCCTACCACAAGGAAAATAGGTCTAAGTCGTATTGATCTCCCTGGGTCCTGTCGCCGTGCCACAGGGGGTCAAGCCATCCGTGGTAGACAAACCAACAAAAGAGTGTCAATGAACATCAGCGCGAAAGGATAGGGATAACAGTACTTGGAGACCACATAGGAGCTGATCTCGGAGGAGATGCGCTTGAGATCTATGGAGTTGGTAAGTACTTTGCACATGTCAACTTACTTATTTTCAGTTACTAGGGAGTCGCTGGATCGCCTCAATCCGTATTTGGTAGATGATCATTAACTGATTTATCGATTGTCTTGAGTTTTTGAAAACTGCGTATGCGATGGCAAGGGGGCGGGCGTCGTACTTACCTCCGAATGAGGATTTAATTCCTTCGCTTCATTCAATCCTGGAGACTCATGGTCGATGGGTCGTCAAGTGTGTTTGATATCCGCATGGTTTGTGGGTCACGTCATGGACTGTCTGGACCCTAAGAAAAACTTGTTTTCTGCCTTTTAAGTTTGGGTGGGCGCTCTTTTTCCGCTTTGCCAGAAACTTCTGATGAAGTGTGAGTATATTCTAATCCTTTTATTCCTCGACGATCTCATAGCATCCCCTCATGACTCATGGAATCATTATCATGGATCTATCTCGGCTGAATCTTGCACAGAGATCTGCGACATATTCTGCCCAATCTGCACTCAATGCTTGGTAAATACGCTAAGCGAACCCAATTCAGTTTTTGCATTCGCAGCAACGTGAGATGTCAAAAAATTTCAGAAACCGTTCAACGTCCACCTTTGTTTTATTTCAAATGCCATATTTGGACAACAGAAGCGTTTTTACCTGATGCCAGTGTAAGATCCTAATTTCCTTGACCATACTATAAGTCGGGGCGATGACTATATACAGCTTACATTTTCGGGCGCACATACCTTGTTCGGTAACTGCTCATGCGCACGCTCGATTCGGAGATCAGTTTCAAAGCAGGTATCAATCATGACAAATAATCCGGGGATACTGCCGGCAACTATTCTGCATAACCGTGTTGCCTAACGTGGCTCGACATAAACCCCATTAGGAGGAGCATCTATTTCCGGCAATAGTTTTGCGCGAATCCCAGTGGATGAATCATGAGCACGAGGTGGATGGATGGTCAGCCAACCTGAAGTCTGGACGGAAGAAATGGAAATGTTGCGAGAGATATTCACTCACAGCATTATTCAATAGCCATCTATGAAAATGTTCTAATGCGTGAGGATGTATCCAATAGTATTGCAGACTTTTATTAAATAAGCTTCAAGGCCGCAGAAGCTACAACTGCGCCGCTGGACGTTTTGATAACCACATGTTTGCCACATTCCTCGGGCCATCGGTAAATTAGTGCATCGTGGTGCAGCTGAAAAAACTATATCGCCGGTCTAATGAAAGTTAGAAGCCGACAGAGCAATTGTACCCGTACGATATGTATGTCCTTTCCAAAAGCTAGAGCTCGTTTGGCGTTAACGCGCTGGTTTGTGACTACAATACCGACACATCCGCGTTGTCCAAGGACTGATCGGTCATCAGAATTTAAGCCTGCTACAAGGTGAAGGTGAGAAGGGCTCCATACAAGGCTTTAAGCCTAACTTATTCGACTTAGGTTGTGTGGACTTTACCTGCCACCTGTTACGCTCTTTAGTCTGCGAATCCCAGATATTAATGATACTTGGCTGATACCCCGAATGCATTGCCTGATTGAAACTAGCCCAGTGACTGTGCTTCATGGAAGTCGCAAGCGGTTGGTGGATATGATCCTCACCGTAGCGTGCAAAACTCTCTGCGGTGATCGGCAATGATGTCCACGGCGACTTTCTGAGTTGCCGAAATGATTACACTTTTTTTTTCGATGTAAAGTTAATTGGCAGAGTTGAGGAGAAAAGGAGAATTTACCTGGTTTCTTTTTTTGCAATTGGAAAGAAATGAGGTAACCATGAGGCGGTTGAACTTCAAATCAAGAATTCCCATCGTGGAAGACAACAGTGCAGATCTTTAGGGTAATGATATAATGGACAGGCACGTGGGAAACAATTCGCGGAGTAGGAATTCGTTTTTGAAGTCTGCTGATTCCATCGATATCGTTTATTTACGGGGCAAGGAAAAGAAGGTGAAACTGGACAAAATTTTGTTACAACCCGATGTCGGCCGCTTCGTATGGTGAATCGGTTTCAATAAAGCCGCATCTTTCTGTCTAATTTTGTCTAAAGTTAGCCCTGTCACTGCAAATCCCATGATATGACTATTCTTGAAGCTTGAGAAGAGTGACATACCACTTATCAGTGAATCTTATTTCATCACTGATACTCAACTAAGTACTCATTCTCTGTTGTTTGAATATAAAAATGTGAATCGGCATGCTACATTTCCTCGGATTTTCATATCCAACCGACTGTCGAAGAGCCGCAGATCGGCCTTGTAGTTGCATAAGACGTCAAGGGTCCTTTCAGGGTTGCTTCCAGACGCCAATCCTTCTTATTTGAGCCTCGGTTTATACGGACACGCTCACATCCCGTCAATCCATAAAAGGAGGTAGTTCGTCGTTGGGCAAACCCCTTCCCATCTTAACCACACCCTTCCAATCATCGATATAAACCCGAGGCTTGCTTTCTTCTCAAACTCGCGCCATCACAATCAGCGCCTCTCGTCTTAGAATCCCGGCTTCCGGAAAATATAACCTTTAGGTCCATTCAAGCCTTATAAACGTTGCTTCTTCGTATCCCTTTCTCCTACCTCCCATGGCTGAATATCAGGCACCCTGCATCCATCCTGTATCCCTACCTAGCATTCATGAAATGTTTCCGGGTATGTCATACCCACGACCCGGATGTATATTACCACTGATAATGGTCAACATAGCCCATCTGATGAGGCCCAAAGACGAATACAACAGCTGGCACAAGTATCCAGAGGTTGGTAGTTCTGTTTTTCGGACCGACTTCCACATCATAATTGACTTTTTTTTATCAGGCCGCCGATAATCATCACCGCCAGCATTGTCAGTCAATGCCCTCGCGCAGTCGATGTTCGCACTCGCCTGTGCCACATTCGCGGATGTCGCCCGCAAGCCATCCGTATCCCCATCACACCGAAAAAAACGCGACACACGATCCTCGTTTACTTCTCCACGAATCTGGCGCCCGGCCTCATGCTGACCCAAGAAAACGTTCCGCCTCACAAATATATTCCTTTGATGTCCTGAGATCGGACCCCATAAACTTGTCTCTACAACACCTTGCTTCCAGTGGGAGTCTCCCAAACCATACCAGTAACCCACAGCAACATCTCAGTCCAAATTCCGTAGCTTCAGGTAGTTCTTTCCGAGTATCGGTCCCGCCTACAACGGCGACTAATATTCAGAGTCCCGTTTCAATGGAAGGACGTTCTCGGGCCCAGCGTACAGATCCCGATCCGGCCGTACCCGCAGTGATATCATTCACTATTTCACGGCCTACATCTGAATCGTCTAAACCCAATCAGTCTCCATCTGAGGATGCGAGTGACGACGACAATCCTGGGGAGACTGCTGGCAAAAAGCATATCTGCCCCACCTGCCTCAAGCGGTTCAATCGTCCAAGCAGTTTACGTATCCATGTCAATACGCACACTGGCGCCACTCGTAAGTCTCATCTTCAATTTCTTTTTGGTTACAGCCATCTTACTGATCCTCATTCCTTTCTAGCATTTCGGTGTCCCTGGCCAAACTGTGGTAGAGAGTTCAACGTGAACTCTAATATGAGGCGTCATTATCGAAACCACACGACACCGGGCTTTTCGCGCGCTCAGCCTAATGACAACCGCCGGAAACGCCGACAAGTCGATGCACTAGATACACTCAGTCATCCAATGCCTGTTGTTGATCAGGCGTATCGAAAACCTCATCCGGCTAGTATGATGCTCTCTCCACCCATCTCCCATTTTTCTGCCAGCGATGATTCAGAGTACGACTCTGACATGGAGGCTTATTCGGTCCAAGAACGTGATGAGCTGGATTACCGCACGAAATCACCCGCGTACCGCCCCACAACGACTTTGACTCAGTCAATGGCGAGAGTCCCTGCTGTGTCTGTTAAGCCACAACATGGGTTCCCTCCCTACGGCGCTACTTCGAGATATCACCAGCGTCATCACCCCTATGGCGACACCCATTCTCGGCCGTTAACTCCAGGATCGAGCTTACATTCATCTTCGCCATCCAATTCACCTTCACCTCGCCTCGTACATAGTTCCATACCGCCTGCCGCTTACAACGGACATCATTCATATTCTCAGTTACACCCTACTAAAAGAGAACAAAAGTACAACCCGTCTGCCCCTTATATTCACTCACTGGCTGATACTCGGGTTTCAACCGCTCTTCGACCCGCATTTCATTCGTAACCGCCTGGTGCTATTTACCCTCGCCTTGTATAATTCATTCATTATCTTGTGTGTCCAGAAAAGCTCCTGTAGTCAATAGTCATACCCCTCCATTGTATACCTTACATCTGAAACAGATATTTTGTAGTTTTTCCCTCATGGTGTAGATCATCATCATTCCGAATAATATTTTGAATCCTTGATTTTCAAACAGGAACAAGTGTCCAAAATAAATAAATAATTGCTTACATATCTGGATGACTCTATCACAACGTGGAGATTAACCTCCGGCCCCCGATCCCTTGAATTTCCCTTGCCCCTAGCAAGCCTACAACGATTTGTAATTGTAAATCGCCCCAACTACCACACAATCGAAAGGGTCGATATTAATCTTACGACCGCATTCAATTCAGCTGGAGCCCGCCCAACCATCATGATCCGCCGAGACGTCGTGCGAGTCTCGGAATTTCTTTGGAATAGTATGTTAGAACTCCAGAGAACTCCCCAATTTTAAAATAAAATTCGGGATAGTTCGGACAAGCTGCAAATTTTTTCAAAAATAAACTTCGTTTGCATGGTATCGTATCTTGGCACCAGCACCTTTAAATCGTGACAAACCAAGAATAAACCGGAAAATCATCGGATTAGAGTCAATAGCAAGTGAGTCAGTGGCGCTAACTGCTACTCTGCTGGCAGGTCATACAAATACAGATAAGAAGCACGGTAAGAGTCACTCTGGTTCAGAGGTTGCTACATACAACCATCAAGGCGCGTACCAAAGCACCCGCAACTGTACAACACATGAGGCTTCTGACTGTCGAGTTGCTAGCTCTGAAATGCTCCGTAAGTACATGATTTAAATCTCGGGCCGGAGTACTTATTTCAAAATTTCTCTTTTAAAAATTTTACCCAAAAAATAAAATGTTTATAAAATTCGGGAACACACGCATTGGATCGACTTTGGCCCCCGTAGAAGGCCGAATGAAATGACGAGGGGCGGCGTGGCGTGTGGGGCCTTGTTTTCTGAGCTCGTAAAGTCAACTCCCGTACGGGACGCCGGCGAGACAGGCATATGACGAGTGTTTATTGAGCACATATGATAAAACTGTGCACTGGAATCATATAAAATTTCTGCTTGACTCATCAGGAACTATTTGAAAGCTGGAATAGTATACAAACATCCGACCGACAAGCGGTGTCGACGATCAGTGTCAATTTTATGCCATAGCAAAAAAGGTCGTAGCGCCTGCGCGTCGCAGCCCAGCGGTGTAACCGCCGGAGTTGGGCCACGATTGTCGCATAACGTAACAAGCATAGAACCTTTGAGGGGCCAGTCGACCCAATGCATAGAAAGGGGTATACATAACTGTATGGCTGTCCTGTTATAATTTGATCGATAACTGGCCATGTTTCCGAGTTCGGCGGCAATTCAAGTTAACAGTCATTCCATCTCGAAAAACGGGAAGACTGTTACCCCGCATCGAGTGAGGAAATAGATAGCCTCATGTTTTACACTTGTGGCGTTGGAAAAGCATCAGAAGATGTTCTTTGATACCGACGTCACGGAATCAACTTTCATTTATAGCCCAACAACGAAATTTTTTTATACTAGCCTTGCCCGTTTTGGGTGTAATAATAATTCCAAGCACAGCTATCGCCATGTCCGAGACAACCTTTCATTTTTAAATTAATAAAAGAATATATTAGAGATACTCACAAGATGACCAGCATGGGTCACAAACGTGAAAACTCTTGAGGGTCGAAAACTCTGTCTCCAGTGGATGCTAAGTGGTAACATCAAAAAATAATCAATAAAAGGAAGCTAGTGTGTCACTTCTCTCAGGTTTGCCGAAGACCACCAAATACTGATTCAGGCGGTTGAGCGCGTCAGAGGCAACTCGTTTCCTGGTAAACGCAAGCTTGTGATTCGTAGTGTTGCCACCGGCTCGGCTCGGAGCCGTGAGCCGAGCAGCCGAGCCATCATTCTGAGCTGGTCGAGCTGAGCTCTCTGGAGCTGCCCTGAGCCGGCTAAACCGTTCCTGGATTACCAAAAATGGCAGGCAGGTCCCATAATAAAACTGAATTTAAATGCAACAGGCTGAAATAGCTCTCCCAAGGATCTTTTTCTTGCTTTGACCAGGCTGGCAGACCATGTTATGGACCCCTAGGAAATAAATACATATTTCAGTGAGTATCTGTTTGTTTAATTTGATCTTCAGGTCTATTCTAACTTATTTTGATGTTGCTTTTAACATCTGTTGAAAGGAGAGCATCACACTCCTTCCTTGTCCTGCTGGATTGGCTTGCCCCTTGAGAAGGAATTGAGAAGGAGGTCTTCTATATCAGTGATTTCTTAAGTTTTGCTTCATCTTTGGGTCATTTCTAATCTATTTTTATGTATATTGAAGGGCTCAATGGGGTGAGAGCCTTGTGCATTTGCTTTCTGACTCTAGACCAAGTAAGGATATTTGGAAGGGGTGGTCTATTTTAGTGAGTTCTTCAATGTTTGACTTCATCTTGGGCTAAGTTCTAATGGATTTTATGTCAGTTAAAGCTCCCAATGGCATAATGAGGCTGCGCCTATTTGTTCTTTGACTACAACAGTCATTGTGAATAGCTTATGGTCTGTGAAGGATATTTTCTATCTTGGTGAGCTCTTATTCAATTTCTGTCATCTTTGGTTTAATTTTATTCTAATCAAAGGGTATTAGAAGATCAGAGTATCATGTCCTTGATTTCTACAGTAAATTAGTCCCTTGGTCTATTAATGTATGTACATTATACCACTGCTGTTAAGCTCGGATTTCAGACAGAGTAGTCATGTTACGACTTCGACCGATTCAGGCTTTACAGCCGTGATTGGATACAGTCAGTATCTGATAATGCCCAAGCATCTGTCCAAGGAGCTAGCTGAGCCCATGAATATCAACTGGAAGACGTCCAGTCAAGTATCCACAGGTTTGAGAATGGATAAATGCCAATCAAGCACTATC
>Ga0193743_1003666_pt1 | contig 10194 bp, 8 predicted proteins | sample L2c2metaG_FD_143038 | JGI IMG/M metagenome (GOLD analysis project Ga0193743, IMG submission 143038) | Soil microbial communities from a riparian zone of the East river system, Colorado, United States - L2c2 | ecosystem: Environmental > Terrestrial > Soil > Riparian zone | place: USA: East River...
CAAGGATGCGCGGTCCGGCGGGCAGGAGCGAAGCGACCGGGGAATCGATGCCGGCGGGCAGGAGCGAAGCGACCGGGGAATCGATGCCGGCGGGCAGGAGCGAAGCGACCGGGGAATCGATGGAGTACCGGCATGAACTGGATCTCGTCCAACATCGATCGCATCATCGAGCTGACCATCAGCCACGTCTGGCTCACACTGGCACCGACGCTCATCGGTCTGATCGTTGCGCTCCCGCTCGGGTGGTGGGCCCACCGATGGGGGCGCGGATACGCGGCCATCGTCGGAACCGCGGGTCTGCTCTACACCATTCCTTCGCTTGCCCTGTTCATCATCCTGCCGGTCATTCTCGGCACGAAGATCCTCGATCCGATCAACATCGTTGTCGCGCTTACGCTCTACACCCTCGCGCTGCTGGTGCGGGTCGTCGCCGACGGGCTGAGCTCAGTGCCACACGACACCGTGGCTGCCGCCGAGGCCATGGGGTATCGCAGCTGGCAGCGACTGCTGTTGGTTGAACTTCCCGTCGCCGTGCCCGTCATTGCGGCGGGGCTGCGGGTTGCGGTCGTGTCCAACGTCAGCATCGTGACCATGGCCGCCCTGCTCGGCATCCCGCAGCTCGGCTCGCTGTTCACGCAAGGGTTTCAACTCAGGCTCTACGTTCCGCTCGTCACCGGAGTCGTCCTGTGCGTCGTGCTCGCGGTCATCTTCGACAGTTTGATCATCTGGTTGAACAAACTGCTAACCCCTTGGCGGCAAAGGACGGTCACCTCGTGAACATCTTCGGCTGGTTCACCGACCCGGCGCACTGGGCGGGTTCGGACGGTATCCCCGCCCAGATCGGCTACCACCTTCTGTACTCGGCGATCGCGCTGCTGGCCGCCCTGGCGATCGGGGTCCCGCTGGGAATCGTCATCGGCTACACGGGAAGAGGCGAAGGGTTGGTCGCCGGCTTCGCGAACGCATTGCGGGCGCTCCCGACGCTGGGGCTGCTGGTGCTGCTCTTCCTGGTCATCTCGCCGGTCGTCACCGGGCAACTCGTGTACGTCCTGCCGACCATCGTCGTACTCGTCCTACTGGCCGTTCCGCCGATTCTCACCGGAACGTATGCCGGCATTCAAACCGCCGACCCGGACGCAGTCGGTGCAGCCCGTGGGATGGGCTTCACCAAGCGTCAGATCCTGCTCCGGGTTCAACTTCCGTGCGCGTTGCCACTCATGATCTCCGGGGTCAGAAGCTCGACACTGCAGATCATTTCGACGGCCACGATCGCGGCGTATCTCGGTCTTCAAGGTCTTGGCCGATTCATTCTCGACGGCAGGGCCCAGGCGGATTTCGCCGAAATGGCCGGGGGCGCCATCCTCGTCGCCGTCCTCGCCATCGTTCTCGAGTTCAGCTTCACCTGGCTCGGTCGAATCATCGTGTCGCCGGGTCTGCGGCGCACCGCCTCGAAGTCCACCTCACCCGTCGCCACGACCGTTCCCAAGACCGTCCCCGCGCCGGCCGCCACCTAGGTGCCACCCGGCGCCGATCATCACATCAGGAGAAATCTCATGAAGAAACGCACGATCCTCTCAGCCCTGGCAGTCACCTCGGTGCTCGCGCTGTCCGCTTGCGGTGGCGGTGGCGGTGATCCCCTGTCGGGAGGCGGAGACAACACCGGCTCCTCGGGTTCACAGATCATCATCGGCTCCGCCGACTTCACCGAGAGTCAGCTGATCGCCAGCATCTACTCCCAGGCACTGCAGGCCGCCGGGGTTCAGGTCAAGGAGCAGTTCAACATCGGAAGCCGCGAGGTCTACGTCGCGGCCCTGAAGGACAGCTCGATCGATCTGGTTCCGGAGTACTCCGGTGCCCTGCTGAGCTACCTCGACCCGAAGTCGACCGCCGCGACCACCGAAGCGGTGACCGGCGAACTCAAGGGCAAGTTGCCGTCGGGGATCTCCCTGTTGACGCCGTCGCCCGCCGAGGACAAGGACGTCCTGGCCGTGACGAAGGCGACCGCCGACAAGTACAAGCTCAAGACGATCTCGGATCTGGCACCCGTCGCGGGTGAACTCGTTCTGGGCGGACCGCCGGAATGGAAGACCCGGACCCAGGGTGTGGTCGGGCTGCGCGACCTGTACGGACTGAACTTCAAGGACTTCGTCAGTCTGGACGCCGGCGGCACCCTGACGATGACGGCACTGGTCAATGGACAGATCCAGGCCGGAGACCTGTTCAGCACCGATCCCGGCCTCGTCAAGAACAACCTCGTCGCCCTCGAGGATGACAAGTCCTTGTTCGCCGCGGAGAACGTCGTTCCATTGATCAAGACCGCCAAGGAGAACGACACCATCACCAAGACGCTCAACGACGTCTCGGCGAAGCTCACCACCGCTGACCTCATCACGATGAACGGCGAGGCCGCCACCGGAACCAACCTCGCCGACATCGCGAAGAAGTGGCTCGCCGGCGCAGGCATCAGCGGATCATAGGAAACACTCGTTCAAAGGATTACCTCTCTCATGGTTACACCCTCATCTGGAACCGCTGGGTCCTCCCAGACCCTTGGTCCCCGTCCCGTCCGCGCCGCACGCGGAACCGAAATCTCCTGCAAGGGTTGGCAACAGGAAGCCGTCCTTCGCATGTTGATGAACAATCTCGATCCCGAGGTCGCCGAACACCCCGACGATCTCGTCGTCTACGGCGGCACCGGGCGCGCGGCACGCAGTTGGCCCGCGTTCGATGCGCTGGTCCGTACGCTGCGCGGTCTCGAGGACGACGAGACCATGCTGGTGCAGTCCGGCAAACCGGTCGGAGTCTTCCGCACCAACGTCTGGGCTCCACGCGTGCTGATCGCCAACTCCAACCTGGTGGGTGACTGGGCCAACTGGGAGCAGTTCCGCAAACTGGAAGCCGAAGGGCTGACGATGTACGGCCAGATGACGGCCGGGTCGTGGATCTACATCGGCACCCAGGGCATCCTGCAGGGCACCTACGAGACCTTCGGAGCGATCGCGAAGAAGCTCGCGGCCTCCGGCCGGTATGAGCACAGTGGGGGCACGCTGGCCGGCACCATCACACTCACCGGCGGTGTCGGCGGCATGGGAGGCGCGCAGCCACTGGCGGTCACGATGAACGAAGGCGTCGCGATCTGCGTCGACGTGGATCCCAGCCGCATCGACCGTCGGATCGCCAAGCGCTACCTCGACGTGAAGGCCAAGGATCTCGACGACGCTCTCGCCCTGGCCATCGACGCGCGAGATGCCAGGCGGCCCTTGTCCATCGGCGTGGTCGGCAATGCCGCCGAGATCTTCCCTGCGTTGCTCGAGCGTGACGCACCCATCGACATCGTCACCGACCAGACCTCGGCGCACGACCCGCTGTCCTACCTGCCCATCGGCATCGAGCTCGACGACATGAAGAAGATGGCCGAGAAGGACCCCGTCTACTTCACCGAGCAGGCGCAGGAGTCGATGGCCAAGCAGGTCGCCGCCATGGTCGGGTTCCTGGACAAGGGTGCGGAGGTCTTCGACTATGGCAACTCGATCCGCGACGAAGCCCGAAAGGCCGGTTACGACCGTGCATTCGACTTCCCCGGATTCGTGCCCGCCTACATCCGGCCTCAGTTCGAGGAAGGCCTCGGACCGTTCCGCTGGGCCGCCCTGTCCGGCGATCCGAAGGACATCGCGGCCACCGACAAGGCGATCCTCGAGCTCTTCCCCGACAACGCACACCTGCGGCGGTGGATCACCATGGCCGGTGAGCGCGTCGAGTTCGAAGGACTCCCGGCACGCATCTGCTGGCTCGGCTATGGCGAACGCCACCGTGCCGGTTTGAAGTTCAACGAGATGGTCGCCTCCGGCGAGCTGTCGGCGCCGATCGTCATCGGCCGCGACCACCTCGACTCGGGATCGGTGGCCTCGCCGTACCGCGAGACCGAGTCGATGCTCGACGGTTCGGACGCCATCGCCGACTGGCCCCTGCTCAACGCACTGCTCAACACCGCCTCCGGTGCCACCTGGGTCTCGATCCATCACGGCGGCGGCGTCGGCATGGGCCGGTCCATCCACGCCGGACAGGTATCCGTCGCCGACGGGACCGCGTTGGCGGCCCAGAAGCTCGAACGCGTGCTGACCAACGACCCCGGCATGGGAGTGATCCGGCATGCCGACGCCGGATACGAGTACGCCACGCAGGTGGCGGCCGAGCGCGGTGTGCGAATCCCCATGCAGGAGAGCGAATGACGGAGATCGATTCCTCGGGATTCGATTCGCTGTGGGCCACCATCCTCGACGTCGGGCAGGACAAGGACACCCGCGGCTATCGCCGGTTCGCCTGGTCCGACGCCGACCTGACCCTGCGCGAATGGTTCCGCGGCTGCGCCGTCGAGCGGGGAATGGACGTCGAGGAGGACCGCAACGGGAACCTGTGGGCGTGGTGGCTGCCACCGGGATGGACCGGCGAACCCACGAACGCGTTCGTCACCGGCTCCCATCTGGATTCGGTTCCCGACGGCGGGGCGTTCGACGGGCCTCTGGGCGTCGTGTCGGCCTTCGCCGCGATCGACATCTTGCGCGCGCGTGGCGTGGTCCCGCTTGTCCCGGTGGCCGTGGCCGCGTTCTCCGACGAGGAGGGCGCGCGGTTCGGTGTCGCATGCGTGGGATCGCAGCTGTCGACGGGCGCGCTGAGCGCCGACCGGGCCCGCGGGCTGAGCGATATCGACGGTGTCACGCTCGCCGAGGCGATGGCCCGCGCCGGACGCAGTCCCGAACACCTCGGCGCGGACGACACCTTGACCGACCGCATCGGCGTCTACGTCGAACTCCACGTCGAGCAGGGCCGTGCGCTCGATCTCGTCGACCGCCCGATCGCGGTGGCCTCGGCGATCTGGCCTCACGGGCGCTGGGAGTTCACCTTCTGCGGTGCGGCGAACCACGCCGGCACAACGCGTTTGGCCGATCGACGCGATCCGATGCTGGCGTTTGCATCGTCGGTGCATTCCGCGCGCACGGCGGCCACCCTGCACGAGGCGGTCGCCACGTTCGGGAAGGTTCTCGTGTCACCGAACGGTGCCAACGCCATACCGTCGCGGATCCGGGCCTGGCTCGACGCCCGCGCCGCGGACGAAGCGACACTGACCGCGCTGGTCGATCAGATCAGTGCCGAAGCCCGCGGCCACGCGGCGCTGGACGGCATCGACCTGCAGGTCGCCACCGAATCCATCACGCCCATAGTCGAATTCCCCGACGGGCCGCGGGCGCGCCTGCAGCGGGCGTTGGCCCGTCTCGGCGACATCCCGGTCCTGCCCACCCAGGCCGGCCATGACGCAGGAATACTCTCCGCCAAGGTGCCCACGGCGATGCTCTTCGTGCGCAATCCGACCGGGGTGTCGCACTCCCCGGAAGAGCACGCGGAGGCCGACGACTGCAACCTGGGCGCCGAGGCACTGGCCGACGTCATGGCGGAGTGGGTGACGTGACCACCTGGTGGTGCGAGCACGCGTGGCTGGGCGGCGACACCGTGTCGGACCGGGTCCTGATCACGGTGGCAGACGGTCGGATCACCGCGATCCACGCCGACACGCCCGCGCTCCCGTCGTCGCGGCAGCTGCCGGGCCTGGTGGTGCCCGGCCTGGCGAACGCGCATTCGCACGCGTTCCATCGGGCTCTTCGCTCCCGCACCCAGCGGGGACGTGGCTCGTTCTGGACGTGGCGGGACCTGATGTATCAGGCAGCGGACCGGCTCGACCCCGACAGTTACCGGCGCCTCGCAAGCGGCGTCTACGCCGAAATGGCCTTGGCCGGAATCACTTCCGTAGGCGAGTTCCACTATTTGCACCACGGCGTCGACGGCGTGCCGTATGCCGATCCGAACGCGATGGGCCACTCCGTGATGGGCGCCGCCGCCGACGCCGGTGTGCGGTTGACCCTGCTGGACACCTGCTACCTCAGCTCCGGTGTGGACGGGACACCGTTGGCGCCGGGGCCGCAACGACGCTTCGGCGACGGCAGCGGCGACGCCTGGGCCGAGCGGGTGGAGGCACTGCACGCTCAGACGCCCACTGCCGGCGGGCCGGACGTCATCATCGGCGCCGCATTGCACTCGGTCCGGGGGGTACCGCTGGAACACATGTCGCCCGTCGTGGAGTGGGCGGACGCGCACCGCGCCCCGCTGCACGTGCACTCCTCCGAACAGACCTCCGAAGTCGACCAGTGCATCGCCGTACACGGCTGCACCCCAACGGCATTGCTGCGTGACGCCGGTGCGCTCGGGCCCCGCACCACCGCGGTCCACGCCACGCATCTCACCGACGACGACCTGTCCGATCTCGATCGAACCGCGACAGGGGTGTGCTTCTGTCCCACCACCGAACGTGACCTCGGCGACGGGATCGGCCCGGCGGCCGTGTTACTCGCAGGCAGCGGACTGTTCAGCCTCGGGTCGGATTCGCACGCGGTGATCGACCTGTTCGAGGAAGCTCGGGCGACCGAACTCGACGAACGCCTGGCCCGCCGCGAGCGTGGCATCATCGCCGCCGACAGATTGCTGCGGGCCGCCACCGTCGATGGCCAGCACGCGCTCGGCTGGACGGACGCCGGGACGTTGAGCGTCGGCGCGCGTGCCGATCTGGTGGCCGTGGACCTGCAATCGATCCGCACCGCGGGTGGCCGCGCGGCCGTGGAGACCGTCGTGTACGCCGCCACCGCCGCCGACGTCACCGACGTGATCGTCGACGGGCGCGTCGTGGTCGCCGGGCGTCGACACCTCGGTATCGACGACCCTGCGGCTCTGTTGGCCGAGGCAGTATCGAACTTGATGGACATACCCGCCCGGGAGGATGCCCGGTGACCGTTCTCTACCGCGGAATCGGTGAGCTCGTCACCAACGACCCGAGCCAGGGGGATGGGAGTGCCCTCGGCATCATCGAGGACGCCGCCCTCATCGTCGACGGCGACCGCATCATCTGGGTCGGGCAACGAACCCATGCACCAGACGCAGACCAATCCGTGGATTTCGGTGAATCGAGCGTGATCCCCGGATTCGTGGACAGTCACGCACATCTGGTCTTCGCCGGCGAGCGGTCGGCGGAGTTCGCGGCCCGGATGAGTGGCCAACCCTATGCCGCGGGTGGCATCGCCACGACCGTCGCTGCGACGCGGGCGGCCGACGACGCGGCCCTCGCCGGCGGGGTCGAGCGGCTGGCCAATGAGCTCATCCATGGCGGAGTCACGACGTTCGAGACCAAGAGCGGCTACGGGTTGACCGTCGTCGATGAATCCCGCTCGCTGCAGGTGGCGGCCCAATTCACTACGGAGACGACGTATCTCGGCGCTCACGTCGTGCCCCAAGAGTTTCGCGACGATCGGGACGGCTACGTCGACCTGGTGACCGGGCCGATGCTCGACGCGTGCGCACCGCTGGCGCGGTGGATCGATGTCTTCTGTGACAAGGGCGCATTCGACGTCGACGAAACCCGCGCGATCCTGGATGCGGGAGTGGCCGCCGGTCTGACCCCCCGACTGCACGCCGGACAACTCGGTCCTGGAGGGGGAATCCAGCTGGCCGTCGAGCTGCGGGCGGCCTCGGTCGATCACTGCACCTACGCGTCGGACGCCGACATCGACGCCCTTGCCGCCGCGGCCGACACCACCGTGGCGACGCTTCTCCCCGGCGCTGAATTCTCCACCCGCGCAATGTGGCCGGATGCACGGCGGTTCATCGACGCCGGTGCCACCGTGGCGCTCGCGACGGACTGCAACCCGGGAAGCTCGTACACCACGAGCATGCCGTTTTGCATCGCGGTCGCGGTGCGCGACATGAATTTCACTCCGGCACAAGCATTGTGGTCGGCGACGAGCGGTGGCGCCGCGGCACTGCGGCGCGACGACGTCGGGGTACTGTCCGTGGGACGCCGTGCCGACTTCGTCCGATTGGATGGTCCGTCGTACATCCATCTGGCCTACCGGCCTGGCGTGCCCCTGATCCAGGACGTGGTCACACGAGGTCGGCTACTTCCGCGGCGGTAATGCCCGTTGCGGGGTCAGGCCGAACCAGTGCGCCAGCGTGCGTTCGAGGGTGTCGGTGGTGGGATTGGCTTGTGATGACGCCCAGGCGACGTAGCCGTCGGGGCGGACCAGGGCGGCGGTGAGCTCGATCGGCTCAGTGGGTGTGCCCGTCACGACATTGAGGGCCGGGCTGCTGGTGTGGAGGCTGCTGGCGAGGCTGCTGCCGTGGGTGAAGTCCAAGAGTAGTGGCCGGCCGTCGCTGGCGAGTTGGGCGATGCGCTGCACGCCGTGGGTGGGGCTGTTGATGGTGATGTCGGGGACCCAGTACCCCACGGCGCGATGATCGTCGGGTTCGGTCGGATAGCGGACGGCGGCGCCGGACAGGGTAACGGCGAGGTGTTCTGCGGCCGTCGGCTGGCTGATCAGTTCACCGACAATGGCCCGTAGAGCGGCGATTTCGGGTCCGGGGCGCATGAGAGCCAGCTGTGCGCGGCTGTGGGTCATCACGTTTTCGGCGGCGAGTCTGCGCTCGGCGTCGTAGGTGTCCAGCAAGGCGGGTTCGACGCGGCCGCGGATGACGTTGGCGAGCTTCCAGCCCAAATTGGCCGCGTCTTGCAGGCACAGGTTTAGTCCCGGTCCGCCCAGTGGGGAATGCACGTGGGCAGCGTCACCGACCAGCAGGACCCGGCCGTGACGGTATTGGCCGGCGACGCGTGAATTGATGCCGGCGAAGCTTCGCAGTACGGGCTCGCTGTCGGGTTCGAGCGATTGCACCGGTACGTGGACGCCGAGGACGCGACCGATGCTGTCTTCGAGTTCAGCGGTGGTCAGCGAATCACCGAACCCCGGATGCTCGGAATCGGTTCGAACATTGTCGGGGGTGGGTGCCAGTTCCAGGGTGCCGAGAAGCGAGAATCCGTCCAATCGACCTCGCATGAACATCCCAGTCCCGGTGCGCAGGAACTGCATCGCGGGTACGCGCCCAAAGCCGGGAACATCCAGTCCGCCAGTGACCGGGTCGATCCATTCCGGTGGCGGGGTCAGCCCACGGCCGATACGGAACACGGCGTCGTTGGACGACATTCCGGGAAAATCGATGCCTGCGAGCTTGCGAGTTGCGCTGCGACCCCCGTCGGCGCCGACCAAGTACCCCGCTTGAATGTCGTAGGGTCCGTCAGGCCCATCGACCTCGACAGTGATGCTCTGGGCGTCTTGGGTGAATCCGCGCAGGCCATGGCCCCAGCGGACATCCACCCCGATCGCGGCAGCACGCTGGGCCAGCGTGTCGGTCAGCCGGGGTTGCTGCACGGGCAGCATGTAGTTCTGACTCGACGATGTTGCGGTCAGATCGAGCATCAACCCCGCGAACATCCCCATCGCCCAGGGATGGGGACCATCCGGTGAGCCGGTCAGCAGTTCGTGGAGGCCACGGTGGTCGAGGAACCGCACCGCCGGGCCGCCGACCCCGTTGGCGCGGGGTTCGGCATTGGGGCCCGGCAACGAGTCGAGAACGATCGGTGTGATCCCGGCCAGGGCAAGCTCACACGCCAACAACAAACCGGTCGGCCCACCTCCGACAATCACCACTTCGGCGTCAGTCATGTCGGGGCCTCCCCGTGTTCTCTTCGTTTCATTCAGGCTTTTCGCGTCGGTGGTCAGCAGAGACTTTGGCCGCCGGCGACGATGAGGCACTGACCCGCGACGTCCGGCGCCGGCGCGGTCGACACGTGTCCGCGTCGACCGCGCCGGTTTCGTTGGGCGGCTTAGCTGTCGGCAAGCGCGCGGTCCAGATCTTTCCTGGCTTCGGTCACCGCCTGCAGAATCTTGGTGCGGGCCTCGGCCAGCGTGGCTTTCTGCTCGTCGGTGCCCGTCCAAACGATCGACCTGGCTCGGCCGGCGACCTCGAAGAGTTCCTTACGGATCTTGAACACGTCGACGAACTGTCCGGCACGCTTGAGGAAAGCCCGCGCGGTCTCGCTGGTGACACCACGCCAGGCGAGCAGGTTGCGGCCCAGTTCGGTCAGTGTGGCCACACCGTTGTCGACCGACACCAGCCCGCGTGCGGCGAGCAACCCGACGGCGAGCTCTGCGATTTCCACGGGCGGGGTCAACGCGCCCTCGGTGGCCTCGGAGACACGTTGCACGATCTGCGCGGCGTCAGCCGGGCCGTCCAGAAGCACCGCCGCGGAGATCGAGCAACGTG
>Ga0193743_1003668_pt1 | contig 10188 bp, 12 predicted proteins | sample L2c2metaG_FD_143038 | JGI IMG/M metagenome (GOLD analysis project Ga0193743, IMG submission 143038) | Soil microbial communities from a riparian zone of the East river system, Colorado, United States - L2c2 | ecosystem: Environmental > Terrestrial > Soil > Riparian zone | place: USA: East River...
GTAGCGCCAGGTGTCGGCCGCGTGGGCCGCACCGGGCATCATGGCCATGCCGCCGAGCGCAGCAAAAAGGCAAAGCGTCCTGCAAGGCAGTCGCAGATGTTTCATCTTGAATCGTCCCAATCCCAGAGGTGGATGCGGTTCGCATCTCTTCTTGCTTGCCAAAGCCCTGATCTTAGTGCCAGGAGCTTTGAATGACCGTCACATTGTATGACAATAATTTGGGTGTCAAGAGACCATACGGGCCTTCGCTAAGGGAGCCCGTGCTGGGGCGCATCACAAGGGGAGGAGCGGGCCGTGTTCAACAGCGAGCCCGGCCGGCCCAGCGGCAATGTCGTGACCGGCCGCAAGGGCGGCGTGTTCCTGCAGATGGAGGTGCTGGGCAAGGCCGCCCATTCCGGCGGCAATTTCCAGGACGGCATCAGCGCCATCGCCGAGCTGGCGCACAAGATCGTTGCGCTGCAGGCGGTCACCGATCTCGCCCGCGGCGTGACGCTGAATGTCGGGCTGGTCTCGGGCGGGCAGTCGGTCAACACCGTGGCGCCCAAGGCCGAGGCGCAGATCGACCTGCGCTATGTCGAGCCGGCCGACCGCGACATCGCCGTCGCGGAGATCGAGCGGATCGCGGCGACGGCGACCGTGCCCGGCACCACCGCGCGGGTCGAGATCCGGGGCGAGTTCAAGCCGCTGGTGCAGGACGAAGCGTCGGCGGCGCTGTTCGACACCTATGTCGGCGCGGCGCGGGATGCCGGGCTGACCGTGGCCGGCGAGTTCTCCGGCGGCTGCGCCGATTCCGGCTTCACCGCCAGCGTCGGCTGCCCGACCATCTGCGCGGTCGGGCCGGTTGGCGGCAAGGCCCATTCGCCCGAGGAGTACATGGAGGTCGACAGCCTGGTGCCACGCGCCCAGAGCCTATTTCTTGCAATCGGTCGGCTCACTCGCTGAAACGCCAATGGAGTGAAGGCACCGAGTGTCCCCCAATCAGGTGGTCCGCCTGCGATCTCTATTGCTGCCGATCGGCAACCGTCCTCACGGTGAACACGTCGGCGACGACCGCCCCATCGGAACCGCGCTGCAACCGGCAATGATGGGCGAGGGTGCCTGTCGGTTCACGGCGTGCGAGCAGGCTGGCCGTGACGGTCTCGCCGCGGTCGATATTGCCATAGAAGAAGACATCGCGCCGGGTCGTCGCCGCGGCCCGCGCCAGCGCACTGCTGGGCACGATAGATACCGGCGCGCAACTGGCCCGGGCCGGCGGCTTCGCGTGGAAGGGAGGAGTCCATCACCAATGTCGGCGGCTGCTTCCTGGGGCAGGCCGCCGGTGCACAGTTCGCCTGCCACGTCTTACGAAAGACATCGGCACCGCGTCGAGCAACTGGGCGAACGTCCGCTTCGAGGTGGCCATCCTTTGGGTCTCGGAGGCCTCGGCAAGCCACTCCTGGCCAGACCCGGATCGATCGAGGCTCTTTTCATTCGATGTCCGCTTCCGAGACGCATATGGAATGTCCGGTTATGGCGCGGTCCGGCCTGATCAGGCCGACGGGTGAGGGCGGATAGCAGCAACTCGGGTATGGTCGACAGCTCCGCGTTTTAATCAGCATCGCAACGCCAACCATAAAATCCGTGGCGTTGACTCACTATCGAATTATCTAACTATGAATTTCAACGGGTTCACATGAGGGCATTAATATGCACCGTTCCCGTCTATGCGCCGTGTTGATCGACTGCAAGACCTCCGATGTGGACGAGGCCGCCCGCTTCTGGGGCGAAGCGTTGGGGCGCTACGTGGACCACGACCACCCGGGCAGCCGCGGCAATTATCGCATGCTGGAGACCCCACCCGACGAGCCTATCGTGCAGATCCAGCGCGTAGACCACGAGAGCCGCGTCCACCTGGATATTGAGACTGACGACATCCCTGCCGAAGTAGAGCGTCTGGAGGAAATGGGTGCCAAGGTGGTCAATCGCCTGGATCGCTGGGTGGTGATGCAGGCGCCGACTGGCCAGCGCTTCTGTGTCGTACGGGTGCAGCGTCCTGGTTTCCCAAAGAACGCCAACTCCTGGAACTAAAATATAAATTCAGTCGGTCCGATGAATGTCCGGTGTCGAGACAGCGACGCGATGACCGCATATGGCGCCCTCCAGCCGGACCGAGCCGTCAGGGAAGGGTGGATTGCCGTTACCTGCGATGCAGTTGGATAGGATGCATCAAAATAGAGCCGTGGCGGCTTGGGTTGAGCCGACCCCGGAATGGCTTTACGGCTGCCGGTCCGGCGAATGTCCGCCATCGCCCCGCGGGCCATGCCGGAGCATCAGTTGTTGGCGGCGTCCCCCCGCAAGCACCTTTGTTGAAACTCCCACGACGTCGACATCTGATCAAAGCCCGCAGGCGAAAGCCGCGGGTATTCTGTCTTGTACCCACATCTCGAATGCTCCGAACTGCCCGCGGCACCGATCGTCAGACGCCCCAGCGCAGCGCAGCAGCGTGGACCGGCGCGTCCCAGAGCCGGACGAGCTCGTCGTCGAGCCGTGACACGGTGACCGAGCAGCCGGCCATGTCGAGCGAGGTGACATAGCTGCCGACCAGCGAGCGGGCGATGCGGATGCGGTGCCGTGCCAGGAGCCGGGCGGCAGCGTGGTAGACGAGGTAGAGCTCCAGCGCCGGGGTGCCGCCGAAGCCGTTGACGAACAGCAGCACGTCCTGCCCGGCCGCGTCGCCGAAATCGCGCAGGATAGCGTCGACCAGCTCCGCCACGATGGCATCGGCCGGGGCCAGGGCGACGCGCCGGCGGCCCGGTTCGCCATGGATGCCGACGCCCATCTCGATCTCGTCCTCGCCGATCGCGAAGGTCGGCCGGCCGGCGGCCGGGACGGTGCAGCTGGTCAGCGCCACGCCCATCGAGCGGGTCCGGCGATTCACCCGGTCGCCCAGCACCTTCAGAGCGGCGAGGTCGCGCCCCTCCTCGGCCGCGGCGCCGACGATCTTCTCGACCACCAGGGTGCCGGCGACGCCGCGCCGGCCGGTCGAGAAGGCCGAGGCTTCGACCGCGACGTCGTCGTCGGTGAGCACCGTCATGATCGGCCCGCCGATCATCTCGGCGGCCATCTCGAAATTCATGACGTCGCCTTCGTAGTTCTTGACGATCAGCAGCAGCCCGGCCCCGCCGTCGACGGCAGCCGCGGCGGCGACCATTTGGTCCGGCGTCGGCGAGGTGAAGATCTGGCCGGGGCAGGCCGCGTCCAGCATGCCGCGGCCGACGAAGCCGGCATGCAGCGGCTCGTGCCCGCTGCCGCCGCCCGAGATCAGCGCCACCTTGCCCGACACCGGCCTGGCCCGGCGGATGAACCGGCAGTCCTCGTCCAGGGTGACGATGTCGGCATGCGCGGCGGCGAAGCCCTGCAGGCTTTCCGTCAGCACCGTCTCGACCGAATTGACCAGCTTCTTCATCGGTGCGTCCTCCCTCTAGCTTACCGCGAGTCAGCTGTCCTCGATCAGGCGGGCCACGCCATGGGCCAGGTCGTCGACCAGGGCCTCGAGCTCCCGGTTCTTCCGGTCGCTGCCGAGATCCGGCAGGTAGATGGTGTGGGCGCGCACGCGCCGGTGCTCGCGGCCGGATTTCAGCCGGTGCGGATGCGCCCGCGCATAGGCCTCGAGGAAGCGCCGCCGGGCCTCCGGCGGGAAATGGCAGATGTCGAGGATGACGTCGATGTGGCTGGCCGGGATCGGCACCGGATAGGCCGGGCCGGTGATCTGGGTGACGAAGCTGCGGTTCTTGCCCAGCGCCGCGGCCAGGCGCGAGCGGGTGCCGGAGGGCCGATTGTCCAGAACCTCCTTGAGGATGGCCTTGTAGGCGGCGACCGGATCCTGGGGCAGCGCGTCCATCCCGCTCACACCTGGACAGCGGCGGCCGCGATCGCCGCCTTGGTGCGGGCGACGGCGGCCGGCGCCACGGACAGGCTGCGCAGCCCGGCCCGCAGCAGGGCGGGCACGAAGGCGGGGTCGCCGGCCATGTCGCCGCACAGGCTGACCTCGATCCCCCGCCGCGCCCCGGCCGCCGCGACCTCCGCGATCAGCCGCAGCACCGCTGGGTTGCCCGGGTCGGCGAGATCCGCCACCGCGCCGGTGTCGCGGGCGGCCGCGGTGACGTATTGGGTCAGGTCGTTGCTGCCGATCGACAGGAAATCGGCGGCGAAGCGATCGACCGCCAGCGCCGCGGCCGGCACCTCGACCATCATGCCGAGCGGCGGGCGCCGGGCCGGGATCCCGGCCGCGGCGAGCTCGGCCACGGCCTCATCGAGCATGCGTCCCGCCGCCGCCATCTCGGCCGGCACGGTGACCATCGGAATCATGATCTTGAGCGGCCCGTGCACCGCCGCCCGCGCCAGGGCGCGCAGCTGGGCCCGGAACGGCCCGGGCCGGGCCAGCGACAGCCGGATGCCGCGGGTGCCTAGGAAGGGGTTGCTCTCGCCCTCGACGGTGAGGCCGGGGATCGGCTTGTCGCCGCCGGCGTCGAGGGTGCGGATCGTCACCGGCCGCCCCTGGGCCCAGCGAACAATCCGGCTGTAGGCCGCGCACTGCCGCTCTTCGTCCGGCAGCCTGCCGCCGTGAAACAGGAATTCGGTGCGGACCAGGCCGACGCCGTCGCAGATCGCGGGATCGATCCGGTCGAGCTCGGCCGGATCCGCCAGGTTGACCAGCACCGCGACCGGGACGCCGTCGCGGGTGACGGCCGGCTGCCCGATCGTTGCCTCGGCCGCGCGCTCCGCAGCCTCGGCCGCGGCCTGGCGCCGGCGGAATTCGGTTCGCGCCGCTGGCGAGGGATCGAGCCACACGGTGCCGGCCGAGCCGTCCACGATCGCTTCCGTCCCGCCGTCGAGGATGGCGACGCCGAGGCCGACCACCATCGGCACGCCGCGGGACCGTGCCAGCATCGCCACATGGCTGGTCGGGCTGCCGGCGGCCAGCGCCACGGCACCGCCGCCGGTCCAGTCGGTGGCGAGGAACCGCGACGGCGTCAGATCCTCCGCCACCAGCACCGCACCGGGCGGCACCGTTTCAGCCACCGCGCCGGCAAGATGGCTCAGAACCCGGTCGCGGAGATCGGACAGATCGGCGATGCGGGCCCGGAAATACTCCTCGCCTTCCTCATATCCGGCGATCTCCATCTCGACCGCCTGCCGCCAGGCTGTGTCGGCGGCGACGCCGGCGGCGATCAAGGCGAGGGCGGGCTCCCGCAGCGCCTCGTCCTCCAGCATCGCCACCTGGAACTCCAGGATTCCCGCGCCGTCGTCGGCCACGGTCTCGGCCAGCGCCGAGAGTTCCGCGATCGCGGCCTCGATCGCCGTGAGGAGATCGTCCACCTCCTGCACCGGATCGCCGCTGAACCGCCGCGCCGCCGCCGGTGCGGCCAGCCGGACCACGGGTCCGATCGCAAGGCCCGGGGCGGCGGGACGGCCGGCGAGATCAGACCGAAGCGGCATCGGGCACCGCCTCGTCGAAATCCCGCGCGACCAGGCCGATCAGCGCCTCGACCGCCGCGACCGCGTCGGGGCCGGCGGCGCGGAAATGCAGCACGGTGTCCTTCGGCGCCTTGGTCGCCATCACCTTGACGATGCTCTTGGCGTCGACCCACGGGCCGGCCTCCGACGCCGCCAGCTCGACCCGCGCCGCATAGGCCTTGGCGAGCTTGGTCAGCTTCACCGAAGGGCGCGCGTGCAGCCCGACCTCATGGGTCAGCAGCACCGTCCCGGATGCGTTCGGTTCCGTCATCGCCTGCCCGCTCATGCTCCCCGTCTCATTGCGGCGACAGCTCCTCGGCCATGCGCCGGACCTCGTCCAACAGCGACCCGCCGGACGCCTCGGTCGCCGCGATCACCGCGCCCTCGACGATCGGCGCGTTGCAGATCGCGACGCGATTCCGCCGCGCCTCCGGCAGCATCTCGACCGCCATCTCGCTGTTGGTCTCGGCGCCGCCGAGATCGACCAGGACGGCCACGCCGGCATCGGACCAGGCCTGGTCGATCGCCGCCAGGATCGCCCCGACATCGGTGCCCAGCCCGCCATCGGGGTTGCCGCCGCACCAGGCGAGCGGGACCTCGGGGCCGACCATCTGCCGTACCATGTCGGCGGTGCCCTTCGCCACGTCCGGCGAGTGCGACACGATGACGATGCCGACATTGCTCATGCTGCGCTCTCCAGGGCCTCGGTGACGGCGGCGACGATCAGCGCGCTGGAGCGCGCTCCGGGGTCCATGTGGCCGATGCTGCGCGGGCCGAGGAAGGAGGCGCGGCCGCGGATCGCCTGCATCGGCACCGTCGCCTCGGCGGCCTGATCCGCGGCGCGGCGCAGGGCGGGGCCGAGCGGCCCGTCGGCCTCGACCAGCGCCCGCTGCACCGGGGCCAGCACGTCCAGCATGGTCTTCTGCCCGGGCTCCGACTTGCCGCGGGCCTGCACCGCGGCGATGGCGGCCGCCAGCGCCCGGGCCGCGTCGGCGCGGGTCGGGGCCGCCGGCAGCTCCTTGCCGAGGGCCAGGAACAGGGTGCCGTAGAGGGGCCCGGAGGCGCCGCCGACCTTCATCACCAGCGTGGTGCCGACCGCGCGCAGCGCCTCGGGCAGCGGCTTCGCCGCGGTGGTGTCGAGCTCGGCCAGCACCGCGCCGAAGCCGCGGCGCAGGTTGATGCCGTGGTCGCCGTCGCCGATCGCCTGGTCGAGGGTGGTCAGCTCCTCGGCATGCGCGACGATCCGCTCCGCCACCGCGCGGATCGTCGCCTTCAGGAGGTCGGCCGGGACGTCCATGCTCCCTCTCATGCCGTGCGGATGCGGTTGCCGGCCGCATCGAAGAACAGGGGGGCGGCGAGCTCCAGCCCGACCTCGTCGCCGGGGCGCAGCGCGGTGTCGGCCTCGACCAGCGAGACCAGCCGCCGCTCGCCGATCAAGAGATGCAGATAGGTCTGGTCGCCGAGATGCTCGATCCAGTCGACCCGGGCCCGGGCGTGGCCGTTGGGCGGCCCGCGATGCACCTGCAGATGCTCGGTCCGGGCCCCGATCAGCCGGGCCGCCGCGGGCAGGCCCGGGCAGGGCATCAGGTCGTGCGGGATCAGGTTGATCCCGGGCTGGCCGAGCCGGGTGGCGACATGGGCGCTGACCGGATCGCCGTAGATCTCGCGCGGGGTACCGATCTGCACCAGCCGCCCGCGGTCGACCACGCCGATCCGGCTGGCCATTGTCATGGCCTCGATCTGGTCGTGGGTGACGTAGAGGATGGTGGCGCCCAGGTCGCGCTGGATGTGCTTCAGCTCCAACCGCAGGTCGGCGCGCAGCTTGGCGTCGAGCGAGGACAGCGGCTCGTCCATCAGGAAGGCCTGCGGGTCGCGCACCAGGGCCCGGCCGATGGCCACACGCTGCATCTCGCCGCCGGACAGCCGGGTCGCCTTGTTGCCGAGCTTGGGCGCGATCCGCAGCAGCTCCGCCACCGCCCCGACCCGCTGGCGGATCTCGCGCTCCGGCACCCGCCGGGTCGGCGAGCGCAGCGGGAAGGCGAGGTTGTCGTAGACCGTCAGATGCGGGTACAGCGAGTACTGCTGGAACACGAAGGTGATGTCGCGCGCCGCCGGGGGCTGGGCGCCGACATCCGTGCCGCCGATCAGGATCCGGCCGGCATCCGCCTGCTCCAGCCCGGCGATCAGGCGCAGCGCGGTGGTCTTGCCGGCGCCGGTCGGGCCCAGCAGCACCACGAACTCGCCGTCGCCGACGGTCAGGTCCAGGCCGTCGACCGCCACCAGCTCGCCGAAGCGCTTGGTCACGCCCTGCAGCGCCAGCTCAGCCATGGCGCCGGCCCTCCTCGTGCTGCCTCTTCTCGCCCTGCCCCTCTTCGCCGTGGGCGGTGCGGATCGCCCGGCCGGTGGCGCCGTCGAACAGCGACAGCCGCTCCGCCGCCAGGCTCATCCGCACCGTCTCGCCGGCGCGGACCGGCAAGGCCGCGGGCAGCCGCGCCTTGATCTGGCCGCGCGGCGTGTCGATGGCGACGATCTGGGTGGTGCCGAGATATTCGGTGCCGAACACGGTGCCCTCGAGCGGCCCGGCATCGTCGAGCCGGACATGCTCGGGCCGGAGGCCGAGCACCAACTCGCCCTCGGCCCTGTTCTCGCGGATCTCCGGTACCGGGATCGCCATATCGTCGATTCTGATGACGCGGTCGCCGCAGGCGACCCGGCCCTGGAACGGCAGGAAGCCCATCGGCGGGCTGCCGATGAACCCGGCCACGAACATGCTGGCCGGGTGCTCGTAGATCTCGCGCGGCGTACCGAACTGCTCGATCACGCCGCGGTTCATCACCGCGATCTTGTCGGCCATCGCCATCGCCTCGAGCTGGTCGTGGGTGACGTAGACTGTGGTCGCGCCCAGCCGGTTGTGCAGCGCCCGCAGCTCGCCGCACATCAGCGCCCGGAACTCGGTGTCGAGCGCGCCGAGCGGCTCATCCATCAGGAAAGCCTGCGGCTCGCGCACCAGGGCCCGGCCCAGCGCCACGCGCTGGCGGTCGCCGCCGGACAGGCCGGAGACCGGGCGGTCGAGCAGATGGTCGATGCGCAGCAGCCGCGCCGCCTCCTCGACCCGCCGCGTGATCTCCCGCGCCGGCATGCCCTGGCATTTCAACGGGAAGCCGACATTCCGGCGCACATTCATGTGCGGGTATAGGGCGAAGAGCTGGAACACGAAGGCGATGTCGCGCGCCCGGGCGCGGTCGAAGGTGACGTCGCGGCCGCCCAGCAGGATGCGGCCGGCGGTCGGCAGCTCCAGCCCCGCGATCATGCGCAGCGTCGTGGTCTTGCCGCAGCCCGACGGACCCAGCATGACGAAGAACTCGCCATCGCCGACGGTGAAGCTGGAGTCCCGCACCGCCGTGAAGTCGGCGAAGGCCTTGTGCAGATGCTCGACCCGGATCTCGGCCATCGTCTCGCCTTCAATCCGGAAAGTGGCTGACGACGATGAAGCCGACGGTGCCGGCCAGGATCGTCAGGAAGGACCAGGAGTAGAGCGTCAGCGAGACCGGCTGCATCAGCATGACGATGCCGATGGCGATCGCCGCAGTCGCCACGTTCTCCCAAGGGCCGCGACGGAACAGCCGGGGGCGTCGGCGGGCGGCGATTGGAGCCGGAGTGCTCTTGCTCATTTCCGCACCGCGCCGAAGGTGATGCCGCGCAGCAAGTGGCGCCGCAGCAGGATGGTGAAGACCAGGATCGGCACCAGGAAGATCGTGGTGCCGGCGGCCACGGCCGGCCAGTCCTGCCCGCCCTCGCCGATGATGATCGGGATGAAGGGCGGCGCGGTCTGGGCGGTGCCGGAGGTCAGGAGGACGGCGAAGGCGTATTCGTTCCAGGCGAAGATCAGGCAGAAGATCGCGGTCGCGGCGATGCCGGTCGCGGCCTGCGGCAGCACCACCTTCACGAAGGCCTGGAAGCGGGTGTAGCCGTCGATCAGCGCCGCCTCCTCGTATTCGCGCGGGATCTCGTCGATGAAGCCCTTCAGGAGCCAGACCGCGAGCGAGACGTTGACCGAGGTGTAGAGCAGGATCATGCCCAGCCGGGTGTCGGACAGGCCGATCTCGCGGTACATCAGGTAGATCGGGATCGCGACCGCGATCGGCGGCATCATCCGGGTCGACAGGATGAAGAACAGCAGGTCGTCCATCAGCGGCACCCGGAAGCGTGAGAAGCCGTAGGCCGCAAGCGTGCCCAGCCCCACCGCCAGCACCGTCGAGCCGAAGGCGATGATCAGCGAATTGATGTAGCGCGGGATGTAGTTCGACGGCCCGGCGATGACCATGTTTCGCGACCGGGCCTCCTCCTCGCACAGCCCCTGCGCTGGACCGAGGCCCTGGATGAATTCGGGCGTCTGGCGGGTGCGCGTGGTGAACAGGTTGCAATAGCCCTCGACCGAGGGTGCGAACACCAGCTTGGGCGGGTAGGAGATCGAATCCTGCGGCGACTTCAGCGAGGTGAGCCCGATCCACAGGAGCGGGATCATGGTGATGACCGCGTAAAGGATCACGATCGCCCCGGCGAAGCGGCGCGCGGCCGGCGAGGGTACGACCACGGAATGGGCGGTGTTGGCTGCGCTCATCGCTGCTTCACCCGGTTGAGGGCCTTGACGTAGATGTTGGCGAGACCGAATACGGCGACGAACAGGATGAC
>Ga0193743_1003669_pt1 | contig 10188 bp, 16 predicted proteins | sample L2c2metaG_FD_143038 | JGI IMG/M metagenome (GOLD analysis project Ga0193743, IMG submission 143038) | Soil microbial communities from a riparian zone of the East river system, Colorado, United States - L2c2 | ecosystem: Environmental > Terrestrial > Soil > Riparian zone | place: USA: East River...
CGGTATGCGTCGGAAAGCTCAGAACTCCGACGCCCGCTATTGGGAACGTGTTCAGGAACGTTCTCGAGAGGGTAATACCAACTCCAAAACTACTCTGGCTAAAACTCCTAACCAATCTAGCTCAACCTCCGGAAATAACTCCACCCAACAACAGAAGGGGCAGTCTGATGCGAAAACCTCTCGTCCGGCTGTTCCGGAGAAAACTCCGAATACTACGAAACCAGATCTTAGTGGTAAGCTAGACTCCCATGGTAAACTCACTGCAAAGGAGCGACAATATCAGATTGATAACAACCTCTGCTTATTCTGTGGTAAAAAGGGACATCGGGTAACCGATTGTCTCTCGGTGAAAGCGAGCACTGCTAAAGGCAGAGCTGCCACCACTACTCCGGCGGCCTCCGCCCCAGAGAAGAAAAAAGATTAGGCAATCCACCTGATACAGCGCAGATGGAGGATTGCCATTCTAGTACTCCCTGTGCTGAGACTACCGTACAGCTCAATGCAGTAGTCACCCCTGACTCTCTTTCTCTTTTCTCTCTTTTCTTGACTCTGGTTCTACCTGTTCCTTCATTGACAAAGGATATGTGGCAGAGCATAATCTTCCTTCTATTCTGATTCCTCCTATTCCGCTCCATCTTATCAACGGCTCTATGTGTCCTCCTATTACTTCCGCTCTCACTCTATCCATTCAGTTCCCTTGTGGGACAACTCACTCCATTAGGTATTTAGTTACCCAGTTGGATTCCGATTTTCTGGGTTGACCGAAGTGTAACATTCCGTGTCTGTCCCGATTCCACTCCGACTTCCGTTCCCGCCATGGCCCCTTCCGTCACTGACTTCCCTGATGTTTCCGAATCCATTTCCAATCCTCTGAAACACCCTTCCGCTGGACCTATCAACATCAGCCTTATTGGCGCCGCTGCTTTTTCAAAGGCAGCACAGGCTGAAGGTTCCCAGACCTTCTCCTTGTCTCTCAAATATGAGGAGGTTTCTGGTCGCTCTGCGACAACAGCATCTTCTGGCTCCGATACAGAGGGTGTCCCCGAATGCTATCACGACTTTGCTGATGTATTTTCCAAAAGTAAAGCCAAAAACCTAGCTCCTCACTGAGACTATGACTTGAAGATCGAGATCGAAGATGGTGCTAAGCCTCCTTTAGGTCTGATCTATCCCTTGTCGGAGTCTGAGTTGGTCACTCTTCGAGAGTTCATCGATGAGCACCTAGCTATGGGTTTCATCCGTTCCTCCAAATCTCCGTTTGGAGCTCCAGTCCTTTTTGTAAAAAAGAAGAATGGCTCCCTTCGGCTCTGCATCGACTTCCGTCGACTTAACGCTATCACCCGAAAGGACAAGTACCCTTTACCATTAATCTCTGACTTATTAGACGCTCCACGACAGGCCCACATTTTCACCAAGCTCAACTTAAAGCACGCTTACCATTTGGTTCATGTTGCTCCAGGCAACGAGTGGAAAACGGCTTTCCGAACTCGTTACGGTTCCTTTGAGTGGCTTGTCATGCCATTCGGACTTACCAATGATGTCTACGTCCTGGTCTATTTGGACAACATCCTCATCTTATCCGACAACATGGCTGACCATAAGAAGCATGTCAAAGAGGTACTCCGACACCTCCAAGAACATGGTCTCTTTGTAAATGGTGACAAGTGTTGTTTCCACTCTGATTCTGTGGAATACCTTGGGTACATCATCGGTTCTGGCGGACTCCGCATGGATTCCACTAAAGTCCAAGTCATTCAGGACTGGCCTGAGCCCAAGAAAGTTAAAGATGTTCAATCATTCCTAGGTTTTTCTAATTTTTACAGACGTTTTATTCATGGTTACTCCGAAATTGTCCTTCCTTTAACCTGTCTCACCCAAAATACTACTCTATGGAATTTTGATGATAATTGTCGTTTTGCTTTTCAGACTTGAAGGATGCCTTCATCATGGCTCTGGTGCTCACCCACTGGAAGCTTGGTCATTCTCTCATTGTTGAAACTGACGCTTCCAATTACGCTTTAGCAGGTATCTTGTCAATGCAGGATGATGATTCCAAGATTCATCCAATTGCATTTCTGTCTCGGACCTTTTCCAGGGCCAAATTGAACTATGATGTTCACGATAAAGAAGTCCTAGCCATTTATGAAGCTTTCTGCTCTTGGTGACATTATCTTGGAGGTGCTAGTTCCCAAATTGATGTTGTGACTGACTGTTAAGCTCGGAGTTTGGACAGAGATGTCGGGTCCGAAGTCGTGCGAGGCGTTGGCTTCAACTTGTAGGTTGCGCCGCTCTCTTGCTGGATGCCTCGAATTTCGGAGGTCCAGACGGAGTAGGAGTGTCCGGAATCGAGCCGAGAAGAAGCTTAAGGAAGACGAGAGCGAGTTAAGGAGAAGTAGGTTGCTAAGTTGATATTCGAACTAGCGAAAAATACATACAACAAACTGGAGTATTTATACTGAAGCGAAACATAAACATATAAGGAGTTATTGTGAAGAGCATATGGTAGTGGAATGAACATATAACAAGGAGACTCGTATTCCGGATGGTGCCGAAGGATGCCAACGTAAATCCTCATAGGTCCTTGTGGTGACCGAGACATGACCTCGAGACTGGTGCGTGCGTGATGTGATTGGCCTGGAACATGGAACGTGTGTGGAGCATGCTGGGGCTGTGGTTGTGCTGCGGTAGAAAGCACATGGTGTTGGTTGGTAATGACAATGATAAGAATGCAGGTTGTTTTGGTGGTAACGGAGTGGAGGGAATATTCCGACGGAGCTCTGATATAAGTCTGACGAAGGTGGCCGGTGGTAATGGTGGCACTGGACAATGGTGAGGCGGCCATCATCGGAGACTCTGTCGGAGCCGTCCTTTGATTGTTCTTCGGAAAGAACGTGACCGAGCATGGACCATGACACCTGCTAGATCTCAACTAAGTCGCAGCCGCAGTTGCCCTAACAGAAGATGGAGATGGGTTGAGGTTCAAGAAGTTGAGGAATGGGATGAGGCCTTCGCAACTGTGGAATCAGTGCAGACAACCAGAACCACTGAACTCTACGACTCCGGTTGTACCAACCACATATTGCCATATCACAATCAGTTTGAAAACTTTGAAGATATTGTCCCTAGACATTTTTGCGCTGCAAACAAACAGAGCTTCAGCACCATTGGAAAGTGGCAGCTGGTTATCAACATACCAAACGGATCAGAAACCTCACAGTTGCGATTAACTGGAGTCCTATACTTGCCTGAAGTCAGTTACATGTTAGTTTCTGTTGAACGGCTTGATGAGGCTGGGTTCACAATGACATTTGGTGGTGGGAAGTGCATCATTTGAGGGCTGGACGATGTGAAAATTGGGGAGGTGTTGAGGAAGTCAACAAAGATCTACAAAGTTGATCATGATGAGGATGTGGCGAGTGCAGTGAAAGAAAAACTCACTCTGGAGCAGTTCCATTGATGGATGGGCCACATATCAATAGATGACACTCGGAAACTCGTAAAAGATGGATTGGTCACAGGCGTTCAACTCGAATACATGCCAATAGGGAACTCCTTTTTTGGCAGTTTGTGTGTCTATGCCAAAGCAACCTGGAAATCGGTTCCAAAGAAGAGAGAGGGGCAGAGGGCAGAAGATTTTGGAGGAGAGGTGCACTCAGATCTGTGGAGAAAATTTCCAGTGGAGTCTCAAGGCAGAAAAAAATGCTACATCACCTTCATCAATGACAAAACCTATTTAACGCATCTGTATTTGCTCCAAACAAAGGATGAGGCCCCCAAGGCATACAAACAGTATGAAGCATGGGTTGAAGTTAATATTGGGAAGAAGATAAAAGTCTTGAACACAGATCAAGGAGGAGAGTATCAGAGAGCAGATTTTGTCAAATACCTCAAGTCAAAAGGCACCCATCAAAAGCTAAATGTCCATGACATGCTGGAGTTGCAGAGTGAAGAACTGAACCATAGGAGAACAGATTTGAGCACTTTTGCATGCCAGCGGCCTTCCAAAGTTCTTGTGGGGGAAAGCAGCACATCACATTGTGTGGTTACTGAACAGAACCACTATGAAAGCAGTAGATGGTACATATGACCCCTTTAGGCGGCGTTTGGGAAGAAACCAAACCTGAGGGAAGTTTGTGAGTGAAGCGAAATGGTGTATGTGAGAGTCGAAGGGGGTATGAAGCTGGGAGGTAGGGTCAAGGAGGGGCATTGGCTAAGAATGGATGAGGAGTCGAAGGGGGTTTGGATCTACTGGCCAGACAGCAAGACGGTCACTGTTGAATGAAACATAACCTACGACAACTTGTCAGCCAGTTGTTTTGAGGAGGAGTTGCCAGCGGTGGCACTTAGCAAAACGACCACTGACTTACCTGTTGTAACTGCCCGTAATATCCCTGTTAATGTCACTACCGACTCACATGTCAAGGAAGACACAGAAACTGATATTGAAGAAACTTCCAGTAAAAGAATATGCAAACCAACCCAAAAAGTGACCGATCTGTTAGAAGGAAGGGTGCAATGGTCTGGAAACGTCAACAAAACAGCGCTCGCACCTGGGATTCAGCAGCCTACTAAGGATTGGACAGAAAACACAGCGGAATTCAAAGATGAGCAAGTGTTAGTGGCCAAAATCAGTAATGCTGAGGCATTGGAACCTTGAAACCTTGCAGAGGCTAAATCTCGTCCAGACTGGTTGCTGTGGGAAAAGGTGATTGAGGAGGAGTTGAGGACATTGAAGGAGGCTGAACATGGGAGCGTGTGGATGCACCAAAGGAGGTGAACATTACATGTTTGCACCTGTAGCATGCCTGGCATCAATTTGGACTGTTCTTGCATTTGCAGCAGCTGAAGACTATGAAATTGGTCAAATTGATATTAAAGTGGCCTATCTTAATGGAGAACTTACAAAAGACAAGATAATTCACATGAGGCAAGCTCCAGGGTATGAGGTTAAAAGTACAGAGGGGAAAAGCTTGGTGTGCCATCTGAGGAGTCATTATATGGGCTGAAGCAAGCAGGAAGGTGGTGGTACCAGAAATTGGTTGATATCATGATGAGACTGGGGTTTACAAGGTGTGAAGGGGACCAAGCAGTATTTTTTAGGAGGTGCAAGGAAAGAAATGTGTTGATGGTTGTACAATCGTGGGAAGCAGTGATCTGTTGATCGAAAAATTCAAAGTCGAGATCGCAAAACATATCAATATAAAGGACCTTGGCGAGCTTCACTGGATATTGGGGATTGAGGTCCATCAAATTTGAGAAGAAAGAAAAATCTTGCTTTCTCAAAGGTCTTACATAGACTTAATCTTGAGGAGATATGGCTTTGACAATTTAAAACAGGTCTCTACCCCTATGGACCTGAATATCCAACTCACTACTGCTCAATCGCCGACGACAACAGAAGAATTCACTCAGATGAGAAACATACCTTACCACAAGGCTGTTGGCTCTCTCATGTACACGTCACTGGGAATGCGCCCAGATATTTGTTTCGCTGTTCAATCAGTTTCAAGATTCAACAACAAACCTGGGCTTACTCATTGGAAGATGGTCAAATGAATTTTTCAATACTTCAAGGGCACACAAGATCACTGGTTAGGTTTTGGAGGGCAGAAGAGGGAGTTATTGGGGTATGCGGATGGGATGGGAGTATGGAAGAGGACCAAAAGGCAATATTGGGCTATGCGTTCATCATAAATGGTGGGGCCATTTCTTGGAGCACAAAATGCCAAGAAATCATCTCCCTATCAACAACTGAGAGTGAATATGTAGCAGCGACATATGCAGCAAAGGAAGGACTTTGGCTACAATCCATTATCTTGCAAGTCTTCAACCTTGACTTATCAGCCACCATGTTGTTTTGCGACAATCAATCAGCTATAGCACTTGCAAAATAGCATCAATTCCATGCCCGTAACAAACACATCAACATTCATTTCCACTTCATATGTTGGATTATCAAAGAAGGAAAGCTATGTCTTGTATATTGCCCAACTGATGATATGATAGCTGACACACTCACCAAGGCTCTCCCTTTGTCAAAAGTCAAACATTTCACAAGCGAACTTGGTCTTGTCGTGCATTGAGGAGGAGTGTTGGGATCAGAAGGTTGTTAGGAAATGCCAAGGCAATGTGTTCAAGACCGAGATCGTCGACTGCTCAAATGATATGTGAGTGCCTCAGAGCCGGAGCGCAGATCAACTTCACAAAAACTTATTGGACTTATGATTCAGTGCTAGGACAGTAAAGTGTACTTGCTTGCTACTTGTAGAGTATTTCTTATCACTCTTATCTTGCTGTTTTCTTGGACTATAGTATCTACTTATTCAGACCATCAGATGCTAGTGGTACTGTGTATAAAGAGTTGATGTAAATGTGAATGAACATTATCGTTGTTAGTATTTCTATAGTCACATCTGTAGTTTGTTTAATAATTAATATTTCAGGATATTTCAGGAAAGCATTTCATTTTAAATTTCTGATGCACTATATCTAACTTGACATTTAAAATCCTTGATTTGGAGTTATAAATAAATTTAAAAGGCCTCTAAATCTTAGTGTTGGAATTTCTTGGACTCAGTTAGGTAGATACATACCAATAAAATTCACATTTGGCCAGTGCAGGTCTAGCACCTTGCAAATGAGTGAAGAAAAGTACTACAACTACAGTACAAATTCTTATTGTGATTACTTAATCCTTCCCAATTTGGCTGAGCTTCCTATGCTCAAAACTGACAATATTCAACACCTAGAACCACTGACGTGTTATTTGGTTTGAGGGGAACTGCAAAATAATGGCCACTACTGTGTCATCCACAAAATTCACATCCCACCTAGCACCCATGGCATCCATGATGTCCCACACATCCACCTGCTTCAATCAATGCAATGGTGTCTGCACTGACAAAGGCAAGGGCTGTCCAAGAAGATACAAAGCTCCCTCCTCAATCCAAACTCTTGAAAAAAAACAATACATCTGGCTTTGGAACAAGGCAGCACAATGCTCTTGTCTCACTGTATACTTAAAAATACATGGAAATAGATATATAATAAGCCCAGAATGAAATGAAATAAACAGAAAATACTGAGATATGGCTGCTGTCTCTGGAGGTCCATGTTGGGTCCATGATGTTAGAAATTGGGGTCGGTTTGATGAACAAGACTGGACTGGTCGCTAGACACACGGCAGGGACTAGTACAGAGTGGGGATACTATATGTATTGGATCAAACCGATGAGGGATTCCGCCCCCATGAGCTTAGTATATATACACAAGGAAACGTGGCTATGCTATTCTACGAGTCCATTCCGCTATTGGTTAATATCCGCTTACTCATGATGATGCAATATGATGCGATTGGTGCGAAATATTCCAACACATGATATGCTCTCCTACACTGACCAAAGGATGAGCATGGGTCCTTTTGAGATTAGTATATTTTTTTCTTGTACTTGATGAATGCTGGGAGTTAGAGGCATCCCGGGAGGCCAGAAGAGACGAAGGAATATGTGGTTGCCTTTTTTAGTAATTAGCTTTCGGCTGGCGGCTCGTTAGCCGGGTCGAACTGATGTAAGCGGCTCACATGCCTGAGCTGGGCCGTGAGCGGACCGAGAGGGTAACAGTTTGAACATTGAATATTGAACGTTGAAACGTTAAGCCATGAATACGTGAACGCATGAATGCGTTCTTTATTGTTCACAGCTAACGATTTGACTTACTTAACGTTCTACTTCTAATTATTCAAGTATCCTTCATAAAGTTTTGACTATGATCGCGTCATTTCGCACAATCACTGATTTGTCATTCACAAACTTGCTTCAAATTCGCTGTGAGCTATAGTACGGATTCAAGTCTCCGATATGTACTTTAATTCGAACCACCATGTCAAAGACCACAGACTTTTCATCTGTCCCAATCCTTGATTATTCCCTTCTCAATTCACCAATTACGAGAACATCCTTCATTACCCAACTGCGCCATGCTCTAGTCAATGTTGGATTTCTATATCTCTCTAATCACCCTGTATCGCAAGCCGACATCGATTTACTGATCAATTGTATACCCAAATTGTTTGCTCTTCCTCAGGTGGAGAAAGAGAAGATTCGGATGATCCACTCCGAACACTTCTTGGGTTATTCACGTTTGGGCGCCGAGCTGACCAAAGGAGCTGTAGACCAAAGAGAACAGTTCGATTTTGCAACGAAACATGAGTGTCGATGGAAGGAGGGAGATCCAGACCATTACCGACTTTGGGGAGCTTCACAGGTTCGTGATCTGTTATACCTCATAGTTATAAACTCCGTCTAACGCTATGAAGTGGCCAGACGAGAAAGTAATCCCTGGGTTTAGGGACGTATTGGAACGCTATCTTGCCCAGGTGGAAGATCTCAGCTACAAGTTCAACTCTTTGGTAGCAGAGGCTTTCGGACTTGGGTCAGACGGCCTCTCACAATTTTTTGATATCCCACCATTGATGCAGCACCGTGCAAAGATTGTCCAATACCCGGTTGTTGAAGGTTCAAGCGAAAGCGATCAAGGCGTTGGACCTCATTACGACGCTGGATTCTTGACTTTTGTACGTTTCATAAGTGATTGGATTGGCCCCCTTGAAAGTTGGTAACTGAAAAGTTTCTATACCAGTTGTTGCAAGCTTCACCTCACCGTGGTTTGCAAGTTCAAAACCTAGCTGGTGATTGGATTGATGCGCCTCCTATCCCTGGAACCTTCGTTGTCAATCTCGGAAAGGGTATGTACAAACAAAAAAAAAGGTACCCTCTTGCTTCACTTCGTTGATATGAATCTATCTAGCTCTAGAGTTTGTGACCAGCGGATTAGCAAGAGCTACTTCACACCGTGTGCTTTCACCAAAAGGGGCCACCCCCAGATATTCAGTGCCGTTTTTCATGAATATTGGACTGGACGTTAAGCTTACGGACCATATACTTCAATGTAAGTATCCCTATCCCTTCATACGAAAACTTTATTCCTTATCCTTCTCAAGTCCCGCCCGATATTGCGAAATTACGAGAGGAACGAGGACTTGTTTCATCTACTGATTGTGAGTTCGTAGAATGGACATCAAGGCTCAAAGCTTTGATTAACACACACAAATAAATTAGCTGTGAATTTCACAGAATTCGACCGGGAACCTTCAGGACAAGTCAATCTTATTGGAAGAGTCAAGTACGTTCATTTTTTTTCACACCCATCGTGCGCTTATCGTTTCGGTTTCAGGAGCCATCCTGACGTGGGCGAACAACATTATCCTGAACTCTTCAAGCAAATCTTCCCCAACGGTTATTCTGGCAAAGGAAGTGCTTATTAGGATTGTATCAACACAAATATTTTGTGGAAGGTCAACGGGAAATGCATCCTAGAGCATTAGCCCTTGTGCATATGTACCATCTCATCCAGCTGGCTGCTGGGGTTCCCACCATCTGCTGTATTTCTTGAGCAATTCTTCCCGCTTTTCTATATCATACAACTCTAATTCTTTTAGTCTCGGGGTCCTTGTTATTCGATTAGATTCTGCTAGAGTGAACAGAAACGTAAAATATCATGATCGTGGCTGGAACAGTTCAAACACTTACTAGGCTATTGAATGAGATCTAGAAGACAGCCAACTCGGGGAACTAAGATCTTCTCTTTTAAGTTTTATGAAGTCCATGCTATTTCTCCTCGGGCTCACCGCATACCGGAGACAGGATTTGTTTGCTAAGTTTTGCAATCTGTACGCCGGTTCAGATGGAGAGTAACGGGTGCCTTCAAGTAAGTATCGCGTTCACAATAAATAAGACCTCAGCTGTCGTCAACGGGGTAGTGTCAGGTTGTGGTGAGACGCGAATATATATACCATGGTTCTTATCGTACCACACAAGAAGGGCTTGTGCGAGAAGGAAGATTCTCGTGCATCCATAAAATGTTCAATATTCTGTTGTACGAGGCAGTTCCGACAGCGGTGTATTGGACATTCTTGAGACATGTCAACGTAGTCTACCCTGAGTCAGTGTCGTGACAACGGACTGTAAACATAGCATTTATCGATAGTAAAGACCGCAGGCAAATCTCAAAAGGAAGCTTTGTTCCGTCGTGTGATGGATGGTCACAGACAAACACTCTACCCCACCCAAAGGACCACCAGCCGTGTTTCCTCTACCACCTACCCTCGAGCTTCGAGTATCTACATCAATT
>Ga0193743_1003670_pt1 | contig 10187 bp, 9 predicted proteins | sample L2c2metaG_FD_143038 | JGI IMG/M metagenome (GOLD analysis project Ga0193743, IMG submission 143038) | Soil microbial communities from a riparian zone of the East river system, Colorado, United States - L2c2 | ecosystem: Environmental > Terrestrial > Soil > Riparian zone | place: USA: East River...
CCCGCACGGCCGCCAGGTGCTCGATCGGCTGGTGGGTGGGGCCGTCCTGGCCGAGGCCCACCGAGTCGTGGCTCCAGGAGTAGACGACCTTGGCGTGCGACAGCGCCGCCAGCCGCACCGACGGGCGCATGTAGTCGCTGAACACGAAGAACGTGCCCCCGAACGGCAGCACGCCGCCGTGGAGCGACATGCCGTTGAGCACGCCGCCCATGCCGTGCTCGCGGATGCCGAAGTAGATCTGGCGGCCCTCGGGATTGTCCGCCGTCTGCTGGCCGCTGTGGGCGAAGGCGGTGCCGGTGTTGCCGGTGAGGTCGGCGCCGCCGCCGATCAGGCCGGGCACCACGTCGGCCAGCGCGTTCAGGCACTTGTTCGACGCGGCGCGGGTGGGCACCGACTCGCCCGCTTCCCAGGTGGGGAGCTGCGCGTCCCAGCCCTGCAGGCCCGACTGCGCCTGGCAGGCGTCCCACACCGAGCGGTCGCCGGTCCAGCCGGCGAGGCGCTTCTCCCAGTCCTCGCGGGCGGCACGGCCCCGGGCGCCGGCCTCGCGGTAGAGCTCGAGCACCTCCTCGGGCACGAAGAAGGTCTGCTCGGGCGGCAGGCCCAGGATCTCCTTGGTGCGGGCGATCTCCTCGTCGCCCAGCGGGTTGCCGTGGGCGTCGGCCGTGTCGGTGTAGGTGGGCGACGGGTAGCCGATGTGGCTGCGCAGGATCAGCAGCGACGGCTTGTCGTCGACCGCCCTGCCCCGGGCCAGCCCCGCCTCGAGGCCGTCGCAGTCGTTGGCGATCTCGCCCAGCTGCTCGACGTGCCAGCCGTAGCTCGTGAACCGCTGGGCCACATCGTCGGTGTAGGTGAGCTCGGTGTTGCCGTCGATCGTGATGTGGTTGTCGTCGTAGACGTAGACCAGGCGGCCCAGGCCCAGGTGCCCGGCCAGCGACGCGGCCTCGTGGCTGATGCCCTCCATCAGGTCGCCGTCGCTGCAGATCACGTAGGTGTGGTGGTCGACCAGGTCGGGGCTGAACTTCGCCCGCAGCCAGCGCTCGGCCACGCCCATGCCGACGGCGTTGGCGACGCCCTGGCCCAGCGGACCGGTGGTGACCTCGACGCCGGCGGTGTGCCCCGCCTCCGGGTGGCCCGGCGTGAGCGAGCCCCACTGCCGGAACGCCTTGATGTCGTCGAGCGTCAGGCCGTACCCGGTGAGGTACAGCATGGAGTAGAGGAGGATCGACGCGTGGCCGGCCGACAGGACGAAGCGGTCGCGGTCGGGCCAGTGGGGTGCGCTGGGGTCGTAGCGCATGGTGCGGGTCCACAGGACGTGGGCCAGCGGGGCGAGGGCCATCGCCGTGCCGGGGTGGCCGTTCTTCGCCGCTTGGGGGGCGTCCATGGCGAGGCCGCGGATGACGTTGATGGCACGCTGCTCGAGGAGGGGGTCGGCGCTCATGCCTGTTCCACCCTACTGCCCACGGTGGTCTCGACCGCGCTGCCTCCGAGGCTCCCGAACAGGGTTTTATGCGGTCGGGAAGAGCAGGACCGACGCAGTGAAGCTGTGCAGGAAGCTGCGCCCCCCGATCGGCCCGATCTCGCCGGCGCAGAACATGCCGGCGACCGCTCGCGTCGACGTGTGCTCGGCCACCAGCTGGGCGTCGTGGTCGGGGGTGCCGAAGAGCCGGCGACCCCTCCCGTTGCACGTGAACAGGAGCGCGGCGTCGGCGTCGTGGCCGGCCAGGAGGGCGCGCAGGTCCTCGTCGGCGCTGGCGGCGTCGCGCAGGTGGAACTGCACGGTCGTGCCGATCTCCAGCGTGGCGCCGACGGCCAGGGCACCGCGCTCGCGGTCGGCGCCGACCACGTTGCGGACCAGGAAGTCGCCCCGCTGGAACGCCAGCTGGTGCTCGTCGGCGACGACGCCGAGGTGCAGGCCGCCGCTGGCGAGCAGCTCCCGGTCCTCCGGGGTGAGCTTCCCCAGCAGCTGCTCCAGCTGCTCGATGGAGCTCTGGCCGGCCAGCTCGACCACCAGGTTGCCGTCGGCGCTGGTGACGATCATCGGGCTGCCGATCGGCCGGCAGCCCTGCGAGACCACCGTCTCGACCCCGTCGAGCAGCACGCCGACGGCGCCCTCGGTGAAGATCTCGCCGTCGAGGACGAGGCGGTTCTGGCCCGGTGCCATCCCGGCCGACGCCAGGCCGCCGATCACCGGCAGGGGGTTGTCGGCGACGGCGACCACGTCGAGCAGGTCGGGCACCGGTAGGGAGAAGGGGTCGGCCAGCAGGAGCGCGGTCTGGCGGCCGGTGCCCTGCGGCAGGCCCTGGAGGGCGATGCCGGCGGTGGTGCTGGCGGCCGTGAGCCGGACGGGTTCGGGGACGTAGCCGAGGTGCGCGGTCCAGAGGCTGAGCGCCGGCTCGTTCTCCACCTCCTCGGTGCGGCCGACGACCCCGCCGGCGGTGATGCCGACGAGCCGCTTCGGGCCGGCCAGCGCCTGCACGGTGCCGACGACGTCGGCGAACGCGTCCACGTGCTCGCCCGAGCAGAACAGCACGGCCAGGTCGGCGCCGTGGCCGCCCGCGTCCAGCACCTGGCCGACGACCTCGGCGGTCGCGTCGGCGGAGGCGGGGTGGCGGGAGATGGCGGCGGCGTAGGACATGGTCGGTCGGCTCAGGTCGGGTCGGGTCAGTCGATCTCGTCGGTCTCGGGCGGTGGCTCCACGAGGGTGTACGGGACGACGGTCGCCGTCCCGGTGCCCAGTCGGCAGTGCGCCTCGACGGTGCCGTAGTCGGGCAGCTCCAGCTCGGCGCGCACGAGACGGTAGGTGAACTTGCCCGGCTCCACCTGCAGGGGCTGCACGTTGCGGGCGATCTGCTCCCCGTCCCGCTGGAAGAGCACCTCCAGCACGCCGTTGCTCTCGCCGCCGGGCGGGCAGTGCACCAGCACCACCAGGTGGGGCGTCACGGTGACCGGTGGTGGCGACGGCGCGGCGGCCGAGAAGTGCACGCCGGTCAGGTCGATGCGGGTCGGCCCCCCGGGATAGGGCGCGCTGAGGTCGATCCCTTCGATGAAGAGAGCGGCGACGATGTCCATACGCCTGCAAGCTAAAGGATCGCGGCGGATGCCCGGTGCAGGCATGAAAGGTCCCGGGGGTAGAGGGCTGGGACCGGTACCCTGCGGAACGTGGCCAACGAGGGTGAGGTCGGCTCGACCCGAGCGATGATCCTCGCCGAGGCACGTCGGTGCTTCGCCGAGTCCGGCTACGACGGCACGTCGCTCAACGACATCGCCGCCGGCGTCGGCATCCGCCGGGCCAGCCTGCTGCACCACTTCCCGTCGAAGGAAGCGATCTACCAGGCGGTGTTCGAGCGTGCGCTCTCCGACTGGGCGATCCGGATCGAGCAGGCCATCGACGTCCCCGAGGCCGAGGGCTGGACCTACCTCGACCGGGTGCTGACCACCGCCATGATGTGGTTCGTCGAGAACCCCGACTTCGTGCGGCTGGTGCGCCACGAGTCGCTCGCCGCCCACAGCGACCACCTCGGCTTCGACCTGGGTGAGGCGCTGCGGCCGTGGTTCCAGCAGGCCGTCGACTACTTCGACCGCGAGATGGGCGCCGGCCGGTTCCGCAAGCAGGACCCCGAGCAGCTCATCATCAGCGGCTACGGCGCCATCCTCAACTACTTCAGCGACCGGCACTTCCTGGAAGGCCTCCTCGGCCGCGACCCGATGACCGAGTTCGCCCTCGAAGCCCGCGTCGAGCACATCCGCACCTTCTTCCGCGCCGCGCTCGAACCCGAGTCCTGACCCGAGTCATCCGTGGTCGCCACCGCGGCCTTGAGTCGTTTGTAGTCGGAGACCGACCTGTGATGTCGCGGGACATCGCTGACAGGTGTCTCGGGACTTCGCTGACGCTAGTTGGGTTTGGGTGGTTGGCCTGATGGCTGGTAGCGGCGGTTGGGGTTGATGGTGAGGCGTCGGATGAGGCCGGTCTGTCCGTGGATGGCGAGGTCGTGGTCTTGGGCGATGACGAGGACTTGTTGACCTCGCAGCGGGTAGCCGACGGCGATGGTCCAGCGTCGCCAGCCGATGTGCCCGGCGCTGGAGACGGTGTGCAGCGAACCACGTCGTGGTCCTGGGATCGCGGGTCCAGCGGGGGTGGCGGACTCGCTGGCAGACCAGCGCTGGTAGGGGGTGGCGCCATCGAGGGAGCTGTGGGGCCGATGGTGGTTGTAGTGGTGGCGCCAAACGTCGAGCTGGTCTTGGAGCTGGTCGTGGGTTCCAGCGCAGGGTTGGGTGCGGAGCCAGTTCTTGGTGGTCTGGTGGGAGCGTTCGAGCTTGCCGCAGGTCTGAGGGTGTCCGGGGCTGGAGAGCATGTGGTGGATTCCCAGGGCTCGTAGCTGGCGTTCGAAGTCCACGTCGCGGCCCCGGAACCGGCCGGTGAAGCACAGCCCGTTGTCGCTCATCACCCGGGCGGGCAGACCCCAATCAGCGACAGCGTGAGAGAAGGCATCCCAGGCAGCCTTGGCGGTGGGACCGGCAACGACCCTGGCGGCGACCAAGACCCGGGAATGGTCATCGAGTACGTCCATGATCCACACCTCCTGGCCATCAGCAAGCGCCCAGCACGTGGCGTCGATCTGCCAGGCGTCATTGGGACGGGGCCACTCGAAGCGCCGATACGACGACTTCGGGCGCTTGTCCGGCTGGGGGACCACCATGCCCCGGCGCACCAACGCCCGATGGATCGCCGACACCGACGGCACCACCTCGACATCGGGATCCCGGGCCAAGTGATACGCGATCGTCTGAGCCCCCTTATCGACCGGCAGCTCCTTACGCAGCCCCACGATGCGGTCCTCGATCTCCGCCGGTATCTGGCCCGGCGAACAATGAGGCCGACGTGAACGCTCCACCAGACCCGACGGGCCCTCCACCACCCAGCGGCGCCGGTACTTGTAGAAACTCTGCCGGGAGATACCCAGCTCCCGGCACAGCGCTGTCACATCCAGCGACAACCCGCTGGAGAACACCGCCAACAGCTTCGCTTCCATCGCAACCACCTTCCGGACAGCCATGGCCACGAGGCCTACCGCCCAACTCAGGTGTCAGCGATGTCCCGCCACATCCCTGTCAGCGATCTCACGACAGCCAACAGGTCGGTCTCCGATTACGAACGACTCGACTGTGGTCGGTGGCTACAGATGACTCGGGACGGGAAGGTCGCCTCTGGCCGGGGGAGCGCCAGTGGCCGGTCGGTGCGGTGTGTGGCGACTGAAAGGGTCGCCTGGCACCGCACGATCATCAGGGTCCGGGCTCGATGCGGCAGGAGGCAACCATTTCGGTCGCTGGACGCCCCACGGTGCCAGGACCAACGACCCGTCGGCACAGAGAAGCCGTCAGACCACCCCTTGGAATTGGTCGTCTAGGGCTTCCGGACCGGGGGTTGAGGTGACGGGTGGGCTCTGGGTTGGGTCATGGTGTCAGGCTGTTTGGCGGTTGCGGTGGAGGGTGAGCATCTGGCGGGGTGTGCGGCCGCGCATGTAGTCGCTGTGGTTGCGGCGCCGGTTGTTGTAGTTGATGAGCCAGGCGTCGATCTCGGCTTGGAGTTGGCGGGTGGAGGTGAAGCGCCGGCGGTGGAAGGCGGGGCGCCAGGCCTCTTGGAGGGCGGTGCCTTGGAAGCGTTCGCACACGGCGTTGTGGTTCGGGGACCGGGGTGGGATGCGGTGATGGGTCAGGCCTTTGGCGGCCAGCGCGGTGGTGAAGGTGCGGGCGATGTATTCGGGACCGTTGTCGGTCAGCACCGCCCGCACGGTGACACCGAGACGCCGGTAGCGGCGGATCACGGTCTCCAGGAAGCGGGCGGTGACTGTGCCGTTGGGGGTGCCGAGGATGATCATCACGGTGGCCCAGCGGGTGGCGGTCTCGATGGCGGTGAGTTGGTACACCTTGCCGACGCCTTTGAGGTTCCCGATGTAGAAGCTGTCCAGGGCCACGAGGTCGCCGGGCCGGGCCGCGAAGTGGCAGAACCCGAAGGGCTCGTCCTCACGAGCGGCTTCGGTGACCAGACCCGTCGTCTGTGCGGTGACCGCTGCGGCCCGGGCGACGCGGGCGGATCGCCGGCCCAGCCCGTGGCGGATCAGGATCTCCTGCACGGTGGACTTGGCGATCTGGTAGCCCCGGTCGTCGAGCCGATCGGAGTACTGGCGGCACCCCAACGTCGGCTCCACCACGGCGAGGGTGAGCAGCTCGTTGACCACCCAGGTCGGTGTCGCGTTGGGCATCTGCGGCACCCGACGGTCCTTGGGCAACAGCGCCTCGACGCCGTAGCGCTCAGCGACACTGCGCCACTTGTAGAACGTCGTGCGCGACACACCGAACATGCGGCACGTCGCCGCCACGTTGCCGGTCTCGCGGGCGACATCCAGCACACGGGCACGTCGCTGATAGATGATCTCTGCCGGGGTCACGGTGGTGGGCTCCTCTGGATCTGTGGAAGGAACCACAGGGTCCACCACCACCCCTCCAACGAGGTGGATCTGCAACCTCAACCCCCGGACAGGAAGCACCAGCCTGCCCGACGACACCGACCCCACGGCCCTGGCGTCGCCCAGCCGCTACCGCATGCCGATGCCGTGCACGGTCGACATCGAGTTCCTCCTGCCCGGCGGCGAGCGGCGGCTGTGGATGACGGCCAGCCCGGTCGACGACGCCACCTGCCGCTCGTTCTGGTACCTCGGCCGCACCGACGATCTCACCGGCGAGGACCGGGAGCACCTCGCCTTCCAGGACCGGGTGCTGGCCGAGGACGAGCCGGTCGTGTGCAACCAGGTGCCCCGGGAGATCGTGCTCGACCAGACGGGCGACCTCGCGGAGCTGTCGGTCCGCACCGACAAGGTGTCTATCGAGTACCGCCGCTGGCTCCGCGACCTGGCCACCGCCGCCATCGACGGCCCCTCGGCCTACGCGGCGGCAGTCGCGGCCAGCAGCGCGTCGTAGCGGGGGGCGACGACGGGCCAGGCGAACTGCTCGACGTGCTTCGCCGCCAGGGCTGCCGAGGCCCGGCGGCCGTCGTGGTCGGTCAGGGCCCAGCGGAGGCGGTCGACCAGGTCGGCGGCGCCGGCGTACAGGTAGCTCCCGTCGGGCACCAGCTCGGGGTAGCTGAGACGGTCGGGCAGCACCGGCAGGGCGCCGGCGGTGATCGCCTCCACCACGGCCACGCCGAAGAACTCGTGGCGGGCGGTGCTGACCACCACGTCGGCCCGCCGCAGCAGCGCCGGGTACTCGTCGGCCGACGCCATGCCGAACCAGACGAGCCGGTCGGCGAGCTCCGCCTGGGCCCGGGTGAACTCGGCCGGCACCGTCTGGTAGCTCTCCCCCGCCAGGGCCAGCCGGAAGTCGACACCCTCGGCGACCAGGGCCCGCAGCGCCGCGAAGAACGCCGCCGGGTCCTTGTCGTACTCCCAGCGGTGGTTCCACAGGACGACCGGCGGACCGTCGTCGTGGGCGGCGTCAGGGCCCTCGCCGCCGACGAACCGCGCGGCGTCGATCCCCACCGGCAGCACCGCCGTGCGTGCCGCCACCTCGGCGATCGACCCGGTGTGGCGGTGGTCGGGGAAGCGGCGCAGCAGCCGGGGCAGGGCGGCCAGCACGTCGGCCCGGTGGTGCTCGGAGTTGAAGACCACCCGGTCGGCGGCCGCCATGCTCAGCCAGTTGGTCACGGCGTAGGTCTCGTCGGTGGTGGTGCCGTCGGGCAGCGGGTAGGTGAGCTGGTTCTCGTGGAGGTACACGACCACCCGGGTGTCGCGCAGCACGTCGCGGGCCAGGCCCAGCAGCGCCGGGAGGTGCACCATGTCGCTGGCCACCAGCACGTCGGGCCGGCCCCACGTCGCCACCAGGCGGCGGAGGTCCGCCGCCAGCGTCAGCGCGGAGCCCTGCATCCGCCACTTCCAGAACCCGCCCTTGTGCGTCAGCAGCCGCACGTCGTGGGCGCTGTGGGCGGCCAGGCCCTCGGCCCACGACCGGTGCGACCCCGAGAAGTACGGCTCGCACACCACCACCCGGAGGGCCATGGTCAGTCGGCTTCGCCGCCGGCGCGGCCGTGCTTCCAGTAGCCCCGGATCGACGTCTGCGACCGGGGGAACCCGCGCTCCTGGAAGAGATGCTTGCGGATGCGCTGCACGGCAGCAGCCTCCCCGGCGACCCAGACCCGGGTGTCGGGGTCCAGCTCGGTGCCGACGACCGCGGCCACCAGGGCATCCCCCGGCGCAACACCCGCGGGGAGCAGGTGCCCCTCGGCGTCGGGGGGCAGCTGGGCGGCGGGGTCGGCCACCTCGACGTGGACCTGGACCGGAACGCCGGTGGGGAGCACGTCCAGGAGCTGGCTGATGGCGGGAAGAGCCGTCTCGTCGCCGGCGACCAGGAACGACGGGGCCGCGGAGTCGATCGTGTAGCCCCGGCCCGGGCCCGACAGCGCCGCCGGAGCACCCACCGCGGCCGCGGCCGCCCAGGTCGACGCGGCGCCGCCGCCGTGCACCACGATCTCCACGTCCAGCTCGAGGGCGTCAGGGTCGAAGCGCCGGGGCGTGAACGTCCGCAGCACCGGCCGCGCACCGTCGGCCATGAGGAACTCGTTGCCGTTCCACGTCGGCACCACCAGCTCGCCATCCGACCCGGGCGACGGCAGCAGCAGCCGCACGCTGGCGGCCGGCTCCGGCACGGGGAACCCCTCGAGCGACACGCCCGCCAACGTCACCCGCACCATCCGCGGGCTGATCCACGTCACACCCGCCACGGTCACCGCCCGGAACACCGGCGGCTCCCGCCGCAGCCGCAGCGCCGTCACGACAACCCCCGAAATTGCGTGTGTCGTGGCCCTATGACGACCACGAGGCACGCAATTTCGATTCGGGAGCTCACTCCAGCTCGGAGGCGTCGAGGAGGCCGTTGGCGGCGGCCAGGGCGGTGGCGGCGCGGACCGCCTCCTCGTAGACCACCGCCAGCTGGTGGGCGGCAGCGGGCGACAGCGGCGGGTTGCCCAGCGACCGGACCAGCGCCCCCGGATCTGGGGTGGGCCGGATCGGCGTGGGCTCGGCGCGCTTCGCCGCCGGGTCGCCCCAGAAGCGCTGCGCCGCCGACTCCCCAGGCCGCCGGGACTGCTGCTTCTGCTGACCCTTGCCCTGCCCCTGCCGCTGGTTCTGGTTGTTGTTCTGGCCTCGACGTCGCTTCGCCACTACGCAGCCCTCCCGGTGCGGTCGGAGCCGTTGGGCTCGTCCTCGACGTCGAGCACGGCGTCGGTGCGCAGGCCCAGGGCCGTGCGCAGCTGGTCGGCGCCCAGGTCGCTGAGCGAGCTGCTGGCCGGCAGCACCAGGTCGGCGATCCGCCGCTTGCCGGCGACGATCTCCTCGACCCGCTCGTCGATCGTGCCGGGGCACACCAGCCGGTGGGAGATCACCGTGTTCTGCTGGCCGATCCGCCACGCCCGGTCGCGGGCCTGGTCCTCGACCGCCGGGTTCCACCAGCGGTCGTAGAGCACCACGTGGTTGGCGGCGGTCAGGTTCAGGCCCGAGCCGCCGGCCTTGATCGACAGCACCAGCGCCCCGGCACCCGTGCCCTCCTGGAACTCCTTCACGATCCGGTCGCGCACGCCCCGCGTCAGCCCGCCGTGGTAGCAGGCGATGTCGACGCCGGTGCGCTCCGACATGTACGCCGCCAGCTTCTCGCCCCAACGGGCGAAGTGGGTGAAGATCAGCATCCGCTCGCCGGCGGCGAACACGCCGTCGACCAGCTCGTCGAGGCGGGACAGCTTGCCGGAGCGACCCTCCAGCGGACCGTCGTCCTCGTCGCCGAGGTAGGCCGCCGGGTGGTCGCACACCTGCTTGAGGTGCGTGATCGCCGCCAGGACGTGGCCCTTGCGGGCGTTGGGGTCGTCGGCGTCGAGGTCGGTGGCCAGCAGGTTGTCGAGGATCGCCTGGTAGAGGCCGATCTGCTCGGCGGTCATGCCGCACTGGTCGAGCTCGTCGATCTTGTCGGGCAGCTCGGCGGCGATCGCCGGCTCGATCTTCGTGCGCCGGAACACCAGCAGCCCGTTGAGCGCCCGCAGGGCGGCCTCGCCGGCGTCGCGGCGGCTGCCGTCGTCGTCGGTGGACAGCTGGCGGACGAAGTCGTTGCGCTCCCCCACCAGGCCCGGGTTGGTGAAGTCGAGGATCGAC
>Ga0193743_1003671_pt1 | contig 10185 bp, 6 predicted proteins | sample L2c2metaG_FD_143038 | JGI IMG/M metagenome (GOLD analysis project Ga0193743, IMG submission 143038) | Soil microbial communities from a riparian zone of the East river system, Colorado, United States - L2c2 | ecosystem: Environmental > Terrestrial > Soil > Riparian zone | place: USA: East River...
CCTACTCCGTCAGGCGGACTGGCAGTGCGCTCAGGCCGCGCATCAACGTGCTGACCCGGTAGCGAGGCGCGGGGGCCGCCGCGTCCAGGGTGAGCGCGGGGAACCGACGCAGCAGCTGGCCGAGCGCGATCTCGCCTTCCAACCGGGCCAACGGGGCACCGAGGCAGTAGTGAATGCCGTGGCCGAACGCCAGGTGCGGGTTGGCCTCCCGATGCACGTCCAGTCGGTCTGGGTCAGCGAACCGGTCATCGTCGTGGTTGGCGGCGAGTAGGGAGACCAGCACGATCTGGTTTGCCGGGATGGTCACCTCTCCCACGGTGACCGGTTCGACGGTGTATCGGTTGGTGGCCATGTTCAGCGGGCTGTCGAAGCGCAGTAGCTCCTCTATCGCGACAGGTAGCAGCGTGGGGTTGGCCCGCAGTTCGGCCACTCGAGCCGGGTCGCGCAGGAGGGCGAGAACGCCATTGCCGATGAGGTTCACCGTGGTCTCGTAACCGGCGATGATCAAAAGGAAGATCATGTTGATCAGCTCGGTCTCTGACAGCTGATCGCCCTGGTCGGAAGCCCCGACCAGTGCGGAGATCAGGTCGTCGCCCGAATGGGCCCGCTTGTCGGCGACCAGGCCACCCAGGTAGGCGGCCAGCTCGACCTGCGCTCGGGCGATCTCGTCCGGCTCGGCCTCGGTCAGCAGTGGGTTTGCCCAGTCCCGCAGTCGGTTGCGGTCGTGCTCGGGCACCCCGAGCAACGCGCCGATGACCCCGATCGGCAGCGGTAGGGCGAACGACTCGATCAGGTCCACCGTCTCGGCGCCCGCGATCGCCTCGAGCAGCTCCTCGGTGAGCTGCTCGATCTTCGGCCGCAACGCGACCACTGTCCGCGGGGTAAACGCTCTGCTGACCAGCTGGCGCAGCCGCGTGTGATCCGGCGGGTCAGCATGCAGCATGTGCGCGGACATCGGCGTGGCATGCGCGCCCGCGAGCTCCGGCGGAAAGAGTTCGAGGATGCGTTGGTAATCCTTGCCGAGGCGGGGATCGTTGAGCAGTTGGCGCGCCTCGCCGTAGCGGGTGACCAGCCAGGCCCGGACCCCGCCCCACACGAGCACCTCGCTGACCGGCCCCGTCGTGCGCAGCCGCCGGTACAGCTCATGCGGGTCCTGGATGAAACCGCGGCCCAGCCAAGCAGGTTCGCTCACACCTGCCATTGAAGTACCGACCTGTCAACAACGGATCAACGCAAAGAGGGATCAGCACCGCCGGGGACAGTGGCCGCGCGCCCAGCCAAGTCGGCAGAAACAGTGAAGCCAGATCCGGTGACCACGACGAGGGGGCCGGATCACTCGACGAGGGCTCGGCTGCCCGAGACTCTGGACAAGTGCCAAAGCTCGGCCCGTGGCCGAGCGTGATCCTGGTCGATCGGTCCCAGGTGGGAACGCTCGCTGCGCAGGGTGTCGCGGGGGTTGACGCCGTAGGCGCGCCGGTAGCGAGCGCCAAAGCGGCTGTAGTTGTAGAAGCCCCAGCGGGTGGCGATGTCGGTGACGGTGGTGCCGCTGCCCGGGTCGGTGGCGAGTAGTTCGCGGTGGACGCGGTCGAGTCGGACGGTGCGCAGGTGTTGCATGGGTGTGGTGTCGAGGTGGCGGCGGAAGGCGAACTGGACGGCGCGGATGCTGACGTTGGCGGCGGCGGCGATGTCGGCGACGCAGATGTCGGCGTCGGGGTGTTGATCGATGAAGGCGATGGCCCGGCGCACGGTGGCGCTGGTGGCGTCGCGTCGGTCCTGCGCGGTGGGGTCGGTGATAGCGGTGTTGGGGAAGGTGCCCAGCGCGGTCGCGGCCAGCAACCTGGCGGCTGATCCCTGGATCAGTTGCTGGGCGGCGGGTTCGGGGTGGGCCAGCAGCTCGGCGAGGTAGTTGACGGAGTTCTTCCAGTGCGCGGCGGCGACGCGGGAGATGGGCTGGAAGCGGGTGAAGCGGATCGGGCCGGGTTTCCGGGTGGGGGAGGTGGCGGCCACCTGAGCGAGTACCGACAGGTCGAGCATGATCGTCTGAAGTTGGGTCTCGAACATCCGCAAGATTGCGGGCAGGACGGGATCGGCATCGATGAAGACGTCACCGCCGACGAAGCGTTCGTCGATCCCGGCACACTCGCGCTCGAACCTGCCCGCGTGCAGGTTGACGATGACCAGCGAGTTGAACGGATCCAGTGCCACCCCCGTACGCAGGGGTAGCCGTACGTCGTCGATGGCGAACAGGCCCGCGTCAAGGCGGCTGTGCGCGTACGTCTGGCCGTCTCGTACCCCGCTGAATTTCATGTTCGTGCGATAGGCGTTCTGGAAGTAGTCGATAGCCACGCCGGAGTCGGTAGTGGTGAAGTCGATCCGTCCCGGAGCGCCGGCGTCCGATACCTCCGCGGCCATCCGTGTGTCGCTCCTTTGCTGACACAACCTCACGCACAAATGCACGAGCTGATCCCCACACCAGGCGGATCGTCCTGGCAGCCGTCCGGAACCAGGCGCGGTGCGGCGAGCCTAGGCCGCCGGCAACCGTGAGCCCACAGGTGCAAAGCCCCACCACCCCATCAGACCAGCTAGCTTCGCCCCTGTGCCGCCGGCAGGTGTGGCGCGTCATGGCGGTGCGAGCGCCGACGAACGGCTCGCCGCGGATACCGGCTTGATCGACTGTGTCGGTCGGCGCGCGGGCGGTCGGCGCGCGGGGTCGATAGCGAAGCCGTTGAGCAGGAGGTCCGCAACCTGGGCTCCGACGCTGGCGCCGTCGACGCCGTGGCTCCGGGCGGCAGGGTTCGCCACGCGGAGCGTTCCCACGATGGCTTGCGCCAGTAGGTCGGCGGAAAGGTCGGCCCGGAATAGCCCAGCGGCTCGGCCTTGCCTGATCACTGCAAGGATTTCCTGGTGGAAGGCGGCGGCGATGGACTGGGACGTGGGGTAAGCCGCACCTGCACACAGCGATTGGAGGTCTGTGCTGATACCCAGCAGCGGGTAGCGTCGCGAAATCGTGGCCATCTTGACGATAATGAGACGCAATGCCTCGACGGGATCAACCTCTGAGTGCCTTATCTCGGTGAGACTGTGGTGCGTGTCGATAGCGGCGGCCTCGAAGATTGCCCGGACCAGCGCGTCGCGAGTGGGGAAGTGGCGGTAGACGGTGAGCCGAACGACGCCGGCCTTATGGGCAATATGCTGGATGGTGGCCTTGGGATCCTCTGACAGCACGCGGGCGGCGGTGTGCAGGATTCGGTCGTGGTTGACTGCGACGTCGCTACGATTTCCTCGGCGAGGCGCTTGCCCATTGGCGGCAGGGGAATCGTCTTTCTCGGTCACGTGAACCCTTTCGATTGACAGGTGCGCGGACCGGGGCCCACCGGGCAATTGGGGCGCCTCATAACGCGGACAGTCTTCGCCGGGTTCCATTCGAGGCCGGCAGCGGATCGCTTGCTGGCGGACTACTCGGGGGCGCGGTTCGTGGTGCCGGCGGCTGGGGAGGTTTCTTGAGCATCAGCACCAGGAGGCAGCCAATGACCGCGAGCCCGGCCGTGAGGAGGAACGCGTTGGCGTCGGCCATGGCTTGGATGTGTCCTTGAGTCTGTTTGTACAGGCCCGCCAGCGTTTCCTGGTCGGCGTCGCGGAACTGGGGTAGCGATCTGGCCGTCTGCAGTGCGCTCGTGTCGGCGGTGAGCTGTGCGCTGGATCGGCTGACGATCACCCCGACGACGGCCACGCCGAGCGCTGACGCCGCGCGCTGCATGACGTTGTTCATCGCGCCGCCGTAGCCCACCAGGTGCGGTGGCAGCCAGCTGAGCCCGTTGGTCATGATCGGCATCATGCCGAGCGCGCCACCCAGCATGGCGATCATGACCCAGACAGCGGCCTCCGCCCGACTCATGCCCACGTTGATCCCGGACATGAGACTGAGACCGACGACCGACCCGATCATCCCGACCAGAGCGGGCCATCGGGGGCCGATCCGGTCGTAGAGTTTGCCCGCGACCGGCACCGCCACCACCATCAACAGCCCCATCGGCAGCAGCACGAGGCCGGTGTGTCTGGCGTCGAAGCCTTGCACGTTCTGCAGGAACTGCGGCACGTAGTACGCCACCCCGAACAGCATGATCAGCAAGACGCCGATCAGTAGCAGCGAGTTGACGAACGGCCAGCATCGAAAGATCCGCAGATCGATCAACGGGTTGTCGACCTCGTTCTCGATGACCGCGAACAACGCCAGCGACAGCACCGCACTGACCGTCAAGATCAGCACCAGGTAGGAGTCCCAGTGCCACTTCTGCCCCTTGGCTGACACGATGATGATCGCGGACAGCCCGTAGGCGAACGTCAGGTAGCCCCACCAGTCGAACTTCCCGACCTTCGGGTTCCCCTCCATCTTCGGGATCAGGAACAGGCCCGCGATGACGGTGACCACGCCGATCGGTTCCTTGAACAGGAAGATCCACCGCCAGCTCAGGTCCTGCACGATCAGCCCACCGAGGGTGGGGCCAAGGCTGGGCGCGACGATGACCCCCAGGCCGTAGAGCCCCATCGCGGTGCCGATGCTCTCCCTGGGGACGATCCGGTAGATCATCGAGATGGTTACCACCGGCACGATGCTGCCGGGGATGGCGGTCAACACCCGGAAAGTGATCAAGCTGTTCAGGTCCCACGCCATCCCACACAGCCCGGAGCCCGCCAGGAAGCCGACCAGCGCCGCACGGTGGACCCGGGTCAGGCCGAACCGGTCGGTCAGCCAGTTGCTCAGCGGTACAAAAACGGCCAACCCCAACGAGTACGCCGTGCTGATCCAGGCCACGTCCTCGTTGCCGCCACCCAGATCCCTCTGAATGTGCGGGATGGGAACGTTGACGATCGCGCTGTCCATCGGCGGCAGGAAGCTACCCAGCATCAGCACCAGCAGCGGGGCCATCCACCTCGCGGAGGTGAGGGGTCCAGCGCTTGCGGGCGGCGACGTCACTGCTGAGGAATAACATAAGTTGCTTCTAGAACTCAATAGCCAGCCTAACGAACCATGTTGGAGTTGACGGGATCGCGACGGCTGGCGGTTGCCAGCCTGGCCGGTTCCTGTGCTGGCGCGTCCTGCGTCGGTGCTGGTCCGGGCGCTGGTCGGCGGGGGGCTCTCTTGAGCATGAGGGCAAGTAGCGCGCAGGCCACAGAGGCCACGGTCGTGACCGTGAACATGTCGGCATTCGCGATGGCGTGCACGTGGGCCTGGGTCTGCTGATAGAGACCCAGCAGCGTCTCCTTGTCCGCGTTCTGGAACCGCGGCATGGATGATCCAGTCTGCAGTGCGCCGATGTCGGAGGAGAGCTGGGCGGTCTCGTGGCTGATCAAGGTGCCCATGGCCGCGACGCCGAGTGCGGCGGTCATCCGCTGCATGATGTTGTTCATCGCGCCGCCGTGGCCGACGAGGTGCGGTGGCAGCCAGCTGAGCCCGTTCGTCATGATCGGCATGAAGGCCAGTCCGAGGCCGAACCCCCGGATCACGGTCCAGGCGATGACCTGGTGGCGGGTCATGTCCACGTTGATGTCGCGGAGCAGGTATGTCGCGAGTGCGACGAGGACCATCCCGGGGAAGGCCAGCCACCGTGCCCCGAACCGGTCGTAGAGCCGCCCGACGATCGGCACCAGCACCACTCCCACCAGCGCCTGGGGCAGCAGGAGCAGGCCGGTGTTTCCCGCCGTGTAGCCCTGGACGTTCTCCAGGAACTCCGGCAGGTAGTACGACATCGCGAACAGGCCAATGATCAATACGCCGATCATCAGTAGTGAGTTGACGAACGGCCAGGACTTGAGTACCCGCAGGTCGAGCAGCGGGGACTCGACCTCATTCTCGATGACCACGAACAGTGCCAGGGACAGCAGGGCACTGACGACGAGGATCATGACCAGGTAGGAGTCCCAGTGCCACTTCTGTCCCTTGGACGACACCACGACAAGCGCGGCCAACCCGTAGCCGAGCGTCAGGAACCCGCACCAGTCAAACTTGCGGGCCGTCTGTCCGCGCGCCAGCTTCGGCAGCACGAAAAGGCCCGCGATCACCGCGAGTGCGCCCAACGGCACCTTGAAGTAGAAGACCCATCGCCAGCTCAAGTCCTCGACAAGCAGGCCACCGATGGTCGGGCCCAGGCCTGGCGCGACGACCACGCCGAGCCCGTAGATGCCCATCGCGGCGCCGATGCGCTCCCTGGGCACGATCTGATAGATCATCGTGATGGTGATGACCGGCAGGATGCTGCCGGGGAGGGCCTCCAACACCCGGAACACGATCAGGCTGTTCAGATTCCATGCGAGCCCGCACAGTGTGGTACCGGCCAGGAAGCCGATCATCGCCATGCGGTGCAGCAGGGTCAGCCCGAACCGGTTGGCCAGCCAGTTGCTGGTGGGAACGAACACGGCCAGTCCCAGCGAGTACGCCGTGCTTACCCAGGCGATGTCGTCGACCCCACCTCCTAGATCCTTCTGGATGAACGAGATGGCCACGTTGACGATGCTGCTGTCCATCGGGGGCAGGAAGCTGCCGACCATCAGCACCAGCAGCGGCGCCAGCCAGTTCTTGGCGGGCTGTGCCGCGGCTGTCGACGCAGGTGGAGACATCCTGTGAGGTATAGCATCACGAGCTTATGCAACTCAATAGTGAGGCTAACGAAATTTCTGAAGGCCTGGCGCTGGCACTCGCGCTGGCGCTGATGGTGACCCTGGCCACATCAAATCGAGGCGACGTGACGAGCTCTGCAAGAGTACGGTTAGTACCCAGTTAGGGCTCGGATGGCGCTCTAGCCTTGGGTAGCCATTTGTGGGCCCGATAGCTGTGACAAGGCGCACGGACTTGATCGTGGCACTCACGCAGGTCTCCGCCGCGGAGGATCGATGGATGACCTGCTCGTCTACATCCCGCTGGGAATCCTGGGGTTCATTCGGTGGCTGAGCTGGGTCATCCGCCAGGTCCCGGCGACGTTCTACCGACCGGTCGTCAACGACCACCGGGAACCGGTGTCGGTAGTCACGCCGGTGTACCAGGAAGATCCTGAGCTGTTCCGGGCCGCTGTGACGTCGTGGCTCGCCAACGACATCGAAGAGGTCATCTGCGTCATCGACGTCACCGACATCCGCTCGATCGAGATCGCCCGCGAGCTGGGTGTCACGGTGATCGTGACCGAGGTCCCCGGCAAGCGCGACGCGCTGCGCGTGGGCTGGGAGGCGGCCTCCAGCCCACTGGTCGCGCTGGTCGACTCGGACACCGTGTGGGCCTCGGACGTGGCGGAGAAGGTGTGCATGCCGTTCGTCGACCCGCAGGTCGGCGCGGTCACCACCAGGCAGAACGTGATGAACCCACGGACTCCCTGGCAGCACCTCAACGACATGTACCTGGACTACCGCTACTTCCACGAGCTGGCCTCCCAGTCCGTGTGGGGCAAGGCGGTGTCCTGCCTGTCCGGTCGGACCGCGATCTACCGCCGCTCGCTCCTGCTCAAGCACTCGCACGCCTTCATGAACGAAACGTTCTGGGGCGTGCCGGCGCTGTCCGGAGACGACAAGCGGCTGACCATGCTGGTGCTGGAGGCCGGCTACCACGCGGTGCTGCAGCGCTCGGCCTGCGTCTGGTCGCAGTTCCCCAGCGGCGGCCGCAACTTCTTCAAGCAGCGGCTGCGCTGGGCCCGCAACACCTGGCGCTCGGACCTGCGCGCGCTGAGCAGCCGATGGCTGTGGAAGCGCAAGTTCCTGGCCTACTGGATGATCGACAAGGCGGTCAGCTCGTTCACGCTGCTGTTCTCCCCCGCGTACCTGATCCTGTCGCTGATCGAGCACCGGTACGCGATCGCCGGGATCCTCGGCGCGTGGTGGATGTTGAGCCGGTCGGCGAAGTTGCTGGCCCACCTGGAGCGCAAGCCGTGGCACTTCGTCACGATGATGCCGTTCTTCATCCTGGTCAGCTTCGCCATGTCGCTCACCAAGATCGTCGCGCTGCTCACCATCCGCCAGCAGCGCTGGCTCACCCGCGACGTCGCCGTCTCGGCCAAGACCAAGACCGTGGGTCGTACCCGTGGCGCTGGTGACGACCTGCCCGTCGCCGCGGTGGCCATCGCTGAGGGGTCGTCCGAGGCGGTGCACGTGCCCGACGACGCGGCGGTGACCCAGGCGCTGCCCATTGTGAACAACGCCGCGGTGACTCAGGCGCCGCCGCGCAAGCCGCGGCCATCTCCAACGCCGCGGCCGTCCGCGGCCGCGCCCAGCGACGAGTCGGTGACCCAGGCACTGCCGATACTCAACGACGCGAGCGTGACCCAGGCGCTCAAGCTGCCGACCGGTGCGGCGGCATCCAACGGTGCGGCGGCATCCAACGGAGCGGCCGCGTCCAACGGAGCGGCGGCATCCAACGGTGCGGCGGCATCCAACGGTGCGGCGGCATCCAACGGTGCGGCGGCATCCAACGGAGCGGCAGCATCGAACGGTGCGGCCGAGTCCAACGGTGCCGCGGCGTCCAACGGTGCGGCAGCATCCAACGGCGAAGCGGCGCCCCACGACGCGGCAGCGTCCGAGGTCGAGGCGGCGTCGGAAGGCGCGGCAGGGTCCCACGACGACGCGGCGTCCGAAAGCGAGTCGGCGCCCGAGGGGGTGGACATGCCCCACGGTGCGGCCGCCTCGAACGGCGTGGCCGCCTCCCATGGCGTGGCTGCCTCGAACGGCGTGGCCATCTCCAACGGCGCAGTCGCCTCAAGCAGCGTGGCCGTGGCGGAGAAGCCGGACGTGACCGATACGGCCGAGTCAGCCAACGGCGTTGACACGAGCAGCAGTGCCACCAACGCGGCCACCAACACGGCGGACGACAGGGCCGCTGATGCGGCCGAGGCAGCCCACGGCCTCGATGTGGCCGACAAGCTCGACGCGCTGAACGGTGTGGACGCCGGCGAGCGGCACGAGGCATCGAACGGCACGGGAGCCACCGACCAACACGAGGTACCGAACGGCGTGGACATGACCGAGAAGCTCGAGGCACTCAACGGCCTCGACGTCGCCGACCAGGTCGAGCTCCCGGCGACGCTGGACGTCCCCGACGGCCTGGACGTTGACCGGGTTCCGGAGGCCGAGGCCGCATCCAGCGCGACCTCAGGCGCCTCCTCCAGCGGTGCGGAGTCCGGCCGATGAGGCGGCAGCATCGTCTGCGCCGGGCGTTCCTCGCGGTGGTCGCACTGGCCGCGGTGGCCTGCGCCTCGCTCGGCGTACTGGCCGGGCTCGGCGTGTGGAAGCCGCAGGAAGGGCTGGTGGGAGGGCTGTCCGGGCTCCGCGCGCTGACCGGGCAGCCCGCCGCGCCGACACCCCCCGAAGACACCACCGACCCACTGGCTGCCCCAGTCGGCCGTGACCCGCACGCCCTGGTCCCGCACCGCCAGCGGATCACCATGCTGCCTACCCAGTTCGCCGCTGTTACCGCGCCGAAGACGCTGCGCGGCACGCCGTGGGCGAACATCGCGGTGTGGCCGGACAGCATCCGGATGATGGTCGGTGACCGGGTCATCTCGACCAGTTACTTCCGTTCGATCCCGCGCTGGGACGGCACCATCACGCTGGAGAACGTGGCTGCGCTGGTGGCTAAGAGCTCCGTGCCGGAATGGCTGCGAGAGACCGAGCCCGGGGTGTTCCTGCTCCAGGTCGGGCTGATCCAGGCGCCGTCGACCACGCTGACCGTGGCGGCTCCTCGGGTGCGCGAGCTGCGGATGGAGGCGAACCCGTACGTCTACGTCGCCGGTTACTCAGCCACCGGAATTTTCCGCGGCGTCAAGGTCCTGTCCTGGCAGGCCCGGAACAACGCCCCGGACCCCGACCCCACCCACCGCCGGCCGTTTATCTCCTACAAGGGCCCCGGCTCCCGGTTGGACACCATCGACTCCGACTTCTCCTACCTGGGTTCGGACGGCAGCACCGCCTACGGGGTGAGCTGGGGACAGGGCACCACCGGGCAGGCCCTGCGCTCGGTGTTCCACAACAACCTGTTCGGCGCCTACACCGGCGGGGCGGTCAACGTGTCGTTCCAGGACAGCATCTTCCGGGACAACGCGATCTACGGGCTGGACCCGCACACCAACAGCACCGGGCTGACGGTCACCGGTAACGAGGCGTACGGGAACGGCACGCACGGCATCATCTTCTCCAAGGGCGTGATCAACA
>Ga0193743_1003672_pt1 | contig 10183 bp, 8 predicted proteins | sample L2c2metaG_FD_143038 | JGI IMG/M metagenome (GOLD analysis project Ga0193743, IMG submission 143038) | Soil microbial communities from a riparian zone of the East river system, Colorado, United States - L2c2 | ecosystem: Environmental > Terrestrial > Soil > Riparian zone | place: USA: East River...
ACACGATAAGAGCGTGGTTCAAACGAGATCGTTACTCAAAGGCAAATGACTGAAACTAAATAACTAGTGGTTTAGGTTTAGAACAAGTTCGTCAAAGATAGGGGGTTCCGCCAGCTTGTACAAGAGTACGAAGGTCTACATACTTAAGTCCGGTTACCTGCTGGGGCGACCTTACGGGGAAGGCCGCTTTCCCCGCTGATAATGTCCTTTATCGTGCGGGCAGGGAGAGGCGATCCTGGGCGCAGACTCCAGTGGCGATAGCCGAAGTAGTCCAGTCCGGATTCTTGGTCCCGTTCTTTGCCGGTAAACTTGTAGGCTAAATGCCCCATGTTTAGGGTGCGGTCGTACTTGAAGGGGTCGCTTCAGAATACGGATCATAGAGTACGGTAAGCAGCGGCCCTTGCTGAAAATAAACAACTTATTGCGCCGCGCCCTTTGTGCTTCCATGCTGCGAAGCGCCCTGCTGTAAATTATTGATTTTATTGACGCACAAACTCCTAAACGTGCTTTAATGTCCGTATTCTGAGGGGACCCCAACTTGGGGTCGGCAGACTGTTGTCAGCAGATGGAATCACAGGCTCACAGAATTCTCTCCATCTCACTAGCGGAAGCCAGCCTCGCCCTTTAAGCGACTGGTTACATAGGGCGTCTCTGATGCCAGAAATTAGCATCCAGAGACGCAAAACAACTCCGTAAAACACGCAGAATTGGGGGTAGTGGCCACATCCAACCGAAAACCTCCGTTAGCGTGGAGGCGCTTCTGCAAATCATTGATTTTGTTGAGGGGCAATCAAGCAATTAAGGCAGCTCACGATCGATTCAATGCTGATATTGAATACGAAAGCGGCGGGCGCGGCTCTTTCTGCAGCCCTTAGAACCAGAGGCTTACAAATTTTCGCAGTTCCCGGAAATGACCAAATGGAAGTTTTCGGTTGGATGTGGTCACTACCCCTAGTCGCGCTTCCCTTTCAGCGTCGAGCGATCTGGGACGGCCAGCAGTTCCTTGGCCTGCTCGCGGGTCAGCCAGTTCCCCAGCCGGGTGCCCTTCTGGCTAATGTTGGGGATGTCGGTCAGGCTGGCCGCTTCCTCCTGCCCGATCATACCGGCGCGTCGGGCTTCGCCCACCATCTTGCGCACGGCCGATAGCCGGACGTTAATGGGGTATGGCAACGATTCACGACAAAATGGGCCATTTGCCCGCTGGCCATAAATAATAGGTTCCGGCCAGCACGGAGAGACTATCAGAAAGCCGCGCCAATCCAGTACTTCAAAACTCACTTCTGAGCAGGGTTTTTGGCCGGGGGAAAACGAGGCTCCAGCCAGCCACGTGTCGCCCTCTACGCTCGCGTCTCCAGTCATGACCAGCAAACGCTCCCGCTTCAGATCAAGACGATGCGGGAGTATGCTCTTCGCCGCGGTTGGCAGATTACCACCGAGATTAAAGAGATCGGCTCGGGCGCTGTGCAGCGGCCAAAGCGGGAGGAACTTCTCGCCGCCGCCCGCCGCCGCGAGTTGGACGCGATCCTCGTCTGGCGCCTCGACCGTTGGGGCCGCTCGCTTCCAGATCTAGTCGTCACACTGAAGGAACTGGCTGAACTGAGCATCGGCTTCGTCTCGCTCACCGAAGCCTTCGACATGACTACGCCCACAGGCCGTGCGCTGGCCGGGATGCTAGCAGTGTTCGCAGAGTTCGAACATGAGATATTGCGAGAGCGGGTGAAGGCCGGCATCGCCCAGGCCCGAGCCAAAGGAACAACTTTTGGTAGACCAAAATCTGCTGCCAAGAAGACCGCCGAAATTAGACGCCTCTATCGCAAGGAAAAGCTCTCTAAATCGGAAATTGCGAGACGGCTCGGCATCGGAAGGACCTCCGTTCGCCGCCTTTTGGAGAACTCATGACGGCTCAATACCATTGGCCGTCCACACGCCCGTGCAGAGGATGTGTGGTTCCGAGGCGAAGAAACGAGAAAGGTCCGAGTAGTCGACTACACAACCGGAACGGCTAGGCACAGTTCAACCTCGCCTCTGTTCCCTCAGTAGATATTGAGATCAGCCGGAATGCGTGTCTCGGAGGAGATCTCTTGGAGCTGCATACCCACTTCGGTCGCAACTAGCTGTCGCAAGGCGAGGAGTACGTCTCGCTCAGGAGAACTGCCGTGTTGTGTTGCGAAAGCGGCGAAATTCTGCGCCAAGACAACTTTGGCGAGTCCTCCCATCGTTCGACAACTCGGCGGAACGGTTCGAGCGAATGGAATGAAAGCAAATATCGTAGGGATGGTAAGGGCAAGTGAGCCGCCAACGATTTCGACTGCACTGAGCCGAAATCCTAGAAATTGTCTGGCAGAAATCAGCAGTGCGGCTGGCGGGACAACACAAGCTAGCAGAAGCCAACCAGGAAACATCAAACCGGGAACTGCCATTCCGAGGTGTTCTTGAAGCATGCGCCATTGGGTTTTACGAGATTTCCAAGGCAAGAGTCGGCCGACAGATGTGATCGGACGAATCGATTTTGGTGGAACGTTGAACAAGGCCTCAAAAGCCCGCCGCAATTTGTAGAACGCTACCCCGGACAGGCAGCTTGCCTCAACCGGATAATTTGCCAGCCCGCAAATCTTTGAGGCAAGTTCTCCGACCCCAATTCCGGCAAGCGCATAGTAGCCGCCGAGATCGACCCCGAATGACTCCTCAATCGCCTCGAACAACTCCCACGTGTCCTCACCGACCGCATTGAGTTGCTTATCTGCATAGAGAAGAGCCATAAGTTAACCTTCGCTGGCGCTTAGGCCGATGGTCGAGATTATAGCCGGAAACTCTTTGTGCTCGATTAACCGCCCAACCGTCGATTACCTTCTCGTCAACATCTCTGACTTCGCGATGGATTGCGGCGCGAGAGGCATCCCTAAATGGCAGAAGTGGCTCATCTCGTTGTATCGGGTGGCCGGATTACATTGTATTGGCCCTGTTGTATTAGGTGGCTGAAACCGGTCTATTCAGCAAATGGCCCATTTTGTACCGAATCGTTGCCATACCCCGTAGCCGTCGATACAATCGTATTAGCCTTCGCCATGCTTGTCCCTTTTAGGAAGACGCAACTCACGAGGAGCCGTTTAGTTTGGGGAAGGTCTCTCCACCCGGTCGATCACGAGAACATCGACGGGAGCTTTGGTCGATACCAGCTTCAACCCCAACTGCTCCTGGATCGCAGTGAAGAAATCCGGTAGGGCGTTAGGATTTTCCGTCGCTGTCGCCAGCCCATCCGGTGTCCACGTCAACCGGAGATTAAACCTTCCAGTGAGTCCGGTCTGATCCTCTACCGGCCGGTTCAGAACTCCCTGTCCCAGCGCTTCGGAAATATCCGCCATCGTTTGGTTGGTCGCGCCAAAGTTTCCAGGTGGTCCAAATCCCATCCCCCCAGACGCGTTAGGGTCACTCTCACTCCTCATGAGTTTGGGGCCGGTCCTGGCGACTGTGAGCACGTACACAGTTTGTTCTTGTTTCTCAAAATGGAATTTGAGCTGAAACCGATCTGCCATCAGCTTTTTGACCATCGATTCCCACTGCTTGATGCTTGGCTCACCCTCTCCGTCGGGCTTGGCGGAGATATCGTAGCTCTCTGAATTGACCCAATCCTGCGCCTTCGCGATCTGACTTTGTTGAAGTCCATAGGAGAACTTGAGGAGGTCACTCAGAGAAGCGCGAATGACTGAAAAGCGGCGACTCCGAAAGTCATATCTCGGCCCGTGTTCATCAGGCCTGCTTGGCTTGATCGTGGCGACTTCGAATGACGGATTCGCGTCCGCAGCCATGGGAGCCATGCGCGGCGGAGGCTGAGGAATCGTCCACTCGGACTCAGTCGTGGCACGCGCAAAATTGAGCGGCAACGGGTTCTGTCCTTGCCTCCACGTCCCTGTGATGGAGTTGCCATCGGCGCTCAGAGTGCCTTCGTATGTAGCAAAGGGAAGCTCAAGCTTCAGCAAGGAACCGGTAAGCGTCGTGGAAATAGCGGGTATGCCGCCAGGCGGGGCGTCAATGTTGTAAAAGGTCGCCCGCAGGGTCGCATCATCCTCCTTCGTGATTTTTACCACGAAGCGTAGGTCCCGATTGGTGTGCAGTATCCCCTGCCAAGTGGCGGCGATATTCCTGGCTGGGTTCGCAGGTGCGGATTGAGCGCGGACTTCCGTAATATGCAATAGGCCAAAACACACCGGAACCGAGATCGCCACACTCCCAGCAGCGCCTAGCAGAAGTTTCCGACTCAAATCCAGTTCGAGCGCTATCTGCTTCGTCATGATGCGAAGAATGCGTCGCTTCAGTTCAGAACCCGTGACCCCCGACATGCATGCGATGGAAGACTCGGTGTAGAACTTGCAGATATTAAGAATGCTCTCCGCGTAGACTTCCGCTTCATTGCCGAGTTGTAAAACAACTTCATCGCAGGCACGTTCGCGCTCTTCAATCAGGCGCCGCTCAATCCACCACACTGCTGGATGAAACCAGAAGATCGCTTCCACTACCATGTGGATCGCAGCCGTAAGGTTGTCGCGGCGTTGCACGTGGCAGCTCTCGTGCGCCAGGATACTGCGAAGTTGGGCGGCAGGAAGTCGATCCACTATCTTTTCTGGCAGCAGGAGCACCGGACGGAAAATGCCGACGATTCCGGGTTCAATCATGTGCGAGGTTAAGAAGGCCGGTACATCTATCGGCATCGATATCCGAGAAGCCGACCGCAATGTACTGCGAATCGCCCACCAGATGCACGACCAGCGGAGAAGCAGGAACAGTAATCCGCACAACCACAGGACCACAAGAATCTCAGGGAGAGGAACCGCGTGGTGTGGGGCCGGAGCAATTGACGTCGACTCGGGGAACAATACAGCGAAAGATCCGGGGCGTTGTGGGCTCTGTAAAAAAGGATGCGCCATCTTCACTATGGCGCTGGCAACCTGCGGGCTATCTATCGGGGGTAAGCTCGTAGGTCGAAGCCAATCACCGATTGCGGCGAGCAGCGAGAATGGCATCAGGAATTTTAGTGATGCTGCCATCCAAACCCAATAGCGCGTCCGTGCCTGGTTGCGTCTCAATACCAGCGTGAGCACCCAGGCCACCAGAATTACCAACGTCGATTGCCACAAATGATTGACGATAGCCGCTGACCAAGTCTCCTTCCAGAACCCGTTGTACATCATGGCCGCTTCTCCTTCGAGGAAAGTTGGCGCAACATCTTCTCAGCCTCTTTCACGTCTGCGAGAGACAACTTACCGCCTTTGATCAAGTGCGCCATCAACAGTTGGGAGCGGCCACCGAACAGCGTCAGCAAGTCATCAATCAAACGGTGCTGTGCCGCGTCTCGCGTGATCGAAGCGGAAAAAAGGTGGAAGTTACCCACCTTTCTGACTCGACGTACGATCCCTTTTGCCTCCATCCGGTAAACCATTGTCTGAATTGTGGTATAGGCTGGCCGCTTCTTCGCGGGGAAAGACTCCTGGATTTCTCGTAGGGAAGGCTCACCCTTTTCCCAAAGAGCTTCCATGATTTGGTATTCCATCTTAGATAATTTCGGAGTAGGCAAATCTTCCTCCCTCCTACTTCTGTCGGTATAATTACTACATGTGTATGTTTTAGTCAAGCGAGCAGTACAGCCATCTCGGCCCATGTTCGAACTGCGATGGCTGTACTTGGCTTAAGTTCCTCTCACTTGTGGAATGAGAACCGTACTCAGTACGGCAGCCTTTTGTCGCCAACCTTTGCCTTGAGGATCTGCGTCAAGACATTGTCACGCGCAGCTGCAATATCGTTGGCCGTGTGAACCTTGAGAATCTCATTGACTCCAGCTTCGGCCTTCTCAGCCATCTGCGGAGTTACATGTTCGATGCGACCGAGATCTGCCCACCAATCTTCCATCGCTGGACCGAGATGCTCAAGGAGATGTTTCATCCCACCGTCTCCACCGCCCAGATTCGCGTTCATGAACTGGCCAAGGATGGCCCATCGCAGCCCGGGACCCGGTGCCATGGCAATGTCGATATCGGCCAGGCTGGCCGCATCTTGATCCAGCAAATAGAGCACCTCACGGAACACCGCGGTCTGAATTCGGTTCGCGATATGACCCTTCATTTCCTTCTTCATACGAATCGGCTTCTTGCCGATCTGTGCATAGAATTTGACAGCACGTGTAACGTTGTCAGCGGAAGTTAGCTTCCCTCCAACGACTTCGACCAAGGGGACGACGTGTGGTGGGTTGAAAGGATGCCCCAGCACGATACGCGCGGGGTTGGTCGCCTCTGTCTGGAAATTCGACACAGGAATGCCCGAAGAACTACTCGCAATGATGACATCGGGACCAACCGCGTCGGAAATATCTTTGAAGAGCTTGAGCTTGAGATCTAACCGCTCTGGGCCGTTTTCCTGGACAAAGTCGACGTCTCTCAGAGATTCCTTCAGATTCGTAGCAAACGTCAGGTTGTTCTTATTGGCGCCTGGCTCAAGACCCATTTCCTCCAACAGCGGCCATGCGCTATCGATATACGCGCGCAATTTCGCCTCGGCGGCGGCCACGGGATCGGTTGCGCGTACCGCGAATCCTTTCGCGAGATAGTAGGCCGCCCAGCTCATCCCGATCAGCCCACAACCCACAACCCACAACCCACAACCCACAATACCGATTGTTTTTACGTTGAGATCATCTTTCATATTTTTCCTCGATTGGATGTTCAATACGCGCGCTTCATCCGGATTCGATCCCGGCTCGAAGGTTGCGGTTAACAAGACCAGGAAGACGAGCCTCGCCGCTTAAGCAACGTAGGCAATTCCAGTTAGGATCCCTAACTTTGCAATTGTGGTGAAGTGCGCGTTGGCTTCCAGCGGGGCTACGCGCACTACTCCACCGAGTTCTGTCGTAAAGGCACGCTGATTGGCGTGATCGATGGCAAGCCCAATACCTTCCTGCAGTCCAATTGCGAGTACCTCGTGGTTTTCCAGTTGCTTGGCACCGATACGGGCGCGGTTCAACGAGTTGCCGCCATCGAGGTTGCCTCGGTCAGTCCAGTAGAGAATGTTGTTCTTGGTGTCGAGTTCGAGATCGATCGGCTCAGGCAAGTGATCGATCAGCAGTTCGATATCCGTGCGGTTCTCGGGCTGCTGACCCGCCGGGATTTCAAGCCCGGCTCGGAAGATGCGCCCCTTGCCACCATCCGGTGGCCCCTTCTGCGTCCAGTAGATATGGCGGTTGACCGGATCAACGGCAATGCCGACGCAGTGACGCATAACATCCTGCGAATCGGCAGGGAACACACCATTGCGAGCTAGAACAATCACGTTCGAACCGTCGAGGTTTGAGCGCATCACACGCATACCCTCGCGATCGCACCAATACAAGAGTCCCGCGTCAAAGTCGGCGGCAATCTGCTTTGGCGTCACGGTGAGACCATGACCGACCAACAGGCGACGATTGGCACCGTTAAGTCCGATGCGCTCGATCGAACCGTCAGCCTGAAAGAATTCGCCTGGATTTGGACCGATCGCCGGCCCCATGTTTGTCCAGTACAATGTCTTGGTCCTCTTGTCGATAACGATTCCGTCTACGTTGTCGATCAGATTCCCCAGCAGAGTGCGGCGATTGCCACCATCGGGATCCATCTCGATGATTTCGCCGCCTGTTCGGTACTGGAGAATGTAGAGTTTTCCGGAATTCATGTTGTCCTCTATTCTTTGAGTGCAATCAATGCCCGTTCAACCAAAGCCAGGCCAGTTGCCAGTAACCCAACGATTGGATTCCGTTAACCGCCAAGCATCGCCTTAGCGGGATGTTGTCAAATCCGAACTGCTCGCGGTTCGAGCTTGGATATCCAGATCAACTCAGCCACTCAGGCTTGTTCGATCCTCGCGGAACGATCACGGTCCGATACGACCCAGGAGACTTGGACAGGTAGGCCTGCTCGTCGAGCCCCTGATACGTGCCGAGCGGCGTCTCTGCGGTGAATAAATCCGGCGCGACATTTGTGCGCTCTTCAGAGGACCCGGCCGTCGTCTGGGCGTAGGCTCTGTCGAAAATACCAAGCGAGAGTTGCCAGAGCACAGTGCGAGTGAGCGAGACCACAACCTTGTAGCTTCCTCCCTCCACAGCTCGCCTGCGCAGCGCTGCGAGGACGCCCACAGTGCCGAGCCAACCCACAACGTTGTCGCAGATGGGAACAATAGGCGGTTGCTTCGGGCTGCTGAGAGACCCTTCGAGAGCGAAGACGCCCGACACCGTTGCACCAATCTCATCAAAACCAGGCCGGTTCGACCACGGGCCATTTTCTCCGTGAAGAACGACAGTAGCGTGGATCAGTCCGGGCTTTTTTGCACATAACTCTTCTGCATCCAGTCCCTGGGATTTCAAATAACCAGGGCGCTTGTTTGCGAAGAAGATGTCGGCATCCTTGAGTAAGGCATCGAACTTAGCGCGATCTTCTTTAGAAGAATCCAGAATTGTAGAGCGCATGCCAACCTGAACGTCCCAGAAGAAGGCCTCTACTTCGGTGTCGTTGGGTCTCCAGATATTCAGGACGTCGGCACCATAGAAGGCCAGGTCTCGCCCAATTGCCGCGCCGGCAATCACATGACCCATTCCGAGGGCCCGAATTCCGTCAAGTGGTGTTTTGGCGTCTGGCTTGAAAGGAATGGGTTCACTCTCACCGATCTTCTCGACGGAAATTAGGGGCATCCTCGCGAGCACTTCGGTGTACTGCAACTCCTCACGCAACTCTTCAAAAGTACGGACCTTGGCAAGGACTAATCCCTCTTCGGCTGCAGCCGCCTCCAAGTCATCTGCACGCCACTGCAGAATGGAATTCTCGAGCGATTCGATGCTGTCGCTGCATCGGAAGAAGTTGAGTGCACGTTGATGCAGCTTAGGGTAGAAGTTCAGAGTCACGACATGCCGGCCATCGCGTGTTTCACGAAAGAGTGGGAACTTGAAAAAGGGATTATTGTCGAAGAAACCCATTGCGGGAGAGCGCCCGTTCACGGTCTCCCAGATCCCTTCGAAGAAGCCGGCGAAGCGTCGAAAGGCCTTGCGAACGTCGACATGAACGTCCTGACCCTGTCCAGTTCGGTCTCTCCACACTGCTGCGGCCGCAATGGTTTTGGCAGCAAGGCCTATGCCTGCCATCGTTGCAAACCGGATCCGGCTAGGAACAATGGGATCTTGGCCATAGAAAGTTAGTTGCCCACCGCTGTCCGCGGCTGACATTCCAACGTCTGCCAGGACTTGATTCACCCCTTCATGGAAATCGAAATCTGGGGAGGTGGCGGGATTGTTTAGTTTATCGACGATAGTCTCGGTTAAAGGACCTGGAGCTTGAGTTTCTTCCTCAGCCGCGGATAAAGACCTCATACGTAGACTCCTGGGTGATGTCGGTTCTTCAACTGAGTGATAGTAGCGACCGTGAGGGGTCCAGTAAATTACATATTCCTTGTAGCAATCATTCAGGTGCTGTGGAATATCGGTAACGTTTCATTCCTTAGCTGCATAACCAATTCAAACGCAGCCCTTCCTTGCTCTGCATTCCTTAACCCGACAGATCCGAGCAATTTTGTCAGCGCGTATTTCAAATTGGTGGGCAATGAGATGTTTGGGCTTCCACCTATGCCAACGCTTCCTTAGTCTCTGAGATCTGCAAATCGAGTCTGAATCAAACGAAGAATGATGGCAAAGATCATCGCGGTCGATACCCCAAACATCAGTGATCCATCTGCTGCCTCGAGTGGGCCCAGCAACTTCCATGAAAGCGCATGATCACATCACCATAGCCGAGCGTTGAATAGTTCACCGCCGAGTGATAATAGGCGGCTCCAAACTCCTGAAATTGGCCGCCGATCATGAATAAGCAACCCCCACACAGCGACTTCAATCAGGTGTGGATGACAATCGTGCGGAGGAGATTCTCGTGGGAGCAACTCAAGCACAGCCTATTGCCAGATGGAACTAGAACATCCGTAACTAGCAGAACTTCTCTAACGCCTGATCAGTAACGATAAGTCGGCAAATCGTCCACTTGTCAATTGGCGAGCGATGTTGGAGGAAAGCCGGTTATACAGACATCTCTAACAATGTCTGCGGTGTCAAGGCGTTTTTCGAGCGCAGGACGGCACGAACTCCGAGGAGTTGCTTCGATAGCGCTTTGGTTGAAGAACTGATCAT
>Ga0193743_1003673_pt1 | contig 10183 bp, 12 predicted proteins | sample L2c2metaG_FD_143038 | JGI IMG/M metagenome (GOLD analysis project Ga0193743, IMG submission 143038) | Soil microbial communities from a riparian zone of the East river system, Colorado, United States - L2c2 | ecosystem: Environmental > Terrestrial > Soil > Riparian zone | place: USA: East River...
TGCATTAACTGGGTGATCGAGGCGAAGTTAGGCTGCGGCGCTAGGATAGAGCATGTTCAAGCGCCGCCGCTTTTCGATCATGATCATTCTGTTGTGCGTCCGTTGGTACTGCAAGTACGGCATCACGTATCGCGATCTGTCGAAAATGATGCAGGAGCGGGGAGTGGCTGTGGACGCTTCGACGATCTTCCGCTGGATACAGCGATATGCACCGGAACTCGAGAAGCGAGTGCGTTGGTATCGAGGCTACCGGTCCGGATCCTGGCGAATCGGTTCATTAACACACCCTTTGCTCTGGCCGCATAGCCCAGCGAAAGGTCACGGTTGACCTGCGCCCAGTAACAGTTAATGCAACAGAGCCAAATGTACAGGCCAGCGTTCATTCGAACCTTGGAGGATAGCGGACTAGTCTTCTATTCTCTGAGTGTTCGTGTCTCTTTTTCACGTACGCGACGGTGTGCTAGGCATAACGCGTAGAAGGAAACTTCCAAACAACGGGACAGTAAATGCGGTGTCCCCATGCGCCGGACTGTAAATCATGCCCTTCTTGATTAGACTGTTCCGAACAGGCGCAACAGTTTGCACCGTGAGCCCCGCACTTTCGGCGATTTCTCCCGACCGCTGGTGTCCAGAACCAAGCCTCGCCATTGCGCGAAGGTAGTCCTTCTCGCGGGGAGTGAGACGGTCGAATCGCACGCGGAAGAAGCTCTCATCAAGCTTCCTAATCGCCAGGGTCGTCGCGTTTTGAACATCCTCAAGACCAATGGTAGGTCCCGGCGTCAGGAGTTTGGTCAAAACCGGCTCACCATTCTCAATGCGGAGGGCAACGTTCTCGGGAGACGAGCGGTCTGTCTGCTGGGTGATCGACGTGAGCCACTGGCGCCTCTCGGACACAAATCGTTGCGCATCGCTTGAAATCCCGGCCTCCTGCTCGTAAGCCGCCGTCATCTTGGCGGCTTCGTCTTCGCTGATGAGTTGGTCCCTGTAGTCGGCGTACTCGCGGCTACCTTCGATGGCGGTGTCTCCCGACTTCAGATCCCACATCATTTGCGTGAACACACAGAGTTCAAGGAAACGCCGATGGACTCGCTCTACCGGTTGGCGCTTCACCTCTCCCGTAACCAACCGCCACCATGTGTCGGGTACCCAATCAAGATCGTTCCACGCCTCCGACAAGAAGAGCCATTCCGCACTACTCGTTTCGTTCTCAGAACAAGATCGAGGGCTTGTCCGTAAGTGTTGCTTGTCAGAGCGTCGAAAACTTGACCAGCTCGGTCGCTTCGACTTCGGGGTGAGAGTCATTCTGAGCAATAACAAGCCTGCTCAGGGAGCTCCTACAGGAGAAGCCATGCATTAGCAACATACCTCGCCGTCATGCCGGTAATGCCGGGACGAAATTTCAATCCCGAAGGCCCTGACGAAAGGCCACAACTACGCGCACGTTTCATCCCCGACGCGAAGCGCGTTACAGCACCGCATGGCGTAGCGAGTTGGGATTGCCGGAGGCGGGACTACTTCCGATTTGCCAATGCAAATCTCGTACAAAGGGGATGGACTGATGCAACCTGTAACCGTCGCAGATGCTTTTTTTAACAAAGCGATGACAACTGTCACGTTGACGGTGGCGTATGGTTCTCGGTTCCCGTCGAAACTCGATTGGAAGCGCACAAGCATCAGGGCGAACTCTTGCTGAACCCCTTCGAATAAAAGGGCAGATTTCAACTGGCCATGGCATTCGTTGCCGGGGAGGTAAGGGAATACGCGTGAACGTAACGGCGAAACAGAATTCAAGGAGAAGAATACAGATGCCAACGAAGAATCGTAACGTATCGTTGCCAATGGCGGCATTTAGCATTGGCCTTTTACTAGTCTCGGCGCTAGGCGCGCAAGGCCAATCAGATGCGTCCCGAGCTGGCCAATGGCAAATAGCCGGACAGAATCTGGACAACAGCCGGAGCCAGCCGGCAGAGCATTCAATCAGTCCTGCCAACGTCCAGGGCCTGAAACCAAAATGGGTGTTCACAACGGGTGGAGATATTTCTGCCACCCCTACCGCGGATCGTGACGCAGTCTACTTTCCCGATTGGGGTGGCAATCTCTTCGCGGTCAAGAAAGAAAGCGGACGTCTCATCTGGTCGCACAAGATCTCCGAATACGACGGCGTCGCCGGAGCTATCTCTCGTGTGAGCCCGGCCGTGGATCATGATCTATTAATCATCGGGGACATTCTCAGTTCAAAGCAGGTGCACGATGGCGCGAACGTGATCGCAGTCGATCGGGAGACAGGAAACCTCCGGTGGAAGACACAGGTGGATAGTCATCCGGCAGCAGTCATTACTGGATCTCCGGTTATTTTCGACGGCGTTGTTTACATTGGCGTCTCTTCGAACGAAGAAGCTCTGGCAGAGAATCCGGCATATCCGTGTTGCAGCTTTCGCGGCAGTGTAGTGGCGCTCGATGCGAAGACCGGTCAGATGCTTTGGAAGACCTTCGACATGCCTGACAACGGCGGTCAGCCGGGCGGATACAGCGGCGGAGCGGTGTGGCAACCACTCGCGATTGATGCAAAGCGCGGTACGCTCTTCACCGGCACTGGCAACAACTACACTGCGCCTGCAGATGTGGAAGCTTGCCAGAAAGCAACTCCCACGGCAAAATGCGCCGCGGCTAACGATTTCTTTGACACTGCTCTCGCGTTGGACTTAAAGACCGGGCAGATCAAATGGGCGAAAATGCTGCAAGGCTTCGATACTTGGACAGGAGCCTGCTTCCTTCCTTCGGGAACAAACCCGAACTGTCCGGTACCGACCAGCCAAGATTTCGACTTTGGAGGATCAGGGCCGAATCTCCTGGGCAATATCGTCGGCTTTGGCCAGAAGAGTGGCATCTATTGGGCGCTTAATCCCGATAACGGCACCATCGTTTGGAGCACACCGGTTGGGCCAGGCAGTTCGCTCGGAGGCATCGAGTGGGGCACCGCCACTGATGGAAAGCGCATTTATGTCGCGATCGGGAATCACGATCATCTCCCTTATACCTTAGTGCCCTCGGGACAGCAGATTACGTGGGGAGCCTGGAGCGCTCTTGATGTTGCCACTGGGAAGATCCTTTGGCAGACCGCAGACCCCACCGCAGGCGCCATTGACACGGGCTCGGTGAGTGTTGCGAATGGCGTCATGTATGCGGGCTCTTATTCAGGGCAGATGTACGCGCTGGACACGAGAAGTGGAAATATCCTCTGGAACTTTGCGAGCGGGGGCTCGGTAATCGATGGGCCGTCCATCGTGGACGATGTCCTTTATTGGGGATCGGGGTATCGGAATATCGCGCCGGGAATCGGAAATGACAAAGTGTACGCGTTTACTCTGACCGGCTCGCACGATCGTGGTCGGTCAGAGGGAGGTCACTCTCGATTTTAAAAAACTACTCGCCCTTGAGCTGCCGCTCTACGCGGCAGCTCAAGGGCACTCTTTTGAGCAGGCGAGATGAGATCCGATGAGGTGAGTGCAATGCCGACGACATCATGAACCAGTTCGCAGATAACTGGGCTCGGTGAGGCGAAGGCGACCGCCGCGTCGTCTACGGCATCACCAGGGGACCGCAACTCGCGACGAAAAATACAATATTGAAAAGCGGGCTAATGAGCTATTCGACTCAGCGTTCCTGATTTATTTAGCCGATCCATCGCTCAATTTCCTCACCTGTGACCGAGGCTTCCTCCGTGCGGACGGTTCAACCGCAGGCAAACAGAATCCATATCGTTCCCATGGATGATCTCGTCACTCCGGACCGCCCGATCAGCACGCTCAGAGGCATCACTCAAGCTTCCCAAAAGCCAAGTGACTAATCGCCGTGGTGCATCAAACGAAGTCAGGGATGCGATGGTTGGAATGAGCCAGTCTGTTCAATTGGGCTCCATTACTCAGACTTACATGCCGATATTCTGCCACTGGCTGAACTTAATTTGCTCTTCCACGCTGGGGCGGGGGTCTGAGTGTACCGTCGCAATACTGTCATAGGCCACGTTGCTTCCAGATGCTTGGTTCGCGTCAGAGAAGAGAGCAAGACGGTATACCGTTCGCAGGCACCCAGAAAGTGTTCTGTCGCCGCAAACCGCTTCAGTTCGGACAGGGTGCCGAGAATGTCATAGTGGCAGTCTTCGTCTCCATTGGGAATGTTCGCCATCCATTGATCGACCACTGCATTCCAGATCGTAGGCGCAGCTTGGCCTTTGAGCCGGAGCCGGCTCAGGGCAAATTGGCCCTTGTGAATACGACGGAGCAGTTCAATACCGGCTCCGGTGAGCCAGTCGCCAACGTCGACCGGCTCCGGTGCAAATAGCGAGCGCGATGCGGCTTCGCTTCGTGCCGAGCGAGAGTACGGACTCGTACTTTGGAGCGCTACGCGGCTACCTCGAGACTCATTGCTGCCCTGTGGCTTTCTATTCTGACAAGCACTCTATCGGTCCGCTCATGCAAAGTTAAGGTTCTTCTGATAGAAATCAGTTGTATCCGTTCCTTTTGATATTTCGGTCCAGTTAAGGAGATCGGTCGACATGTGTTGCCATTGATATTGCAACATTGCGAGATGTTGCGGCGCCACGATTCACACGTTATGTCTAGTCACGTAGAGGTATCCCAAGATTTCTGCTGCAGATCCCACGGATGAAGTTGAGAGAGACACTGACATTCTTACGAGCGCTGAGTTCCGGTCCAGGCCTTGTGGGCGCGATTGCACCATCTGGTGCTGCTTTGGCCAAATTGATAACCAGCGAAATAGGACACGACTCCGGGCCCATTGTTGAATTTGGCCCAGGAACAGGTGTATTTACCCAAGCGCTCCTTGCTCAGGGTGTAAGAGAGGAAGATCTGACGCTAGTCGAGTACCGTTCCGATTTCGCAAAACTCCTGCAAGAGCGATTTCCCGAGGCACGCGTCCTTCGAATGGACGCTGGAAGTCTCCATAAGCAGGATTTATTTCATAATACACCAGTTGGGGCTATTGTCAGCGGGCTTCCTCTTCTCAATATGCCGTCCAGGAAAATCGTCCGCATTCTTAGCGGGGCATTTCGCTACATGCGCCCCTGTGGAGCGTTCTATCAGTTCACATATTTTCCCCGTTGTCCAGTGCCGAGAACGTTTCTTGATCGACTCGGTCTCCGAGCGTCGTGTCTAGGTCGTGCGCTTGTCAACATTCCACCAGCAGCGGTCTATCGAATCACCAAACGCGAGCTGTCTGGATCTGGTCACACCTCATCTCCAATTCAGGAAACCGGATCCGTGGAAGAGCTGAGAGCGGCGCACAGGGTTCTTAGTTAGAGCGTAATCGCCGATGCGCTCACCAACAATGGAACGCGAGTCCACATGGCCGATTAGTCGCGAACTCGGAGGTTGGCACATCGAGGAAGATTTGGCCACTTGGCAATCACAGCCCGGTAAGAACATCAGGTTCTGTATTTTCAGGAGACTGGTCGCATCTTCTTCTGGAGTCTGACATATCATGTACTGCTTCAGTCGAGGAGAGCCCTCCTACCAGCGCTTGTCGAAGTAGCCCTGGATCGTGCCGCTGTTCGAGTCTGCGCCGTCGACCTGGAAGTTGATGAGGAGAACTCCGGGGGGAGTCCAGCCAAGATAAAGGCCAGAGGGCACGGTGGCTTTCTTGAAGGAGCGCTCTCTGGCGTTATCGAACTTCACCCAGTCGTAAGTGACAACATCCCCGACACGGTGCGACTGGATCTGGATATGGTGCCACTTGTTGGGCGCCCAAGTTCTGCGGGTTACAGGGGATGTTTGACGGCATCCAGTGCGCGTGGCCACTGGATGCATAGGTGTACTCCCACGTGCCCGAGATGCTGGAGCACTGCGTGCCGAAAATGATGGTTTCTCCGTTCGCCGTGACCTGGTCCATATCCAGCTCCAGGTTTTGTACCTGTGTCGGATTGACTGCGTCCCAGTTCCAATGATCATGTTTGGCCGTTTGGATGTGCCCATGTGAACTGCTGGCCGTGGATCGAGAGGATCAAACCTTGTAGCCGATGCTCAAAAGGTTCCGAGTAATTGATACGGGCTATACTATGGGTACTCTCAAGGGTGAGCCGATGGGCCTAGTCAGAATACAGCGCATTATCCCGCCGCAAGTGAAGTACTTCCTAAAGCCGTATTATCGAAAGGTTTTTAGCAATCGTCTGCACATTCTTTTCTGGCCGACTTTTCGCTGCAACTACAGATGCTCTTACTGCACCGTGGTCACGAAATACAACTTGTTGAACGATTTTCCTCCGAAATCGGAGAGACGAGCAGAGGAGTGGATTACTGCACTCGAAAAGCTTCCGCCTGCAATGATTTATTTTGCTGGTGGCGAGCCGTTCCTCTACGCAGGTCTTCCGGAACTGGTGAACAACCTACCGAAGAAGCACAAGTTGCTCGGAATCGTGAGCAATGTCTCGCAGCCAGCAAGCGCATATCGGAAGATCAAGCGTCCGTTTCATTTGAATGCCAGCTATCATCGCGAGTTTGTTTCCGAGGCAGATTTCATAGCTAGGGTAAGAGAACTTCAGGAGTTCCTCGATGTTCACGTGAACATCGTTGCGACACAGGAAAACCTGCCTGTGATTGCGTCTATCGACGAACTTATGAAGACGCACCGCATTACCCTGCACGTTGATCCCTTGGTCGACCTTGCATTCCACTATAGTGCCTCGGAAGAGGCGCTGTTACGGAAGTACACCAGTGCGGACCGCCGCACGCTGGTTCAGTTCGACGACTTCAGCGGCAAGCAATGCTCGGCGGGCAGGAATTACATAAACTTGATGCCGGACGGACAGGTATTCACGTGTGCCGGAGGGTTCACGTACACATACTCGGCTTTATACGCGGAGATGGTGAAAGACAAACCTCTCGGGCACTATCGTTTGGGAAATCTATTTGACACTGACTTCAAGTTGAATTCGAGTGATGTTGTTTGCGAATTGCCCTGTAAAGATGCGTGTGACCGTGATTCCGTTACTATAAAGTCGATAAAACCCATACGCAATTAACTAAGAATTGCCTGCGAGAACTTGCTCCCACTCCAACAGCCGGAGGGCAGTCTCATTTGGCGTTCCAAGAGAGTTCCAGTTGGAGCACACTGCTAAGGGCACCTGAAAACGCTGGATTCACTACGGCAGAGCTTCATGCGTTGCGGAAATCACGCGACAACGTGGTCGGATTTCAACAGCCTGAGGACTGTGTTCGCTGATTTACCGACTGCAGCAGCTATAGCTCTAATGCTCTGACCCTCGGAACGCAACCGCCCGATCTTCGCCACCAGCTTGGGATCAGCATCCTCGGCCTCGGGGCGGCCACCAACGTGTCCCTGAGCCTTGGCACGCTCTAGCCCCGCGATGGTCCGTTCGCTCAACCTAACCCGCTCTTGCTTTGCCACCGCAGCAAGGATGCCGATGACAGCTCCCTTGAACATGCGCGTACTGTCCAAGTACTGCTCTGTAAACGATCTGTAGTTCATGCCGTAGCCGTTGAGCCGTTCGAGGTGGTTCAGCGTCTTTACGGTGCCCTCCCGGCTCAAGCGATCTAGGCTCCAAAAGAGGAGGCAATCGAACTCACGCCGAGATGCGGCTGCGAACATCTTCTGGAATTGCTCACGGTCACCCCGCTTGCCGCTGGCACGATCCATGTATTCGTGAACCACGGTCCATTGGAAATGCGGACCATTGGCCAGGAGCGCATGCAGGACCGCGAAATCAACATTTCACTCCCAATCTGGTAACAGACACCTGCGGCTCGGCTGCTGGCCACAATTGGATGCAATAGTGGGATCAGTCTCAGCCGACTGGTGGCCGCCAACGGGTGCTATTGAACGATGGCATCATGCGGACGTTACGACAAGTCCCGAGTTCAGTAATAACCCCGGTCCTCCTGCATTTCACGAGAATCGGGGCGAAGTCTCTCCGGCGTAGTACTGTTAAGAAATCATGCTTCGGCAATTGGCGTATCGACTCATGAAGAGCGAGACCGGCCTACGCCTCATGGCGACCGGGCTGTGTCTGCGGAATGGCTGTGGGCTGCACAGGGATGGCGAGACCTACGTACTGAAGCGCGGCGTCCGCCAGATCCGGATTTCTGGAAAACACCTGCTTTATTCGATTGACACGGCACGGCATTTTGACACGTACTTTTTCGCAGGTCGTTCCAGAAAAAAAGGGTGGCCAGTTAGAAGCGAATTATTCAGAACCGCGGCTGCACACCCTCACAAATGGCCTTCAATTTGAACTCTCAACCATGCCCGAGGAAACCTCCGCACTGGACGCCTACTTTCGCTTTCATCACCCGAAGCCGGGCGATCTTGTATTCGACATCGGCGCATATTGCGGCGCAGGTCGTGGGTCCCCAAGGCAAGGTGATCGCCTTCGAGCCCGACCCTTTAAACGTGGAGCTTCTCCGCCATAACGTCGCCCGTTACCACCTTTCGAATGTGATCGTCGCGCAAGTAGCCATTTCCGATACCAACGGGATAGCAGCCTTTAATTCCGATGGTTCTCTCGGCTCCGCTTTGACTCTCGCGTTAAGTCGGCCTTCGACGCATGAGACGATTGAAGTTCGGCCTGTCACTTTCGAGACGGCATGCGCCGAATTCGGTGTACCATCCTTTGTCAAGATCGATGCCGAGGGAGCCGAAATCGAAATACCCTCGGGCGCGAAAACATTCCTTCAGTCGCATCCGATTCACTTCGTTCTCGACACAAGCCACATGCGAGATGGACATACAACGCATACGGCTGTTGAGGATCTGCTGAAGGGCTGCGGCTACAAGGACGTTTCAGATTTCGACTCGGGCGGATTTATGACGACCTGGGCATCACCGTACGCCTGAGCAATTTAGTCACGTTTGATTCTCGCCCGAATGAGTGACTGTTCCGACCGAACCCGAGCCTGCAACACCGTCTAAGGTGGGGGAAATGATTTCACAGACAAAGAGGTTCATCGAAAGGTCTCTCAGCAGTGTTGGCTATGAGATCCGAAGGCTACCCGGCGGAGGCCAGGCCGAGTCTCCGTACAGCGAAGTGCTGCCGTTGGCAACATACTCACCGTGGCTAGCCGATGCGGAGTTTAGGCGGGTCTATGATGCGATCAAATCTCACACGCTCGTTGACATCTACCTGCTGCTACGACCTATGGCAATTGGTGGCCGAATCCGCACGGGGTGAACTTCTAGAAGTTGGGGTCTGGCGAGGCGGCACGGGAGCCTTGATCTCCTCGCGGTGCAAACAACTCAATATTGACGCTAAGGTATACCTCTGCGATACGTTCAAGGGCGTCGTCAAGGCTGGCTGCAATGACTGCGCGTATTCTGGCGGCGAGCATGCCGACACGAGTATGCAGTTGGTGGCGGGATGGCTGGAACGACTCGAAGTGACGAATTGTAAACTCCTCGAAGGCATTTTCCCCGAGCAGACGGGTGACGTGGTCGAAGACCGCGTTTTCCGCTTCTGCCACATCGATGTGGACGTTTACCAGTCCGCCAAGGACGTATTCAACTGGGCTTGGCCAAGACTGGTAGGCGGCGGCATCGTGGTCTTTGACGATTACGGATTTTGTGGCTGCGAGGCTGTTACGCGTTTGGTAGAAGAGCAGCGAGGCCAGCCAGATCGAGCCACAATTCACAATCTAAACGGACATGCAGTGATTATCAAAGTGGCGTGAAATACACTCGGGTTAGTCTGAAGCTTCACAACGGAGCGAAATATCGGATGGGTTACGCTGATGCCTAAGAGATATTCGCGGATGGACGCATCGAAGTTTGTCAAATTTGCAACCGCTCTTCACTACTCGTTCGCACTGGTGGCAGCCTCTTGGTTTCGACACGCCATCAATTGCGACCACCAGGACGTCAGCAATCGCGCTACAATCCGCCTTCCTGTCCTCGCAGTGATTCGGAAGGGTTGCCCCTGATCTGATGTCTTGGGACGGCTCATTTTTGCGTGCAGAGTGTGCAGTACAAATCACACCAGCCAACTGCTAGGATGAGTTTGATAGACGACTAGACATCTGAGAAGAGGGTCGATGACCGACTTTCTTCCGCTTCCTCATGAGCGATCCTTCGAATCGGAGTCGGTGATGTAAAGACGCCGCAATATGCGCCGATGTCGAATACAAGATCGCCCGGCTTCGGGTGATGAAAGCGAAAG
>Ga0193743_1003674_pt1 | contig 10179 bp, 9 predicted proteins | sample L2c2metaG_FD_143038 | JGI IMG/M metagenome (GOLD analysis project Ga0193743, IMG submission 143038) | Soil microbial communities from a riparian zone of the East river system, Colorado, United States - L2c2 | ecosystem: Environmental > Terrestrial > Soil > Riparian zone | place: USA: East River...
TCCTGGTCGCGATCACCGGCGCCAGGATTGCGACCAGGATCCAGACCAGGACGATCAGCACCCCGATCAGCCCGACCCAGCTTTCGCGCAGCAGCAGCGCCGAGCGCAGCGCGCGCACCACCGGGTTGCGGCTGAGCGAGGATGGGGGCGGCAGCGAGACGTCGGCCATTGCGGTCTCCGTCAGGTGAAGCGGATGCGGGGATTGAGGTAGGTGTAGCCGACGTCGGCGATGGTCTGGGTCGCCACCGCGACAAAGACCGAGACCATGGCGCAGGCCTGGATCAGGTAGATGTCCTGGTTCAGCGAGGCCTCGAGCAGCAGGGCGCCAAAGCCCTTGTAGCCGAAGAAGGCCTCGACCACGATCACGCCCGACAGCAGCCAGTTGATCTGCAGCACGATCACGGTGAAGGGCGCGATCAGGGCGTTGCGCAGGGCGTGGCGCATGATCACCCGCCGATACGGGATGCCCTTCAGCACCGCGGTGCGGATATAGGGGCTCTGCATCACCTCGGCCATCGAGGCACGCATCATCCGGGTGATGTAGCCGAAATCATAGAGCACCAGGACCAGCACCGGCATGACCAGCTGCAGCGGGTCGAAGCCCTGGTTCATCCCGCTGGTGCCCGGCAGCCATTTCAGCACCAGGACGAACAGGAAGGACAGGAAGGTCGCCGAGGCGAATTCCGGCACCGAGGTGGTGATGATCGAGAGGATCGAGATCGAACGGTCGGTGGCCGACCCCTCGCGCATGCCGGCGAGCACGCCGAGCACGACCGAGACCGGCACCATCAGCGCGAAGACGAAGGCGGCGAGGATCGCGGTGTTGGCCAGCCGCGGCCACAGCACCGCGGCGACCGGCGTCTTGAAGCGCAGCGAATCGCCGAAATCGCCGCTCGCCATGCGGCCGAGCCAGGCGAAGTAGCGCTCGTACCACGGCGCGAAATAGCCATGCGCCTCGAGCCAGAGATGGCGCTGCTCGTCCGAGCTGTAGGGGCCGAGGACCTTCACCGCCACGGCCGACCCGTTCACCTCCAGCAGGAGGAAGACCAGCAGCGACACCGCCAGCATGGTCAGGATCATGAAGAAGGCGCGCTTGGCGAGGAAGATCAGCATGGCTAGACCGCCTCGCCGGCCTTGCCGGCACGGGGGCGCAAAGCGCGCCCCCGTCCGACGGTTGCGGGCTGCGCCGTCACGCCGACAGCCACACCCTGTGGAGATACATCTCGCGGGCGAAGTGGTAGGCGAAGCCCTGCACCTTGTCCGAGCTGGCGGTGTAAATCTTCAGCCAGAACGGGATGATGCTGATCGCGTCGTCCTGCAGGATCTGCTCGATCTTCTTCATGATCTCCTTGCGCTTCGGCACGTCGATCGTCGCCTGGGCCTGGTTCAGCAGCGCCTCGAATTCCGGATTGTCGTAGCCGTTCTCGTTCCAGGCCGCGCCCTTGCGATAGGCGACGTCCAGCACCTGCACGCCGAGCGGCCGGGTGGTCCATTGCGTCACACTGAACGGCCATTTGGTCCAGCGGTCCCAATAGGTGCCGCCGGGCAGGACGTTGACCTTCAGGTTGATCCCGGCGGGCTTCATCATCTCGGACAGGACGACCGCGATCTGGCCTTCCCATTTCGGGTCGTCGACGCAGTTGATCTCGATGTCCAGGCCGTTGGGGTAGCCAGCCTCGGCCAGCAGCTTCTTGGCCTTGTCGTAATCCTGCTTCAGCGGCCCGAGATCGGTGTATTCGGGGTGGATCGGGGCGACGTGGAAATCCTGGCCCGGCGTGCCCAGCCCCTGATAGGCCAGCTGCAGCAGCCGATCGTGGTCGACGCAGGCCTGCAGCGCCTGGCGCACCTTCTTGTTGTCGAACGGCTTCTCGGTCACCCGCATGCGGGCGACGCCGACGATCGCCGTGTCCTTGTCGTAGATCTTGATCGTCGGGTTGGCCTGATAGCCGGGCAGCAGGTTGGGGTCGAGCTTGTACAGGAGGTCGACCTGGCCGGAGGACAGGGCCGCCAGCTCCGCCGCCGGATCGGCGCCGAGATCGATGAACTGCAGCTCGTCGACATAGGGCTCACCGCCCCAGTAGTCGGCCTTCTTGGTGTACACCGCCCGCTGGCCGACCACGTATTCCTTCAGGTTAAACGGCCCGGTGCCGATCGGGTTCTTGATCAGGTTGGCTTCGTGCTTGGTGGCGAAGTCGCGATGGGTGATCAGCGCGGGATAGTCGCCCAGGCTCTCGGGGAAGGAGAGCATGGCGTTGGTGAAGTTGAAGCGCACGGTGTTGGCGTCGACCTTTTCCAGCGCGTTCGGCGCCATCTTCACCGTGTCGCCGTCCTTCACCGTCAGCCCGCTGAAGCGGCCCTGGTTGGAGGAGCCGGTCTTGCTGTCGAGCCAGCGGGTGAAGGTCGCGATCACGTCATCGGCGTTGAAGGCGTCGCCATTGCTCCACTTCACGTCCTTGCGCAGATACAGCGTCCAGGTCTTGACGTCCTCGCTGGCCTGCCATTTCTCGGCGAGATGCGGTTGCGCGAGGTTGTCGGTGCCGACCTGCACCAGCGGTTCGATCAGCTGGCGCGCCGAATTGCCCTTCTCCGACCAGTCGTAGATGGCCGGGTCGCTGGCATCCATCACGAAGATGCCCAGGCGCAGCGTGCCGCCCTTGCGCGGCGTCTCCTGCGCCAGCGCCTGCGGCATCAGCGGTTCGCCGGTCAGCAGCGAGGCCATGGAATAGGCGGTCGGAATCGCCAGACCCAGCAGCACCGAGGTGCGCAGGAATTCGCGCCGGTCGACCCGCCCGTCGCGGAGGTCCTCCGCCAGCTTCGGAATCGCCACGTGGACTTTTCCGAGATCTTTGATGTTCATCAGTCTCTCCCTGTCGAGACGCTGGAACCCACCCTGTCGGGCGGCGGCTTTCTTTAGCTTTTTGAAGCCTCGGCCCGAAGCCGAGGCCATTAGACGGCCGGCCGGCGATCCCCTTGTTTCCCCTGGCGACAGTGAAGCGCCCGTCCGCGACATTGGGCCGCCCCAACCCGGCCCCGGAGTATCGCGGTCGTTTTCCTGCCCCGTCAAACCCTATCCCGGCAGCGTCCCCGGTCCTGCCGGGCACGTCATGTTCAGGGCCTGCGGCGTGCCGCGCCGTGGCGCCGCCGGACCGGCGCCGCTATGGTCCGGCCGTCGCCGTCGCGCAGGAGAGAACCAGAGTGGCTTTCGACAACGATCGGGATGTCGAGCTGATCGAGCGCCGGACCGAATATGCCGGATTCTTCCGGCTGGACCGGCTGCAGCTGCGCCATCGCCGCTTCAACGGCGACTGGACCGCCCCGCTGACGCGTGAGCTGGTGCTGCGCCGCCCCGCCGTCGCCCTGCTGCCCTACGACCCGGTCGCGGACCGGGTGGTGCTGCTGGAGCAGTTCCGGCTGGGCGCCTGGATCGCCGACCGGCCGGGCTGGATGGTCGAGATCCCGGCCGGGCTGATCGACGCCGGCGAGTCGAAGGAGGATTCGGCCGCCCGCGAGACCCGGGAGGAGACCGGCCTCGCTGTGGCCGAGCTGCTGCCGCTCGGCGAGTTCGCCACCAGCCCGGGCGGCTTCAACGAATGGGTCAGCCTGTTCTGCGGCCGGGTCGACGCGCCCGCCGAGACCAGCCTGCACGGGCTGGCGTCGGAGCAGGAGGACATCCGCATCCTGCCGATGGCGGCGTCGGAGGCGCTGGCGCTGCTGGCCGAGGGCCGCATCCAGAACGCCATCACCCTGATCGCCCTGCAATGGTTCGCCCTGAACCGCGACTCGCTGCGCCGCCGCTGGGCTTCGCTTGAAGCCTCCGGCAGCGCCGCCTAAGGTCCGCAAGGACGCCGCGACCCGAATGGGACCCAGCATGACCGACACGCCACCCCGCCACATCGTCGACGGCCTCGTCGGCGCCATCGGCAACACGCCGCTGATCCGCCTCCGCGGCCTGTCGGAGGAGACCGGCTGCGAGATCCTGGGCAAGGCCGAGTTCCTCAACCCCGGCGGCTCGGTCAAGGACCGCGCGGCGCTGGCGATCATCCGCGACGCCGAGGCACGCGGCACGCTGAGGCCCGGCGGCACCATCGTCGAGGGCACCGCGGGCAACACCGGCATCGGCTTGGCCCTGGTCGGCCGGGCGCTGGGCTATCGCAGCGTCATCGTCCTGCCGCGGACGCAGAGCCAGGAGAAGAAGGACGCGATCCGCCTGGCCGGGGCCAAGCTGGTCGAGGTCGACGCGGTGCCCTACAAGGACCCCGGCAACTACGTCCACTACTCCGGCCGCCTCGCCGCCGAGCTGGCCAAGACCGAGCCGAACGGCGCGATCTGGGCCAACCAGTTCGACAACACCGCCAACCGCGACGGCCACTACCGCACCACCGGGCCGGAGATCTGGGACCAGACCGGCGGCCGGATCGACGGCTTCACCTGCGCCGTCGGCACCGGCGGCACCCTGGCCGGCATCGCCATGGCGCTGAAGGAACGCGACCCGAAGGTGCGGATCGCGCTGACCGACCCGCTCGGCGCCTCGCTGTACAACTGGTACGCCCATGGCGAGCTGAAGGCCGAAGGCAGCTCGATCACCGAAGGCATCGGTCAGGGCCGGGTGACCAGGAACCTCGAGGGCATGCCGCTGGACTGGGCGCAGCAGGCGACCGACGAGGAGGCGCTGACCATCCTGTTCCGCCTGGCCAAGGAGGAAGGGCTGCTGCTCGGCGGATCCACCGGCATCAACCTGGCCGGTGCGGTCAAGATGGCGCAGCGGCTGGGCCCCGGCCACACCATCGTCACCATCCTGGCCGACCACGGCAGCCGCTACCAATCCAAGCTCTACAACCCGGAATTCCTGCGCGAGAAGGGATTGCCGCTGCCCGACTGGCTGGAGACCGCCGCATGACCGGGCTGCTGTTCCGCGACGACGCCTATCTGCGCACCGCGACCGCCACGGTGGTCGACGCGACGCCGAAGGGCATCGTCCTGGACCGGACCATCTTCTACGCCACCGGCGGCGGCCAGCCCGGCGACATCGGCACGATCCGCTGGACCGGCGGCGAGGTCGCGATCGCCGACACCCGCAAGGGCGAGGCGCCGGACGAGATCCGCCACGTCCCGGTGGAGGGCGCCGCCCTGCCCGCCCCCGGCACCGCGGTCGAACTGGCCCTGGACTGGGAGCGGCGGCACCGTCACATGCGGATGCACACCGCCCTGCACCTGCTGTGCATCGCCGTCATCGGCGACGTCACCGGCGGCCAGATCGGCGCCGATCGCAGCCGGCTGGACTTCAACCTGCCGGACGGGCCGCCGGACGCCGCGGCCGTCACCGCCGAGCTGAACCGCCTGGTCGCGGCCGCCCTGCCGATCACGACGTCCTGGATCACCGACGAGGAGATGGCGGCGCGGCCGGACCTGGTGCGCACCATGTCGGTGAAGCCGCCCACCGGCTCCGGCCGGGTCCGGCTGGTGCGGATCGGCGATCCCGAGGCGCCGACCGACCTGCAGCCCTGCGGCGGCACCCATGTCCGCAACACCGCGGAGATCGGCCCCCTCGCGATCGCCAAGATCGAGAACAAGGGCAAGCAGAACCGCCGGATCGTCATCACCTTCGCAGGCGAAGCATGAACACCATCGTCTCCACCGCCTGGCTGGCCGACCACCTGGATGATCCCGACATCCGGATCGTCGACGCCACCTACCACCTGCCGACGGCGAAGCGCGACGCGGCGGCGGAGTTCGCCGAGGCCCATATCCCCGGTGCCATCCTCTTCGACGTCGACGACATTGCGGCGCCGGAGAGCAAGCTGCCCGGCGGGCTGCCGCACATGCTGCCCTCCCCGGCCCTGTTCGCGGAGAAGGTCGGCGCTCTCGGCATCGGCAATGACAGCTTCGTGGTCTGCTACGACGTCTACGGGCTGATGAGCGCGGCCCGTGCCTGGTGGATGCTGCGCGCCTTCGGCCATGACGGGGTGGCGGTGCTGGATGGCGGCCTGCCGGCCTGGCGGGCCGAGGGCCGGCCGCTGGCCAGCGGCCCGGCGACGCCCGCCGCAGCCCGATTCGTTGCCCATCCCCGGCCGCGGCTGGTGCGCGCCAAGGGCGAGATCCTGGCCGGCACGGCGGGCACGGTGATCGACGCGCGCGCGGGCGACCGGTTCGAGGGCACGGCGCCGGAGCCGCGGGCAGGGCTGCGGGGTGGGCATATTCCCGGCAGCCTGAGCCTGCCCTTCGGCGACCTGCTGGATCCTGCCACCAAGACCCTGCTGCCGCCCGAGGCGATCGCCGCGCGCTTCGCCGCCGCCGGACTGCCGGAGGGCGGGCCGGTCACGACCAGCTGCGGCAGCGGCGTCACCGCCTGCGTCCTCGCCCTCGGCCTGCACCGGATCGGCCGCGAGGACGCCGCCGTGTATGATGGCGCCTGGTCGGAATGGGGCCTGCCGGGGGACACGCCGGTCGAGACCGGCCCGGCCCGGAGGTGACCATGAGCGACCCGGCGGTCGGCGAGCTGACGATCACCGTCACCCAGCTGGAGATGACGGCCCGGCCGGTGCGCCCGCCGCCGCCGCCGCCCCTGGCGCGGCACGCGCTGATGCGGGCCGAGCCCGCGACCGTGTCCTACTACCGCTACCTCTACGACACGGTCGGCGCCAACTGGCTGTGGACCGACCGGCGGCTGTGGGACGACGCCCGGCTGCAGGCCCGGCTGGTCGACGACCGGACCGAGGTCTATGTGCTGTATGTCGACGGCGTGCCGGCCGGGTTCGGCGAGCTGTTCCAGACCGAGGCGGACCTCGCCGACCTCGCCTATTTCGGGCTGCTGCCCGATTTCATCGGCCGCCGCCTGGGGCCGTTCCTGCTGCGGTCGATCATCGACATCGCCTGGTCCCGGCCGATCCGGCGGATGACGGTCGACACCTGCACCCTCGACCATCCCAAGGCGCTGGCCCACTACCAGCGCGCCGGCTTCGCGCCCTACGGGCAGCGGGTGATGCGCCGGCCCGACCCGCGGCTGACCGGCCTGCTGCCGATCACCGCCGCGCCGCACATCCCCCTGGCGACCACGACGGCCTGACGGCGTCCGGCGGAGCACTGCCGCCCCCCGCTCCGGACAGAAAAAAGGATGCGCGGCCTGCAGACCGCGCATCCTTCGTCGACCGGACGTGAGTTTCAGCCTTCGAGGGGACGAGACAGAGACCGTCAGGAGTGGTCCGTCACATCAGGTCTTCCCGAGCCGACCTGCGATCCAGCGGCTCCTCGGCCTCAGAAGCCGAGGATGAGGCCCGTGATCAGGTTGGCGTTTTCGAAATCCCCGCCCTCGCGGAAGTTCTGCTTCTCGTAGATCACTTCGGCATAGGTGTTGAGGCCGGGCGCCACGGTGTAGGTCACGTTCGCGCCGACGATGTGGTTGTCCTGCAGGTCCTGGCCGTTGCCGTCGCCATCGGCCGCATTCAAGCCGCTGTGCTTGCCCGCCCAGGTGTAGGCGTAGGACAGCGATGCCAGGAACGGGCCGGACTGGTAGCTGAGATCGCCGATGATCGTGTCGACCGACTTGTCGGCAAGGGCGATGCTCTCGTTGTGCGTCCAGTTCACGCTGGCATAGAAGTTGTCGTAACCGACCTTGCCGCCGATCGTGTAGACCTCGAGATTGTGGCCATGCGGATTCGCGCCGGCCGCCGAGGTCTGGACGCCGTTGCCGTAGGCCGCGGTGGCGGCGCCCCGCACCGACAGGCCGCCGAACGTGTCCTCGTAGTTCACGCCGGCGGTGACGACATTCTCGTAGAAGGTCTGGTCGTCGTTGATCAGGTCGTTGACGCCGCCGGCGCCGGCATGGCCCGCGCCGCCGACCACGGGCGTGAAGTCGATGCCGAAGCTGAAGCCGTTGATGGTCGGCGACAGATACTTGATGCGGGTGTCCTCGTTGGTCAGCCCGGCCAGGTAGGTCGCATCGATCGAGTAGAAATTCCCGCCGCCGAGCGGGAAATCGCCGTCGAGCAGCTCACCGAAATCCAGCCCGCCCGCGCCCATGTCGCTGACGAGATCATCGTGGGCATAGACGTAGCCGATATCGTCGGCGATCGTCGGCGCATTGCCGAAGGTGATCGTGCCGAAGGTGCCCTTCACATAGACATAGGTGCGCGTGACCCGGACGCCGTCGTCCCGGTTGACGGAGTTGAAGCGCACGCGGGCCCCGTATTCGAGGCCGGAATCGGTGACGTTCTTGACGTCGAAGATCAGCCGCGCATTGGTCTGGAAGTCGTAGTCGCGATCGAAATTGTCACTGCGGGAATCCGACAGCGACAATGTGGACTGGAAAGCAACGAAGCCGCTGATCTTGACCTGCAGGCCGGCGGCGGCAGCAGGGGCCGAAGCCAATGCCGCCACCGCCAGCGCCGCGGCGCCGCTGATCACTACCCTCATCATGGTCCCTCCTCTGCCTCGCATCCCCATCTCCACCTCTCAGGGGTCCGTTCCCGGTCCGCCATCCGAGGTTGTCGTCGGGGGCCGAGGCCCGGCTATGCAAGCCTGACAACGAAGAATCACATCGAAAACCGCCTCTCCGGGCAGGCGCCGGCCTTCGCCGCTCGGACGGGCAGACGCCCTGCGTGGAACCTTACCCGGAGGGAGTGCGGAAAGTTAATCCGCTCCTTGGTGGCGAAGCAATCGTAATATACATACATGTATGTATGTCATATGAATCGAGGCTTGGCCTGAAATGAAGAAAGGCGGCTCGCCGAGCCGCCCCGATGAAATCACGCAATAAAAAAGGATGCGCGGCCTGCAGACCGCGCATCCTCCTTCGACCGGACGTGACCTTTCAGCCTTCGAGGGGACGAGACAGAGACCGTTAGGAGTGGTCTGTCACGTCCGGTCTTCCCGGACCAACCGTCCGGACGGGTCTTCCACGGCCTCAGAAGGCCAGGTTGATGCCCGTCAGCAGGTTGGCATTCTCGAACTCCGAGCCAGTGCGGAAGTTCTGGCGCTCGTAGATGACTTCCGCGTAGGTGTTCAGGCCCGGCGCGACAGTGTAGGTCAGGTTCACACCCGCCAGGTGGTTGTCCCGCAGGTCCTGGCCGTCGCCGTCGCCGTCGGCCGCATTGAGGCCGTTGTGGCTGCCGGCCCAGGTGTAGGCGTAGGACACGGAGGCCAGGAACGGACCCCAGGTGTAGCTGAGGTCGCCGATGACAGTGTCGACGGACTTGTCGGTCGCGAAGAAGCTGGCGTTGTGGGTCCAGTTCACGCTGGCGGCGATGCCGCCGGACCGGACCCGGCCACCGAGGGTGTAGACCTCGAGGTCGTGATTCTCCGGGTTGTTGGCGGTGGTGACACCGTTACCGTAGGCGGCGGTGCCGGCCAGCAACACGTTGAGGCCGTCGAAATCCTGCGTCCAGTTCACGCCGCCGGTGACGACGTTCTCGTAGATCGTGCTGCTGTCATTGATCAGATCGTTGACGCCGCCGCTGCCGGCATGGGCCGCGCCGCCGACCACGGGGGTGAAGTCGACGCCGAAGCTGAAGCCGTTGATCGTCGGCGAGATGTACTTGATGCGGGTGTCCTGGTTGGTCAGGCCCGCAAGGTAGGTGGCGTCGATCGAGTAGAAGTTCATCCCGCCCTGGGCGATGTTGTCGCCGTCGAGCAGATCGCCGAAGTCGCCGCCGCCGGCGCCTCTTTCCCCGGCCAATTCGTCATGCGCGTAGATGTAGCCGATGTCGTCGGCGACCGTCGGACCGTTACCGAAGGTGATCGTGCCGAAGCCGCCCTTCACATAGACGTAGGTGCGGGTGACGTTGACGCCCTGATCGCGGTTGACGTCGTTGAAACGGATACGGGCACCGTATTCGAGGCCGGAATCGGTGACGTTCTTGACGTCGAAGATCAGACGCGCGTTGGTCTGGAAATCATAGTCGCGATCGAAGTTGTCGCTGCGGGTGTCGGTCAGGGACAGCGAGCCCTGGAACGCGACGAAACCACTGATCTTGACCTGCAGTTCAGCCGAGGCGGAGGCCGAGGCCAACGCAACTGCCACCAGCGCCGTGCTGCCGATAAGTACCTTCTTCATCTTCCCTCCTCTGCCCCGCATCTCTGTGAGGCTATTCGCTCTGGACGCCTGTCGGCCCGTCTGCTTGCCCTGGCCTAGGCAGTCTGCCGGAACCCCGGGCAAGAACCCGGCTTCGAAAGCCGGGTGATGGC
>Ga0193743_1003675_pt1 | contig 10176 bp, 10 predicted proteins | sample L2c2metaG_FD_143038 | JGI IMG/M metagenome (GOLD analysis project Ga0193743, IMG submission 143038) | Soil microbial communities from a riparian zone of the East river system, Colorado, United States - L2c2 | ecosystem: Environmental > Terrestrial > Soil > Riparian zone | place: USA: East River...
CCGACGTTCTTTTTCACGCCGTGACCGATGCAGTGCTGGGCGCGCTGGCGCTGGGCGATATCGGGATGCACTTTCCGGACAGCGATCCGGAATGGAAAGGCGCCGCGAGCGTCCAGTTTTTGCGGCATGCCATTCAACTCATAGCTGAACGCGGGTATGGACTGGCAAATGTCGATTCCACAATTGTTTTGGAGCGGCCCAAGCTTAAGGACTTCCGCGAGGCGATACGCAAAAGCCTGGCGGCGGCCGTCGGACTGCCGGAGGACTGCGTCGGAGTGAAATTCAAAACCGCGGAAAAAGTCGGACCGGTAGGCGAAGGACGCTCGTGTGAGGCGCAGGCCGTAGTATTAGTGCGGGCGCGCTAGATCTTATGTTTGTCGATGTAGCTTTGCTGCAGTTCGCTGCCCATGCCGGGTGATTCCGGCGCCAGCACTTCGCCATTCACTAGCCGTAAAGTTTCCACGTGAGTTGTGTCATGTTTCAGACTACCGGTCTCCATGTAGATGGCATTCGGCATCGCGAGTAGCATATGCATGTTCGTGGGGCCGCCGCCGTGGCTTGCGACCTGCACGCCGAAAGCGTCCGCAATCGCGGCAATCTCCATCCACTCGGTAACGCCGCCGGCGCGGCGGTTGTCGGGTTGTACCACGTCCGCGCCGCCGTCCTGAAGAAGAGCCAGGAATTCATACTTGGTGTAGAGGTTCTCGCCGGTAGCGATCCGCATGTCCAACGCCTTGGCCAGCGCGCCTACCTGCTTTTTCTCGTCGGGCCGCATGGGCTCTTCGTACCAGAAGCAGCCTAGCTCCTGATAAACGCGGCCGCGCTGCAGAGCTTCACTGAAATCGAAGATCTGATTTGCATCTACCATCAGGCGGCGCGATTTTCCGCAGAGCGCCTGCGCCGCGCGAATCCGTTTGACATCATCGTCGAGAGAGTAGCGTCCGACTTTGATTTTGAACGCCTGGAAGCCTTCCTCCAGGCCGTCTTGAATGGATTTCTGATACTGCGTGAGGTCGCCTTCCTCGCCGTAATACCAGCCGCACATGTTATAAACCGGCAAGCGATTGCGGAACCCGCCCAGCATGCGATATACGGGCAGATTCGCCATTTTCCCCACGATGTCCCAGATCGCCATGTCCACCGCTGCCATGGCAAACGTCACCAGGCCTTGCACGCCGTGATACTCGGTCGCCTGCCACAGGGCGGCCCGCAGTTTCTTCGACATGGTTGGATCCTGGCCGAGAAGGACGGGCTTCAGTTCCTCCTGCAAAATGGTCTCGACCACCTTCGGGCCGCCCAGCACGGCGCCGAAAGAGATGTAGGCCCAGCCGGTAAAATTTGCTGTTGGTTTTGAGGCGCAGCACAACTCCGCCGTTTTCCGCGCCGAACTGATGGATGGCGTCGGCGAACGGGCGTCCAGGCGGGAATCGCAGAACATCCGTTTCCATGCCGGTGATTTTCACGCCCGCCGCAACTTCCGGCGGCAAGGCTTCAAGCTTCGCGCTTAAGGGAAGGGCGGCGGCTGCGGCCGCGAGGAAATTTCTTCTCTTCATGGGTGTGCCTTTTAAGCGGTCTAAAGGTCTGACGGACAATATACTCCAACCGGAAAAGTCAATTGTCAACCGCGCGCGGGAGCATGCGCGATACGATATACGAACGCCAATGAACCGCCGCACACTTTTCAAACATTCCCTTGGCCTGCTCGGAGCCGGCTACGCGCGAGCTTCGCAAGTCGACGAGCCAACCCATCGCCCGCGCGGCGTCGGCGCGTTGAAGATTACCGACGCGAAAGCTATCCGCCGCAACAACTATCTTTACTACCAGATCTTCACCGATGGCGGCGTCACCGGAGTAGGCGAGCCCAGTCCGAGCAACGAACTGGCAGGTGAGTTTCTCGAAAAGGTCTTAAAGCCGCTAATCGTCGGCATGGATGCCTTCGCAATCGAAAAGATCTGGGAGAAGATGTACGTCAGCACCTATAAGGAACGCGGGCAGTCGGTTTCCATCGCCATCAGCGGTGTAGATATCGCCTTGCACGACATTGTGGGAAAAGCTCTGGGAGTGCCGGTGTATCAACTCCTGGGCGGGCTGTACCGCAGTAAGATTCCGGTGTATGCAAGCTTTACCAGCCGCGAGCGCAGCCCCGTGGAACAGGCCAAATTATGCGCCAAGATGGTGGAGCAAGGCTTCACCGGAACGAAAATCAAGATTGCGGCGCGTCAGGGAGCAGATGGGCCGCCGGCATTTCCAGATGAGGACCGGGTTCGCGAAGCGCGCGCCGCCATCGGGCCGAAAGTCAAATTGATGGTGGATGCGAATTCGGGATATAGCGTGCCCCACGCCATCCGCATGGGGCGTTTTCTGGAGTCGCAGGATGTCTTTTGGTTTGAGGAGCCGGTACCCTTCTGGGACTACGCCGCCACGGCGGAGGTAGCTAAAGCACTCGATATCCCAATCGCTGGCGGCGAGCAGGATCACACCCGCTGGGATTTTCAGAAAATTATTAGCGCGAAGGCGCTGGACATCCTGCAGGCTGACGTAACCAAAGCCGGAGGTCTCTCCGAGTGCAGGAAGATCGCCGCGCTTATCGATGCGGCCGGCCTTTATTACGTTCCGCACGACACCTCCGGCGAGATTGGCTTGGTCGCGTGCATGCATCTGGTGGCCGCCACTCCGGTTTGCCGTTACCTGCACGAATACATCATGGAGGAACGCAAGAACCCGCCGGTTGTGAAAGAGCCGCTGATTCCCCGCAACGGTGAAATCGAAGTGCCTCGGAAACCGGGGCTGGGAATCGAAGTTTAACCGTAAATCCGCCGCCCGCCACTGGCAGGCAAATCAAGCCCGCACACCGGCTGTTACTTTCCGCTAATCATTAATCACTACGTAATATTTGGGTCCCAGTATAGGTTTAAGAAAACATGAGCGTGCTTGCGGACATTTCTAACGAAGTTGATGCTGGTTTATGTCTTCGGTCCGCGGTTCCGGGTCGCGACCGCTGGGAACTCCCTGCTTTAGTGAATGACCGGCTCCGCGCCGCAGCCGTACAATCGATTCTCGCAACCGAACCTGGCGTCCTGAAAGTGGTGGCTAACCACGTGACAGGAAGAGTGCTGATTGAATATCTCCCCAGTAAACTTAATGAACCCGTGGAAACGCTGCTGCGCCGCGCGATCGCGTTCGGACCGATGCTGCCATCGGAATGCATGGAACCGGCCGCAGCCAGACCGGCAGCTAAACCATTAGGAAGCCGCGCGGTCTGGTCGTCGTTGGGTGCGTTTGCCTCAGCCGAATTAGGCTGCCTGCTCTTTAAGCTTCTGTTTTTCGGAATCGGCTGCCCAACCCTCGGTACCGCCGCCGCTGTCGTGCTCACCGTGACGGCCGTATCCAGGTCGTGCCGCGGATCCCACGCCCCGGCTGAGCGCGCGTCGGTTGTCCGGGTCGTATTGAATGAGCCGGGTGGAGTTAGCGATTACCAAAATCGTACTTAAATTGTGGAGCACGGCGGCAATGATCGGATTGATTGATCCCATCGCCGCCAGATATAGCCCGATTGAGTTCGTACCGAGCGCCAAACCATAATTCTGCCGGATGACCGACATGGTGTGGCGGCTGATGTTGATGACCGAACTCACATTTCTGAGGTCGTCTGAAGCGAGTGCGACATCCGCGGTTTCAATAGCTACGTCTGAACCGGCTGTCCCCATGGCGATGCCGACGTCGGCCAGCGCCAGCGCGGGAGCGTCGTTGATTCCATCACCGACCATCGCGACCTTGCGGCCCTGGTCTCTAAATTGCTGAATTGCATCGAACTTATCTTGCGGCAGCAAGCGCGAGCGCCACTCCGTCACGCCCACGGCGTTAGCCACCGCTCGTGCGACGGGTTCCGCATCACCGGTTAACATCACCAGGTGATTGACGCCGGCCTTGCGCAATCGCGCGATGGATTCAACCGCTTCCGGACGAACCGGAGCGGAGACGCCGATCATGCCCACCACTTCACGCTGGCTTGCCACGTACATCATCGTCTCGGCGTTCGCCGCAAAATCCCGGTATCGCTGAGCCACAGCGGGCGGCACGGCGATTTGGAGTTCTTCGAGGAGACGTTCGTTGCCCACCAAAACTTCGCTGGCGGCATTCCAGGCGCGCACGCCGCGGCCAGCCAGAATCTCGAAATCGTCATCCGTTTGGTCGGGCGTCGCCCCGCGTTCTGCCGCGCGTTCCACAATTGCCACGGCCAGCGGATGCTGCGAATGCCGTTCCACGCGCGCGGCCGTTTGCAGTACTTCGTCTTCGCTGAAGTTGTCGCTGCAGGAGAGCACGCGGCTCACGGCCGGGTGGCTATCGGTCAGCGTGCCCGTCTTGTCGAAGCAAACCGTGTCCACTCCGGAAAGCACTTCCAAATGCGTACCGCCCTTAACAAGGATGCCGCGGCGCGCGCCATTTCCAATGGAGGCGCTGACGGCAGTCGGCGTCGCCAACCCGGCCGCGCAGGGGCAGGCCACCAACATCATGGTGAGCGCGCGGCGCGGGTCTCGCGTCAGGACGAACACCAGCAAGGCTGCGGCAAAGGACGAAGGCACCACCCGCTTGGCGAAAGCATCACCCACGGTTTGAATGCGAGGCCGTAGCGTTTGCGCCTGCTCCACCTGGTGAATCAAGCGTCCGACTACCGTGTCGGAGCCAATCTCAGTGACCCGGATTCTCAAAGAACCGGAGAGCAGGACTGTACCCGCGTACACCGAATCCCCAGGCGCGCGAACAACCGGCATGCTCTCGCCCGTGATAGGCGCTTCATTCACATATCCTTCACCCTGTTCGATGATGCCGTCGACTCCGATGCGGCGGCCGGAGCGAACCACCACCAAGTCGTCCACTGCTAGGCTCTTGAGGCGAACGCTGAGTTCGATTCCATTGCGAAGCAGCCAGACCTCCTCGTCTTCCGTGGAAAGCAGGTGGCGAATCGCCTTGCGGGTACGGCGTAGCGTCAGAATTTCCAGATATTCGCCGACGTTCAAAAGCCACAGCACAATCAGAGCGGTGACATTTTCACGGAGCATCAAGCTGGAAAGCGTCGCTGCGCCAATGAGCGTTCCGGTGGTTACCTTGCTCTGACCGGTGACCGTGCGGAAAAGCGCGCGTAGAAAATCGTATCCGGTGATGATAGTGCCGACCACCGATAACACTGCGATGGGACCGGCAATGGGGGAGACGGCCAGCGAACCCCAGATGAGACGGTCCGCAAAGATCAAGAGCAGCTTGCTTCCGCCGACGATCAATTTGGTCATCAGCTTGTGCGCCTTGGTGGGCTTGGCCTCATTGCGTTTGGCGAGCCATGCCGTTTTTTCCAATGGCCGCACTGCGAGTGCTTCGGCGAGTAGCGCCCGCATGTCCGCGGCCGAAGTAACCTGCTCGCCTTCCAGCAGAATGCGCCCCGTGACGGAATTGACGGTCGTCTTCGCGCTCCCGAGCCATTCTCTCAGGCGGTTCTCGACGGCCGCGCTATAACGCGGACGGTCGAGAATTTCCGGCACATGCCATCGCTGCCGCCCCGGGCGATTCGATAGCAGACAAATATCGGGCTCAACGGCCACGGCACCCTGCATTAGTTAATCCTTTGGTTGTTTTCTCTTGCTGGTTCCGGGTTTCCGGCTACCCGCCTGTTGCTGTTCACTAGGATCCAGTTCGGCGCGAACCTCGGCCACCATCCGTTTTGCCTGCTCGCGTGCATCCGCGCTAAAAGCCTGGACGCTCCGCGTGGCTTTAATGCCTTGTTTGATGGAGCTTTTGAACAGGGACCGCCAGGGTACTTTTTGCACACCGCCGCCTGCTACCGCGCCTGCAATCAGGCTCCCTACTGCCAGACACATAAAAAACCTCCTCGCGATTTACACTGCGCCCGCTTCACCAGGCGCCTTTTCCGCGTCCAAATCCGCTTGGGCTTCAGCCGCAATATCCTGCACATCTTCCTTTACACTGGATGCCACGCGCTTTACGTACCGGCCGGCCAGGATGCCGCCCTTAATCGCGCCGCGCACGGCAGGCCGCGCTTGTTTGCTGAAGAGCGGCGCTACCAGAGCGAAAGCCAGTCCCGAGGCCGCGCCCAGGAAGAAGACCTTCCGGCCGCCATGCCGTTCATTTTGCTCCGCTGCCGGCGTCACCCTACGGGCTGCCGGGGGATTTTGGCGCAGCCGCGATTCCACCTCATCGGCGACTGCGACGACATTCGTCTCATCCAGAACTGCTTTCGATTTCTCACTCATTGATGTCCTCTTCCTTTCCTGTGCTGCTTTGTTCCGCCTCGTCTGCGTGCGCCAAGGCGTTCAGCACCATCTGCGTGATGTGGTGGTCTGCCAAAGCGTATTTGATGTGCTTCCCCTGCCTGCGCCGGACTACGATGTTTTCCAAACGCAAAACTCGCAGGCGCTGCGAGATGGCGGGCATGGATTCACCCTCGGCCAGCGCCAGATCGCCCACGCAAAGCTCCCCCTCAATGAGGCGAATCATAAGACGCAAGCGCGCACTATCTCCGAGGGCGCGAAACAGTCCCGCCGCCAAGTCGACGGACTTTGCCGGAGGAGTCTGCTGGTCTCCGCGTGGCGACGCAGTATGTTCGGATTCATCGCACAACGCCAGTGTTGAACTGCTAACAGTTTCGGCCAAAGTATTTTCATCGTATATTCATTTAAGGAATTGTGCAAGTGTTTTGCTCAATCGCGCGCAAAACGGCCTAGTTCGAAAATGAATAGCAGCGTTGCCAGCAGACACACCACTTGTGCCATGGATCTGCGGCCATCCCGTTCTTTCTGCAGTTCCGGCATCAAAATGCCAATTGCGACATAAAGAAAATTGGCGGCCGTGATGGGCAGCAGCACCTGGCTCACGTTACCGGCGCCGGTGCCAACTGCCAAGACAACTACTCCGCCCATCGCGCAACCGGTGGTGGCGAAAAGGTTCATTACGATGGCGCGCGACTTTGTCAGTCCGGTGTACATCAGAACCCCCACGTCGGCAATGTGGTGGGGCACTTCGTGCAGCAGAACCGCAATCGTAGTGGCCACGCCGGCGCTGTGCCCCACCCCAAATGCCGCGGCAATCGCCATCCCATCCACCAAACTGTGGATAGCCCCGCTGAGCAGGATATTGGTACTCAGTGGAATCCCGTGCGGCCGGCAATGTTCGTGCGCGTGATGAATTATCTTTGAACCGTCGCGCTCCGCGGCAGCGGTCACGCCGTTTCGGGTTTTCTGGAAGAGAACCCAAACCAGCCGTTCCAACAGAAACGAAACCAGGAAACCAAAAAGTAACAGGACGCAAAACTTACTACCGTATCCGAATTGCTGTATCGCTTCCGGGAGAAGATGAGTTACCGCTGTCGCAAGCAGAGCGCCCGTGGCGGCGCTGACCAAGTAAGGCAATGCCGCATCCAGGCGTTTTCCCAACGCAAAGCTCGCTGAACCGGCCAGCGAGGCCGCACTGACAATCGTCAATGCAGCGAGCGTGTGGATGATTTCTGAATGCGGAAGACTCGGCATCAATATCTGCAAGACGAATCAACTCGCAAATCAAAAAGTTGATTACTATGACTTCGATTGTCTCTTAGTCCACAATCACCCGCTAGAACAGTTTACAGTCCACGGCGGATGAGACGGCATCTAAACGGGGCAAGCGGTGGAGAAGCTCCTGCGAGTGGACTATCCCCGCCGCTGACCGGACGCAGCGCCCGGGCGGGGGCCGGCTCGCCATTCTTCCACCGTTCCTTCCACTGATCAGGGCACTTGGTTCGTTGACGGACCATTACCAGCCACCCATGGCCAAATGCTTACGGCCTTACGCCCGATTCGCGACAATTCACAAGGCGCGTCATTATGGATCCGGTTCGTATCTCTCTATTTGCGGTTGATTTAATAGGAACACTCGCTGGCATTTATGTCATGCAATCGGCGCATCTGGGCCGCAAGATCACTACCGTCAGTTCCGGCGTCATGTTGGGCGTGGGACTTTTTTGGATACTTCCCGATATCACGCAGAGCGCGGGGATCATACACTCATTTCTCTCTGTAGCCGTGGCGGTCGCGGCCCTTTATGTAGTCGATCGCTTTATCTATCCGGTTTGCCCCTGCTGCTCCAGCAAGGGTCATCACCATTGCCGCCCAACGAGCAATGCGCTTCTGCCGCTGGTGATCGCCATCGGAGTACACAACTTATTTGATGGCTGGACGGCGGGAATAACCGCGCAGGTCGCTGGCATGCTGCGGTCTGGAGTTATAGCCGGCTTGATCGCGCATAAGGTTCCAGAGGGCCTGGTGTTCGGTATGATGCTGCGTTCCGCCTCCGGAAATAGAAGAACGCTATGGTTGAGCGCTTTGATCACTGGATCCTGTATTCTCGCCGGCTCCGCGATGCATGATGGCTTAACGGTGCTTCCCGCCTCCGTGGTGGTAACGGTTTCCATGGCTATCGCCTGCGCCAGCTTCGTATTCGTTGGGCTGCACACGTTTCAACGGCAGCGGCAGGAAAGCGGCACGAAGCCCGCCCTGCTTTCGCTGGCGGCCGGTATAGCCGGCACGGTCATTATTGAACAGGGCGTATCGTTAGCGCTCCGGTAAACGTTCTGGCCCGCCCATGGGGGGAACTGTGCCGGTGGCCTGAAAGGATTTCCCCGCGCCGCGCATTGCCCCTAGACTCTTCTTGGGTGCCCGGTACTTTGGCAGCCCTCCTATGAAACATCCGATTTCGCTGAACATCACGCTGGCGCTGCTGCTTGGGTTGCCATCCACCGGAGCCGCCAAAGACGACAAGGAAAAAGATCCGGATTCGATAGGCGACCGTAACGTCAGCGGCAAAGTAAATCTGTATTCGCTCGAAAAGGAGATTGCACTCGGGAAGCAGTTAGCACAGCAAGTGGAGCGGCAATCGAAGATTGTCAAAGATCCGGTGGTGGCGGAATACGTCAATCGAATCGGCCAAAACCTGGTTCGGAACTCCGACGCCAAGGTGCCGTTCACGATCAAGGTCATTGAAGACCCGCAAGTGAATGCCTTCGCCCTGCCGGGAGGATTCTTTTTTGTCAATTCAGGCCTGATTCTGAAAGCCGATACGGAAGCGGAACTGGCGGGCGTAATGGCTCACGAAATCGCCCACGTCTGCGCGCGCCACGGGACGCGCCAGGCCACGCGCTCGCAGATCGCCCAGTTGGCCACTCTTCCGCTGATCTTTGCCGGAGGAGCGGCGGCTTACGGCATCTATCAGGCCTCCGGCCTGCTGCTGCCGATGACCTTTCTGAAATTTTCGCGGAGCAACGAGGCGGAGGCCGACTATCTGGGGCTGCAGTATATGTACAAGGCCGGTTACGATCCCACTGCGTTCGTCGACTTTTTCGAAAAGCTCGAAACCCTGGAGAAGCGCAAGCCCGGTACTGTCTCAAAGATGTTTGCCACTCATCCCCCGACGGAGGACCGCATTGGCAAAGCGCAGAAGGAAATCAAAGATATTCTGAAAGCGAAACCGGAGTACGTCGTAACCACTTCGGAATTCGATGACGTCAAGGCGCGCTTGGCGATGCTCGAAAATCAACGCCGGCCCGATAAGACAAGCGACGACCCAAACAAACCGACGTTGCGCCGTAATCCAAACTTGAATACGCCGATTGAGGACGAAACCGATCCTTCCAAGAAGTCCACGGGCGACGGCGACGACCGCCCGAAGCTGAAACGGCGGCCCGATAGTTCAGACCCCGGCAGCGCCGGTCCGCAGTAATCGGCAAAAAAAAGGCCGTCCGAAGGCGGCCCCACCGTCAACATAGTGTGTGTTCCTAGAAGTGGAAACCAACCGTGGCGGTTACCGTGCGCGGAGTCACATAGTGCGTTCCGCTGAAGGTCGATAGGAAGTTATACAGCGCGTTTGCATTTGTCAGGTTCACAACGGTAAGTCGTGCGCTCCATTTATATCTTTCGGTGCGGAAAATGTTGTCGTCTCCTATCGCAATGTCGAACAGATTGCGAGAGGAAATGCGCGGTGGATTGTGGTCGTCATTCTCCGTTCCCGGAGCCGGAATCTTGACTAGCGAGGAAGTGTATTGCGATGCCAGACAGGTGCCCGTCGGACTAATGGGCGTCGTGGGCGTTGCCCGGACGCCGGCGCAGGACAGCCCGGCTTGGAACTGTCTGGCATCGC